>Ga0126307_10001951_pt1 | contig 13828 bp, 13 predicted proteins | sample Plot28_FD_89955 | JGI IMG/M metagenome (GOLD analysis project Ga0126307, IMG submission 89955) | Serpentine soil microbial communities from UC McLaughlin Reserve, CA, USA - Plot28 | ecosystem: Environmental > Terrestrial > Soil > Grasslands | place: USA: UC McLaughlin Reserve, Lake County...
CCGCGCCCGAAGGCGAACGACGCGGCGAGGAACAGCAGCCCCCCGACGAGAAGCAACCCGAGGACGTACGTGAGCAGGGTTTGCACCCGCCGATGGTGGCACGGCCTCCCCGACCGCACCGCTCGGCCACGCGCGGTGGCGCGTGCGAGGCTGACCCGGTGGCGCTGCGCCTGGGCCGCCGGACCTTCGGCGAGCACGAGCTGGTCGTGATGGCGATCGTCAACCGGACGCCGGACTCCTTCTACAGTCGCGGCAGCACGTACGCCCTGGGTGCCGCGGTCGAGGCGGTCGACCGGGCGGTCGCGGAGGGCGCGGCGATCGTCGACATCGGTGGGGTGAAGGCCGGACCGGGCGACGAGGTCGACCCGGCCGAGGAGCTGCGGCGGACCGCGGAGCTGGTCGGCGCCGTCCGCGCCGCGTACCCGGAGCTGGTCATCAGCGTGGACACCTGGCGCTCGCAGGTCGCACGGGCGCTCGCCGGCGAGGGCGCGGACCTACTCAACGACACGTGGGGTGGAGTCGACCCGGCGCTCGCCGAGGTCGCGGCGGCGTCCGGACTCGGGCTGGTCTGCGCGCACGCCGGCGGGCTGCCGCCGCGGACGCGACCGCACCGGGTCGCGTACGCGGACGTCGTCGCCGACGTGGTGAAGATGGTGACTGCGCTGGCCGAGCGCGCGGTCGCGGTCGGGGTGCGGCAAGACGGCATCGTCGTGGACCCCGCGCACGACTTCGGCAAGAACACCTGGCACTCGCTGGAGGTGACGCGGCGCCTCGGCGAGCTGGTCGCCACCGGATGGCCGGTGCTCGTCTCGCTGTCCCGAAAGGACTTCGTCGGCGAGACGCTCGACCTGCCGCCGGACGACCGGCTGGAGGGCACGCTCGCCGCCACCGCAGTGTCGGCTTGGCTCGGCGGCCGCATCTTCCGAGCGCACGACGTGCGGGCGACGCGCCGGGTGCTCGACACCGTCGCCGCCATCCGCGGCACCCGTCCCCCCGCCGTCGCCCGCCGCGGCCTCGCCTGAGGCCTACTCGGGGGGCTTGCCGGTCTCGACCGCGGTCATCGCATCGGGCACGGTGCGGACGCGCAGCAGGCCGTCGAGCGCCGCGGCGCGGACGAAGCCCCGACCCACCAGGTCCTCCAGCCACGCCCACAGCGGGTCGAAGAACCCGTGGGGGTCGAGGACGACGACCGGCTTCGCGTGCATGCCGAGGCTGCCGGCCGTCCACACCTCGAAGAACTCCTCGAGCGTGCCGATCCCGCCGGGCAGCACCAGGAACGCGTCGGCACGGGAGTCCATCTCGGCCTTCCGCTCGCGCATCGTCTCGACGAGCACGAGCTCGCCGGAGTCGTGGTCGGCGACCTCCATGAACACCAGGTGGTGCGGGATGACGCCGACGGTGTGGCCGCCGGCGGCCCGCGCTGCACGCCCGACGGCACCCATCATCGACACCGAACCGCCGCCGGTGACTAGCACGTGCCCGCGCCGGCCGAGTTCGGTCCCCACCTCCGTCGCGAGGTCCACGTACTCGGGGTCGATGCGGCTGCCGGACGCGCAGTAGACGGCAACGGCGGTCATGTCCGCTCCTCGGCCGGGGCCGACGGGCGCAAGCGCGAGACGCCCCGCCCTCCTCGCTACCCGCTCGCGCCGCGAGCCCTCGCGCTCGCTCATTCGGCGTCGTACGCCGGGTGCGTCCGCTCCTCCCGTTGCGAGTCCGCCTCGGTGATGAGCTTGACCACCTGCTCGGGGTCGTCGGTCATCGCAAGCAGGTCGATGTCGGCGGGCGCGATCTTGCCGGCGGGCACCAGCGTGCTGTGGAACCAGTCGATCAGCCCGGTCCAGTGGTCGGATCCGAAGAGGATCACCGGGAACCGGGTGACCTTGCGGGTCTGCACGAGCGTGAGCGCCTCGAAGAGCTCGTCGAGGGTGCCGAAGCCGCCGGGCAGGATGACGAACGCCTGGGCGTACTTGACGAACATGGTCTTGCGGGCGAAGAAGTAGCGGAAGTTGATTCCGATGTCGACCCAGTCGTTGAGCCGCTGCTCGAACGGCAGCTCGATGCCGAGGCCGACGCTGACGCCGCCCGCCTCGGAGGCGCCGCGGTTGACCGCCTCCATGGCGCCCGGGCCGCCACCGGTGATGACCGCGAAGCCGGCGCGGGCGAGGGCGCGGCCGAGCATCCGACCGGCCAAGTACTCCGGGTCGTCCCGAGGGGTGCGCGCGCTGCCGAAGACGCTGACCGCCCGGGGCAGCTCGGCGAGCAGCCCGAAGCCCTCCACGAACTCGGACTGGATGCGCAGCACGCGCCAGGGGTCGGTGTGCACCCAGTCGGACGGGCCCCGGCTGTCGAGCAGGCTCTCGTCCGTCGTTCCGGGCTTGATCTGGGCCCGCCGCAGCAGCACCGGCCCGCGGTGCCGCTCGGGCAGCCGACCCGAGTCGGACCCGGGTTGGTCGCGGTCGTCGTCGCTCACGCCAGAACGCTACCCGGGCTGCGTCCGCCGACGCCGCTACCCACCCAGGGCTCGCTCGACGGCGTCGACCGCGCGGTTCTCCCGGGCCACGCCGACGCCGTAGTCGGCGAGCCCGTTGGCGAACGCGGTCGGCCCGGTTGCCCGCGCCATCTCCGCGACCGGCACCTGCTGGGCGGCGTTGGCCGCCAGCAGCTCGCCGACGGCGGGCCGGGTCGCCGCGGGCCACCCCGCCGACGCGTCGCGGACACCCGTCGCGAATCGGCGCAGTGCGGTGAGGTAGGCCGCCGCGAGCGCCCGCCGCTGCGCGATCGTCCGGGGCCGCCCGTCGCTGACCGCGGTGAAGAAGCGCGACCGGGCCTCCTGCCACCCCGCCCGCAGCTCCCGGTAGGCGATCAGGTTGTCCGCCGGCAACGGCGGCGCGGCCGTCCCGGTGCCGGTCGGCGCCACGGTCGTCCCGGACGGCTGGGCGGCGGCCGTGGGGGATGGGAAGGGCGTGCCGGTGTCGGGTGTCCGGGCCGGGGACGGCGCGACGGGGGGCAGCTCGGCGGGCGGCGGATCGCTCTGACAGCCGGTCGACACGGCCGCGCACACGGTGGCCAGCAGGACGGCAAGCCCGGTCCCGGGGCGACCCATACCGCCCAAACTACCCGGCAGGGGCGTCACCGGGCGCGATCACGATCGGGTGAGGTACGCCCGCAGGGCCGCCTCGCAGGCCGCGATCCGCGGCACCAGCACGTGCTCCTCCCTGGTGTGCGCGAGATCCGGCTCGCCGGGCCCGTAGTTCACCGCGGGGATGCCGAGCGCGCCGAACCGCGACACGTCGGTCCAGCCGTACTTGGCGACCGGGGTCGAGCCCACCGCGGCCACGAAGTCCCGGACCGCCGGCGCGGCCAGCCCCGGTAGCGCCCCCGGCGCGCTGTCCACGATGGACACCTCGGCGTCCGGTCCGGCGAAGACCGCACGGACGTGGTCGGCGGCGTCCACTTCGGACCGGTCCGGCGCGAACCGGAAGTTCACCTCGACGCGACACTCGTCGGGAACGACGTTGCCGGCGACCCCGCCCGCGATCCGCACCGCGTTGAGCCCCTCCCGGTAGGTGCAGCCGTCGATCGTCACCGAGCGCGGCTCGTACGCGGCGAGGCCGGCGAGGACCGGCGCGGCGGCGTGCACGGCGTTCTCGCCGAGCCAGGACCGCGCGGAGTGCGCGCGCCGGCCGCGGGTCGTCACGGCCGCACGCAGCGTCCCCTGGCAGCCGACCTCGACCCGCCCGGTGGTGGGCTCCAGCAGCACGGCGAGATCGGCGGCCAGCCAGCCCGGGAGGTGCCGGGCCACCCGGCCGAGCCCGTTCCGGTCGGCCTCCACCTCCTCGTTGTCGTAACAGACGAGGGTGAGGTCGTCGGCCAGCGCCGGGTCGGCGGCCAGCGCCGCGGCGAGGCGGAGCAGGACCGCGACGCCGGACTTCATGTCCGAGGTGCCGCAGCCGACGAGCCGATCACCGTCCAGCCGGGACGGAAGGTTGTCCGCCACCGGGACCGTGTCGAGGTGCCCCGCGAGCACGACCCGTCGCGGCCGGCCGAGCTCGGTCCGGGCCAGCACCGTGTCGCCGTCGCGCCCGACGACCAGACCGGCGACCGACCGCAGCGCGGCCTCGACGGCGTCAGCGAGCGGCGCCTCCGCACCGGACACCGAGGGGACGTCGACGAGCGCCGCGGTCAGCGTCAGCCCGTCGGCCGTCAGGTCCAGCGACGGCGCGCTCACGGCGCCACCGTAGCCACCTCCCACGCCCGGTACGGTGGCGGGGTGACTGCGAGCGCGTGGGGCGACGGCCTGGCGACGGTCACCGACAGTGGCGCCGTGCTCGATGTCTGGTTCCCGGCCCCCGCGCTCGGATCGCGGCCGGCCGACGCGACCGTCCCGCCGGCGTTCGCGGACCTCACGATCGAAGACGCGCGCCGCGGAGTGCGCCGAGTCGCGCTGACCGTGCAGGTCGACGACCTGGGCCGCCCGCCCGCCGACGCACCGGACGCGTATCTCCGGCTGCACCTGCTCAGCACCCGGCTGCTCCGCCCGCGGGAGCTGTCGATGGACGGCGTCTTCGGCGTCCTGCCGACGGTGGTTTGGACCTCGGCCGGCCCCTGCCCGCCCGATGCCTTCGAGGAGACCCGGGCGCGGCTGCTGGCCGACGGCCCGGTGGCCGTGCTCGGCGTCGACAAGTTCCCGCGGATGGCGGACTACGTGGTGCCGAGCGGGGTGCGGATCGCCGACGCCGACCGGGTCCGGCTCGGCGCGCACCTCGCCGCCGGCACCACCGTGATGCACGAGGGCTTCGTCAACTACAACGCCGGGACGCTCGGCCGGTCGATGGTGGAGGGCCGCATCTCGGCCGGTGTGGTCGTCGGCGACGGGTCCGACGTCGGCGGCGGCGCCTCGATCATGGGCACGCTGTCCGGCGGCGGCAGCGAGGTGGTCTCGGTAGGCGAGCGCTGCCTGATCGGGGCGAACGCCGGCATCGGGCTGTCGCTGGGCGACGACTGCGTGGTCGAGGCCGGCTGCTACGTCACGGCGGGGTCGAAGGTGATCCTGCCGGACGGCTCGGTGGTCAAAGCGCGCGAGCTGTCCGGCCGGGACGGCCTGCTCTACCGCCGCAACAGCCTCTCCGGGGCGCTCGAGGTTGTGCCACGCACCGAGGGCGCCGGCCGGTCCTGGGCGGGTCTGAACGCGGACCTGCACGCGAACGCCTGATCCGGATCCCCCGGCGTCGAGGAGGAGTGCCCGCCGTGTCGCGCACGCTGCCCCGCATCGTCGCGGTCCTCGCCGTGATCGGCGTGGTCGCGACGCTGGTGGCCGTCGGGGTGCGCGCGCTGATCCGCCAAATTGAGCTTCAGCCGGCCCAGCAGTCCCGGTGCGAGCTGGTCAACTCGCCGTACACGGTGACCACCGAGCAGGCGGCGAACGCCGCGACGATCAGTGCGGTCGCGACCCGGCGCGAGCTGCCGGTCCGAGCGGTGACCGTCGCACTCGCCGTCGCCCTGCAGGAGTCCAAGCTCGTCAACGTCGAGTACGGCGACCGCGACTCGGTGGGACTGTTCCAGCAGCGGCCGTCCCAGGGCTGGGGCAGCACCGGGCAGATCCTCGACCCCCGGTACGCGGCCGGCAGGTTCTTCGACGCGCTGGTGAAGGTGCCCGGCTGGGAGCGCAAGCAGCTCACCGTCGCCGCGCAGGCGGTGCAGCAGAGTGCGCACCCGACCGCGTACCAGCAGTGGGAGGACCAGGCGACCGTGCTGTCCCGGGCCTTCACCGGTGCCGAGCCGGCCCTCGTGTCGTGCGCCTTCCCCGAGCCCACGGTCGCCGCGGCACCGGCGAAGGTGATGGAGCTGCTCGCGCTGGAGCTGTCGCACCGCCGGCTCTCCGCGTCCTCCCAGGTGGGCGAGTTGCGGGCGACCGAGGCGTGGGCGACGGTCGGCTGGCTGGTCGCCAAGGCCGACCGGTTGGGCATCGAGGCCGTCGCGCACGACGGCCGGCGCTGGACCCGGACCGACGGGTGGCGGGTGGAGGAGGGCGCGCGCGCCGACCGGATCCGCTTCGAGGTCGCCAAGATCCCGCCGTCGGCGTAGTCGCCGCCAGGTTACGGCGTCGATTTCCGTATCAGGCCCCCACCTGCACGCCTCGTAGGACAAACGTCCGACGAAGGCCACGGGGGCGCGAGCGATGGACCCGACCACCTGCCCGGAGTGCGAGGCTCCGGCCGAGATCGTCGACCGGGACGCGCTCGAGAGCACCGATGGACCGGTCGAGCACGTCAAGATCCAGTGCGTCAAGCGACACTGGTTCCTGATGTCGGCGGAGTCACTCGCCGCCCACCACGGGGTAGCGGTCCCCGCACCCGGCGCGGCGCGCCGGCCCGTTCGCCGGCGGCCCTGAGACGCCGTCTCGCCGGCGGTACGGCTCGCGCCGCGCAGGCTCTTCGGACTCCTGCGATTTTTCAGCCGGACCGGCTCAGCCGGTCGGCGGCGGCGGCCACCCGCTCGTCTGTCGCGGTGAGCGCGACCCGCACGTGTCGGCCGCCGCCGGAGCCGTAGAAGCCGCCGGGGGCGACGAGCACGCCCAGGGCGGCCAGTTCGGCGACCTCGGCCCAGCAGTCGGCGCCGCGGGTCGCCCACAGGTAGAGCCCGGCCTCCGAGTGCTCGACGGTGAAGCCGGCCTTCTCCAGCGCAGGCCGCAGCACCGCCCGGCGGGCCGCGTACCGAGACCGCTGCTCGTCGACGTGCGCGTCGTCGACGTATGCGGCGGTCATCGCGGCCTGCACCGGTCCGGGGACGATGAGCCCGGCGTGCTTGCGCACCTCGAGCAGCGCGGCGACCAGCCGCCGGTCGCCGGCGACGAAGCCGGCCCGGTAGCCGGCGAGGTTGGACCGCTTGGACAGCGAGTGCACCGCCAGCAGGCCGGTGTGGTCGCCGCCGCAGATCGACGGGTGCAGCACCGACACCGGCTGCGCGTCCCAGCCGAAGTCGATGTAGCACTCGTCGCTGGCGAGGACGGTGCCGCGCTCGCGGGCCCAGTCGACCACCTTGCGCAGGTGGTCGGCCGGCAGCACGCGGCCGGTCGGGTTGGCGGGCGAGTTCACCCAGACCAGCCCCACCGGGGCGGGTCCGGCGGCCACGGTCCCGTCCGCGCGCACCGGCTGGGCGCCGGCGATCCGCACGCCGACCTCGTACGTGGGATAGGCGACCTCGGGCAGGACGACCCGGTCGCCGGGACCGAGGCGCAGCAACGTCGGCAGCAGCGCGACCAGCTCCTTGGAACCGATCGTCGGCAGCACCGCCGCCGGGTCGAGTCCGGTCACCCCGTGCCGGCGGGCCAGCCAGCCTGCGGCGGCGGCACGCAGTCGCGGCGTGCCGGCGGTCAGCGGATAGCCGGGCGCGTCGGCCGCCGCGGCGAGCGCCTGCTGCACGAGGACCGGAGTGGGGTCCACCGGCGTACCGATCGACAGGTCGACCAGCCCGCCGGGATGCCCGGCGGCTCGCGCCTTGTGCGGGGCGAGCAGGTCCCAGGGGAAGTCCGGCAGCACCCCGGACCACGAGCCGGGGTGGCTCAGTGCTCGTTCACCTGGGGCGGCAGCGCGGCCACCAGCGGGTGGTCCTTGTCGATCTTGCCGATCTTGGCGGCGCCGCCGGGCGAGCCGATGTCGTCGAAGAAGTCGACGTTGGCGTTGTAGTACTCGCGCCACTGCTCCGGCACGTCGTCCTCGTAGAAGATGGCCTCGACCGGGCATACCGGCTCGCACGCCCCGCAGTCGACGCACTCGTCCGGGTGAATGTAAAGCATCCGGGTGCCCTCGTAGATGCAATCGACCGGGCACTCCTCGATGCACGCCCTGTCGAGCACGTCCACGCAGGGCTCGGCGATAACGTACGTCACGGGCGCGGTCCTTCCTCGCATTGGCCCTGCCTAGTATGCCGCCCGTGGCGGCGGGCGAACCGGTGGGGCGCAGGGTGGTCGTCCGTCGGGTCGTGCCGGATGCCGGTCCCGCCGGCGGGCCTCCGACCCCGCCACGGTACGCCGACGTGGTGGGGGTGCTCGTCGACGCCGGGCCGGAAGCGCTGTCGGTGCGGCGGCGCGACGGCACGGTCGTCGAGGTGCCGCGTGCGGACGTCAGCGTGATCAAGCCGGTGGCCGCCTCCCCGGCTGACGTGCTCGCACTCGAGGAGGTCGCGCTGCACGGCTGGCCGGCTCCGCACACCCGCTGGCTAGGCCGGTGGCTGCTGCGCGCCGGCGAAGGCTGGACCGGGCGGGCGAACTCGGTGCTCCCCCTTGGCGACCCCGGCCTGCCGCTCGACGCGGCGCTCGCCGAGGTGACGGCCTGGTACGCCGGCTGGGGCCTGCGGCCGCGCGTCGCGGTGCCGCTCCCGGGACGGGAGGCACTGGACGGGGCGCTCGCCGCCCGCGGCTGGACGAGGGACATCCCGACGTGGGTGCTGACCGCGGACGTCGGGGTCGTGCTGGGCACGACGCCGGCGCGATCCGACCTGCCGCCAGTGGTGGTGGAGCCGGAGCCGGCCGACGACTGGGTCGCCGCATACCACTACCGCGGCGACAGCGGCCTCCCGCCGGTCGGCCGGTCCATCCTGACCGCATCGGCGCGTCCCGGGTTCGCGGCCGTGCGCGACGCCGGGACCGTGCTGGCGATCGGCCGTGCGTCGCTCCACCAGGGCTGGGTAGGCGTGACCGCGGTCGAGGTGGATCCGCCGCACCGGCGCCGCGGGCTGGCGACCCATGTCATGCGGGGGCTGCTCGGCTGGGCCGCAGACGCCGGCGTGCGGGACGCGTACCTGCAGGTCGCGGACGAGAACGCGGCCGCGCTGGCGCTCTACGACCGGATCGGCTTCGCGCCGCACCACCGCTACCACTACCGCCGCGCGCCCCGCGGCTGACGGCGCCAGGCGAAGGGGGCGACCGGGACGCCGGCGGCGTCGAGCGCGGCGCGGACCAGGCGGGCCAGGTCCGCGGCACCCGGAGTGTCTCCGTGTAGGCACATCGAGACAGCGTCCAATCGGACCACCGACCCGTCGACGGCGACCACCTCTCCGGCGGCGGCCATCCGAACCGCGCGGGCGACGACCTCCTCCGGGTCGGTCAGTACGGCGCCCGGCTCCCGCCGCGGCTGCAGCCGCCCGTCCGGCGAGTACGCGCGGTCGGCGAAGCACTCCCCCAGGCCGGTCAGCCCGGCGGCACGCACCGCCTCGAGGCCGGGCGAACCCGCCAGCAGCAGGACCGGTAGCTGCGGGTCATACCGCCGGACCCCCTCCGCGATCGCCGCGGCCACCGCGGGGTCGCGGGCCGCCCGGTTGTAAAGGGCACCGTGCGGCTTGACGTAATGGACGCCGGTCCGGGTGGCCTGGGCGATCCCAGCCAGTGCGCCGACTTGGTAGAGCACGTCGGCGGTGATCTCGGCCGGTGCGAGCTCCATGTCCCGGCGGCCGAAGCCGACCAGGTCGGGATACGACACCTGGGCGCCGACCACGACGCCGCGCTCCGCGGCGGCGGTGACGGTGCGCAGCAGGGTCAGCGGGTCGCCGGCGTGGAAGCCGCAGGCGACGTTGGCGCTGGTCACCACGTCAAGGACAGCCTCGTCGTCGCCGAGCCGCCAGGTCCCGTACGACTCCCCGACGTCCGCGTTGAGGTCCATGCCCGCCCGATCGCTCGCCGAGCGGCGGGTCAGTCCGGCTGCCGGCCCCGCCGCACGCCCCGCTGGTAGGCGCCGAGCCGGTCGCGTATCTCCTCCGCCGAGCGGGCCGGCGCGGCCTGGTCGGCTCTGTGCTCGGCGGGAAACGACCCAGGGACGAGGTGAGCCTTCGGGACTCGGACCGGCAGCCCGGCGGGGGTGATGCCGAGGCTCGGCGTCGCCAGCCGGCTGGCGACCCGAGCCGACTCTTCGGCCGCCGCCGCCCCGGCGGCGGCCATCCGGCCGGCGTCCGGCCCGGACCCGTTCGGCCCGCTGCGGTGCGTGCGGTCGCCGGCCGCCCGACCGCCGCCGGTGCCGCCGTCCGCCCCCGCCGAGTCCATCACGCCGCCCTCCCGCTCCCCGCGCACCGACCGGCTCCGATCCCGCGGAGGTCGGCCAAGCCTGCCTGCCCGGACCGGCCGGTTCAAGAGGCCACGCCGTCCCGCCCTGGTCCTACCCGGCCGCGCCGGCGGCAAGCGCGCCGAGCGGCCAGCTCCCGAATCCCGGGACCGATCCCCGCGACGGCGGCGGGGAGGGCGAGGGGACGGAGAGATGGCGGGTCGCGACCATGACGCCTCCTCGAGCGTCCGGAGCACCGCCGCGGTACGCCGGACGGCGCAACACGGGATGGACGAATCAACCGGCTCCCGCCGCCCCGGTCAATCGCCCATCGGGGTGCTGACCGGGCCGGAAGCTACAACAGCCGCAATTGGAAGGTACGGCGGCGCTCGGCGTGGCCGGTGCGCTCGAGCTGCTCGGCCGGCACATCGGCGAGGAAGCGGGACGGGCGGGTCTCCCGCGGCTCCCCCCGGACCGTCCGGCGAGCGGCGTAGCTCAGCACCAGGTGCGTCCGGGCCCGCGTCATGCCGACGAACAGCAGCCGGCGCTCCTCAGCGACCCCGCTCGCGTCCGGTCCCTCCCCGAAGCGCAGCGGGAGCAGGTCGTCCTCGCAGCCGACCAGGAAGACGACCGGAAACTCCAGGCCTTTGGCGGCGTGCAGAGTGAGCAGCGAGACCCGGTCGGCCCGCGGATCCCAGCCGTCGACCTCGGCGCCGAGCGCGATGTCTGCGAGGAGGCGCCCCGCGTCGGCGCCGGCCCGCTCGGCGAGCGGGGTGAGCAGCTCGAGCGCGGCTCGGATCCGCGCGACCCGCAGCGCCGGGTGCACGCCCACCGCGGACCGGTCCGGCCACGCGTGCGCGGTCGCCGGGACCAGCTGGGACCACCCATCGGTCCCGATCGAGCCGACCGCGGGCAGCCCGCCGGCCGCATCGATCGCGGTCTGGGCCGCGGCGCGGACCCGGGCGGTCATCGGGCGCGGGTCGCCGGCCCGGCCCGGATCGGCCCGCAGCACGGCCAACAGCTCGCGGACGCCGGGCTGGTCACCCAGCCGGTTGTGGGACCGCTTCTGGTACGGCACGCCTGCCGCATCGAGCGCGTCGACCAGCGGGCGGGACTGGGCGTCGGTGCGGTAGAGCACCGCAATGTCCGCGTACGAGTGGACGGCGTCGTGCCACGGGTCGGCGACGCCGCGGTCCAGTGCGGCGAAGCTTGACCCGCCCAGCAGCCGTTCGACCGCGCCGACGACGAACGCCGCCTCGCCCGCCTCGTCGGCCGCCGCGTGCAAGGTGATCGTCGACGGGCCGCTACCCGGTGCCACCGGGGTGAGCTCCCGCTCCGGCACCAGCGTGGTCGGGGCGACCGCGGCGGTGGCGCCCGCCAGAATGGCGGCCGTCGAGCGGTAGTTGCGCGCCAGCAGGACGGTCCGCGCACGCGGGAAGTCCTCGGAGAAGCGGAGGAAGAAGCCGACATCGGCACCGCGGAAGGAGTAGATCGCCTGGTCGGGGTCGCCGATCGCGCACAGGTCGCCGTCCGGCGGGCAGAGCAGGCGCAGCAGCGCGTACTGGGCGGGGTCGACGTCCTGGTACTCGTCGACGCAGACGTGCGGCCACCGCCGCCGGTATGAAGCGGCCAGCTCGGGGTCGTCGCGCAGCAGCGCGACCGGCAACGCCAGCAGGTCATCGAGGTCGATCAGGTCCCGGGCGCGCTTGCCGGCGCGGTAACGGGCCAGCGGCCCGGCGAGGTCGTCCTCGGGCACGGCGGTCGGGTCGAGGGCGAGCACCGAGACCAGCTCGAGCAGCCGGCGCGGTTCGCGGGCCGGCGCCTGCTCGCCGACGGCCTCTCGGGCGAGCGCGAGCCGCTCCGCCTCGTCGGCGACACGCAGCCCGTCGTCGAAGCCGAGCGCGCCGGCGTGCTCCCGGACGATGCGCAGGCCCAGGCCGTGGAAGGTGGTGACGAGCAGACGGTCCGCCGACCGGCGCGGCAGCAGCGAGCGCAGCCGCTCGGTCAGCTCGCCCGCCGCCCGGCGGGTGAAGGTGATCGCCAGGCAGCGGTCCGGGCTCACGCCGCGCTCGCCGACGATGTGCGCGAGCCGGTTGGTGAGCGTGCGGGTCTTGCCGGTGCCCGGACCCGCCACCACCAGCAGCGGTCCGGGCGCGGCGGCGGCCGCACGCTGCTTGGGATCGAGCCCGGCCAGGACGCCGCCCTCGGGCTCGCGCGACCGCGAGCGCGGCGGAACCGTCTCCGGCAGCGCGAACAGACCGGAGGCGTCGTCGTCCACCCCGCCCGTCCCGACCGACCTGGCCCGCCCGTTCGGCCGGTCGGAATCGGGCGTCCCGGTTGGTCCGGCGGGCCTAGCTGGCCCGACGGGTCCGGGTGGTCCGGAGGCTCCCGTCGGCTGCCGCGCGCCCGAAGGCCCCACGGTCGGCGGATCCGCCGGAATCGTCGAGGCCGGCCACGTCGTCGGGGCGGCCGATGCCGATGACGTAGGCGTTACCGCCGAGACCGGGGAGGCGGTCGGGACCGCCGAGACCGCGGCAGGCGGCGGCGGGGCGGGCATGTCCGGCAACGCGAAGAGCGGCTGGGCGCCCGGGCCGCCCAGGTCGGCGAGCTCCTTCGGCTCGAAGAGCCGCACCATCCCGTACTCGCCGTCGTAGCCGCCGGCGAGCACGACCTGCCCCCGCCGCAGCCGGTCCAGTGCCTCGGCAAGGGCAGGAGGCCCGGCGACCGCAAGCTCGTCGAGCGGCACGTCCTGCAGGATCGCCAGCTCCGGGCCGAACCGGGCGACCAGCCGGCTCACCTCGGCCTCGACCGCCTTCGACCGCGAGCCCACGCCGAGGATCTCGCCGACGACCTGATGCAGCTGCACGAGGCACCGCCACGGCGGCGCTCCGAGCGGCGCCGCCCCGGCCGGCCGGTCGGCGAGCTCCTCCACCCGGTGCAGCACGCCGACCGTCACCGGCTTGCCGCAGACCGGGCACCGCCCGCCGTGCGCGCGGGTCTCGACCGGGTCCAACCGCACGTCGCAGGCCCGGTGCCCGTCGAGGTGGTACTTGCCCTCCTCCGGGAAGAACTCGAGCGTCCCGGCGAGCCCCGTCCCGGTCTCCAGCGCCCTGCGCACCCCCGCGTACGACAGCTCGGTGTCGAGGACGGTCGCCTCCCGGCCCAGCGCCTGCGGCGAGTGAGCGTCGGAATTGGAAATCAGCCGGTAGGTGTCCAATGAGGACACTCGGTGGTTCATGGCCGGGTCGCTGGACAGGCCGGTCTCGACCGCGAAGACGTGCCTGGCGAGATCCGCGTAACAGTCTTCCACTGCATCGAAGCCGGACTTGGAGCCGAGCGCCGCGAACCAGGGCGTCCATACATGCGCCGGCACGAGGTACGCGCCCTCGCCACTGTCCAGAGTGGTTTCCAGCAGGTCGCGGGAGTCGAGCCCGAGGATCGGCCGCCCGTCCGACGCGAGGTTGCCGATCCGGGCGAGGCGGCGCGTCAGCTCCGCGGCGACGCTCAGGTCCGGGGCGTAGAGCAGGTGGTGCACCTTGCGGGTGCGATCGGCCCGCTTGTAGATCGTGGAGATCTCCACCGACAGCTGGAAGCGCACCGGCGTCCGGACCGCCGCCGGCAGCGTCGCGAGCACGTCGCCCTCCAGGTCCGGCCGCAGCCGGAACAGGCCGGGCTCGGCCGGGACGAGCTTGCTTCGGATCTGCTCCGCCCAGGCGGGGTGGCACAGGTCGCCTGTGCCGATCAGGGCGATCCCCTTGCGGGCCGCCCACCAGGCCAGGTGCTCCAGGTCACAGTCG
>Ga0126307_10001952_pt1 | contig 13827 bp, 13 predicted proteins | sample Plot28_FD_89955 | JGI IMG/M metagenome (GOLD analysis project Ga0126307, IMG submission 89955) | Serpentine soil microbial communities from UC McLaughlin Reserve, CA, USA - Plot28 | ecosystem: Environmental > Terrestrial > Soil > Grasslands | place: USA: UC McLaughlin Reserve, Lake County...
CAGGCTGGAACCTCCCACCACGGGAGGGTCAACTAGCACCCGGCGCAGCACGCACGGCCCGTCAGCGCGTCCGGACCACCACGGTGCGGGCCGCCAGGTCGTGCCAGCCGCGGCCGTCGCCGTCGCGGATGAGCGGGGGCAGCACCAGCGCGACCAGCACCGTGCGCAGCAGCGCCCGCGGGATTCCGATCACGCTCGCCGAACCGACCGAGGCGACCCCGATGCCGAGCAGCTTCATGCCCGGGCTGGTCCCGAACAGCGCCACCCCGACCGTGGTGAGCAGCAGCCAGATCCCCAGCACCAGGAAGCGCATCCGGGCGCACAGGGAACCGAGCCGGTACAGGAACGCCGACATGCGTCTACCTCGCTCGCGCGGGCTCTGTGACCGCGCATCGCAAACTCTTCGGCACGCTAACAGCGGCGTTGCGAGAGGTCAGGCGGATCCGGAATGCGGCTGATGTGACCAGATGCTCGGGTACGTCGTCGTCGGGCGTGCGAGCGTCTAGCTCCCCACGGCGGTGTCCTCGGTGACCTGGTCGGTGGGCCCGGCCTCATCGACGAAGGACTCGAGCAGCGCGGCGAAGCGCTCCGGCTCGTCGAGGTGCGGGTAGTGGCCCGCCCCCTCGAAGAGCTCCACCCTGCTGCCGGGGATGGCCTGGTGTGCCGTGGTGGCGTGCCAGGCCGGGATGACCCGGTCCTTGGTGCCCCACACGATCAGCGTCGGGATGTCGACCGCGAGCGGCAGGTGGTCGTGCGCGGTCACGGTCTGCCCGCCCGGGTCGATGACCGAGCGGGTGGTGGCGAGGAACGCCCGCCGGCTCTCGGCGTCGGCCAGCGAGGTGAACCCGCGCCAGGCCTCCACCAGGTCAGAGCTCGCCCGCCACCCGGTCCGGGCGACTCCGCGGCCCACCTTCTCGGCGCCGCCGCGGATCCAGCGGGACGCGATCAGCGGCAGCACCCACTCCGCGCCCGGCAGCGTCGCGGCGCGCAGCAGGGGGCTGACCGAGCGTCCGAGTCCCCCGCTGGAGACGAGGACCAGCCGCTCGACGCGGTCGGGGAAGAGGTAGCAGAGCTGCATCGCGATGCCACCGCCGAGCGAGTGACCGACCAGGGTGACCCGGTCGATGCCCAGCCGGTCGAGCAGGTCGCGCAGGGTGGCGGCGTGCCCGCCCAGCGAGTAGTCGCCCATCGGCTTGGCCGACTGGCCGTGGCCGAAGAGGTCGGGGGCGAGCACCCGGTGGTCCTCGGCGAGGGCGTCGACCAGGTGCTCCCAGTGCCGGTACGAGCCGGTCAGGCCGTGGACGAAGAGCACCGCCGGGCCCTCGCCGCGCTCGAGGAACCACAGGTCGTGCCCGCGCAGGGTCTCTGCCCGTACGGTCGGTCCAGCCATCAAGGCCTCCTCGGTCACCGCCACCCTACTCGTGAGTAACTTCGGCGACCGCAGCGACGGCGCCCCTCAAAGGTCCATCGCGGCGAGACGCGCGTCGTACTCACCTCGATCCGGTGCCAGTGCAGCGCGACACACAAGGAGGCACCCCGCCGAGACTCGGCGGGATACCTCCTGGTGATGTCAGGGCCGTGCGATCACGCGAGGGCACCGGCGAGGATCACGCTACGGCGCCTGGTCAAAGGGTCGCTGCGGATGCGGCCCTCGCGCATCATCGTCAGCATGTCCCGTCAGGAGGTGTCGCTGGACCTGCTGAACTGGGCTTGCGGAACTATTGCGGACAGACCCGCTTCTCGAAGGCAGTCCGAGCCCAGCATCGGCAGCATTGACCCCACTGACCTGCAGCGTTGTGTGGTGCCCCCGGCAGGATTCGAACCTGCGACGCACGGTTTAGGAAACCGACGCTCTATCCCCTGAGCTACGGGGGCCGGGGGGCCATGATGGACCACCGCGGAGCCTACGGGGTCTCCGGAGGGCGAGCGCGGCCACTGCACCGCGATCCGTCTCCGGAGCGCCTCCTCGCCTGCCGGCATGGCCGGATCCGGCCATGCGGGCTGGCCGCTTCCGGCGATGCCGTACGTCGCGCCGCCGAGCAGCGTTGTCGGCATGACAACCATCGACCTGACAGGCAACCCGACCCAGCAGTCCGACGACGTCGACGTCTCGCGAGTCGAGGAGCTCGTCGGCCGGCTGCTCGCGTCCTTCACCGGCGGCGTCGAGCTGCTCACGATCGAGCTCGGCCGTCGCGCCGGCCTCTACCAGGCGCTCTCCGAGCACGCCGCCCTCAGCCCGGCCGGTCTGGCCGCGGCGACCGGCATCAGCGAACGGTACGCGCGGGAGTGGCTCGAGCAGCAGGCCGCGGCCGGCTTCCTCGACATCGTGGCCGGCTCCTCGTCGGCCGACCGCAGCTACGCCTTGCCGGCGGAGCACGTCCCGGTGCTGCTCCAGCCGACCCACCCGGCGCACTTCGGCGCCGCCGGTCAGCTGCTGCAGGCGGTCGCTGCCGCCGTACCCGCCGTCGCGGACGCCCACCTGCGCGGTGGGGGAGTCGCCTACGGCTCCTTCGGCGATGACCTGCGTGCCGCCATCGCGGCGATCAACCGGCCCGGCTTCGTCCACGGCATCCGCTCGTGGGTGGGTGCGCTGCCCGACGTCGCGGACCGGCTCGACCTCGACGGGGGTGTCGTGCTCGACCTCGGCAGCGGCGAGGGCTGGTCGAGCATCGCGCTCGCCAAGGAGTTCCCGCTCGCGACCGTCGTCGGCGTCGACCTGGACCCGGCATCGGCCGAGGCCGCGCGTCGGCACGCACGGGAGTACGGCGTCGCCGACCGGGTGACCTTCGCGACCGCGAACGCCGCCGACCAGAGCGCTCTCCGGGCCGCCACCGACGGCCGCCCGGTGACGCTGGTGACGGTCTTCCAGGCGCTGCACGACATGGGCCGGCCGGCCGACGCGCTCGCTGCGGTCCGCGGGCTGCTCGACGACGACGGCGCGGTCCTCGTCGGCGACGAGGCCGGCGCCGACGAGCTCGTCGCGCCGGCCGACGAGGACCAGCGCCTCAAGTACGCGATGAGCGTGCTGCACTGCCTGCCCGCCACCACTGCCGAGCACGCCGGCGACCCCAACGGCACGGTGCTGCGCACCGACACCGTCCGCGCCTGGGCGTCGGCCGCCGGCTACCCGGGCGTCGAGGTGCTCGACGTCGAGCACCCCTTCTGGCGCTTCTATCGTCTCTGAGCCCGCCACGGCATCCGCCGCCTGCGCCTCAGTCCGGGGGGATGGCGCCGGCTCCCACGCGGCAGGCCGCGCGGGAGCGGGCGACCACCTCGGCGTCGGACCAGCGCGCGCCGTCGGCCGTCAGCTCGGAGAAGCGCTGGGGCCCGAGTCGTGCCTCGACGCGGCGCATCTCGTCAGCCAGCCGGGCGGCCTCGGCGCCCTGGGGTGCCGCGCCACGCGGCGATGCCGTCAGCGCGCTGTGCAAGCGGGCGGCGTCCTCGTCGGCACCGCGCTGCGCGAGGACCTGGACGAGGTTGCGCAGCGTCGTCCACTGGTGCACGGCAGTTCCTGCCCGTGCCCAATGATCGATGATCTCGGTGAACCCCGCCAGCGACTCTTCATCGGTCGTCGAGCGGGCGCGCAGGCTCACCCAGGACAACCCGGCGACGCCCGTCAGCAACCTGCTGCCGGCACTACGTCCCAGGGCGCGGGCGCGCTCCAGGTAGTCGAGCGCCTGGCCGGGATCGCGCTCTAGCCGGGCCTCGCCCTGCGCGTAGGCCGCCCAGCCGGAAGCCAAGGGAGATCCGGACTGCTGGGCGATCCCGGCCGAGCGCTCGGCCTCGCGCACCGCGTCTGCCGTCCGGCCGAGCGCGGCGCAGGACAGCGCCTGGACCACATGGGCCATGGTGCCCAGCAGCGGGTCGTCGCCGCGCACGGCGAGGTCCGACATCTCCCGTCCCAGCTGCACGGCACGTTCATGGTCACCCCTCACCTGGCAGACCCCGGCCAGGCTGAGGCGGGCCAGGGCGGCGTCACGGACATGGGTGGCCCGGTCGACTGCTCGCTGCGCACCGGCCGTGGCGGCGTCGATGTCGCCCAGCTGCCACCCGGCGACAGCTGCCGCCGCCTGGCAGACGGGCGCGGCATCCGCGTCGAGCGGTTGTGGCATGAGCAGCTCGACCCGCCCCTGCTCCTGCCCGAAGACGAGCAGCGCGCGGGCCAACTCCTCCTTCGCCGTCGCATCGTCGTGGGCAGCGACGGTCAGGCGGGCACGCGGCAGCTCGGGCACCAGCCCCTCGAGGGTGATCATGGCAGCCGCGCCGGCCGGCCCGCGCAGCGCCTCGTCGGCCGCCGAGGCCCCGGACACCACCCATTCCAGATGCCGGCGGTGCACGACGTCGTTGTCCGCGGACTGCTCGAGCTGGTGACGGCCGAAGTCGCGCAGCGGGGCGAGCACGCGGTACCGGGCAGCGAGGCCCCGGTGGTCCACGGTGACCATGGAACGGTCTACGAGGACCGAGAGCAGGTCCGCCGCCGCCCGCTCGTCCTCCGCGCCCGCCAGCCGAGCAGCAGCCGAGGCCTCGAAGGGACCGGCGAAGAGCGACACCCGGTCGAACAGCACCCGGGGCTCCTGGGGGAGCCGGTCGTGGGACCAGGCGATGACGGACTGTGCCGAGTGGTGGCGGTCCGCCCGGCCGATGGCGACGAGCGGGATGGCGTCGCCGAGCTCGTCGAGCAGCGCGCCGAGGCCGACGTGCCGGGCTCGTGACGCGGCCAGCTCGATGCACAGCGGGATGCCGTCCACCATCTCGCAGACGCGCTCCACCTGCGCCAGGTCGAGCGAGTCGACCCAACCGGTGCGATCCAGTGAGGCCGCGCGGTCGAGGAAGAGCTGAATCGCGGCCGAGGAGCCGGCAGTGGACCAGGGGAGCGGTCGGACCGGCCACACCTGCTCGCCGTCGAGGTGCAGGGGGTGGCGACCGGTCGCGAGGACGTCGACACCGCCCGTCGCCTCGACCAGGCGGCGGACCAGGGTGGCCGCGCTGCCGGCCACGTGCTCGCAGTTGTCCACCACCAGCAGAACGTGCCGGCCGGCGAGGGCGTCGACGACGCGATCGACCAGCTCCGTGCCCGGGCGCTGCTGCACGCCGGCCGCGGCTGCAACGGTGGCGACCACGTCGGCGCCGTCGGGCAGCTCGGCCAGTTCGAGCAGCCGTGCCCCGTCGGCATACCGCCGAGACACTCGGGAAGCCAGCTCCAGAGCGAGCCGGGTCTTGCCGATGCCTCCCGGTCCGCACAGCGTCAGCAACCGGGCGCGGCTCAACAGCTCGGACAGGGAGTCCAGCTCCTCGTCGCGTCCGACGAAGGTGCTCGCCATCCGGCGCAACGACCGTCCGGGCAGGGCGGCGACGGCGTCCGGTGAGGCCTCGTCGGTGACCTCTTCCACATCGCAGACCAGGCGGAACCCTCGCCCGTGCACGGTCTTGATGACGGCTTGCAGCTCGCCGTCGTCTCCCACGGCGCGCCGAGCGTCCTTGATCCGGGTGGAGACAGCCGAGGCGCTGACGAACCGGTCGCCCCAGACGTGGTCGAGCAGCTCCTCCCGCGTGACGACGCGGTCGTGGTGCATCGCCAGGTACGCCAGGACGTCGAGCGCCTGCGGCTCGATCGGCACCGGCTCGCCGGCGCGGCGCAGCTCGAAGCGCGAGCGGTCCAGCTCGTGGCCGGCGAACCGCAGGATGGCCGCCTTGTCGTCTCGCACGGACGCAAGCATCCACCCGCCGACCCGCGCCGGGCGCTGTGGCAACCATGAGGCGGCCGGGCGTGCTCGCTCCTACGCTGGGCGGGTGCGGGTCGAGGACCAGGTCGTGCGCTACGCCGAGGTCGGCGGGCGCCAGATCGCCTGGACCGCCGTCGGTCACGGCCCGGTCCTCGTCATGGGCGGCTGGTGGAGCAGCCACCTGACGCTGGACTGGGCCGACGAGGCGTTCCGGGCGTTCGCCGCCGCGCTGGCCGCGCACCACACGGTGATCCGCTACGACCGGCCCGGCTCCGGCCGGTCCGACCGGCGCGGGCCGGTCCCGGAGACGCTGGCCGGCGAGCTGACCGTCCTCACCGGGCTGCTCGACCACCTCGCGGCCGAGGAGCCCGACCTCGTCGGTGGGCCGGTGTCGCTGCTCGGCGCGTCCGCCGGGTGCGGGGTCGCCGCGGCGTACGCGGCGGAGAACCCCGACCGGGTCGCCCGGCTGGTGCTCTACGGGGCGTACGCCCGGGGTGAAGACATCGCGTCGCCGCAGGCCCGCGCCACCCTGCTGTCCGTCGTCGAGCAGCACTGGGGGCTCGGCTCGCGGGTGCTCACCGACCTCTTCCTGCCCGCTGCGACAGCGGCCGAGCGTGACGCCTTCGTCGACTTCCAGCGCCGGTCGGCGACCCCCGCGACGGCAGCGGCGTCGCTGCGCGCGGTCTACGCGTTCGACTCCACGACCTACCTCCGCCAGGTGCGCCTCCCCACCCTGGTGCTGCACCGGCGCGACGACCGGGCCATCCCGTTCGCCCTCGGCCGGCAGGTCGCGGCGCTGGTGCCGGCATCCACGTTCCTCGAGCTGCCGGGCGAGCACCACTTCCCCTGGATGGGTGAGCCGCGGCCGGTGCTCGACGCCGTGCTCGCCTTCCTCGCCGGCCGGGTGCCGACACCGCGTCGGCCGGCTCGCGAGCGAGCCGGACCGGTGCTCACCGCCCGCGAGCGGCAGGTGCTCGCCCTCGTCGCGCAAGGCCAGACCGACGCGCAGATCGCCGAGCAGCTGCTGCTCAGCCCGCACACGGTGCACCGCCACGTCGCCAACGCGCGGACCAAGCTCGGCGTCCCGACCCGGTCCGCAGCCGCCGCGTGGGCACTGACCAACCAGCTCGGGTAGCCGTGTCAACCGCCGAGGGGCTCTGGTGCGTGTGAGACGCCAGGCGAGCATCCCGGCAGCCGATCCCGGCGCACCGGCGGAGGCGGTCCCGTGCAGCGTCACTCTGACGCGCTCCCGCTGGCGGCCACCGCGACCTTCGACGGCTTCCCCAGCTGGAGCCGGAACCCCTCGGCCGGGACGACGGCGCGGTCGATGGCTCACTGGCTCGCCGGACGCGGGTTCCTGACGGACACGGAGGTGACCTGCGTCGGCACCGGGGGGCATAGCGCCTGGCGGGTGACCGGGTCATTCCGCAAGGGCTCGCCGCTGCCGGCGCGCAAGGGGCTCGGCCTGATGGTTGCGCCGACGTTCCAGCGGCGCGGCACCACCATGTACTCGGCGCCCACACTTGCGGGCAGCTACACCCCTGCTCGACCAGCCGGGCGGCGGCGTGACCGTCATCTGGTCCTGGGTGTTCGGCCCGAAGACCCCCGATCTCGCGGGCAACCAGGTGATGGTCGACGAGATGCTAGCCGGTCTCTCGGGGACAGGGCTCAGACCAGGTCCCGCTGGTCGTCCAGCTCGAGCCCGAGCCAGCGGGCGAGGTCCCTGACCTCGCGGTCGACGGCCATGACCATCGCCTTGCTCCACCGGCCGTCCCGGTGGATGGCGTCGACCTGCAGCACACCGCGGTCGCGGTCGGCGGTGGCGTCGACCTTGCCGACCAGCCGGTCGTCGTAGAGGACCGGCATCGCCCAGTAGCCCCACCGCCGCTTGCCCACCGGCTTGTACATCTCGAGCTGGTAGTCGAACTCGAAGAGCTCGGTCATCCGCTTGCGGTCGTAGACCAGCCGGTCCAGCGGCGACAGCACGGCCGCGCGGCCGCGGAACCGCTCGCCGAGACGGTCGAGCTGCTGCGAATCGACCCGCCACCGTCCACGGACGCCGTCGACGACCGCCTCCTCGCCGGCGCGGCCGACGTGGTTGGGCTCGTTCGGCGTGGCGGTCGCCGTCGACCGGGCGATGCCCAAGGCCCGCAGCCGGCGCTCGTCGCGCTGCCGCACCGCCTCGTCGTACGGCACCGGCTCGTCGTCGGGATAGACCCGCTCGGCGAGGTCCCACAGCCGCTCGCGGCCCTCCCGGCCCGAGCAGGCGATGTCGCCGCAGGCCACCATGTGGTCCACCATCTTGGAGACGTTCTTGTCGTCGGTCCAGCCGCTCGACCGCCACGGCACCACGGTGGTATCGGGCAGCTCACGGATCGGGAGGGGGCCGTCCATCCGCAACCGCTCGATGATGTCGGTGCGGCACTCCTCGTTCGCCTCGAGCCACGCCTCGATGTCCTGCTGCCACGGCGTCAGCTCGCCCGGCCCCGGCCAGGCCGCCATCTCGGCGGTGTGCAGCCGCAGGTCCTCGCGGGGCCGCAGCAGCATGTGCAGCTCGATCAGCAGCTGGTTGTCGATCGCCGAGACGAGCTCGTCGGCGACGTACGACGGACCGATCCTGCTCCACAGCACGAGGTCGGCGCTGGGTGCGACGTGCGCCGTCGGGTCGTTCTGCAGGACCGTCAGGTGCCGGACCACCTCGAGGAGGTCGCTCGGCCGGTCCGCGTCGAGCAGCTGCGCACGCACCGCGATGCGCCGGGCGTCGGTGCGCGAGAGCTGGTGGACCGGCACGGCCGCGACGCTAGTCCCCGGGTCCGACTGGTGGCGGGCCGCGCCGACGTCGGAGCGCGGCGGTCAGGTCGTCGGCTCCGGCGGCCCGTCGGCGAGCAGCAGGTAGAGCGAGCGACGGGCGTCGGTGAGGATCGTTGCGGCGGCGGCGCGCTGCGCGTCGTCGCCGGCCCGGCCGACCTGGCGCGCCGCGTCGGCCAGCTCGTGCATCAATCGGCGCAGGTCGGCGCCCGGCTCCGGCTCCCCGGTGCCGCCGAACGGGTCGGTCCATTCGGCGGAGTGCTCGGCCACGTGCTCGCGGCCGGCGTCGGTCAGGGTGACCAGCCGGCGACCGCTCTCGGCCGTCACGACGACCAGGCCCTCGTCCTCGAGCAGGTTGATCGCCGGGTAGACGGCACCGGGGCTGGGGGCCCACACGCCGCCGGTGCGCTCGGCGATCGCCTGCATGATCTGGTAGCCGTGCATCGGCTGCTCGGCGACGAGCAGCAGCACGGCGGCGCGGACGTCGCCGCGCGGTCGGCGGCCCCGCCCGCCGCGGCGGCGGCGGATCTCGGGCCCGTCGCCGAACGGCGGCCGGTGGCCGCGGGGGTGGTGGTAGCGGCGGCCGTTGCGGCCGCCGCGCTCTCTCAGGTCTCCCATGGGGAGCTCCCTTCGGTTGTACGGACATTCACGTGACGCTAACGATATATCGTTACTGTTAGCAGAGCAAGCGCTTCGCTTCTCGTCGGCCGTCCGGCCGGTGGGCCGGCCCTTGCCGGGTCACCGGCACCGGACGAGGCTCCGGACAGCGGCTCGGCGCCGACCCCGTCGACCAGGTGCGGAGGCCTCATGTCATCGACCGGCAGCGACACCCTCAACGAGCGGGAGCAGACCGAGGTCGAGCGGGCGAACGCCTCCGGCCACCAGCCGGTCGTCTTCGTCCACGGGCTGTGGCTGCTCGCCAGCAGCTGGGACCGGTGGCGCCGGATGTTCGAGGACGCGGGCTACGCCACGATCGCCCCCGGCTGGCCGGACGACCCGGCGACGGTCGAGGCGGCCCGCCAGGACCCGAGTGCGTTCGCGCACAAGATGGTGCAGCAGGTGACCGACCACTACCACGACGCGATCCGGCAGCTCGAGATCGCACCCGCGATCGTCGGTCATTCGTTCGGCGGCCTGATCGCGCAGAAGCTCGCCGGCGAGGGCGCCTCGGCCGCCACCGTCGCGATCGACCCGGCGCCTTTCCGCGGCGTGCTTCCGCTGCCGGTGTCGTCGCTCAGGTCGGCGGCTCCAGTGCTCGCCAACCCGGCCAACGCCGGACGTGCCGTCGCGCTGACCTTCGAGCAGTTCAGCTACGGCTGGGCCAACGCGCTGCCGGAGGACGAGGCTCGTCGGCTCTACGCCGAGTACCACGTCGCCGCGTCGGGTGTGCCGCTCTTCCAGGCCGCAGCGGCCAACCTCAACCCGTTCACCGAGGCCAAGGTCGACACGAAGAACCCGCAGCGCGGCCCGCTGCTCATCATCTCGGGCGAGAAGGACAACACGGTGCCGTGGGCGATCGCCAACGCGTCCTTCAAGCGCCAGCAGCGCAACCCGGGGCTGACCGAGATCGTCGAGCTGCCCGACCGCGGCCACTCGCTGGTCATCGACCACGGCTGGGCCGAGGTCGCCGAGACCGCCCTGGCGTTCGTCAAGGACCACGGCCAGAGGTCGGAGACCGTCTGACCCGTCGGGTTCGTCAGTACGAGTGCGGCACGTCCAGCACGGCCCGCACCCGCGTGAGGTCGAACGGCTCGCCGAGCCAGTCGAAGAGGCCGCGCAGCACCTCGGGGTCGGCGACCCACTCGTCGTAGTGGACGCGGTACCACGCGTCGCCGCCAAGCTCGTCCAGCGCGGCGACGTACCGCTGCTCCATCGCCTGCAGCTCGCCGCGCGCGTCCGGCCTGCGAGCCCACCACTTGCTCGCGGCGACCTGCGCGAGGTCGCGGGTGTTGAGGACGAACCGCGCGCCGGGGAAGACGGCGCGCATGAAACCGAGCAGCTCGGCCAGCCGCTCCTGCGGCCAGTCGATCTCCTTGAACCCGACGAGCCGGCAGTCCGGCTCCGGCCGCAGCACCGTCTCGAGCAACAGGGTGCGGATGTCGCGCAGCGCTGTCGGATCCGGGTAGCCGTCGATGCCCCACCAGGGGTGGCTCGGCGGCAGCACCTCGCTGCGCGCGAGCCGGTCGCGGTGGCGGGTCACCGTGTCATGGAACGCGAACAGGTGCTGGACGACGCCGCCGTTCTCGCCGCGGATCGTGATGCCCGGCGTCGCCGAGAGGATGCCCTGCAGGAGCGTCGAGCCGGAGCGGCCGTACGTCAGGACGAAGAGGTAGGCCAGGTCGGTGGGGTCCTGGCCGCTCGCCTGAGCAGCCGCCGCGCGGACCCGCTCGAGCTCGGCGGCCAGGCCGTCGGCCCGCTCCCGCTGCCCGTCGCGGGCCGAGCGGACAGTCTTCGCCCTCTGCCGGGCCTCGTCGCGCTGGCGGCGCATCGCCGCGAGGTCGCGACGGGTCTGCGCGACCGTGCGCTCGCTCACCAGCCCGAGTCGACGGGCCACCCGGCCGGCCAGCCGGCGCAGCGGTCCCGGCAGGGGCACCGGCGGCTCCTTCCGGTTCGGGCGGGCGGCGGGCGGTCGGGTGCTGGATGCTAACGGGCGCCTAGGGTGGACGGCGTGAGCGAGCGGCAGGGATGGGACGACGACCGCGCGGAGGTCCTGCCCGAGCAGACCTCCGACGACACGGACCGAGGCTGGGGCGACCATCCCGACGGTGACGAGCTCGCCGACGACGAGCGGCTGATCAGGGAGAAGCCGCCGCACTGGTGAGCGCGGATGCGCGTCCCCTCGGTGGTGCGCCGGTCAGATCGTCGGTCCGCCGCCGAGGGTCGACCCGGGACCGGTGCTGTCGCCGATGGCGCCGGCGCCGCCCCGCTGCTCGCGCAGCAGGTCGCGGATCTCCTGGAGGAGCAGGATGTCCTCGGTGGGCGTCGCCACCTCCGGTTCCTCGCCGCGCTTGCGCCGCTCCATCAGCTTGTTGACCGGCACGACGACCAAGAAGTAGACGACCGCCGAGACGATGAGGAAGTAGATCAGCGCGTTGATCGTCGAGCCGAGGATCACCGGGCTGTCGTTGATCGTGAAGCCTGCCGACCCGAAGTCGGGGCTGCCGCCGATCGCGCCGATCAGGCCGCCGATGAAGTCGGTGGCGAACGCCGCGATGACCGCACCGAACGCGGTGCCCAGGATCACCGCGACTGCGAGGTCGATGACGTTGCCGCGCAGCAGGAAGTCCTTGAACCCCTTGATCACGTGTGCCTCCCGAGAAGATCGACAGTGGCGGGCACACGCTGTCAGAGATGCGTGGCCTTGTCACCGGCCGCGCAGCACGACGGACAGCCGGTCGGTTACCGCCGCGCCGGCCAGCCTCGAAGCGGTCGCCGCCGAGGTCGAGAGCAGCACCAGGGCACCGTCGCCGGCGATCGCGGTCGCCGACTCGGCCACCCGCGGGACGGTGACGACCCGCACCGCCGACGCGAGCAGGCGGGCGGACTGCGGCCCGCCGTCGCCGGCACCGGGCGATCCCGCACCGAGGACGTCCACGATGTCGCCGGGCCGCAGGAGGGCGACCGCCTCCGGGTCGGCGATCCGCACCGGCACCTGCACGAGACCGGTTGTCGCGTCCTCGACTCGGCCGACCGCCGCCAGCCGGACGTCGGTGATCGCCTCGCCGCGGCGGGCGCCGGACACCAGGGTGCGGCCGAGCGCCTGGTGCCGGTCGGTGACGGCGCCGTCAGGTACGGCTGCCGGCAGGTAGCGCACGGTCGCGAGGTCGGCGTCGCCCAGGCGTGACCCTGCCGGTACGTCGCGCGCGGCGGTCACGACGACGACCGACGGCGCAGCGGGGGGCTCCAGTGCCTGCAGGGCGGCGGCCGTCGCCCCTGCCGCGAGCCCGGACGCGAGCAGCCGGCGGTGCCAACGGCCGGCCCGGACCAGCTCGCGGAGCCAGCGCCCGGACCGGCTCGGCCCGTGGGGGGACGGGATCACCGCGCGGACCGCCCGGCGGTCACGGCAGGTCGAAGGGCAGCCGCTGGCCGTCGAGGACGTGCCGGCAGCCACAGTCGTCGTCCGGGCCGGGCAGCCGGCCGAGGGTGGCGATGAGCAGGTCGCGCACCTTGTCGATGTTCTCGCCGAAGACGCGCAGCACCTCCTCGTGGGTGACACCCTCACCGTGCTCGAGGCCGGCGTCGAGATCGGTGACCAGAGCGGTCGTGGTGAAGCACATCGACAGCTCCCGGGCCAGGCTCACCTCCGGGGCGGCGGTCATCCCGACGACCGACCAGCCCTGTGCCTGGTGCCACAGGGACTCGGCGCGCGACGAGTAGCGGGGCCCGTTGATGACGACGACCGTGCCGCCGTCGACCGCCGGCAGCTCGCCGCCCTGTGCGGCCGCGAGGACGGCCGCCCGGCCCTGAGGGCAGTAGGGGTCGGCGAACGGCAGGTGCACCACGTGGCCTGGCTCGTCGAAGAAGGTGTGCGCCCGTCCCCACGTGCGGTCCACCAGCTGGTCGGGCACCACCACGGTGCCGGCGCCGTGCTCGGCCCTGAGCGAGCCGACGGCGCACGGGCCGAGCACCTGCCGGGCCCCCACCGCGCGCAGAGCCCAGACGTTGGCGCGGTAGTTGACCCGGTGCGGCGGGAAGCGGTGGTCCAGGCCGTGCCGCGGCACGAACGCGATCCGGCGACCGGCCACCTCGGCGATCGTCAGCGGGTCGCTCGGCGCTCCGAACGGCGTGTCCACCTCGACCGTCTCGCCGTCGAGCAGGGAGTAGAGACCGGAGCCGCCGATGACGCCGATGTCGGCCTGCGGTCCGGCGTACGGCTGGGAGGTCTGGCTGGTCATGGGGCAGGAGCGTAACGACGAGGCAGGCGGCGACCGGACCGCCGTCCACACCCGGCGTCAGGCGCTCAGGCGGCGCTGCCGGACGACCCGCTGGAGCTGCTCGAGCGCGACGCCGACGTGGTCGTCCTCGACGAGGAGCCGGTGGAGCCCGAGTCGCTGGAGCCGCCCGAGCTGCCCGAGCTGCCCGAGCCGCCCGAGCCGCCCGAGCCGGACGACGATCCGGCGGCCGGGCCGTCGGACTTCTTGCCGTCGGCCTTCGCCGCCCCGTCGGCCCTCGCCCCGGCGGCGTCCTTGGCGCCGTCCTTCGCGCCGTCCTTGCCCGCGCCGGCGTCCGCCTTCTCACGGCTGTCGGTCCGGTAGAAGCCGGAGCCCTTGAACACGATGCCGACCGAGTTGAAGAC
>Ga0126307_10001953_pt1 | contig 13821 bp, 9 predicted proteins | sample Plot28_FD_89955 | JGI IMG/M metagenome (GOLD analysis project Ga0126307, IMG submission 89955) | Serpentine soil microbial communities from UC McLaughlin Reserve, CA, USA - Plot28 | ecosystem: Environmental > Terrestrial > Soil > Grasslands | place: USA: UC McLaughlin Reserve, Lake County...
CTGAAGCTGCAGTGGGCCGACGCCGCCGCCCGGTTCGGGCTGTCGCTCGAGCCGCGCTGGTCGGCCGACGGCGGGCGCCTGCCGGCCGACGTCCACGGCATCGTGACCACGTACCAGCAGGTCGCCTCCAACCCCGACGTGCTGCGAGCGCTGGCCCAACGCTCGGTGGTCGTCCTCGACGAGATCCACCACGCCGGCGACGACCGGGCCTGGGGCGACGCCGTCCGGCGGGCCTTCGAGGTGTCGCCGCGGCGCCTGGCCCTGTCCGGGACGCCGTTCCGGTCGGACACGCAGGCGATCCCCTTCGTCCGCTACGTGATCGACGAGGCCCGGCCCGACTTCGAGTACGGCTACGCCGACGCCCTGCGCGACGGGCGGGTCGTCCGGCCGGTCTACTTCCCCCGCATCAACGGGTTCATGGAGTGGGTGGCGCCGGACGGCAGCGTCGCCGCCGCCGGCTTCGACGACGCCCTCGACAGGGTCGCCTCCGCCCAGCGCCTGCGCACCGCCCTCAGCCTCGAGGGCGAGTGGCTGCCCACCGTGCTGCTGCAGGCAAACGAGCGGCTCACGACGATCCGCCGGTCGCAGCCCGACGCCGGCGGCCTCGTCATCGCCGCCGACCAGGACCACGCCCAGGGCATCGCCGACATCCTCCGGTACCGCTGTGGGGTCAAGGCGACGGTGGCGGTGTCCGACGACCCGATGTCGTCCACCCGCATCGCGCGCTTCGCCGGCTCCGCCGACCCCTGGATCGTGGCGGTGCGCATGGTGTCGGAGGGCGTCGACATCCCCCGCCTGCGGGTGGGCGTCTGGGCCACCACGACCAGCACCGACCTGTTCTTCCGTCAGGCCGTCGGGCGCTTCGTCCGCTGGACCCGGGGCGTGCCGCGGCAGAAGGCGTACCTCTTCATCCCCGACGACCCCCGGCTGCGCACGTGGGCGATGCAGATCGCCGACGCCCGGCGCCACAGCCTGCGCAAGAAGTCCGAGGACGCCGAGGGCGACGGGCCGGCCATCGACGACGGCACGGCGTTCGACGAGCTGCGCCACGAGGAGGACCGGGGCGAGCAGCTCTCGATGTTCGCCGCCCTGTCCGCCGTCGTGACCGGCGACGCCGAGGAGTCCTCGGTGTTCCACCTCGACGACGACGTGCTGGACCGGCTCGACCGCGACGACGCCGCCGATGCCGCCACGGCCGACGCCGCCCTGGACCTCGCCCTGCCGCCGCTGCCGGGCGCCGCCGTCCCGGCCGACGCCGACGTCCCCACGCCGCGCGAGCACCGGCTCGAGTTGCGGGCCCGCAACTCCCGCCTCGTCGCCGAGCTCACGCGCAAGACCGGGCTCAGCCACGCCCAGGTCAACGGCCAGCTCAACCGCCTGGTCGGCCTGCGCCGCGTCGACGAGGCCACGGTGGCCCAGCTCGGCCGCCGGGCCAGGCAGGCGGAGGAGTGGCTGGCGAAGGCCTAGGCAAGCGCCCCCAGCGCCGCGTCGGCCATCCCCTGCCACCCGGGCCCGATGTCAGAGAGACGAAAGCTTGTCGTAACCTGACGACGAGCGGTGATGGGCCGCTCCCGTGGCGACCTGGTCATGGCTGGCCGGATCGCGTGGTCGTCGTCATACTGAAGAAATGTCCCGGACACCCACGGCCGACCGGGCGTACTCCGCCGACGCTCCCGACAGTCGCGTGACCAACGCGTCGGGCCGGCGGTCCGGGTCCCGGTCGCCCGATAGGACGCTCGGGTGCCGGGTGACGGGGCAGCCGCAGGAGAGGGACGCGTGACCGGCCGCCGGACGGTCATCGCCGTCGCCGCCCTCGCCGTCGCAGTCCTGCTCGGCGCCGACCTCGTCGCGTCCGGCCCGGCCCGGCCGCTCCTCGTGGCGACGGCGGTCCTCGGGTTCCTCGCCGGGGCGGTCGTGGCGCCCTGGGTGCGGGCCCGCCGACCGGGTGCCGCCTCCGCCCGGCGCCGTCACCGGACCCGCCGGAGCCGCGCCGAGGCCCGCCGGGACTGCGAGCGCTCGCTGGTGTCGGTCCGGTCGATGGGCCGGGTCGCCGAGCAGGTGGCCGGGGGCGACAGCGCCTCGTTCGTGGTCCTCGACGTGGCGCGGACGCTCGTCGAGCTCCTCGACCTCGATGACTGCCGGTACGAGTCCGGCACACGGCCCACCGGCCGGCCGGTGCTCCGCCACGGCGGCGAGATGGAGCTGTGGGGCGTCCGCTGGAGCCCGGTGATGATCGGCCTGCCCGAGAAGGGCTTCGACATCGAGATGGTGGCCCTCGGTCTTGCCGTCGGCCGGTTCGTGTGCCTGCCGCGGCGGCGGAGCCCGGTCCCGGAGGACCGGGTGCTCGCCGCCCTCGCCCTCGTCGACCAGGCCGCCTCCGCCCAGCTCATCGAGCGGGTGCCCTGACCCGGCGGCCGCCGGGCCGCACCGTCAGCGCCGGTACATCGCCTCGATCTGCTCGGCATAGCGGGCGTGGATGCCCCGCCGCTTGAGCTTGGACGTCGGGGTCAGCTCGTCGCTGTCCGGCAGCCACTCCTCGCCCAGCACGGTCACCTTGCGCACGCGTTCCGCCGTGCTGAACGCGGCCATCACGTCCTCGACCCCCCGCTCCAGGGCGGCGACCACCGTCGGGTCGGCGGCGAGGGTCGCGAGCGAGCCGGCCGTCTCCTCCGGCACGCCGAGCGCGCGGGCCCAGCCCGGCGCCACCTCGGGGTCGAGGACCACGAGGGCGGAGACGAACGGCCGGTCGTCGCCGATGGCGCACGCCTGGCCCACGGCCGGGATCATCTTGAGTGCCGCTTCGAGGTTGGCGGGGCTCACGTTCTTGCCCCCGGCCGTGATGATCAGCTCCTTCTTGCGGTCGACGATGCGGAGGTAACCCTCGTCGTCGAACACGCCGATGTCGCCGGAGCGGAACGTGCCGTCGGGGGCGAGCGCGTCGGCCGTCTTCCCGAGATCGTCGAGGTAGCCGGCGAAGACGTTGCCGCCGCGGCAGCACACCTCGCCGTCCTCGCCCAGGAACACCTCGACGCCGGGGAACGCCCTGCCGACCGTGCCGGGCTTGACCCGATTCGGCTCCCAGGTCATCGGCCCGGTGGTCTCGGACAGGCCGTAGATCTCGGACATGGGAACGCCGATGGCCCGGTACCAGCTGATCAGCGAGGCGGGGATCGGGGCGGCGCCGGTGACGGCGAACTCCAGGGCATCCAGCCCGACCAGTGCCCGCACGTTGGCGAACGCCGCCTCGTCGAGGAACCGCCAGGTGGCCTCGTCCTCCTCGGTGGCCCGGCCGAACGTGCGCCGCTCGGCGATCGGGATCGCCGCCGCCACCGCGTCGTCGAACTTGGCCTTCGCCTCGGGGTCGGCCGCCAGGGCGGACTGCACGCCGGCGTGGATCTTCTCCCACACGCGGGGCACCCCGAACATCGTCTGCGGGTGGACCTCGCGCAGGTAGGCGGCGATCTGCCCCGGGTCGGGGCAGGTGGACACCGTGTAGCCGCCGATGCCCGCCAGGTAGTGGCCGGCCATGCGCTCGGCGATGTGGGCCATGGGCAGGTACGACACCGCCCGGAACCCGACCGGCTCGGTGTCGAGCAGCTCGAGGTAGCCCTGGGCCGTCCACACGATGTTGCGGTGCGTGAGCATCACGCCCTTGGGCGGCCCGGTGGTGCCGGACGTGTAGATGATCGTCGCCAGCGAGTCGGGCGTGACCAGCGACAGGGAACCCGGCAGGTCGGCGGGCGCCTGGTCGAACAGGGCCTCGGGGCCGAGCACCCCGGCGGGCGGGCCGCCCGCCGGCGGCGACAGCACGACGATCGAGCGCAGCCCCGGCAGCTGGTCGCGCACGGCCTCGAAGCGGGCGAGGAAGCCGGCGTTCTCGACCACCGCCACGGTGGCCCGCGAGTGGCTGGTCAGGTAGGCGACCTGGTCGGGTGGCGAGGAGTTGTAGATCGACACCGGCGTCGCCCCGCAGAACACGACCGCCAGGTCGACCACGTGGAAGTCGGGGATGTTCCGCATCATCAGCACGACCCGGTCACCCGGCTCGACGCCCAGGGCGCGCAGGCCCGTGGCGGCGCGGGCCACCCGGGCGGCCACGTCGGCGTAGGTCAGCTCGCGCCAGCGTTCGCCGTCACGCTCCCGCAGGGCGACCTGGCCGCCGTGGGCGGCCACGGTGTCCAGCCAGCGGCTGGCGAACGTCTGTCCCGCGACGGCGTCGTCGAGTTTTCGGGCGACGGTGGATGTGTCGAGCTGCTCGTTGGTGCTGGTCACGAGGCCCCCCTTGGCACACCTGGTGTGCTGCACCGTACGGCACCGCCGCGCTGCGCGCTCCTCCTACGACTGCGTGTTGCGCGTGGTGGTCGCCGTCGGCAGACTTGACCGAGGGGTCAAGGGGAGCGTCGGCCCTCCATGCCACCGACAAAGGAGCAGTCCCGTGCCCGAAGCTGTCATCGTCGACGTCGTACGCACCGCCGGTGGGCGTCGCAACGGCAAGCTGTCCGGCTGGCATCCCGCCGACCTGGCCGCGGAGTGCCTCACCGCCCTCGCCGAGCGGAACGACGTCGACCCCGCCGTGGTCGAGGACGTGATCATGGGTTGCGTCATGCAGGCCGGCGCCCAGTCCGTCAACGTGGCCCGCAACGCCGTGCTGGCCGCCGGCTGGCCCGAGGAGGTCCCCGGCACGACGATCGACCGCCAGTGCGGCTCGTCGCAGCAGGCGGCCCACTTCGCAGCCCAGGCCGTGATCGCCGGCGTCCACGACGTCGTCGTGGCCTCGGGCGTCGAGGTCATGAGCCAGGTGCCGATGGGCGCCTCGATCGGCGACGGCAAGTTCGGCTTCCCGTTCGGCCCCAAGGTGAGCCAGCGCTACGCAGACGTGGGCGGGCTCGTCCCGCAGGGCATCTCGGCCGAGCTGATCGCCGACAAGTGGGGCCTGTCCCGCGAGGACCTCGACCGGTTCGGCGCCGAGAGCGTCGCCCGGGCCGCCCGTGCCCGCGACGAGGGCCGGTTCGAGAACGAGATCGTGCCGGTCCGCTCGATCCACCGCGACAAGGAGACCGGCGAGGTCGCCGCCTCCGAGGAGACGGTGACGCGCGACGAGGGCATCCGCGACGGCACCACGGCCGAGTCGCTGGCCCAGCTCAAGCCGGCGTTCAAGCCTGACGGCAAGGTCACGGCCGGCAACTCGAGCCAGATCACCGACGGCGCCTCCGCCGCGCTCATCATGAGCGCCGAGAAGGCCGCCCAGCTGGGCCTGCGCCCGCGGGCTCGTTTCCACGCGTTCGCCCTGGCCGGCGTCGACCCGGTGATGATGCTGACCGGCCCCATCCCGGCCACCCACAAGGTGCTCGAGAAGGCCGGCCTCACGCTCGACGACATCGACCTGGTCGAGATCAACGAGGCCTTCGCCTCGGTCGTCCTGGCCTGGGAGAAGGAACTCCGGCCTGACATGAGCAAGGTCAACGTCAACGGCGGCGCCATCGCCCTCGGCCACCCGCTGGGCGCCTCGGGCACCAAGCTGCTGGCGACGCTGCTGAACGAGCTCGAGCGGACGCAGGGCCGGTACGGGCTGCTCACGATGTGCGAGGGCGGCGGCATGGCCAACGCCACGATCATCGAGCGGTTGGACTGAACGCCGCCGAGGTGATGACCTGACGGTTGCCGCCCGGGACGGGGGTTCCCGGGCGGCGGCCGGTCGAGAATGCGGCCGGCGAGAACGACGAGTTGCGCACCTGCGGACGGCGCACTGGGGAGACGACGCATGTCGAAGTGGGGGAGGGGCCGGCGGCTGCTGGTCGTGGCCGTCGCCGTGCTGGCGCTGGCGGCGGCGACCGCGTGCAACGAGCCAGGCTCCGGCGGGGCCCAGCCCGACGGGCTCGAGCGCGTCCTGCGCAGCACCGAACCGGCGTCCTGGGACGTCCGCCCGGGCGTCGAGGCGATCACGGTCACCGGTGCCGAGCCCGGCCAGGCCCTCACCCTCTACGGCCGCCGCGGCCGCAGGCTCCTCACTTTGCTCGCCGACGAGGAGGGCCAGGCCCAGTTCTCCTACCTGCCCGCCCGCCACGTCACCGTGCCGTCGGGCGCCGAGCTGGACTACGCCGACCTCGGCGACCTGAGCGAGGGCGGCGTCGTCGAGCCGGGCACCTACGTCGTGCGCGACGACACGGCCGAGCCCCGGCTGGCCACGAGCCGGATCCACGTGCTGGGCCGCGACGACACGCCGGAGGAGTCGCTCTACGACGGCCAGCAGCTCCGGGGCGTCGAGCTGGACATCGCGTCCAACCCCAAGCCGGGCACGAGCGTGGAGGACGGCTTCCAGTACATCGAGACGCGCGACGGCGTCCTCCTGTCCGCCATGGTCCGCTTCCCCGACTCGGCGCTGTACGGCCCGCCGCCGTACCCGACCGTCGTCGAGTACTCGGGTTACGGGCCGTCGAACCCCGAGCGGGAGGAGGCCGGTGTCCGCCTCGCCCGGGCCTTCGGCTATGCGACGGTGTCGGTCAACATGCGCGGGACCGGCTGCTCCGGCGGCGTGTTCGACATCTTCAACCCGGCCCAGGCCGCGGACGGCTACGACGTGATCGAGGTCGTCGGCCGCCAGCCCTGGGTTCTCGACGGACGGGTCGGCATGGTCGGCCTGTCGTACTCGGGCATCTCGCAGCTGTACGTGGCGGCCACGCGGCCGCCGCACCTGGCCGGCATCACGGCCCAGTCGGTCATCGCCGACCCGTGGCTCATGCAGTGGCCGGGCGGCATCTTCAACAGCGGGTTCACCGAGCAGTGGCTGGCCGAACGCGAGCGCCAGTCGGCCCCCGGCGGGTCGAGCTGGGTCACCGACCGCATCGACGCCGGCGACGAGGACTGCGCCGCCCACCAGCCGCTTCGCCTCCAGAACCCCGACTTCCGCAGCTTCGGCCACTCGCTCGACACGTACCCGCCGGCGATGGAGGCCCGTGACCTGCGCCGCCTCGTCCACGACATCGAGGTGCCCGTCTACATCACGGCCGCGTTCCAGGACGAGCAGACCGGCCCGCAGGCGATCACCCTGCTCGACGAGTTCGAGAACGCGCCCGTGCTGCGGGCCGGCATCTGGAACGGCCGCCACCCCGACGGCTATGCCGCGACCAACCTCATGAGCTGGTTCGAGTTCCTCGAGTTCTACGTGCACGGGGAGGTGCCGCGGCTCAACGAGTTCATCCGGGGCGCGGCGCCGGGCATCCTCGCCGACCAGTTCGGCCTGCAGGACACCACGATCGACCCCGACCGCTTCGTCGAGGAGTACGGCGACGACGTCGAGGCCGCCCGGGCCGCCTACGAGGCCGAGGACCCGATCACGGTCGGGTTCGAGAGCGGTGCCGGCGAGAACGAGGTCGGCGAGGCCGGCGCCACGTTCGAGGAGACGTTCCCGTCGTGGCCCGCCGAGGAGGCCGAGGCCCGCACCTGGTACCTCGGCGGTGATGGCGCCCTGTCGGGCCGGACGCCGGGGGGCCGCGGCGGGGCCGACAGCTTCCGCTTCGACGCCGAGGCGGGTGCCTCGACGCTGTTCGGCGGGACGGGCGAGTACCCGCTCACGTCCCCGACCTGGACCGACGCCGAGTGGACCCGGTTCGAGCCGGAGGAGCAGCTCTCGTACCTGACCCCGCCGATGGAGGAGGACCTGATCGTCGCCGGCCCCGGCTACGCCGACCTCTACGTCCGCAGCGAGACCGAGGACGTGACCGTGCAGGTCAGCATCTCGGAGGTTCGCCCCGACGGGGTCGAGTACCTCGTGACCAACGGTTGGCTGCGGCTGGCGCACCGCGAGGTGGACGAGGAGGACTCCAGCGGGACCGAGGTCGTGCACTCGTTCCTGCGCGAGGACATCCGTCCCGTGCGCCCCGGCCGGTGGATGCGGGCGCAGGTCGACCTGCCCTCGTTCGCCCACGCCTTCCGGGAGGGGTCGCAGCTGCGGCTGACGATCGCCACGCCGGGCCGCAACCACGCCACGTGGGAGTTCGAGAACCCCGACTACGGCGGCGCGCTGCCCGTCCACACGGTCGCCCGCACGCCCGAGCGGGCCTCTGCGCTGGTCCTGCCGGTGCTGGAGGGGCTCGATGCCCCCGACGCCGCCACCGCGCCGTGCCCGGGACTGCGCGGGATGGCCTGCCGGCCCTACGTCGCCACCGCGAACACGCCCGCCCGCTGAGTCCGCCTGCCTACCGGCCCCGCCGATCCGTCCCCGCCGAGGAGGTGGGGGCGGGGCCGGGCCCTACGATGGCGCTGTGCGTCGTCCCCCCCGCCCCTCGCCGTGGACCCTCGTCGGCCTCGCCGTGGCCGGCGTGGTGGCGTGGCTCATCACGGGCCGGAGCGCGGTGGCGATCGTGGTGGCCGTGGTGGTGATGTGGCTCATCCTCAAGGCGGGCTTCGCCGTGCTGCGCAGCCTGGCGACGCCGCTGCCGCCGCCCCCGCCCCCCGGGGAGCTGCGCAAGGTCAAGATCCTGTTCCGGTGCTCGCTGTGCGGCACCGAGGTGCGCATGACGAGCGCCAACGACGAGGTGCCCGAGCCGCCACGTCACTGCCAGGAGGACATGGACCTCGTGGCCCCGATCGAGTAGCCGGGGTTTCCCACAGGTTGTGGACAAATCTGGGGGTAGTTGCACGAATGTAACTTCGTTGACCTGGGGGTCAACACCGGTCCCACTCTCCGTCCCCGACCATCACGGGTTTTTAGGTGACAGGAGATCGTCCGCCACTCTCAGCGGTATTGGGTCGCGGTGATGATCCCTCCACAGATCGCCGCCAAGCCGATGCCCAGGTAGGCGTTGCTCGTGCCGCCGGGGAGCACGTCGAGGTAGTTCAGCAGGATCACGACGAACCCGACGCCGAGCAGCGTGAACATCAGCATCGGGACCCACATCGGACTCGGTAGGTCGTGTCGCGGCGCCGGCGGCGTGTAGCGGGTCGAGCTCGTCGGTCGGCTGCGCGTCGTGGCCTCGGGGGTGGTGCCCTTCGGCGTCACGCGTCCCCCGGGCACCTTGCGCTTGGCGGGCTTGGCCATGCGGGGAGGGTAGGTGATCGCGCCGAGGCCGGTTACCTCCTCCGGAGCGACGGGCATGATCAGGGGTGTGACCCCCACGCAGAACGGCCAGCCGGCGGTGTTGGCCGCTGTCGACATCGGTACGAACTCGGTCCACCTCGTCGTGGCCAGGGTCGAGCGCGAACGGTTCGAGGTGCTCGAGCGCGAGCGCGAGATGGTCCGCCTGGGCTCGTCGGCCGGTGACATGAAGGAGATGACCGACGCCGCCATGGACCGGGGCGTCGAGGCGCTCGACCGCTTCCGGCAGGTGGCCGCGATCCACGGGGCCGAGCTGCGAGCGGTGGCCACCTCGGCGGTGCGCGAGGCGGCCAACCAGGGTGTCTTCATCCGGCGGGCGAAGCAGGAGGCCGGCGTCGATGTCGAGGTCATCTCCGGCTTCGAGGAGGCGCGGCTCATCCACCTCGGCGTCCTCCAGGCGGTCCCGTCGTTCGACCGGCAGATGCTGGTGTGCGACCTCGGCGGCGGCTCGACCGAGTTCGTGGTGGGGCGCAAGGGTGACCTGCTCTACGCCCGCAGCCTCAAGCTCGGCGCGATCCGCATGACCCTGCGCTACTTCGCGGACACCAAGCCGACGCCCAAGGCGATGGCCAGGGCGGCGGACGCCTGCCGCGCCGACATCCGCGACACGCTGGCGCCGGTCCGGCGCGAGGTCCGCCGGCTGGGGTTCGAGCTGGCCGTGGGCAGCTCCGGCACGATCGGTGCCGTCTTCCAGATGATCTCGGCGCGGTCCGACGGGCCGGCGCCGAAGACACTGAAGAACCTGGTCGTAACCCGCGACGAGATCGACGGCGTGGTGAAGCGCCTGCTGAAGGACCCCACCGAGAAGGGGCGGGCCAAGACGCCCGGCCTCGATCCCAAGCGGGCCGACATCATCCTGGGAGGCGCGCTGATCCTCGAGCAGGTGTGCGCCGAGCTCGGCGTCGAGGAGCTGACGTTCTCGGACTACGCCCTGCGCGAGGGCGTGCTGCTCGACACGTGGAACCGCCGGTCGGGGGGCACGCTCGACCACCTGGCCGACCTGCGCAAGCGCAGCGTCCAGCACCTGGCCGACCTCATGGACGAGGACGTCGCCCACTCCGAGTGGGTCGCCCACCTGGCGCTCGAGCTGTTCGACGCCACCGCCTCCCGCCACGGGCTCGGCCCCGCCGACCGCGAGCTGCTCGAGGCGGGCGCGCTGCTCGCCAACGTGGGCCTCTACGTCTCCCACGCCGGGCACCACAAGCACAGCTACTACGTGATCCGGAACAGCGAGCACCTCACGGGCTTAACCGATCGCGAGATCGAGCTGGTCGCCCAGGTCGCCCGGTACCACCGCAAGTCGGGGCCCCGGAAGCGGCACCTCGAGTTCGGGCTGCTCTCCGTGGCGGACCAGGACCGGGTGCGCACGCTCGCCGGCCTGCTGCGCGTCGCCGTCGGGCTCGACCGCAACCACGCCCAGAAGGTGGCCGGCCTGCGCAGCCGGCCCGACGAGGACGGCCGCCTCGTCATCGAGGTGCGGGCCGCGCCGGGTGCCGAGATCGGGCTCGACCTCTACGCCGCCCGGCAGCGGATCGGCCTGCTCGAGGACGCCCTGGGCCTCGACATCGACATCGTGGGCGAGGGCGAAATGCCGCCGACCGACGACGACCTCGCTGATGCGGGCCTCTTCCCGGGCGCGACCGCCGTCGCGGGGGACTAATGCCCGGCGGCCCGGCTGGAGCCGGGGGTTAGCCTGCCCGGGTGCCGACGCGGGTCCTGGTCATCGACAACTACGACAGCTTCGTCTACAACCTCGTCCAGTACCTGGGCGAGTTGGGCGCCGAGCCGCTCGTGTACCGCCACGACGAACTGACCCTCGACGAGGCCGTGCAACTGGCGCCCGACGCCGTGCTGGTCTCGCCCGGCCCGGGCCGTCCGGAGGACGCAGGGCTCTCGAACGAGGCCATCCGCCGCCTCGGCGCCGACCGGCCGGTCCTCGGCGTGTGCCTCGGCCACCAGTGCATCGGCCAGGTGTTCGGCGGCGAGGTCGTGCGCGCGCCCGCGCTGATGCACGGTAAGACGTCGCTGGTCCGCCACGCCGGCGTGGGCGTGTTCGCCGGGCTGCCCGACCCGTTCGAGGCCACGCGCTACCACAGCCTGGTCGTCCGGCCCGACTCGGTGCCCGACGCGCTCGAGGTCACGGCGTGGACCGACGACGGTGTGGTCATGGGACTGCGCCACCGCGAGCTGCCGATCGAGGGCGTGCAGTTCCACCCCGAGTCGATCCTCACCGTGGGCGGCCACGACCTGCTGCGCAACTTCCTGCGCTCGGCCGGCGCCGAGCTGCCGGCCCCCGCTGCCGGCTGACCCGGCCCGGCCCAGCCGCGGCCCGGCGCGCCTCGCCCGCCGCCCGCTGACCCGGGCCGGCCCAGCCGCGGCCCGGCGCGCCGGGCCCGCCTCGCCCGCCTCGCCGTCAGGCGTAGCCGACGCAGTAGGTACCGGGCAGCGGCACATCGACCGTGATCGAGCCCACCGACCCGGGCGGGCAGGCGCCCATCGGGTCGGGGACGGCCCGCACGACGTACTCGGGCGCCGCGCCGGCCGAGCCGTCGCACGGCACCTCGGCCGAGCGACCGCCGGGCTGGGTGGCCAGGCAGTCGCCGACGAGCAGCTCGCCGCCGCCCCGGCCGGCGTCGCCGGGATGGGGCGGGCGGACGTTGCGCATGCACCAGACCGCCGGCCTCTGGCCGGTGGCGGCGGGGATGTCGAGCACGACGTCGGTGCCCACCGGGCAGTGGGCGCCGGCCGGGGGCGGGGACGGCAGCGCCCGTTCCAGGCGGACGGTGGCCCGGGGGTCGTTGCAGGCGAGCGACAGGTAGGCGCCCCGGGTGGCGGCGACGGGGTCGGGCCAGGCGCAGTCGCCCTCGGCCGGGGCCCGGGATGCCCGCGCCGTCGTGGCGGTCGTGGACGGGACCGTGGCCCGCGGGCCGTCGGCGGTCGTGGCGGTCGTGGCGTCGTCGTTGCCGGCCGTGTCGGTGTCGCCGCCCCGGCCGGCCGCGTCGGTGGCGCCGTCCGACTCGTCCCGCAGGACGACCCCGAGGGCGACGACGAGCCCGAACGCCAGCAGGACACCGGCCGCCACGAGGGCGGAGCGGTTCCCCGGACCGGCGGGGGCGACTGCCGCGCTCCGGCTGGCGGTCACCGCTGCTTCGGACGCCTCCGAGCCGGCCTCGCGGGCCTCGTCGGCGGGCGACGAGGCCGGAGCGGTGTCGGTGGCGATCGACGAGGCGTGGTGCGGGCCAGCCTCCTCGCCGAGCGCCTCGGCCCCGCCCAGGCGCTCGAGGCCGTCGGGGCCGCCCAGGTTGCGGCTCCCGAGACGGGCGGCGGGGTCGTGGATGAGCGGGCCGTCGTCGTCCACGATCCCAACCCCCTTCCCCGGCGTGGCCGCCCTGGGCCGGGCGGACCGAGCCGAAGATAGTGCCGGGCCGGGACCGCCCGGACCGTCTCCCGTGACGGCCGGTCGGCGGGCGGTGGTCGGTCAGGCCCCGGGCGGGTCGGTGGGCGGCGGCACGGACGGCGTCGCCGGCGGACGGGACGGACGGACTGGGACGGACAAGGTTGCCAACGGGTGACTCAACTTTTATCGTGGGGCGAGTTCAAAGAAGGACCCCAGGACATCGTCCAGGAGGCAGACCCTATGCCCAAGGCCGTCGGCATCGACCTCGGCACCACCAACTCCGTCGTCGCCGTGCTCGAGGCAGGCGACCCGGTGGTCATCCCCAACTCCGAGGGGTCACGCACGACGCCCTCCGTCGTCGCCTTCTCCAAGGGCGGCGAGGTGCTGGTGGGTGAGGTGGCGAAGCGTCAGGCCATCACCAACCCCGATCGCACGATCCGTTCCGTCAAGCGCCACATGGGCACCACGTGGAAGATCGAGATCGACGGGAAGCCCTACAACAGCCAGGAGATCTCGGCCCGCACGCTGCAGAAGCTGAAGCGTGACGCCGAGTCCTACCTGGGCGACACCGTCACGCAGGCGGTCATCACGGTCCCGGCGTACTTCGACGACGCCCAGCGGACCGCCACCAAGGAGGCCGGCCAGATCGCCGGGCTCGAGGTGCTGCGCATCATCAACGAGCCCACGGCGGCCGCGCTGGCCTACGGGCTCGACAAGGAGGGCGCGTCCGACCAGACCGTCCTCGTCTTCGACCTGGGCGGCGGCACGTTCGACGTGTCGGTCCTCGAGATCGGCGACGGCGTGTTCGAGGTCAAGTCGACGCATGGCGACACGCACCTCGGCGGCGACGACTGGGACCAGAAGGTCATGGACTGGCTGGTCCAGCAGTTCAAGGCCGCCCACGGCGTCGACCTGTCGGCCGACAACATGGCCGTCCAGCGCCTCAAGGAGGCGGCGGAGAAGGCCAAGATCGAGCTGTCGCAGGTCCAGCAGACGCAGATCAACCTGCCGTTCATCACGGCCACCAACGAGGGCCCGCTGCACCTCGACGAGTCGCTGTCCCGCTCCAAGTTCCAGGAGCTGACGTCCGGACTCCTCGACCGCTGCCGCTCCCCGTTCGAGCAGGCCATCAAGGACGCCGGGCTGGCCAAGAGCGAGATCGACCACGTCGTGCTCGTCGGCGGGTCGACCCGCATGCCGGCCGTGGTCGAGCTGGTCCGCGAGATGACGGGCAAGGAGCCGCACAAGGGCGTCAACCCGGACGAGGTCGTTGCCGTCGGCGCCGCCATCCAGGCCGGCGTCCTCAAGGGCGAGGTCAAGGACGTCCTGC
>Ga0126307_10001954_pt1 | contig 13820 bp, 18 predicted proteins | sample Plot28_FD_89955 | JGI IMG/M metagenome (GOLD analysis project Ga0126307, IMG submission 89955) | Serpentine soil microbial communities from UC McLaughlin Reserve, CA, USA - Plot28 | ecosystem: Environmental > Terrestrial > Soil > Grasslands | place: USA: UC McLaughlin Reserve, Lake County...
AAGGTTCTCTGCATCGGCGCGGGCGGTCTGGGCTCTCCGGTCGCGATGTACCTGGCCGCCGCCGGGGTGGGAACGCTCGGCATCGTCGATTTCGACAAGGTCGACGAGTCCAACCTGCAGCGCCAGATCGTGCATTCCACCGCCGACGTCGGGCGGCCGAAGGTCGAGAGCGCGGTCGACCGCCTCCGGGCGATCAACCCGACGATCGAGATCGTTCCGTACGACACGATCCTGTCGTCACGGAACGCGTTCGAGGTCCTCGACCCGTGGGACGTGGTCGTGGACGGCACCGACAACTTCCCGGTCCGATATCTCGTCAACGACGCGACGCAGTTCCTGGGCAAACCGCTCGTGTACGGGTCGATCTACCAGTGGGAAGGCCAGGCCACGGTCTTCATGCCCGGCCAGGACGCGCCGTGCTACCGCTGCCTGTTCCCGCAGCCGCCCCCGCCCGGCACGGTCCCGAGCTGCGCGGAGGGCGGGGTGTTCGGCGCGCTGCCCGGGATCGTGGGCTCGATCCAAGCGACGGAGGCCGTCAAGCTGATCACGGGCAGGGGCGACCCGCTGATCGGCCGGCTCCTGATCTTCGACGCGCTCGAGATGGACTTCCAGACCGTCCGCGTCCGATGGGACGCCGACTGCCCGGTGTGCGGCAAGGAGCCCACGATCACGGAGCTGATCGACTACGAGGCCTTCTGCGGGCTCATGCCCGGCCAGGCGCCACCCGAGGCCGAGCACGGCGTCGCGACGGGCTGAGGGTCGAGACGAAAGGACGCTCGACATGGCTCGCGTGAAGCTCCCGACGATCCTTCGCTCCCACGCCGGTGGGGAACGTGCCGTCGATGCGGACGGAACGACGCTTCGCGAGCTGCTCGAGGACCTCGAGACCAGGTACCCGGGGATCACCGAGATGGTCCTGACCGACGATGGCGCGCTCCATCGGTTCGTGAACGTCTACGTGAACGACGAGGACGTCCGCTACCTCGGCTCGCTTGAGACCGAGGTCGATCCGCAGGACACCGTCTCGATCCTGCCCGCCGTCGCCGGCGGTCGTTGAGGCTCGCGAGGACGACCCCGAACCTGCCCCGCACGCGCTCACCGTGAACGGCGTCGCCAAGCGGGCGGCTCGGGAACTCGAACCGCGGGCCGGTGCGTGGAAAGGAACCGACCCCGACCCTATGCGCTGGGATAATCCGCTGCGATGCGGTTCGACGACGTCCTCGACGCGATCGGCGACACGCCGCTCGTCGGCATGCCGAGCCTGAGTCCTCCGGGCGTTCGGCTGTGGGCCAAGCTCGAGGGCCAGAACCCGACGGGCTCGCTCAAGGACCGCATCGCGAAGGCGATGGTCGAGGCGGCCGAGGCCTCCGGCGAGCTCACCCCGGGGCGCACGATCCTGGAGCCCACGTCGGGCAACACCGGCATCGCGCTCGCGATGGTGGCCCGGCGTAAGGGGTACGGGCTGACCGTCGTGATCCCCGACAACGCGAGCGAGGAGCGGATCCGGCTCCTCGAGCTGTTCGGCGCCGAGATCGTGCTCTCGCCCGGCGACAAGGGAACGAACGGCTCGATCGAGATCGCGCGACGGCTCGCGAAGGACGACCGCTACTACATGCCGTTCCAGTACGGGAACCCCGAGAACCCTCGAGCGCACGAGGAGGGCACCGGCGCGGAGATCGTCCGGGACCTGCCAGAGATCACGCACTTCGTCGCCGGTCTCGGGACCGGCGGGACGCTCACCGGGGCCGGCCGGCGCCTGAAGCGCCACGACCCGAAGGTGAAGGTGATCGCGGCCGAACCGGAGCTGGGGGACCTGGTGTACGGGCTCCGTTCGCTCGACGACGGGTTCGTGCCGCCGATCCTCGACGAGTCGGTGCTGGACCGCAAGTTCCTGGTGAACGTCGCGGACTCGGTGCGTGCGACGCGCGAGCTGACCGAGCGCGAGGGCATCTTCGCGGGCATCTCGTCTGGCGCGGTGCTCCACGTCGGTCTCCGCGTCGCATCCGAGCTCGAACGTGGCGACGTCGTGTGTCTGCTCGCCGACGGTGGGTGGAAGTACCTGTCGACGCAGGCGTGGGCGCCCGAGCTCGAGCAGGCGGAGAAGAACGTCTCCGAGACCCTGTGGTGGTAGACGGGGCGATGACCATGGTGACCGCGTGAGCCGACGACCCGTTCGCACGGTCGGATGACCGACCCGCGGCCGATCGGCATCTTCGACTCCGGCGTCGGGGGTCTCACCGTGGCCCGCGCGGTCTTCGACCTGCTGCCGAACGAACGGATCCTGTACGTGGGCGACAACGGACGGTTCCCGTACGGTCCGCGCCCGCTCGAGGAGATCCGCACGTTCGCGCTCGAGATCGCGGGGTACCTGGCCGAGCGCGACGTCAAGATGCTGGTCGTCGCGTGTAACTCGATCGAGGTCGCGGCGATCGCCGACGTCGCGGACGCCCACGGCGTGCCGGTCGTGGGCGTGATCGACCCGGGGGTCCGGGCCGCGGTGCACGCGACGCGCAACGATCGGATCGGCCTGATCGGCACCGAGGCGACCGTCGCGAGCCGTGCCTACGAGCGGGCGATCGCCCAGACCGGTGCGAACGTTCGGCTCTTCTCGGCGGCGTGCCCGGTCTTCGTCGAGCACGTCGAGGCCGGCGATACCTCGAGCGACGAGTTGCTCGAGGCCGCGCGAAGGTATCTTGGGCCGCTGGATGGGCAGGGGATCGACACCTTGATCCTGGGGTGCACGCACTACCCGATGCTCTCGGGGCTGATCCGGATGGTGATGGGGGAGGACGTCCTGCTGGTGTCATCGGCCGAGGAGACCGCCAAGGACGTGTACGCGACGCTCCGCGCGACCTCGTTGCTGCGGGCGGCCATGGACGGGGAAAGCGACGAGGCTCGGCACGAGTTCCTGACGACCGGCGACCCCGCGCAGTTCCGACGGGTCGCGCACCACTTCTTCGGCCCGGTCGTGGGCGGGATCGCCCCCGTCGACGTCCGGGTGGTCGAGGGGGTCTCGTGGACCTGACGGTCCTCGGCTCGAGCGGCACCTGGCCGAACGCCGACACGGCTACCTCGGGCTACCTGGTGCAGCACGACGGGTTCAACCTGTGGATGGACGCTGGCACGGGGACGCTCGCGAACCTGCAGCAGTACATCGACATCCCCGACCTGCACGCGATCGTGATCTCGCACGAGCACCCCGACCACTTCGTCGACCTGTACCCCGCCTTTTACGCATGGCACTACGGTGAGCTCGGGGAGCCGGGTCTGCCCGTCTTCGTGCCCACCGACTTCTCCCAGCGGCTGGCCGACCTCGTGTCGATCGACTCGCAGGTGGCGATGCGCACGGCGTTCGCCTTCACGGAGGTGGCGCCCGGCGAGGCGTTCGAGATCGGTCCGTTCCGCGTCAAGACGGAGCCGATGGCGCACCTCGGGCTGCCCGCGCTCGGCTTCCGTGTCGCGGCGGACGGTCAGGTGCTCGCGTACACCGGCGACACCGGTCCCACCCACCACGTCGAGGTGCTCGCGCGCGACGCCGACCTCTTCCTCGCAGAGGCGACCTGGCAGGACCGCGACGACCTCCTGCCGTTCCACATGTCGTCCCGGCAGGCGGGCGACCACGCGCGCGAGTCCGGCGTCGGCAAGCTCGTCCTCACCCACATCTGGCCGTCCCTCGATCACGAGGTCTCGAAGGACCAGGCGGCCGAGGAGTACCCCGGCCCGATCGACAGCGCCGTCGAGGGCATGCGCTTCGAGGTCGGTTCGTGACGGTTCGGCCCGACGGCCGAGCGGCCGACGAACTGCGACCGGTGGCCGTCGAGCTCGGGTTCCAGGAGTGGGCCGAGGGGTCAGTGTTGTTCTCGATGGGTCGCACGAAGGTGCTCGTCGCCGCGACGGTCCAGGACGAGGCGCCTCGGTGGCTCCGAGGCAGCGGCAGCGGCTGGGTGACCGGCGAGTACGCGATGCTCCCGCGCGCGACGACCGAACGCACCTTCCGAGAGGTGAACAAGGGCCGGCCGAGCGGGCGAACGCAGGAGATCCAACGGCTGATCGGTCGCTCGCTCCGGGCCGTCACCGATCTGAAGCGCCTGGGCGAGCGGACGATCACGATCGACTGCGACGTGCTGGTCGCGGACGCGGGGACCCGTTGCGCCTCGATCACCGGCGGGTACATCGCCCTCGCTCTCGCGCTTCGCGGCCTGGCCGAACGCAAGGCCATCGGGGGCGACCTCCTGACCGACACGGTCGCCGCCGTGAGCGTCGGTCTCCTCGAGGGCCACGCGCTGCTCGATCTCTCGTACGAGGAGGACGCGGGGGCCGGGGTGGATTGCAACGTGGTGATGACGGGTTCGGGGCGGCTGGTCGAGATCCAGGGGACCGCCGAGGGCCAGCCGTTCTCCCGGGCCGACCTCGACGCGCTGGTCGATCTGGCCGAGGCCGGGATCAAGCAGCTGACGCAGATCCAACGAGACGCGCTCGCGTAGCCCGTGCCCTTCCCGGAACGCCTCGCGATCGCGACGAAGAACCCCCACAAGCTCCGCGAGCTCGGTCGCATCTGCCACGACTGGCCGGTCGAGTGGCTCACCGTGGAGAACCATCCCGGGCCGTGGCCCGACGTCCCCGAACCTCACGAGACCTACCTCGACAACGCCCTCGAGAAGGCGCGCGCGATCGCGTCGGCGCTGGGCGAGCCGGCGATCGCCGATGACTCCGGGATCGAGGCCGACGCGCTCGACGGCGGGCCCGGGCCGCGCTCGGCGAGGTTCGCCGGGGAGGGGGCGAGCGACGCCGAGAACCTCGCGAAGCTGGTCGAGGCGATCGGCGATGAGCAACCCGATGCCCGGACCGCCCGCTACCGGTGCGTGGCGGCGATCGCCTGGCCCGACGGCCGTGTGCTGCACGCGGAGGGCGTCTGCGACGGCACCCTCGTCACGACCACAAGGGGGGCCCGGGGGTTCGGTTACGACCCGGTCTTCGTCCCCGAGGGTGAGCGTCGGACCATGGCCGAGCTCGGAGACCAGGAGAAGGACCGGATCAGCCACCGCGGTCGGGCCTTCCGAGCCCTGGCGCGGCTCATGTCCGGCTAGCGCCGGGCCGGCCGGGGCCGGACCCACCTCGGCGCGCGCAGGCACGAAGAGCCCACCTTCCCGGATCGGCGCTCAAGGTCCCGGCCCCGGCCGGCCGATAACCCGTGGCAGGACGCAGGGACGGGGGCACCCAAATGTCCGATCCGAGGCATCGTGGGCAACAATTGCGAGGGTTCTTCGTCCTGCTCGCGATGATCTTCCTCCTGGGCGCCGGCGCGGCCTACGGCGCGACCCGGTACCTCCAGAGCGAGCTCGAGGCCGACGCGACCCGGGACGCGCGGAGGCTCTCGCTCGACGTGGTCCAGCCCCTGCTCCTCAGCGCGGATGCCCAGGGTCCCGTAAGCGGCGCCCGCTACGATCAGCTCCTCGCCGCCGTCGACGAACGGGTGCTCGCCGGTCCGATCAACGGCGTGCTGCTGCTGGCCCAGGACGGCACGGTCCTGTTCGCCGATCAGCCGGCGCTCGTCGGCGACCGGCAGCCGGCCCTGCGCGACGACATCCACGCAGCGATCTCGGGCGCGTCGCAGAGCTCGGTCGACGACGACCGCTTCCGCACGCTCACGCTGCTCGAGATCGGATCGCCGCCGACGCCCGTGGCCGCCGAGCTCGTCCGATCCCACACGGCGATCGTCGAGGAGTCCAGGGAGGTCTGGTACCCCTGGGTCGGGCGAGCCATCGCGGCAGCCATCGTGTGCTTCGGCCTCGCCCTCGTGACAGCGATCGTCTTCTCCGTGATCGGGGTGCTTCGGCGCCGATCGGCGCGACGGCGTTCGGCGGTCGTGGACCCACGGCTGCGGCGGAAGAAGGCGGACCGCGTCGCGGACGAGAACCTCCCCGCGTACATGCAGCCCACCTTCAAGGATGAGGTCGCGGCCCGGCGTCACGTCGAGGAAGAGCTCAACGCCGTCCAGCACGAGCGCGACGCGCTCGCCTCGCGCGTCCAGCATCTGGAGGCCGAGCTCGACCGCCTCAAGGACCGCTCGTCCGTCTGACCGAAGCCTGCCCAGCAACCCAGTCGATCGACCTCCGCGGGCGAGGGGCGTCAGCCGAGGTACCCCTCCACCTCACGCGCGTCCCGAAACTGCGCGTCGTCCGGATCCATCCCCGCGCTGCGCCGGGCCCGGCGTTGGTGGAGGAGGTCCCAGCACTGGTCGAGGGTGACCTGGAGTTCCGTCAGGCGCTCGCGCTCCGTCTCGCTCGCCTCGCCGCGAGATTCGGCCTCCCAGAGCCGATGCTCCTGCTCCGCAAGCTCGTTGATCCGCTCGACGATCTGTTGGTCATCCATGTCCGCTCCCGTCCGAGGGTCTGCTCCCAACGATACGACCGTCCCGCCGGCACGGACGGACCCCGTCGTCGCCGCCCACCCGTGCGCGATGATGGGCCGATGTCGAACCTCAGGGAGTTGCTGCCGCCTGGCCATGGTGGGGACGCCCGGCAGGGCTTCGGCGTAGCTGACGTCGCAGAGATCCAGGGCTATCAGGCCGCCCGGCCGCAAAGCCTCTGCGATCGCGACGAGGGCTCGGTCGATCGCGGCGGCCTCGCGCCTGACCTCACGACTGTCGATGTGGGTCGGCGTCGGTGCGAGAGGGGAGAGTCGAACTCCCACGCCCTTTCGGGCACCGGATCCTAAGTCCGGCGCGTCTGCCGTTCCGCCACTCTCGCTGTGGTTGAGTCTCTGACCAGGGTAGACGGTGGGAAAGAAGGCCGAAAGCAGGTAACCGATGGTGGTGTGTTCGCTACGTTCGGATGATGCGGGCGGTGCCAGCACTCGGGGAGATGATGGTCTCGTGCCCGTCTCCCCACCTCACCTGGTACCGAACGCTGAATTCGCCCACCGTGACCTTCACGACCTCCCCCTCTCGAGCCGGGGAGCCAACCTGAGCCGAGTCGATGACGATGGTGTCGCCGGGTCGCGCCGGCACCGTGCCCGGGGAAGTTCGCCCGGACGGCGCCCCCGAACGACCAGGTGCCTTCCGAGGGATCTTCGTCGTCGCCGCTGTGCGCGTGACCTTCTTCGGCGTGCCCGTCTTGGTCGTCGCCTTGCTCGAGGCGGTTCTCTTGACCGTGGTCTTCTTCGCAGTGGCCTTCTGAGCCTTTGCGCTCTTGGCGGTGGTCTTGTTCGTTGGCACCGTTCGCCTCCCCTACCGCGGTAACTTCCTTCAGCCTACTTCTTCGACGTGAGGAAAGGCCCGACTCAGGCCAGTCTCCTTGCGCGGAGCATGGCGCTGGCGAGTAACCGGTGACTGAGTCAACGGACGCCAACGATCGGAACGCCCTCAAGGGTCACTCCCCGTGCGCCGACCTGAGGGAAGATGGCGATGCCCATGAAGAGGGAGGGATCGGCCGTCGCCGACCGGCGCTGTTGTCAGGGCTGGGAAGCTCGACGCGTGCTCCGCAGTTACCTGCTAGCCGCCGCCGCGTCCCTCGCCTTGGGCGCCTGCACCTCGAGCCAGGCCGACGTCGTCGCCATCGACGAGCCGATCTCGATCCCGAGCGGGCCGACGAGCGTCGACGTTGCCGAACGCAAGCCGCCGCTCCTTCCCCAAGGCGTCGACGTCCTGGCGGTCCCGGCCGAGCGCCTGATCCCCCTGTGGAAACACCCGAAGACGGCCAAGGCGACCTTCACGCTCGACACGCGGAACCCCTCGGGTTCCTTCTCCCCGATGTTGATCGAGGGCGCCAAACGGAGGGAGGGGGACGCCTGGTACCGGGTCCTCCTGCCGCTGCGACCCAACGGCTCCGCGGCGTGGGTGCGCGAGCGCGACGTCTCACTTCGCCGGATCGACCAGCGGATCGAGGTCGATCTGTCGGACCGGACGCTGCGCTACTACGTCCACGACGACCTGAAGAGGCATTTCAGGGTCGGCGTCGGCACCGACGCGACCCCCACCGGCATCGGCACCTTCTACGTGTGGGTCAAGATCCGCTACTCCAGCCCGTACCAGCCGTACGGGATCGCCGCGCTCGGCCTGTCGGGCTTCTCGCCGGTGCTCTCGGAATGGCCGGGCGGCGGCCGGATGGCGATCCACGGGACGTCGAGCCCCAGCGACCTCGGCAACGCGGTCTCGCACGGGTGCGTCCGCGTCTTCAACGACGATCTGAGGTCGCTCCTCGACGTGCCGCTCGGCACGCCGGTCCAGATCACCCGGTAGCCCCCTCGTTTCCCGCTCACGTCCGTAAGGTGGAGGAGCGCTCGAACCGACGGAGGCGATCGTGGCATCGGCGAACCCGACGACGAACCTGACCCGCGCGGCCTGGTCCTGGGTAGCACGCGTCGACCGGGTCGTGATCCCGTTCCTGCGGCGCGTCGCGGTGCCGATGCTCCGCGTCTCGCTGGGCGTCGTGTTCGTGTGGTTCGGGCTGCTGAAGATCTTCGAGGTGTCCCCGGTCTCCGAGCTGGTCGCGAGGACCGTCTATTGGGTCGACCCCGACGTCATCGTGCCGGTGCTCGGGGCGTTCGAGGTCACCGTGGGGCTGCTCCTGCTGCTCGGCCGGGCGCTCCGACTCACGCTGTTCCTGTTCCTTCTGCAGATGCTCGGGACGTTCCTCACCTTCATCGTGCTGCCGAACGTGACGTTCCGAGACGGGAACCCGTTCCTGCTCACGGTCGAGGGCGAGTTCGTCGTGAAGAACCTCGTGTTGATCGCGGCGGCGCTCGTCGTCGGGACGACCGTCCGCCGGGACAAGGCCGCCCGCCGAGCCGCGCGGTAGCCGCCCGGCCTCACGCGCGGCCGCGGACCGACAGGTAGTGGTGCCACAGGATCCTCGCCGCGGTCGCTCGGTGCGGCCGCCAGGACCCGGCCCGCAGCTCGAGCGCATCGAAGGTCGGCCGCGCCGGCAGCTCGAGGAGCTCGCGGGCGGCGGTCGCGAGCGCCTGGTCGCCGTGCGGCCACACGTCGGGGCGCCGCAGGCACATGATCAGGTAGACGTCGGCGGTCCAGCGACCGATGCCTCGGAGGCGCATCAGGTTCGTGCGGACCTCGTCGTCCGAAAGATCGGCCAACCCCTCGAGGTCGAACCCGTCTGCGAGAGCCCCGGCCAGATCCGTCGCGTAGCCCGCCTTCTGGCGGCTGAACCCGATCGCACGGAGATCGGCGTCCGAGAGCCCGAGGAACGCCCTCGGCTCGACGGTGCCGGCGAGCGCCACCTCGAGCCGGTCGAACGCGGCCTGCGCCGAGGCCAGCGACACCTGCTGTTCCAGGATGAGGTGGACGAGGGTGGCGTAGGAGGGGTCGCGTGCGCACAGCGGGGGAGGGCCGAAGCGTTCGACCGAGGCGGCGAGTGCGGGGTCCGCGATCGCCAACGCTCGGACCCCGCTCAGGAGCGTTCGGCGCGTCAGGGCTCGGATCAACGGGAGGCGCGATCTCGCAGCAGGACGCTCACGGCCTCATGTCGATCGCGGTGTCCAGTCCAGGCCGAGGTCGAGTGCGCGGAGGACGACCGTGCGCGCCTCGGCCGTCTGGAGCCCGTGCCGTTCGAGGAGCGGGTCCGCCAACCGGCGATACAGGTCGATCTCCTCACGGAGGGCGGCCACGAGGGACGCCGGCTCCAGCGAGGTCGGGACCGTTCGCGCGAAGGCATCACCGTGATCCCCGACGACGGCCTCGGCTCGCCGTCCGCCCGCGGGCCGGCGTTCACCGTGGAACGCCAGGAGGCGGAACAGCACCCGGTCGCGCACGTACTGGAGTCCGTCCAGGGCCTCGTAGAGCTCGCCGCGCAGGACCTTCGACTGGATGTACCAGGACCACGTCCAGATCCGAGCCTCCAACCACCGAAGACCGGCGGCGACCTCCGGGGCGTAGGTTCCGGGAAGGGCGTCGGAGATCGGCTCGCGCTCCCACAGCACGACGGCGGGCAGCCCGTCGTTGTGCTCGGCCGCTCGGTCGGCGGCGACGACGTCGAAGTCCACGTGCACGAGGTCGTCGTAGAGCACGATCGTGAGGGTTGGGATGCCGAGGTGCTCGGCGACGAAGAGCGCCACCACGCGTCCCCCGGCGGCGGCGAGGTCCGGTATGCGAGCGACGACGCGCTCCACGGCATCGGGTCGGACATAGACGCGCAGGTCGACGTCGGAGAGCTCGTCGGCCTCTCCCGTGGCGAACGACCCGGTCACGACCATCGCCACGACATTGGGATCGGCCGACGCGGCTCGACACGCGGCGTCCGCCTTGGCGCGGTGACGGGGGAACCGGTCGAACGGAGCGGGAAGCGTGACGTCCATCCGCGAACGCTACACGGCCCGCCATGGCGCGGGCATCCGGGACGTCTCGACGGATCCGGGCTTCAGCCGTGCTCGCGGTCGTACTCGGCGGCCACCTTCTTGGGGACGCACATCCGCCAGGCATCCAGGACGAGCTCGCGCATCTCGGTTTCGTCGAGCGCCGCGAGCCGGCACTCGACCCAGTGGTATCGCAGGTCGCCCGCGCCCGGCATCATGAACGTGTCCGGCTCGGAGCGGACCAGGGCCTCACGCTCCTCCTTGGGGAACCCGAAGCCCATCTCGGTCTCGTCGCGCGAGAAGGCCACGAAGACGATCCGGCCGACGCGGAACTTGACCCGGTCCCGCACGAGCGCCTCGGTCGTACGGGGAAGGGTCATCGCGAACGCCCGAACATCGTCGATCGTCACCATCGGCCGGTCCCGTCGCCACGTCGCAGACGAGCGGCACGATATCGGAGGACGCCGACGGCACGGCCTCGGTCCGTTCGAGCTTCGGATCGCGATCGATGCCCCGGTGACCGCGCCTAGTCCACGTAGGGGCCGTTGAACACGGGGATCTCTCCGTACGGCCGTCCTGCCATGAGCAGGAACCGTGTTCCGGGAACGGCATCGGTCACCGTGAGCTCCTCACCCGGACCGAACAGGACGAGCTGCGGAGGCCTCGCCGGTCGCCGGTTGGCGCCGAACACGGCCTCGCCGTCCAGGACGTAGGCGAACCCCTGGTATCCGGGCGGGACGGGAGTCGTAACCTCGCCGCCATCGGGGAACCCGATGTCGAGGACCGTGGCTGGTGTTCCGAGCTCCACCGGGGACCCCTCGCCGACCAGCACCCGTACCGTCGCGTCCCCCTCCTTCCGAACGGTCATCCGCTCTGGCAACAGCACCTGTGCGCTCGGCTCCGCCTGCTTGTCCTTGCGAGCGAGGTTCACCCAGAACAGCACGCTCCGCCACTCGGTGTCGCCTAGACCTTCCTCGCGCTGCTCCGCGCCGATCGCCTCGGCGTGCCAGGCGCCGCGCCCGGTCCTGAGCGCCAGGAGCGCGCCCTCGGGCAGTCGGGCTCGCTCGATCGCTCCTCCGGGTCCCGTGCTGTGGCCGGTGCTGGCCGAGCCCTGGAGGATGTACCAGAGATTGTCGAACCCCCGGTGAGGGTGCTTGGTGTCGACGTCCTGGAGCTCCGAGAGCCGGAAGCGAGCCTAGTGGACGAGGATGAACGGATCGACGCGTTCGTAGGGCGCGCTCAGCGCCGGGAGTGGCTCGAGGATCTGGAAGCCCATCATCGGTCGGACGTGCGCGTCCTGCACGGGGATCGCGTCTCGCGCTGTCTGCTCGACCGGTTGCCGCATGTCCCTCATCTCCCTTCCAGTGGTGGAGGCTGTCAACTTCTATTTCGCTAGCAACTAGGAGTCTGCTAGCCTCATTCCCATGAGCCGATCGATCCAGCAGCTACCGCATCTGGACGCCGAGGCGTGCGGACGAGCGGATGGGTCGCTGATGCGCGCCTTCGATCTGCTCGGCAAGCGCTGGACGGGGGTGGTGCTGGGGACGTTGAGCGGTGGGCCGACCGGCTTCCGCGCGCTCGCGCGCGCTGTCGAGGGGATCAGCGACTCGGTGCTCTCCGATCGGCTCGGCGAGCTCACGGACGCCGGCCTCGTCAACCGCACCGTCGCGGAGGGGCCGCCGCTCTCCGTGACCTACGCCCTCACCGACGCAGGCCGAGCCCTGTTGCCCGCGCTCGCACAGATCAGCCGCTGGGCCGACGAGCACCTCCCGCCCTAGGATCGGGGTCGATCCAGTCGGGGACAGGGCTCCCGGCTGACAGGCCGACATCTGGAAGACATCATGGTCGGCCCGGGATGCGTTCGGCGAGGGACGTGATGGACGAGATCGAGACGTCGATGCCAGTCGAAGAACGATCGCGATGGTCGGTCAGGCTTGGCCAGTTGCGGCTGCGGTTCCGCGATCCGGGTCTCGAGAAGGCGTATCGCGCCGACCGTTTCCGCCACGATCTCGGGAACATCCGCTTCGGTTTCCTGGCCGGGATCGCCATCTGGGTCGCGTGGGGCGTGCTCCTACGCCCCCAGATGCTAGCCCTGTCCGACCAGCGACTCGACCTCCTCATGCGCTTTGGCGTGTTCATCCCCATCCTGATCGTGGGCCTCGCGCTCACGTACACACGGTTCTTCGGGCGCGTCTGGGAATGGGTGGCGGTCGCCATCGCAGCGGCGACGCTCCTGTTCTGGGTCTTCTACGTCTCGCGCATCCTTACGTTGCCTGCGGAGTATGGATACGTCGGCGTCATCTTGATCACGGCATTCACCTACGCGCTGCTGCGCCTGCGGTTCGTCTTGGTCGCGCTGGTCACGGTGATCGGCATCGCCGCGTACCTTCCGTACGCCATCACGGCTGTGTACATCTCCGAGGTGAGTCTGTTGCTGGCGATGCTCTACCTGGTCTCGTTCGGCCTGCTGGGCGGGCTGGCCGCCTATCGGACGGAACGGTTCACGCGAGACCTGTTCCTCCGCGAACGCCAGGTCGAGCAGGAACGGACGCGATCTGACGGGCTCCTGCTCAACATGCTGCCCGCTGCCATCGTCGAGCAACTCAAGACCTCGTCCGGCGGACGGATCGCGCAGCACATCGATCGCGTGAGCGTGTTCTTCGCCGACGCGGTGGGATCGACGGAACAGGCCGCGCGGTCAACCCCGGAGGCGTTCGCCGATGCCCTGGATGCGCTCTTCCGCCATTTCGACGCCATCGCCGATCGGCACGGCCTCGAGAAGATCAAGACGATCGGAGACGCGTACATGGCCGTCGCCGGCGCGCCGACCCCGATGGCAGATCACGCCGACGCAGCCGTCGGGATGGCGATCGAGATGCTCAGGGACGCCGGAGGGATCCGGTGGCCATCGGGCGACCCCATCGTGGTGCGAGGCGGGATCGCCACCGGGCCCGCCGTCGCCGGAGTGATCGGGGACCGGAGGTTCGCGTACGACCTGTGGGGCGACACCGTGAACCTCTCGAGCAGGCTCGAGGAGAGCGCGGGGCCCGGCCAGGTCCTGGTGGCCGAGTCGACGGTAGGGGAACTGACCGGCGGGTACGACTTCGGACCCTCCGAGGTCCTCGAGGTGAAAGGCAAGGGGCCCACGGTGGTCCGCGTCCTCCTGGGCCGCCACTCGAACGATCCCGTCCTGGCGCCGCTTGCCTCCGAGGTCGAATGACCGCAACGAGCAAGATCGCCAGAACCATCCGCCGAGGCCTCCAAGACGGCGTCGCGCGCGCGGCAGCGGTCGTCGTGGTGGTGGTGGTGGTGGTGGTGGGCACGCTCGCTGGGTGTACCGACCCCGATGAGGGCCCGCCGCGGCGTCCGTCCGCCGGAGCTACCGACGTGATCGTCGTGGGCGTCTCCGGCGCCTTCGCCGAGAACCAGCTCGTCGCGGAGATGTATGCGCAGGTACAGGAGCACGCCGGCTACGCCGTCGAGCGACTGCTGGATCTGCGGTCTCGAGAGAGCTC
>Ga0126307_10001955_pt1 | contig 13811 bp, 14 predicted proteins | sample Plot28_FD_89955 | JGI IMG/M metagenome (GOLD analysis project Ga0126307, IMG submission 89955) | Serpentine soil microbial communities from UC McLaughlin Reserve, CA, USA - Plot28 | ecosystem: Environmental > Terrestrial > Soil > Grasslands | place: USA: UC McLaughlin Reserve, Lake County...
GCGGCCACCGGCCACCGGCCACCACCGCGATACACCGACCATCGGCCCATGCCTCGGCGCTCAACGAGGCGCCGCCGAACGCGACCGCCGACTCGCGAGACGCAACCGGCACCCGCCAGCGTCGCAACGAGCCGAGGTCCGGGACGTTGGCCTCATCGTTTGGGGCTCGGCATTGGGATCTGTTGGCTCTCGTCGAGCAGGTCAATGGGCGGCGCCGGTGGTGGGGGCGTCCGAGCTGGCCTCCGGTGTGGGGAGCGCGCCGCGGAGGACATTGATGAGCGAGGAGTCGTCAAGTCGGCCGAGTCCGGCGCGTCGGCCGGTCAGGTAGAGCTGTTCGGCGACGGTGGCCAACGGCGTCGGATAGGTGGTCTGGCGGGCGGCGTCGGTGACGAGGCCCATGTCCTTGACGAAGATGTCGAGCGCGCTCTTGGGTTCGGCGAACGCGTTGTCGACCATGCGCGCGCCGCGGTCATCGAGCATGAAGGAGGCTGCCGCGCCGTCGCGGAGGACTTCCCAGCACGCGTGGGAGTCGAGATCCATGGCTTCGGCGAACGCGAGCGCTTCGGCGGCGGCGGCGATGTGCACGCCGCAGAGGAGTTGGTTCACGAGCTTGACCTTCTGGCCGTCGCCGGCCTTCGGCCCGACGAGCGGCGCGCTGCGTGCCATCGCGTCGAGCACCGGGCGCACGCGCCCGACGGCCGGTTCCGGGCCGCCGACCATGATCAGCAGGTCGCCGGCGCGGGCTCGCGCGACGCCGCCGGACACGGGCGCGTCGACGACGTCGACATCGTGGGCTGAGAGCCGCCGTGCCCAGTCGTGTACGGGGGCGGGCCCGACCGTCGCCATGATCACGACGGCCGCGCCGGGCTCGAGCGACGCGGCGGCGTTGCCGTCGCCGTAGAGAACGCTCTCGACTTGCGCGGGAGTGGCGACCATGAGGACCAGCACGTCGGCGTCGGCGGCGGCGTCGGCGACCGAGGCGGCTGGCGTGACGCCGTCCGCGGCGAGCGCTTGGGCGCGGGTGGGGTCGATGTCGAATGCCTTGGTGTGATGTCCGGCGCGTGCGGTGCACGCGGCCATCGGGGCGCCCATAGCGCCGAGGCCGATCCAGCCGACCTTCGTCATCGTGAGACCTCCTGGGGCGGGTCGTTGTCGGGCTGGGCGGTTCCTGCGAGCGCGGTGAGCTTGGCTTCCGCGATCTGCGTCATGGCGGCGACCGCGTGGTGTTGCAGGTGCGGGATATCGTCACCGCCGTCGGCGAGTCCCGCGTGCAGCGCGTCGAGGTAGGCGCGCCGGAGCTCGGCGTTGACGTTGACCTTCGCGATGCCGGCGGCCACGGCGGCAGCGAGCTCGCCGTCGCTGAGTCCGGACGCGCCGTGGAGCACGAGCGGCCCGCCTACCGCGGCGGCGATCGCTCGCAGACGGTCGAGATCGACGTGCACGGGGGTCGTGGTGAAGCCGTGGACGGTGCCGACGGCCGCGGCGAGCGCATCCACGCCGGTGCGCTCGACGAACTCGGCGGCCTGATCCGGGTCGGTGAGCTCTCCGGCGAGAGCGTCGGAGGACGCGTCCTCGTCGCCGGTCAATCCGCCGAGCTCGCCCTCGACCCACACCCCCCGGGCGTGTGCGTGCTCGACGACGGCGCGGGTGAGGGCCACGTTGTCCTCGAACGGCAGGCGGGAGCCGTCGATCATCACCGACGAGTAGCCGAGCGCGATGCACGCGGCGATCTCCCCGGGGTTCGTGGAGTGATCGAGGTGCACGCCGATCGCGACCGACGCCTGCGCGGCGGCGGCGAGCGCCGCCGCGGCGAGCGGCGCGCGGCCGACACCGCGGAAGGAGCTCGATCCGGCGGAGATGATGGCCGGCAGCCCGGTGTTCTGCGCGGCTTCGCAGATCGCTCGCGTCGACTCAAGCGTGTAGGTCGTGAACGCCGGCACGGCTCGACCCTCGGCGCGCGCGGCGGTCAGGAGGCGGATCCCCCTGGCGAGCATCACGCGGCTCCGCGGAACACGTCGATGACGTAGGCGAGCGTGGTCTCGTCGCCGACGTTGCCGGGAAACACGACGTACGGGATCCCGACCGCCTCGGGCGCCGCCTCGATCGGCCGGAGCACCGACACGATGCCCGTCTGCATCTGCCCCAGCACGTCGGCACGGCGGATCCCGAGACCGCGCGCGGCGACGTCGTGCGAGGTGATGCCGCCCTTGGCGATGACCCATGCGGGATGAGCGGCGCGGGCAGCGCTGACGACGTCGACGACGGCGGTGGAGACCGCCCGCGAGATCCGCAGGCTGCCGGCCGCATCGGCGCCGCGGGAGAGCGCGCGGCTGGTGAACAGCAGGACGTCGGAGTGCGCGAGCGCCGAGACCACGCGCTCGGCGATGTCGGCGACGTGCGCGTCGCGGTGGGCCGGCTCGCTGATCGCGGCGACGTCCATCTCGACCTCGCTCAGGTGCGCGTGTGAGCGCGCGACCTCGAGCTGGCGACATGTCAGCCCGACGTGCGAGCCGACCACGACGAGTCCGTGGCCGCCGGGATGGCCTGCCGGCCAGATGTCCGCCGCGGTGAGCGGGGCCCGCGGCTCCAGCCCGGCGAGGGCGCGCACGAACGACGGACCGGTCCGGGACAGGAACGCCCGGCCGGATCGTTCGGCGTCCTGGAGTCCGAGGACGACGACTTCCAGGTCGCTGTACTCCGTGGCGTTGACGACGACGAACGCGCCGTCGCTGACGCCCCGGAGGATCTCGGCGACGCGGACGGGACCGCCGACGCGGATGTCGTCGAGGCCGACGCTGTGGACGTCGCCTGCGGCGATCGCGCCCCGCCGCTCTTCTCCGCCACGAAGTCCTTGAGATCGGAGGCGGTGTAGCCGAAGCTGGCGTCGCGCGCGAACTCCGTCTCGCCGGCGGGCAGCCACTCGCTGCCCACGCGCGCCCAGTGGATGTCGCCGGCGGTCACACGCCCGGCCTCGAAGAACGCCGGGATCAGCAGCACGCCGTCGTAGCCGCGTCCCGTGACGTCGCGCCGCGCCGCGTCGAGCGCACGGACTTCGGCGATGACGTGGCCGCGCAGCGTCGAGTCGCTCCGGCTGATCAGCTGCACCGGGCCGCCGAGCTGGTCGCCGAGCTCGAACAGCGAGCGGCCCGCGCTCCGGTTGACCGCGACCGCGTCGGCCTCGGTCAGGCTGCGGGTGTTGGTCAGCACGAAGCAGGTGGAGCCGGCGTCGGCGAGGCCGGCGGCGTACTCGGCGCGATCGAGGACGGTGACCACCGCGACGTCGTGCACGGTCTGCGACCCGGTCGGGTCGTCGTCGAGCACCGCGATCCGCCGACCGACCGCCCGGTTGGCGGCGCGGATCCGCGACCGAGCGTCGGCACTGGCGTGCGGTTCGGGGATCGCGGCGAAGACGTCGTCGGCTGACGGCAGCGCTCGCCCGTCCTGGATGGTGGACATCGGTGCTCCTTGGTTCGAAGGTCGGAGCGGGGACGGCACGACGCCGTCCCCGCGGCGGGTGTCAGAGGACGAGGCTCAGCGACGCGGCGGTGGCGAACGCGGTGAACCCCATGATCGTCTCCATCACCGTCCAGGACTTCAGCGTGTCCTTCTCGCTGATCCCGAACAGGCGGCTGACGAGCCAGAACCCGGCGTCGTTGATGTGCGATGCCGCGGTCGCGCCGGCGCCGAGGGCAACGACGATCAGCGCCAGGCGCGGCTGCGACAGCGCCTCCGTCTTGACCAGCGGTCCGATGATGCCCGTCGTCGCGATGATCGCGACCGTCGCCGAGCCCTGCGCGATGCGCAGCGCCAACGCGATGACGAAGGCGAGCACGATCAACGGCAGCCCGGTGGCGCTGAGGTTGGCCGACAGCACGTCGCCGACGCCGCTCTGGACCAGCACGTGGCCGAACGCCGCGCCCGCGCCGACCACGAGGAGGATCATGCCGACCGGCTTGAGCGCGTTCTCGGCGACGGTGACGAGATGCTCCTTCGACCAGCCACGGCGGATGCCGAGCACGTAGAAGGACACGAGCACCGCCACGACGAGCGCCATCATCGGCGCGCCGATGAAGTCCAGGACGCTGCGGACGTCGCTGGTTTCGTCGGTGATCAGGATGCTGCCGAACGTCTGCATCAGGATCAGGACGAGCGGAAGCAGGATGATGCCCAGCACGGTTCCCAGCCCGATGCTCGGGGCCACCGGCTGCGGCGCGCTCCACGCCACGACGGGTTCGGCCTCGGGCGGCGCGAGGACGGCCACGCCGCCGCCGTCGTCGGTGATCGCCGGTGGGGCGAGCGGTTCGCCGACCGTGCGACGTGCCTCCTCGTACTCATCGTGAAACGTCTCCTCGACGTAGTCCGGGAGCGCGACGTCGATGCGGTCGGCGATCCATCGCGAGTAGAGCAGCCCGCCCGCGATCCAGGCCGGCACGGCGCAGATGAGGCCGAACAGGATCACGTAGCCGAAGCCGACGCCGAGCAGCCCCGACGCGGCGACCGCGCCCGGGTGCGGCGGCAGCAGGCCGTGCACGATGGCCAGGCCGCCGGCCAGCGGCAGGCAGTAGTACAGGATCGACTTGGACCGGCCGCCGGCCACATAGGCTGCGTAGACGACGGGCGCGAGCACGATCACGCCGACGTCGAAGAACACCGGGATGCCGAAGATCAGGCCGGTCGCGCCGAGCGCGAGCGGCGCCCGGTCTGGTCCGAAGACGCCGAGCAGCTTGTCGGCGATCGTCTGCGCGCCGCCAGAGAGCTCCAGCATCTTGCCGAGCATCGCGCCGAGGCCGACGATCGGCGCGACGTGCGCGAGCACGGCGCCCAGGCCGTCTTCCATGGTGGGAACGATCTTCTCGAGCGGTAGGCCGGCCGCCACTCCGACGGCGGCGGCCACCAGCAGCAACGAGACGAACGGCTCGAGCCGGACGCGGATGACCAGCACCAGCAGCACTGCGATGCTCGCGGCGGCGAGGCCCAGCAGGACGGGGTCTGAGCGCATTGCTCGCTCCTCCTTGGGAGATGGTGGACTAGCTCGGCGGCTGCGCGAGCGGGGTGGACGGACAAATGGGCATGGGCGATCGACCTCCTGGGACGGGGGTTGCAGGGACTGATGAAGCGGCGTGCCGCGCCGCCAGGCGCGGATCGCCGAGAAGTCGCTCCAGCGGGCCGGCGCCCGATCAGGCGTGCGGCGCGCAGGGCGCTGTATCGATGGAAACCGTCAAGCGACGGTCGAGCGTGGCGCTACCGCCGCAGCGGCAGGCCAGGAACGCGACGGCGCGCTCGGCTCACAGGTGGTTGAGACTTCCGGGCCGGGTTCAGGGCGCCGCACCTCCCGCCGGATCGTCGCCCGACCGGCCGGACAGCAACACGTAGGTTTCGAGGTCGCGCTCGGTCTGATCCATGTGGGCGCGCATCGCTTCGCTCGCCCGTTCGCGCGAGCCGGATCGGATCGCGGCCGTGATCGCCTCGTGGTGCTCGATCGCGTGCACCCGGATGTCTGCGTGCGCGGACGTCTGGTGGCGACCCTCGACCAAGAGCCGACCGAGCGGGTCGAGCAGCGCGGCGAGAAACACGTTGCCCGCGGCGTCCAGGACGGCGGCGTGAAAGGCGATGTCGGCGGTCACGAACGATTCGACGTCGCTGCCCGCGGCCGCGGCGCGCATGTCGTCCAGCGTCGCTTCCAGCGCGTCGAGGTGGGCGTGGTCGCGGCGGGCCGCGGCCAGCTCTGCCGCGCCGACCTCGATCACGCGGCGCGCCTCGATCAAGCGCCTCGGCACGGCCGCGTTCGCGGTCGGCCGGCTCGCGGTCGCGGCACGCATGAGCGCCGACAAGTCGGTCCAGCGGTTCGGCGGGTTCACGAACGTCCCGCGGCCACGCTCGACGCGCACCACGTTCTTCGCGCGCAAGGTCTTCACAGCCTCGCGCAACGTCAGCCGGCTCACCCCCGCCTCCTCGGCGATGTCGGCCTCGGGCGGCAGCGGCGCGCCGGGACGGTAGCGGCCGTCGAGGATGCCCTGTAGAAGCTGCTCGGCCAGCTCGTCGGCCAACGTCTCGCTCGACACACTCTCTCTCCCGGACTCGCCGCCTCACTCCCTCAAAGCGAGACGTCTGATGTCTGGGAGAGACTACGGATCAGACGTCTGATGTCAAGCCCAACCTCCCCCGGGCTAGGGCCCACAGAACGCGAGTCGCCCGCGGCTGCTCAATGCACCTCGCCCGACCGCAGCCGTTCCTGCGCGGCGGCGTGCTCGGGGTCGCGCGTGAACGCCGACAGCTGCGCCTCCTCGGCCTGCTCGATCTCGATCACGTGCATCACGGCGTTGATCAGCGCGAGGTGGGTGAACGCCTGCGGGAAGTTGCCGAGATGGCGGCCGGAGCGCGTGTCGATCTCCTCCGCGTAGAGCCCCAGGTCGCTGGCGTAGGCGAGCAGCTTCTCGCACAGGGCGCGGGCGCGCTCGACCTCGCCGATCTCGCACATCGCGGACACGAGCCAGAACGAGCAGATCGTGAACGCGCCCTCCTCGCCGGCGAGGCCGTCGTCAGTCTGCTCGACGCGGTAGCGCAGGACCAGCCCGTCCTGGGTCAGCTCGTCCGCGATCGCCAGCACGGTCGCGCGGACGCGCGGGTCGTCCGGGGGTAGGAAGCGCACGAGCGGCATCAGCAGGACCGACGCGTCGAGCGCGGTCGTGTCGTAGTGCTGCGTGAACACGCCGCGGTCGTCGAGCGCGTGCTCGCAGATGTCGGCGTGGATCTCGTCCGCGACCGCGCGCCACTCGGCCGCCCGCTCCCAGTCCTCGCGCAGCTCGGCCAGCCGCGCGCCGCGGTCCATCGCGACCCAGCACATCAGCTTCGAGGACGTGAAGTGCTGCGGGTCGCCGCGCACCTCCCACATCCCGCGGTCGGGATTGCGCCAGCTCACCTGCGCGGTCTCGACCTGCTTGACGAGGATCGGCCACACGCGCTCGGGCAGGTGGTCGCGCGACTTGGTGTGGAGGTAGACCGAGTCCAGGACGGCGCCCCAGACGTCGTTCTGGGCCTGCGAGTAGGCGCCGTTGCCGACGCGCACCGGGCGCGCGCCCTCGTAGCCCGACAGGTGGTCGAGCGTGCGCTCGGGCAGCTCGGCGCGTCCGTCGATCCCGTACATGATCTGGAGCCGGCCCTGCTCGGCCTCGGCCACGTCGCAGACGAAGTAGAAGAAGTCGTTCGCCTCCCATTCGAAGCCGAGCGTGTACATGCCCCAGAGCGCGAACGTCGAGTCGCGGATCCACGAGAAGCGGTAGTCCCAGTTGCGCTCGCCGCCGGGCGTCTCGGGCAGCGAGGTCGTGGCGGCGGCGACGATCGCCCCGGTCGGCGCGTAGGTCAGGCCCTTGAGCGTCAGCGCCGAGCGCTGCAGGTCGGCGCGCCACGGGTGGTCGGGGAAGTCGCCGCGATCGAGCCAGTGCTGCCAGTGATGCGCCGTCCAGACCAGCCGATCGTAGGCCTCCTCGAAGTCGACCGGGGCCGGGTGCTCGGTCCACGACAGCGCGCAGAACAGCGACTCGCCCTCCTTGATCAGGTGGCGGCCGGTCACGCGCGGTCCCTCGATCCCGAGGTTGAGGTCGCTCGTGAGCCTCACCTCGGTGTCGCAGCCATCGGCGCGCGCGATCGTCTCGTGGTAGCCGCCGGCGGCGTACTCCCAACTCGCGCGCCTCGCGCCGTAGTCGAACGCCGGCTCGCACGAGAGGTTGAGCTGGACCTCGCCGTTGACGCAGCGCACGGTGCGCAGCAGCACGTGGTCGGCGTCGTAGTCCGTCGGCGTACGGCGGTGCGTCTTCGAGCGGTCGGCGTCGTGGTGCCACGGACCCATCAGGAGCACGTCGCGCACGATCACCCAGCCGCCCCGCGTGCCCCAGCTCGTCTCCAGCACCAGGGTGCCCGGCAGGTAGCGGCGTCCGGCGGGCACGTTGACGCCATCCGGGCTGAGTCGGAAGTGGCCGGCCTCGCGGTCGAGCAGCGCGGCGAACACGCTCGGGGAGTCCATCCGCGGCAGGCAGAGCCACTCGATGTTCCCGTCCGGCGCGACCAGCGCCGTCGTCTCGCAGTCCGACAGGAAGCCGTAGTCGGCGATCGGCGGGAACGGGCTGCGCGTGATGCCGGTCGTGTACGGGCGGTGCCTCACGTGCCGAAACTACCAACCGCGGGTCGCATCCGTGACTGCCCGATTGCAGTTGCGGCCGCCGGCCGTCCCTTTCCTGCGGCGGCGGTGGTCGAGGTCTCGGTCATCGTGACCGTGTTCGACCCGGCGGGAGACTAGCCTGGCAGCTGATGAACCCGGAGATCCGTGCTTGCGGCGGCTGCCTCTGCGGCTCCGTCCGCTACCAGGTGACCGGGCCGCTGCGCGACGTCGTGATCTGCCACTGCGGACGCTGCCTGCGCACGCACGGGCACGCCGCCGCGTACTCGGCGTGCGCGCGCGAGGACCTGGTGCTCGTGCGCGACGACGGCCTGCGCTGGTACGAGTCCGACGGCCGCTCGCGGGGGTTCTGCGCCGAGTGCGGCGCGAGCCTGTTCTGGAGCGCGGCCGGCAGCGACAGGATCTCGATCGCCGCCGGCACCCTGGACCGGCCGACCGGGCTCCGGACGGCCGCGCACATCTACACGCGCGGCCACGCGGACTACTACGAGGTCGCCGGTCGCGGGGAGCGCTTCCCCGACGCGCTGCCGGACTCGATCGAGATCTGAACGCTCACGCGGCTAAGCCGCCGCGTGAGCGGGCTCCGGTTGCGGCGCCGGCGCACGGCCGGCGAGCACGCCGCCGTCGATCGGCAGCGTCGTGCCGGTGATCCAGGCGGCGTCCGGGCCGGCGAGGAACAGGATCGCCTCGACGACGTCCTCCGGCCGGCCGCGGCGACCGAGCGGGTGGAAGCCGTCGACCGAGTCCAGCACCTCTTGGGCCTGCTCGCGCGTCATGAAGCGCTCGTAGGCCGGCGTCTCGACGAACGCGAGCGCGACCGCGTTGACGCGGATCCCTTCCGGCGCCAGCTCGATCGCCAGGTTCTTCGTCAGGGCGTGGCGCCCGGCCTGTGCCGCCGAGTACGCGCTCGTCGGCGTGGTCGCGATCGCGTCGACCGCCCACATCGAGCCGACGTTGATGATCGCGCCGCCGCCGCGCTCCAGCATCGCTCCGGCCGCCGCCTGCGAGACCCAGAACGTCGGTCGCAGGATCGAGCCGAGGGCCTCCTCGAGCTGCTCCTCCGTCTGCTCGAGGAACGGCACGGGCCGGAAGATCCCCGTGCTGTTGACGAGCACGTCGACGCCACCGAAGCGCTCGACCGCCGCCTCTACGAGCGCCTGCGCGTCCGCGCGGCCGGTGATGTGTCCGGGATGGATCGCGACGCGATCGCCGCCGGGGTCGAGCTCGTCCCGGGCGGCCTCGAGCACCGCGGCGCGCGTTCCGCTCAGCACGACGCGCGCGCCCTCGTCGAGGAAGCGCCGCGCGGCCGCGCGGCCGATGCCGCCACCGCCGCCGGTGATGAGGACGACCTTGCTCTCGTACTGGCCTGACATCGTGAACGACCTCCGCGTGAATATAGTGCAGGTGCAATAGCTGCTTCTGCATGCAATATACATGCATCTGCAATTGCTGCAAGCACAATCTTTCCGCTATGCTGCTCCGGTGCCCGAGATCGACGACGAGACGCTGGCGACCTGGCGCGCGTTCCTGAACGCGCATGCGCAGGTCACGCGCCGCATCAGCGCCCGCCTCGCGGACGCGGGGCTGCCGGACCTCTCCTGGTACGACCTGCTGTGGGCGCTCTACCGGGAGCCCGACCGCAGCCTGCGCGTCAACGAGCTTGCGCGCGCGATCGTGCTCAGCCCGCCGGCGATGAGCCGCTTCGTCGACCGGCTGGTCGCCGCCGGCTGCGTACGGCGCGAGCCGGACCCGCGCGACCGCCGCGCCCAGCGCGTCGTCCTGACCGATGCCGGGATCGACCTGCTGCGGCGCATGTGGCCGGTCTACGCCGCCGGCATCGACGAGCACTTCGCGGCCCACCTCGGGCGCTCGCCGCAGCGGATTCGCGCGCCGCTCGAGCGGATCGCGGGCTGAGTCCCTCGCTCTAGAGGAGGTCGACGCGGTCGGTCCGCAGCCGCTGCAGCGAGCCGTCGAGCGAGCGCCGCGCGTACGGGCGCGAGCCGCGCGGTTCGCCGCGGTCGTCGCCCCTGTCCATGTCGAACTTGGTCGCGAGCACCACGCGGTCGCGCGGCCCGCCGAGCAGCTCCCCGATCAGGCGCTCGCTGGCGCCGTCGCCGCCGTAGATGTCGGCGGTGTCGAGGAGCGTCATGCCCGCGTCGAGCGCGGCGTCGATCACGGCGCGCGTGCCGGTGCGGTCGAGTCGCCGGCCGAAGTTGTTGCAGCCAAGCCCCCACCACCGAGACGGTGAGGTCGGAGCGGCCGAGCCGGTTGTGCCGCATCGCCGCCCAGAATGGCACGGGCGCATACTCTGCCAAGCGATGGGTTTCGTCCGCGCGCGCCGTCGCCGTCGCCGTCGTCGCCGCAGCAGCCGCTCGATGTTCTCCTCCTCGGCCTACGGGCCGGGGAGCGTGCGCTGGCTGCAGCCGGTTCATCGCCGTCGCCGCAGGCGCCGGCCGCTCGGCCCCGTGGCTCTCGCCGCGCTGCTGCTGGTGCTCGCCGGCGCAGCGATCGCGTACGTACGCTCGCGCGACGAGCGAGAGGACCCGTCGCGCGCGGTCGCCCAGCGATTCGCGGACGCCTGGGCGCGCGGCGACCTCGCGGCGGCGTGGCGCCTGACGACCGCCGAGACGCGTGCGGATCAGCCGTTCGCCGGCTTCCGCGAGAGCTATCGCCAAGCGGCGCGCGCGGCGACCGTGCGCTCGGTGCGCGTCGGCCGCGCCGGTGAGCCGCGCAACGGGCGCGTGCCCGTTCCAGTCGTCGTGCGAACGCGGCTGTTCGGCGAGCAGCGCGGGACGATCGAGTTCCCCGTGCAGCGCGCGGGGGAGACCGCACGGGTGGCGTGGGTTCCCGCGCTGCGGCTGCCCGGGCTGCGGCCGGGCGAGCGAGTGCATCGCCGCCTGCTGCGCTCGCCGCGCCGCGCGGCGGTGCTCGACGCCGACGGCCGACGGCTGAGCCGCGAGCCGACCGCCGCCGGGCTGGTCGGCTCGGCGCCGTCGGGCGACGATCCCGGCAGCGGCCTCGAGCGGGTCTACGACGACCGGCTCGGCGGCCGGCCCGGCGCTGTGCTGCGCTACGGGCGCCGGCGGATCGCGCGCGTCTCGGTCGTCCGGGGGCGGCCGGTGAAGACTACGATCCGGCCGTCGCTGCAGGCGGCCGCGACGCGCGCGCTCGGCGGCCGGCTGGGCGGCGTCGCGCTCGTGCGTCCGCGCAACGGCGACATCCTGGCGCTCGCCGGGCTGGCCGTCTCGGGCCCGCAACCGCCGGGCTCGACGTTCAAGATCATCACGCTCGCCGCCGCGCTGGACGCCGGCATTGCCGAGCCCGGCGACAGCTTCCCGGTGCAGACGGCGGCGACGCTGTCGGGCGTCAAGCTGCGCAACGCCGGCGACGAGTCCTGCGGCGGGTCGCTGGCGCAGTCGTTCGCGCACTCGTGCAACTCCGTCTTCGCGCCGCTCGGCGCCCGGCTGGGCGCGAAGCGGCTGGTCCGCGCGGCCGAGGCGTTCGGCTTCAACGAGAAGCTGCGGATCCCGGCGGCGAAGCCGAGCTCGATCCCGCCGGCGCGCTCGCTCGAGGACGACCTGGCGGTCGGAGCGAGCGCGATCGGCCAGGACCGGGACCTCGCGACGCCGCTCGTGATGGCGGGCGTCGGCGCCACGATCGCCAACGGCGGCGTGCACGCGCGGCCGCGGCTTCTGCGGACCGAGCGGGTCGTGCGCAAGCGCGCCGTCAAGCGCCGGGTCGCCCGGACCGTGCGCGACATGATGCTCGACGTCGTCCGCGGCGGCACCGGGACCGCCGCCGCGCTACCGGGCGTCGAGGTGGCCGGCAAGACCGGCACCGCGGAGCTGGTCCCAACGGCCGACGGTGCCGCCGATCCGAAGAACACCGACGCGTGGTTCGTCGCGTTCGCGCCGGCCTCGACGCCGAAGGTCGCGGTCGCCGTGATGCTGGTCGCCGCCGGCCAGGGCGGTGCGACGGCGGCGCCGATCGCGCGCGCCGTTCTCGGCGCGGCACTCTGACCTACGGCCAGCCGGCCCCCGGCGACGGTGCCGCGACCGTCAGCAGCTGACCCGTTCGCTCGTCGTCGGCCGTGCTCTCGACACCGCGCCACTCGCGCGCCACGATGAACAGGGTCCGCCCGCCCGCGCCGCCGAGCATGCAGGCGAAGCAGCCGCGGTCGGCGTCGATCGTCTGGAGCACCTCACCGCCCTCGCGCACGCGCACACAGCGCTTGTTCGGCACGTCCGCGTACCAGACGGCGCCTTCGGCGTCGAGGCAGATGCCGTCGGGGAAGCCGTCGACGTCGGCCCAGAGCCGCCCGTCCGACAGGCTGCCGTCGGCCGCGATGTCGAACGCCGTGAGCTTGTTGCCGTAGGACTCGGCGACGATCAGCGTCGAGTTGTCCGGCGTCACGGCCATCCCGTTCGGGAAGGCGATGCCGTCCGCGACCTGCCGGGCCGCGCCGTCGGGGGTGACGAGCGCGACGATCCCGGGCGCGAACTCCTCGCCCGCCATCAGGTCGAAGCCGCCGCCGTTGACGTAGGCGTTGCCGCGCCCGTCGACGACGAGCTCGTTCCAGCCGCGGTCGGTCAGGCCGCTCAGGTCGGCGTGCGTCACGAGCGACCCGTCGGTCTCCCTGCGCAGTAGCAGCCCGGCGCGCGCCGAGACGATCAGCAGCCGCCCGTCGGGCAGCCAGTCGATGCAGATCGGCTGGAACGACGGGAAGCGCAGCACGACCATGACCTCGCTGCCGCCGTCGTCGGGATCGACCGCGATCACCTCCTGCGTGCCCCAGTCGGAGAACCACAGCCGGCCATCGTGCCAGCGCGGCGACTCACCGAAGGCGATGCCGGTCATCAGGGTGCGCGGTTCTGTCACGGTCCTCCTTGGTCGAGTCGAGACTGCTCCAACTGAGACCGCCGGATGGCGCGGAAATCATCGCCTCTGTGCGTCCAGCAGCGTCAGCGACGGATTGCGCTCCGTGCGGTCCCTCGCGTACCGGCGCGTGTCGGACACAGCCGGAACGCAACGGGAATGGACTCTGGGCGACTGTCGTCCAAGGGAGAGACCTGGAGATGAGCCCTCAGCTGATCATCGAGCCCCACGGCTTCGACCGCCATCCTCAGCGCCCCTGGCGTCCCGTCGAGCGCAAACCGAGACCGAGCGCGGTCACGCGCGCCCGCACCTACGCCGTGCCGGTGGTCCGCGAGCTCGCGCCGCACAGCGTGCAGCAGGAGCCCGCGGGAATCTGGTAGCGCCAGGGCGCCCGCCGCGTTACGTCACGCGGGTGTTACCGCGCTACAGCGCGGACGCCGGCCGGCCCTGCGCTTGCGTCTGCGCCTTCTCCTGCTGGCGCTCGGGCGAGATCCGCACGACGTTCCAGGCCAGCCCGACGCGCTGCATGCCGCCGATGATCAGGCCCGAGACGTCGACCTCCCACCAGCGCAAGCCGTGGGCGGCCGAGCGTGGGAAGGCGTGGTGGTTGTGGTGCCAGGACTCGCCGAACGACGGCAGCGCGAGCCAAGCGACGTTGGTCGAATGGTCGTCGACTGCGAACCGGCGCCGGCCGAAGTAGTGGCAGACGGAGTTGATCGACCACGTGATGTGGTGCAGGAAGAACGCGCGCACGAGGCCGCCC
>Ga0126307_10001957_pt1 | contig 13804 bp, 19 predicted proteins | sample Plot28_FD_89955 | JGI IMG/M metagenome (GOLD analysis project Ga0126307, IMG submission 89955) | Serpentine soil microbial communities from UC McLaughlin Reserve, CA, USA - Plot28 | ecosystem: Environmental > Terrestrial > Soil > Grasslands | place: USA: UC McLaughlin Reserve, Lake County...
GCATCGGGCCGTGCTGTTGCTCAATCTGCAGCCAGGTCGCTCGGAGTTCATTACTGAGGCGAAGGCTTTCGAGAAGTGGCTCAAGGAACCAGATGTCGGCGTAGCGCTGGATCCGGAGTGGGCAATGGATGCAGGTCAGCGCCCGGGTGGCGCGTACGGGCACACCACCGGTGCCGAGCTCGATGAGGTCTCCCACTATCTGGCCAGTCTCGTCAAGCAATATGACCTTCCTGAGAAGGTCATGGTCTATCACCAGGTCGCCCGGAGCGTGGTACGCGAGGAGTCCGGGCTCAAGGACCACGAGGGTGTAGCCATAGTCAAGTCAGTCGACGGACTGGGACCTCCAGGCCCCAAGATCAACACCTACCGCGTGGTCAACAAGACCAGACCTAAGTTCGTGCACGCCGGCTTCAAGCTGTTCTTCACCGAGGACCGTGCCAACGGGGGTCGGCTGATGACCCCGGAGGAGGTGCTTGCCTTGAGGCCGCGGCCCGAATATGTGATGTATGAGTAGCTCAGCTGCTCCGTCGCTTCGCCGGGCTCGGGCAGAATGGCCGACATGACCGACGTCCCGCTCTGGCTCACCGGCGATACCGCAGCGGATCAACTGCTCACCGAGGACGACAATGCGTTGCTCATCGGGATGGTGCTCGACCAGCGGGTGTGTTAACGATGGAGCCTGCCTGCTCGGCCTGTGGCTGAGGATGCGTAAGCATGGATTGAATGCGCATATCAAATCCATGAGTAGTCGAACAGGGCATTCTGATCCAGACGTGTTTGCTCTCCTTGGCGGGAGCCGACGAGGTGCAACGGCTAGCAACGACGCGAATGTCGAGCTGAAGAAACCTGACCTCAGCGGCACACACCACGCTCACGCTGATGCAGTCCTGGCGAAGGCGGGCGAAGGCTTGGGGTTCAGATCCTCGCCTATCCCGACACCCACGGGCGTCAGCACGGGCGGCACCGAAGCCCTCAACCTGATCATCGAGATGTCCGCGCAGCTGCAACCATGGATTCAAAGACTTGATCACTGTCTGCTCCGATATTCGGCGCCGCCGCTGGACAACGGCCGTATCGACCTAGCCCAGGCCATGCTCAATTCGAAGACCCGTATTAGCTGGAGGGTTGCTCGGCGACGCCGGCCTCGGCTGGGGCGCCGCGATGGTGGGCGGCGATCTGGTCGGTGAGGTATGGGGCATCGTCGTTGACCGAGCCGAGCAGGGCCGAGCCCCGGGTATGCTGCCAGGACAATCCCAGGAAGTACAGGCCCGGGATCTTGGTCGCGACGCGGCGGTGACCACCCGCCCGTGCTCAACCGCCGCTGGGATATGGATCCAGGTGTAGTCGGAACGGTAGCCGGTCGCCCAGACCAACACCCCGACGCCGCGTAGCGTGCTGCCGTCAGCGAATCGGACTGTTCGTCCATGAGCCTCAACCAGTCGGCGCCGGAACCATACCCCGGAACCATACCCCGACCTTGCGGAGCGGGCCGCTTGTTGGTTCCAATGATGAACTCCCGACGACTGGCTCGCCGGCCGAGCCGCGTGTCGATGGTGACTCGCAGCACGCCGAGCCGGGTGAGCCACCAAAACAGGTCCCTGCCGGCCAGCCGCTGGGGCAGCATCGGTGACCGCTCACCGATCGACAGGTTGACTTGGCGGGTGGCACCCAATTCCTCGGCGATCTGGAACCCCGAGTTGCCGCCCCCGACGACCAGCACCGGTCCGCCGGGCAAGGCCGCGCTTCGGTGTGAAGCACGCGGGATAGGCATCGATCCTCATGCCCGGAGCGCCGAAGCTTCCACGATCGTCCAGGCGCGATTGCCCATTTCCGCCGCAATAGTTACTCAGTTCGTTGCTCACTTTGGCGCGACCTCGGCACCCCATCCGAGTCTCGCTCTGGAGGTGGCTCAACTCGCCGGCTGCTCCGCGAAGAGGTTCTTGGCGGCACCTTGTCACCGCAGCTTGTGCTCCGCTTGGCTCTCGGAACCGGGCCCGCTGCCGGCTGCCCCGCGCTGCCGATGAGCGAGATCACCGACTTCGATGGGCGCCCGCCCTCGGGGGACAACCGTCCTCCATCATTGGGACATAGTGTGGAGTTCATCAGCCGATGAGTTAAGGACTCCCGATGCCCGGTCGTCAGGCGAGCCGGCCTCCTTGGCGAGCTCCTGTGTTATTCCTGGCCGCGAGTCTTGTGGTTGGGTTGTTGGGATGTGCCGGGCCTGGCCGGATCTCGGTTTCGGGCAACGTCGACGATGAGCTCGTAATAGTTCAAGCGCCGCAGCTCGAAATCCCTCAGCCGGACCTTGACGCAGGCTTCGCACCAGCTAGCGGGGAGCAGCCTGGCCAGGAGGCGGCCAATGACCCGAGTGCCGCGACGAGCTCCCCGGTGAATGCGCGCACCACCTTGGGTAGCTGGAACCGCGTGGCGACGGTCGAGGTGATCGAGGGCGACGAGGTGCAGGCCGGTCAGGTCCTAGTGCGCCTGGACTCCGAAGCCCTGCACGCCAACGTCAGTGTTGCTCGTGCCAATGCCAAGGTCGCTGCCAGCCAAGTCCCGGTTCTCAACAGTGCGATCGACAAAACCTATGACAAAGAACATGATGTCAACTCGGCCCTGAAGAAGATCAACAAGGCAATCCGTCAACTCAAGAGCAGTCGCACAACGCTCGCCGCCCAGCTGTCCCAGGCCCAGCGCCAGCTGCCCCAGCTCGAGGCCCAGCGTGCACAGGTGCAGAGTCAACGACAGCAGGCGCGCGAAAAGCTCCCCCAGGTCAACCAGCAGCTTGATGAGCTGAAATCGGTCGTCGCGCAGTTGCCTGCCCCGCGCCCGACTGCACCAACACCGTCGGCGGCGCCGGCGTCGCCGAACCGGCAACAACTCCTCGCCCAAATCGCGAGGCTGCGACAGGCCAGGAGCCAACTCCAGAACGGTCTGAAACAGCTGACAGAAGCCGAGGCCCAGCTCAGCGCCGCAATCGCTCGCCTGCATAGTGGAATCCCTCGGCTAGAGAACGCCATTCGCAAGATCGATGACGGATTGGCCAAGGCTCGAACCCAACGAACCAAGCTCCGCAGAGCGAAAACCAAGATCATCGACGCGCGTAGCGAACTGCGCCGCACCCGCAAGCTTGCCGTCGTCGCTGCCCAAGCCGCAACGGTCGGCATTGATGTCGCCGAAAACCAGAAGCTCCTCGCGACTGTCACCGCGCCGGCATCCGGACTCGTGGTGTATGCGGCACCGAACGGTCAGGTGGTCGCCGCAGGGGCGACTGTCGCGAAGATCCGCGAGGGCACCTCCAACTCCATCACGACGTGGCTTTCACCTGTTCAGGTCGCCCAGATCTGTTTGGGCTCACAGGCCTCATTGCATGCCGACTGGATGCGCACCACTGAGCGGCTGGATGCCGAGGTCACGTTAGTCGGCGATCGGGCGGACTATCCCCCTACGTCCTTCGCCACCGAAGAGGTGCACCTGACCCGGGCTGTGCTTGTGCGGCTGACTTTGACCGGACCAGCGGGCCACTCGCATCCGTCGCTGCCACCCGGCGCCCCGGTAGATATCGAGATACTCCCGGCAGCGTACGACCAGGGCTGCTCAACCGGGCCAACGAGCAGGTGAGGGACATGGCGGAACGCAGGCGAAGGCGTCCACTCGTCCCAGTGATCATTTTGCTGGCAGCGGTCCTCGCCGCGGGTGGCTACTTCTGGTGGCGGTCGGTTCGCAGCACGGAGCCGACCGAGCTCTCCGCGAGCGGCGCAGTAGAGGCCCGGCAGTACCAGGTCGCCTCAGTCATCGCAGGCCGGGTGACCAAGGTCGCCGTCTCAGAAGGGGACGTCGTCAAGCGAGGCCAAACGCTGGTCGTTCTGGATCAGGCAGCACTGAAGCTGCAAGTCGACCAAGCCGAGCAAGGCATGAAAGCTGCAAAAGCGGCGCTCAGCAATGCCAAGGAGGACGGCACCGACGCCGACGTCTCAGCGGCCAGAGCCCGCCTCAACCAGGCCGAGGCTGCCGTCGATCTGTCAAAAGTGCAGCTCGGCTACGCCACGGTGACTGCACCCCACAGTGGTGTAGTAGTCACGCTCACGACCAATGCGGGCGAGAATGCCGGTCCGGGTAGGACCTTGCTCACGTTGAGTGATCCCGAAGACCTTTTCGTACGCGCATTCGTTCCCGAGACCCAGATCGGCAACGTCAAGGTCGGCCAGCAGGCCACCGCAACGACGGATCCTGCCACCGAGCCCTACATAGGCACCGTCAGCTTTGTCGCCTCGGAGGCGGAGTTCACGCCCACCAACGTGGAGACCAAGGATCAGCGAACCAAGCTGGTGTTCGAGGTACGGGTGCGCATCAGTGACACGTCCGGAACCCTCAAGCCCGGTATGCCGGTTGATGTGACCTTCCAATGAACACCGATGAAGCCCTAGCCGTCCAGGCCACTGGACTCGGCCGTTCGTTCGGGCAGAACCGGGCCGTGGACGCGGTGTACCTGACAATTCCGATTGGAATGATCTTCGGCCTCCTCGGGCCCGATGGCGCCGGCAAGTCCACCCTTATCAGGATGCTGGCCACCGTGCTGACTCCTGACACCGGCGACGCGACGATCTTCGGCCACTCCGTTAGGCGCTCGCCTAGCCGAGTGATCCCACGGATCGGTTACATGTCGCAGAACTTCTCAATGTATCCCGATCTCAGCGTCTCGGAGAACCTCAACTTCTTCGCCACCCTGCGCGGAATCAGCCGAGCCGAGCGTAAGCCGCGGGCGGCCGCGCTGATGTCCGCGATGGGCCTGGTCGAGTTCGCTGATATGCGGGCCAGAAACCTCTCCGGCGGTATGAAACAGAAGTTGATGCTGGCAGCGACATTGATACATCAGCCAGACCTGCTCCTCCTCGACGAGCCGACCACCGGCGTCGACCCCGTTTCGCGCCGGGAATTCTGGCGCATCCTCGCGCGATTGCACCGCGAGGGCAAGACCGTACTCGTATCCACGCCGTACATGGATGAGGCTGAGCGCTGTAGCTATCTGGCCTTCCTGAGCGACGGGCGGATCACCCACGAGGGATCACCGGCCGATATCAAGACCGTGGTGCCAGGGACGCTGTTTGAGCTAGCGACACCGCAGCCCCGGGCCGCATTGTCCGCGGTAACCGGCACCCCGTGTGTTCGCTCGGCCCACCTGTTCGGCGATGTGGTCCGAGTGCTGTGGACCGGCGACAGCGGGGGTGCCCGGGAACTGACGTCCCGGCTGATCGACGTCGGCCTCTCCGTGACCGCGGTCAGACCAGCTCGCGTCGATATGGAAGCTGCGTTCGCATTCTTGTCTGAATCCGAGCGCCTCAATGAAGTCGCCCGACAATGAAAGCCGCGCTGACCCGAGTCACGGCGGTCGCCGGCAAAGAGTTCAAGCATCTGCAGCGTGACCCTCGGGCACTGGCAACAGTGCTGATCTTGCCGGTCCTTCAGCTGCTGTTGTTCGCGTACGCGATCAGCTTCGATGTAAAGAACGTCCCAACCGTCGTACTCGACCAGGACAACACTCCGGCGAGCCGCCAGTATCTACAGACCTACCTGTCATCGGAATTCTTCGACGTTCTAGGGTCGGCCAATGATCTCGCCCAGATAGATCAACTGTTTGATCAAAACAAGGTACGGATCGCCGTGATCGTCCCGTCCGGGTTTGCCCACAGCCTTGGCCTTGGGGAAAAAGCGCAGGTTGCGGTGCTGACTGACGGCAGCGAGCCGACATCCGCTCAGCTCGGTCAGGCATACGCGATCGCGCTGAACGCCAGCTACAGTCAACGGGTCGTTGTGGAATGGGCCGATCGGCAGGGACTGGACCTGGCCCAGGCTGGCGAGATCGAGCCGCGGCTGCGCACCTGGTACAACCCTGAGCAGAAGTCGTCGGACTTCCTGATCCCGGGGCTGATGGTAGTGATCATCATGATCGTCACGATTCAGCAGACCGCAGTCACGCTGGTCCGGGAGCGCGAGCAGGGCACCGGCGAGCAGATGACGGTCAGCCCCTTGCGCCGAGGTGAGCTGATGGTTGGCAAGTTGCTGCCGTGGACTCTCTTGGCCTTCGCCGACATGTTGGTGATCGCTCTGGTCGGCATCTGGGTTTTCGACCTACCGTTACGCGGCAGCCTAGGTTTCCTGGCCGCGTCGTCAGTGGTCTTTGTCTTCTCCGCGCTGGGCCTGGGCTTGATCATCTCAGCAGTCGCCTCGAGCTTGGAGACTGCCAATATCGTCGGACTGCTGATTGCGTTCCTGCCGGCCTTCTTGCTCTCTGGCTTCGCGTTCCCGCTGGAGTCCATCCCGACCCCGTTGCAGTGGCTCAGTTATGCATTCCCTGGCCGGTACATGGTCACCATCTCCCGAGGCGTCTTCCTCAAGGGCGCCGGCTTCTCCGAGCTGTGGCCGGAGCTGGCCGCGCTCGCCGCGTACGCGCTCGTTGTACTGCTGGCATCCTCACTGCTCTACCGCAAGAGGTCGACATGAGTCTGCACCGCATCAGGCTGATCATCTGGAAGGAGTTCCTGCAGCTACGGCGTGATCCACTGCTGCTGCGCTTGATCTTGATCATGCCGATCGTGCAATTGATCTTCTTCGGATACGTTGTCTCCGCTGATGTACGCAATCTGGCGACTGCCCTTGTCGATCTTGACAAATCACCGACTTCCCGGCAGCTAGCCGCGTCCTTCTCCAGCTCTAGCTACTTCACGATCGAGGCCTATCTGCAAAGCGAGACCGAGCTGAAGCCGTTGATGGATCGCGGCGACGTCCAGGTCGCGATCGTCATTCCTGAAGGCACACAGGCACGCCTGGAGAGCGGCGAGATAGCGCCAGTCGGCATCGTCGTCGACGGATCGGACAGCAGGACGGCCGCGGTGAGCAGCGGGTACGCCGCCCAGACCGTGGCCCGGCTCAACGCGGATCGGATTGTCGAGCAGGGTCTGGCGCTGTCAAGTCCCGGGATTGATGCGCGAGTTCGGGTGTTGTTCAACCCCTCGTTGCGAACAGTAAACACGATGATCCCCGGCCTGGTCGCGGCAATCCTGATGCTGTCTGTAATGGCGATCATGTCCCAGGCCGTGGTCCGGGAACGGGAGAGCGGCACCTTGGAGCAGATGTTCGTCACTCCGATCACTCGTGGGGAATACCTGATCGGCAAGGTAACGCCGTATGTGCTGCTCGCGGTGTTGCAGATGTCGCTGGTAGCGCTCGTCGGGATCTTTTGGTTCCAGGTCCCGTTCCACGGCACCTTTGCAGCAGTCGCAGCCGGGCTCGGACTGTTCATGCTCACCGTCATCGGGCTGGGGCTGCTGGTATCGCTGGCAGCCCACACCAGGCAGCAGGCGCAGCAGACGGTGCTGTTCATCATGCTTCCGATGATGTTGCTTTCGGGTTTCATATTCCCCATCGAATCGATGCCGGCGGCTCTGGTGCCGGTGACCTACGTGATGCCGCTGACCTGGGCGGTGCTGCTGTTGCGCGGAGTATTTGTCAAAGGCGTCGGCTTCAGTGCGCTTGTACCTGAGCTACTGGTGCTCGCCGCCTTCGCGATCCTGATCTTTGGGGCTGCGGTGATGGCTACCCGCCGGCGGTTATCGGAGTAGCGGATGACTGTCCCCGGACTGACGGGCGCCGCGCCAGATCTCGCTCCAGCCATCTCGGTGCGCGGACTTACCAAACGCTTCGGAGCGTTCACGGCGGTCGACGGAATCGATTTCGACGTCCCCCGTGGGCAAGTCTTTGGATTCCTGGGCCCGAATGGGAGCGGCAAATCGACCACGATCAGAATGCTCACCGGCTCGCTCGCGGCGACTAGCGGTCTGGCGTACGTGCTGGGTGAGGACGTGCTGGCGCATCCGGCCCGGGTACAGCGCCGGATCGGTTACATGTCGCAGAAGTTCACGCTCTTCCGAGACCTGACTGTTGAGGAGAATCTCCGCTTCTACGCCGGGGTCTACGGCCTGTCGGCGCGGCAGTACGCGGACCAGCGAGCGTACATCCTGCAGATGGCCGACCTGGTGGGCCGGGAGCAAGAGCTAACGGCCAACCTCTCCGTCGGCTGGCAACGGCGGCTCGCTCTCGGCACGGCGACCATCCACTCACCCGAATTGCTGTTCCTCGACGAGCCGACCAGCGGAGTTGACCCGGTGGCGCGGCGGCAGTTCTGGGATCTCCTGTACGAGCTGGCGAACCGCGGCGTCACGCTGTTCGTGACCACTCACTACATGGAGGAGGCCAGCCACTGCAACCAGCTGGCGTTCATCTATCGAGGGCGGCTGGTCGCCGAGGGCAGCCCGGCAGAGATCCGCGGGCGGGCCAGCAGGCAGCAGATCCTCGAGGTGGCCGTTGCCACCCCCGACGCGGCTCTTGAGGTGATCGAGAAGGTGCCTGAGGTGATCGACGCCTACCTGTCCGGGGCCACGGTGCACGCAGTGTTCTTGGCCGACGGCGGTGAGTGGGCATTTGCGGAGTCCCTGATCGCTGCCCTGCGATCTCAGGGGTTCGCAGAGGTGTCAGTGGTTCGGGTGGAACCGACGATCGACGACGTGTTCGTCAGCTTGGTTTCTTCGCAGCGCGCAACGTCGAGTGAATACAGAGTTCGCAGCACGGGTCATCGCGCCCAGCCACGGAGGAGAGCCGAATAGTGGGGGCGATTGATCGCTGCGTCCGCCGCTTTGTTGATCATCTCCTGATCGAGCCTGATGCCGAACGTCTCTCGTACACAGCCATCAGTAAGGCAGGGCTGGCGGTCTCTTCATTCGTGCCGTGAAACGCAGCACAGGGCGCCGGTTATCGGTTGCCCCGCCAAATGGCTGTAGTGATAACAGTGGCGAAGCTGCACCAGGCTCCATAGGGTGACAGCGCTACCCCCGCAGCCCGGTGGGCCTGGCCGGCCCGGCGCGCCAAGTCGATGCTGCTCATCGCAAGAGTGCCGGCCACTACGATCGCAGGCACCAGCTTGTGCGCTTTGAAGAAGACCCAGCTCCAGGATGCGTTAAGCACCAGGTTCAAGGCCAGCGCGCGCTGATAGGCGACAGCCGCCCTGGGATCAGCGCCCTGTAGCCGATCGATTACGACGGCAGAACTGATCGCAATGTCCGAGTACAGCAGCGTCCACACGATCGGGAACACAGGCCCGGGCGGCTGGATCGCCGGCTTGTCGAGAGCCACATACCAAAGGCTGTTCACACCCCGGCTTGCCACGGAGCCGAGCACAGCCGCCGCTCCCACCGCGGCGGCAGTCCCGGCCAAGGTCTTCTTGATCATTTGTGAAATGACTCCTCTCGATGAGCGCGCGGCCCGGCGCTCTCGCTCAGACTGTCTCTGCAGCCCGCGTACGATCCTCGAGATCTCCGTCACGTTGTTTGATCGTCCGCCTGCGCCACAGTGCCACGGCGAGCACCGATAGCCACAGGAAGTAGGCGCTGAAGGCAATGCGCTCATAGAGCCCTATCCAGGGCGTTGGTTGCCCTGCGGCCACTTCAGGCGCGTACGCAATGGCCAGCGCATTGAACGTCACGACCACCGCGAGGCTTATCAGTGAATAGATCCGAAACCGTCTGCCGAATGCAACGTTGCCCATTCCTGTCCCGGATCGAGGCCAAGTGGTCATGACCCAAGCCCGAGTGATGACGCTCCGACCTCAAGGCCGAGAGGCCAGCGAGCGGCTGACCCGTGCGCTGATCACCCTCGCATCGCGCGGACCGGCCGCACTGTAGCCAGCCCGAGGTGCATAACTACTGGACGAGCGAGCGCGAACGTGAGCGCGAGCTCACTGTCCGATGGTGCGCCGGTTGATGCCTATGAGCGCAGAGCTGTGCCCGTTCGGCCGGCGTTAGTTGCGGTTGCTCGCTTCGTCGGCAGGAGTGCAGCTTGTATGGATCACTCCAACGGCGCAGAGACCCGCGTTCTTGTCCCCTTCTCCGCTTTCCTTTCCAGCCGTGATGGATTGGATGGGGACTTCTTCCTCCCCCTCACGCACAGAGACCGTAACCGTAACTCCGCGCTCCCCAGGCTCAGCGTCCACATTGATGGGGGGAGCCGCGCTGGCAGAGGCGGCCCCCGCTGTAAGAGCGAGTAGAGCACCTATCAGGGTGAGGACGACCCTTCTCATCTCCGCAACCTTTCCTCTCAGGACCTGCCGCTTTGGCCAGGCGGGGCATTCGCCACTGTCGCAACCGTGACACAGGCTGTCAATGATCGGCAGTCTCGCTTTTGAGGCCGAGGATGAGCGGTCCTCGGGGCGTCACTCTTAGCGCAGGACTGGTCGACGCGGGCAGCAATCGAGACACAAGGGCTTCGGCGACATTGCCGCCGCAATGTGCAGCGCTGGGTGCGAGGGATCTATCGCAGATCCCCACCCGCCAGGGGACGATCTGCGAAGTGCAGTCGGCTGCTGAGGCGCGACGTGAGCGGTTCGGTGTTTGGGGTTGACGTGACTTCACTGAAAGGAAGATCAACAAGGGGGGAGGGGTCAATTCGTGGGCTGAGGCCGCTATGGGGCATCCGGGGACGGGCTGGCTCGCAGGATTGTCAAGTTCAGAAGTTTTTGGCGGCGCTGAGATGGCTCTCATAGAAGTATCTTGACATCAAGAGACTTAAGATTGAGGCATGCCTGGCCCATTGCAAGACCCACGCGCTCGGCGTCGCCTCCGTAACGGCCCACCAGTGATGCGGTTGCCGGCTGAGGGTAGGCAAGGTTCGGCTCCGAAGTGGCCACTGAGCGAAGCGTCTGCTGAAGAGCTGGAGATTTGGAGCTCGCTTTGGCGTACCCCTCAGAGCGCGGCTTGGCCGCCCGGCTGGACGCGTACGGCGGCGCGCCTAGCGCGGATGCTGGCTGAGGCTGAGAAGCCCGGAGCCCGAGCGAGTTTGCTTAGCGAAACCAGACAGCTTGCGGCGGCCCTCGGCTTGTCGCCGGTCAGCATGGCCCGCCTCCATTGGGAGATTGAGGCCACGGAGCCGGCAACGGTCACGCCGATCGCGGAGCGGCCTCGGAGGCGGCTGATTGTGGCCGAGGACGGCGACGAAGACTGAGGCCTGTATCCGAGGCCGCCGCGCTCACCAAGATCGCCGGCGAGAGCCCTGCACTGCCACAACGCAAGGCAACTGGCCGGCCAGCTCTTTCCCCGCAATGTCGATCGTGGGAATAAGCCAGACCCCGCTGGACGACGACCGCAAGGTGAGGGCAAATCTACGCAAGCTCCAAGCTCCTCCGCTAAAGGCACCGTCACCGGGCATTTCAGCGGTCGGCCCATACGGGACATTGCCATGGATGCGCACAAGGATCCGCGATATTGCGAGCGCCCTTTAGCAGTACTTCTTGCTGCCGCCGCTGTAAGGAACAAGTGTCCCATATCGGCGTCCCCGAGTTCTCGCAGTGATCGCAACACCACGATCGAGCCGGGAAGCCGTTGGACACTGGCCGATCCGTGACGAATGATCTTGTAAGGCCACCGTCACGGAGATGCGGGAGGGCGACAAGTCCAGTCGCATGACCTTCCGTAACAAGCCGAGATCCTCGAACGGCAAACGCATACATCTTCTGCCGATGTCAGCGCGCGGAATTGTTGGCAGCACGCACTCCTTGCCTGCCACGTTTCCCGGGACTCAGAATGCTCGCTCGCTGCTCGGCGGGTCTATGAGGACTGTGGGCACGTACTCGAGGCTTCGCCGCTGCGGTCGATCGCCGTCATTGGTCACGGCGGCTTCGTCCGACACGACAAACCGTGGTCGAGCCGGGCAGTCGGGGCGGTCGATCGGACGCGGGATCGCTTGTTCGACGAGTTGTTGGGCAAATGGCAGAGCGTTCATCGGCGGTACGGCCAGCGGCGGTTCAGCTCGTGTCATCAGGCTGAACTATTCGGGCGGATCGTCCGTGTTCATCTGTAGAGGCCTCGGCTTGCGCGGCCTCACAGGTGTAAGACAGGTCAGGACATGTCATCGCAGCATCCGCCAACCGATTCACTCCGTTGGTTCGGTGTCAGCCCCCGCACGCTGATGCCCTGGCGACTACTTAGTGCAATCATGCTGCTGGTGATGGGCGGGATCCATCTCTACCTCGTGTTCTACGGAGTAGGCGGCTTGCTTGGCGCGCTGTTCGTGCTCAACGCGGTTGGCGCGCTCGTGCTGGCAATCGCGGTCATCGTGTTGCGTGGGCGGCTTCTGTCGCTGGCAACGGTGCTGAGCCTGCTGTTCATGGTGGGCACGCTGCTTGCGCTGGTGCTCGCGCTGACCGTGGGGCTGTTTGGCATTCACGAGGTTTTAAGCTTCAAGCTGGTGCCCACCACACTGGTGGTGGAGTCCATCGGCACAATCATCCTGGCGGTAACCGTCGCGCTGGTGTTGCGGTCGCGACGAGCACCCTGACGGGGCACTTACCGGCAACATCACACCTTGTGCCTATGGCTCTGATCATCGGTAGCACCGATCATCGTCGTCGTATCCATGGGCACAAGCAACGCGCACCTGATCTGCCGCATTCCGCATGGTTACACAGCGCGTGCCTTGAGGTCGATGGTCTGATCGGGCTCGGGGGCGCGCCCGATGAACAGCGGGCAGTCGGCCGAAGCGGCCGAAATGCCACACCGGAGTTGCTGGATGGCATCGCCGCCAGGAACAACATGAAGATGCTCGGGCTAGTGTCCGACACCTATCTGTAAGCCGAAGCAACGCGCCAAAATCCCCATCTGAGCTCCGTGGCCGCCGGGCTCCCAAAGCCATGAACCTCGTCCAATGTCGTCGACCGTTGGCCGGTGACATCGCCAGCCGTTTCCACCCGTGAAATGCCCGTTGCAGGGTCGGCTAGCGGGATAGCCCAATAGTTACTGCCTCTCTTGGGCGTCTCCTTTCTATTCGACGTTCTCTCTGTTGATGGTGTCAGTCACCACTTCCGGGCTGACGATGCTCGTTCCTCAGTACCCGACTGATCCCGGCGAGCCCGATCGCTAATCCTTGGCGTTCGGCCTGGGTCAGTCCGTTCAGCAGTTCTGTGTGCCGGGCCTGGAGTTCTTTCCCGATTTGCCTGGCAGCGGCTTGCCCGTCGTGGGTGAGCTGGAGTCGGTAGAGGCGTCGGTTGTCTGGGTTCCGCTGTCGTGATACCCATCCGCGGTCGACGAGTCCTGCCACCAGACGGCTGACGGTGCTCTTCTCCAGACCGAGCAGCTGCGCCAGTTGGTGTTGGGACATCTCTTCAACGTCGGCAAGCTCCCCGAGTGCCATGACTTCCGACAATGAGGCATGTGTGCCGGCGCCGCTGTGTGGCTCCAGGATTCGGCTGAGCCGGATCAGCTGCTGCAGTCCCCGACGCAGCTCGTCGTCAGGGAACACCGAACTGACAGTTGTATCGCGCAACTGTTTCGCCTATTCTGAAATGAAGGTTGCTTGATACAACTGTAGGAGATGCCATGACTGCCACCGCCCATCGCACCCGTAACCACGCCAACATGTACGGCTTCGCCCGGCACGCCAGGGTCTACGACCTGGTTGCCGGCGTTCTCGCCCGACCCTTGTACCGCCGGGTCGTCGCCGACGTGAGCGACGTCGCGCTTCCCGCCGGGTCGGTGGTTCTGGACGTCGGAACCGGGCCGGGCCGCGTGCCCAGGCTCATCGCAGCGGCCTGTCCCACGGTCGAAGTCGAAGGCGTTGACTTGTCCCCGGAGATGATCGCGCGCGCCACCTCGACCGCCGTAACAACCAGTGCGAGGAACGTGCGCTTCCAGGTGGGCGACGTCGTCACACTCCCGTTTGCTGATGGCTCGGTCGACCTCGTCGTCTCCACCCTCAGCCTCCA
>Ga0126307_10001959_pt1 | contig 13797 bp, 10 predicted proteins | sample Plot28_FD_89955 | JGI IMG/M metagenome (GOLD analysis project Ga0126307, IMG submission 89955) | Serpentine soil microbial communities from UC McLaughlin Reserve, CA, USA - Plot28 | ecosystem: Environmental > Terrestrial > Soil > Grasslands | place: USA: UC McLaughlin Reserve, Lake County...
CTTTCGACGATGGTGGATGGAGTGATTCTCGTGGTCCATGGCGGGCGAAGTTCGCGGGCCGTGGTGCGTCGCGCCAAGCAGCAACTGCTCGACGTCGGCGCGCACGTGTTTGGCGTGGTGCTGAACAACGTGAAGGTCGATGCGCGCGACGACTACTACTATTCTCGTTACTATTCCCACTACTACGAGTCCGACGCGGATGCAGATCAAAGAGCAGGAGAGACTGCATAGAAAATCAGCCACAGATTTACGCAGATCTGTGTTAATCGATTTACATAGATCTGCGTAAATCTGTGGCCCGCCTTTGCGTGAAAAACTTTGAGGCATGAAGGTTCCATTAATTGATTTGCAGGCGCAGTATGCACCGATACGGGATGCGGTGTGCCTCGCGGTCGACCGCGTGTTCGAGACGCAGCAGTTTGTGATGGGTCCGGAAGTCGCCGCCCTCGAAGCGGAAGTCGCCGCGTATTGCCAAACAAAGGAAGCGATCGGTTGCGCTTCAGGTTCAGATGCGTTGTTGCTGGCGCTAATGGCATTGAACGTCGGCCCGGGCGACGAGGTCATCACGACGCCGTTTAGTTTCTTCGCCACCGGCAGCGCGGTCACACGCCTGGGGGCGCGACCTGTTTTCGTCGACATCGATCCATTTACCTACAACTTGAAGGTCGATCAAATCGGGGCAGCGATCACTTCACGAACACGCGTAGTGCTTCCGGTGCATCTGTACGGCCAGTGTGCCGACATGGATGAAATACTCGCGCTGTGCAGATCGAAAAATCTCATCGTGCTTGAAGACGCGGCACAGGCTATCGGCGCGGAAGATCGCGGACGTCGCGCGGGATCGATGGGTGTTGCCGGTTGCTTTAGTTTCTATCCGAGTAAGAACCTCGGCGCCGCCGGCGACGCGGGAATCATCACCACCAGCGATCCCGATTTCTCCGCTCGCGTGCGAAGACTGCGCGTACACGGCGGTCTAACGGAGTATCAGCACATCGAGGTCGGACTTAACAGTCGCATCGACGCGCTTCAGGCTGCGGTGCTGCGCGCCAAGCTGCCGCATCTGGATGGATGGTCCAACGCGCGCGCACAGAAAGCGCAAAACTATTCACACCTGCTTGAGGGAGCGAAGCTGAACTTTACGCTCGATCCTCCGTTCGTCAAACCTGACTGCCGTCACATCTTTCATCAATACGTCGTCCGAGTTCCCAAGCATCGCGACGCGTTGATGGAACACTTGAAAGCGCGCGACGTCGCGACCAAGATTTACTATCCGATTCCACTGCACTTGCAGGAGTGCTTCGCATACCTGGGCTACAAAGAAGGCGAGTTTCCGGAGGCAGAGAAAGCCGCTCGCGAAACTTTCGCTCTCCCGCTGTATCCCGAACTTACTGCGGAGCAACAGGAATACGTCGTCCAGGCAATCCAGGAATTTAAACCGTAGGAACGTCCTCAATGTCACAACAGCGCAGAGTGTTGGTGACCGGCGCCGGCGGGTTCATCGGCCACCACCTGACCAATTACCTTGTCGATCGTGGTTACTGGGTCAGAGGCGTTGATATCAAGACGCCGGAGTTTGACTCGACTCGCGCCGATGAGTTTCTTTTGTTTGACCTGACCGTGCCGGAGAATTGCCTGCGAGCCACGCACGAGATCGACGAAGTTTACGGCCTCGCGGCAAACATGGGCGGCATCGGATTTATCGAAAACAACAAGGCAGTAATTGTTCGCGACAACACCCTCATTAATCTAAACACGATCGAAGCAGCGCGCCTCGGCGGTGTTAAGCGCTATCTCTACACGTCGAGCGCCTGCATTTATCCACTGCACCTGCAAAGTAATACCGACGTCGCGCCGTTGAAAGAAACGGACGCGTATCCCGCCGATGCCGAAGACGGTTACGGTTGGGAAAAGCTCTACATGGAAAGAGTTTGCCGTCACTACACGGAAGACTTCGGTCTCGATACTCGCGTTGTTAGATTTCACAACATCTTTGGCCCGCTCGGGACTTACGACGGCGGACGTGAGAAATCACCGGCTGCGATCTGTCGCAAAGTGGCGTTAGCAAATGATAGCGATGAGATTGAGGTCTGGGGAGACGGCGAGCAGCGGCGTTCGTACTGTTACATCGACGATTGCGTCGAGGGAATATACCGGTTAATGCGCAGCGATTATCGCGAGCCGCTCAATCTTGGCCAGGACCGCATGATCTCCGTCAACGAGCTGGTGGATATCGTCGCGGGAATCGCGGGCAAGAAGATTGGCAAGCGTTACGACGTGACGAAGCCGCAGGGAGTCAGAGGCCGCAACAGCGACAATACTCGTCTGCGCGAGGTTCTGAATTGGGAACCGTCGATCTCACTGGAGGAAGGATTAGCTCGGACCTACCACTGGATAGCCGCAGAAATCACAAAAGCCCCCACTTTTAGCCACAAAGAAGCACAAAAGGCCCAAATCAGTTGCTGAAAAATTTTGTGACTTTTGTGCTTTTTTGTGGCTCATATCTTTTGCTGGGACGATATGTCGCTTGAGGCTCGGCGCGTTCTGTTCATCTCGTACAACGGCATGCTTGAACCGTTAGGCCAGACGCAGGTGCTGCCGTATCTGCGCGAGCTGGCAAAGCGCGGTGTGAAGTTCACGTTGCTGAGTTTTGAGAGAGACAAGGCGTTCACTCTTGAAGGACAGCGCGTTTGCGAGGAACTGAAACGCGAGTTGGCGGAACAAGGAATCAAGTGGCACTGGCTGCGCTATCACCAGCGACCATCGCTTCCGGCCACCGTTTACGATGTCCTGGCAGGCATTCGTTACGCGAGCGGTTTGGTGCGACGAAACAACATCGAGTTGGTACACGCGCGTTCACACATACCGGCGACGATCGCGCTTGCATTGAAGCGAAAGTTTGGGATCAAAATGATCTTCGACGTGCGCGGCCTGATGGCTGAAGAGTACGTCGATGCCCGGCACTGGCCCAAAGATGGTTTGCGGTATCGCATCACGAAAGCGACTGAGCGGCGGCTCTTCGCGGCCACGGATGCCGTTGTTACGTTGACTGAGCGGATCTGGCCTATCATCAAAGAATGGGACGGCTTGAAAGGTCGTGAGGTACATCACGCAGTCGTACCATGTTGCGTGGATCTTTCGTTATTCAAATTCAGCGAACAACAGCGCGCGCGCTTGCGGTCGGAGTTGAACCTGGGCGAGCGGTTAACGTTGGTTTACAGCGGCTCGCTCGACGGCTGGTACTTGACCGAAGAGATGGCCGACTTTTTCGCGAACGTCGTCAGGAAGCAAAATGATGCGCACCTGCTTTGGCTTACAATGGGCAGTCGTGAACGAGTACAACAACTGATGAGCGAACGCGGCATTAATCAAGACAACTATTCCACTCACTCCGTTGTGCCAAAGGAGATGCCTTCGTACCTGGCCGCCGGCGACGTCGGTATCAGCTTTATCAAACGTTGCTTCTCCAAACTAGCTTCGTCGCCAACGAAGAATGCTGAATATCTCGCTTGCGGGCTGCCGATCGTGATCAACTCCGGCATCGGAGATTCGGATGCCCTGCCGGCGATCATAATTGAGGACTTCAACGATCGAGACTTCGACGTTGCCTGGACCGCCATCGAAGAAGCAGTGAATGACCCAAACGTCAGAACGAAAGCACGTGCAGTTGCTGAAAAAGTATTCGATCTAAAGACAGTCGGTGCTGAGCGCTACGCCCAGTTGTACAAATCCGTTTTTTTATCCGTGTAACCCGTGGCTAAAGAACGATTCACATCACTACGTTGCCCAGCTTGCAATGGAACTCTCGATATCTCCTCCGAGTCGGGCCTGACGTGTGTCTCATGCAATCTCTCTTTCCCGATCGAGAACGGCATTCCACGCATGTTACTGCCTGCGATCCGCGCCGCCCTGCAAGCGAACGGCGCCACCAGCGCCTTCGACGCGAAGCAAGCAAAGACTGCCCTGAGCTTTGGCTACGAATGGCAGCGCTTCCCCGAAATGTACGCGGAATGGGAAAAGCAGTTTCTGGATTACATGCAGCCTCACAACACTGACTTCTTCAAAGGAAAAAAGGTTTTAGATGCCGGTTGCGGCAACGGGCGCTTCGCGTATTACGCCGGCAAATACGCGCGCGAAGTGTGGGCCATCGATCTCGGTCCCGCAGTCGAAGTCGCGCGAAAAAACACCGCTTCCCTCGACAACGTCCACGTCGTGCAAGCCGATCTACACAATCCTCCTTTTCCTCTCGAGAGTTTTGATTTCATCTACTCGATTGGTGTGTTGCACCATCTGCCCGATCCCGAAGCCGCGTTTCAGAACCTCTTGCGCTACTTGAAACCCGGCGGCGAAATCCAGATCTATCTCTACTGGCAACCGGAGCGCAGATCGGTCAAGTCAGCACTGCTGCGCGCGGTCAATTCTGCCCGCAACCTGACCACGCGACTGCCTCATTGGGCGGTCCATGCGTTGGCGTATCCGAGTGCGCTCGCGGCGTTTCTGTTTTTCGTCTGGCCGTACCAGGTAATGAAGCGCATGCCGGCGCTCCGCTCTGTCGCCGCCAACATGCCGATGAAACAGTATGCAGTGCTTCCTTTCCGTGTTTGTGTGAACGATCAACTCGACCGCTTTTCAGCGCCGATCGAAAATCGCTACACAAAAACGGAAGTCGAGGCCTGGTTGAGCAGCGCCGGCTTGAAGAAGTTTCAGGTGATTCCGAATTTCGGTTGGCTCGGAACCGGTCAAAAGCCGGAGAGCTATGCTTCATGAGAGTGTTGGGATTGGCCACATACCCGGTTGAGGCGGCGGCAACCCGGTTCCGAATGATCCAGTTCATCGAGCCTCTGGCCGAGCAGGGTATTGAACTTTCCGTTTATCCCTTTTTGGATTCCCGACTGCACGGTTCGCTTTACAACCGCTCGCACTGGCCTCGCACAGCCGCGGGATTGGCGCTCGCGTCGATTCGTCGCGTGCGCGAATTGTGGCGCGCGCGAAAGGCCGACGTGTTGTTCGTGCAACGCGAAGCGATGATGTTTGGACCGCCGGTGATGGAATGGTTGGTGATAAACCTGCACCACTGTCCCATGGTTCTCGATCTCGATGACTCCACGTATGTCTCATACAAGAGCCCGACGTATGGCCGGCTCGGCAGCATGTTGAAGTGGTTCAGCAAGACGAACGATCTGATTCGCTGGTCGCGGCTGGTCACGTGTGGTAATCGCGAGATCGCCGCGTACGTGAAGAGCAAGGGGCGACCGGCAGTGGTGATTCCGACAGTGGTTGACACAACGCAGTTTCGACCTTTATCCGAACGGCAGGTAGCAGACATTCCGGTTATCGGTTGGATCGGTACACACTCGACGTTCCCATACGTGAAATCGATTTTTCCAGTGCTGGAGCGGCTGGCGCGTGATTATCGATTTCGACTGCGGCTGGTTGGGACCGGTGAAGACAGCGTCGCCATCCACGGAGTTGAAGTCGAGAACCTGCCGTGGAAGTTGAACCGGGAGATCGCCGATTTTCAGTCGTTCGACATCGGGATCTACCCGATTGTTGAAGACAACTGGTCGGTTGGAAAATCGTGCTTCAAAGCCGTTCAGTACATGGCGGTCGGAGTTCCTTTTGTGGTCAGCCCCGTGGGAGCGTGTCAGGACATTGCCGAGACAAACGAAACGCATTTCGTAGCGCGAACGGAGGACGGCTGGTACACACACCTTTCGCGACTGCTAAGCGACGAACCCCTGCGGCGCCGCATGGGGGACCGTGGCCGCACCTACGCGGTCCAGCACTACAGCATCGACGCGCACGTCCAGAAGTTAGCCGAAGCATTACGCGCCGCCGCAGGCCTTTCAGGGTTACCTCCGGTTTTTATTAATAGTCCCCAGGGTTGTCGCTAGCGTTGCAACCTTGGGCTAGAATTAGCCAACGCCTTCGGCGTTAGGTATAGTTAACCGTTCATTATGTACATCGTTGGTTTGACCACACTCGGCGACTCGGCCGCGACAATCATAAAGGACGGTGAAATCGTAGCTGCGGCTGAAGAGGAGCGCTTCTCTCGACGCAAGCACCATAGCGGGTTTCCGTACAACGCGATGCAGTACTGCCTCGACGAAGCAGGCATCGGCATCGCCGACGTCGCGCATATAGGTTTGTATTGGAAGCCCTGGGTGTTGCGTCATAAAGCCATGCAGGCTTTGAAATCGGCCGTCATCTCGCGCGACATGTTCAAAGCGCGCGTCGATCGCGGCGTCGCGCAAGTTGGCGAGAGCTACCTTGGCATGTTGCGGCACCCACGCCGGATCCGCGATCACTTCGGCAACAGCGATTTCAGGTTTCATTTTCTCGAACATCACCAGTGTCACGCTGCCAGCGCCTTCTTCGTCTCCGGTTTCGATCAGGCAGCGATCATGACGTGGGACGGAACCGGCGAAGATACCACGACGCTGTTCTCGCGCGGCGACGATCGAAACATCCGCACGCTGAAAAGAATCAAGCTCCCGCATTCACTCGGCCAGTTCTACTCGGCAGTCACTAACTATCTCGGCTTCGACATGTTCGAGGGCGACGAGTGGAAAGTGATGGGACTCGCTGCTTACGGTAAGCCCGAATACTACGACTTCTTTGCTAAGCGCGTGCTCTCGGTAAACGGCAATCACGACTTCAAGCTCGACATCCGCGTCTTAGACCATCATCTCGCAAAGTACTACCAGTTCAGCGAAGCACTCACGCATGAGCTCGGTCCGGCACGAGCCAAAGGCGAACAGCTAACGGAAAAGCACTGGAACGTAGCGGCGAGCGCACAGAAAGTTCTGGAAGACACTGCGCTGCACCTGCTCTCCGGTCTCTACGAACAAACCGGCTCCGAGAACCTTTGCATGGCGGGCGGCGTCGCGTTCAATTCCGTGATGAACGGACGCATCATGACGGAAACGCCGTTCAAACAATTCTTCATTCAGCCCGCCGCAGGTGACGCAGGTTGCTCGCTCGGCGCCGCGCTGCTCGTTTGGCACAGTCGCTTACAACAGCCGCGAAAGTTCCGCATGGAGCACGCTTATTACGGTCCGGGTTTCAGTTCGGAAGAATGCGCCGCTGCTTTGCGCGCTGCGGGATTAAAATTCGAAACGCTGCCGGACGAACAGATGCTGCCGCGCGTCGCCGAACTGCTGGCGAGTGGCGCAATCGTGGGCTGGTTTCAGGGACGCATGGAGTTTGGACCGCGCGCGCTCGGTAACCGCAGCTTTCTTGCTGATCCCAGGCGCTCGGACATGCGTGAGTTGCTGAACAAGAAGGTGAAGCTGCGTGAGTGGTTCCGTCCGTTAGCGCCGTCGATGTTGAAAGAAGCCGCACTCGATCTGTTTGGCTATCCTCATTACGACCCGTTCATGATCACGGTACTGAACGTGCTCGAGGAAAAGCGCGCCAACATCCCGGCGGTGGTTCACGTAGATGGTACCGCGCGTCCGCAAACTGTCAGCCGTCACATCAATCCACGTTACTGGGGATTGATTAGCGAGTTCGAAAAGTTAACCGGGGTGCCGCTGCTGCTCAATACTTCATTCAACGTGCAGGAGCCAATCGTTCTTTCGCCGCAAGACGCGATCAATACCTTTACTCGCGCGAGCTTCGACGCGCTGGTACTGGAAAACCATCTCGTCATGCGAAAAGACAATCCACCGATTACACAGAACAATTAGATAATCAGTGTAATCTGTGGATAAAACAGAGTAGATGAAGGTTATCTTATTAATCTTATTTCTGATCGTTTGCGCCGTAATCATCCTGGCGGTGCCTACGATCGTTTCAGAATTCCCCGATTACGAAAAGTACTCGCTCTTTGACGCGGGTCAGGCGGTGTTGGTCTGTTTGATCCTCGCAGGCATTGCCGGCTATTTCGTCTACCAGGATAAAGAGGAAGGCAATTTTCTGCTGCAACTCTTTGCGTGGGCCTTGCTGATAAGAATGCTTGTGGCCACGGGCATTTTCATGTTCAACATGCAGGAATTTTTCGGCGGCGATGCGCTTACCTACGACTTCTTCGGCCACGCGCAAATGAAAGCGTGGCAAGGAGACTCTTTTTACAAAGTTATCGCCGATCGATTCACGTCCGGGCAGGCGTCCGCGTGGGGAATGGTCAACGTTATTGCAGTGATCTACTCAATCATCGGACGCAACACGCTGGCGATACAGTTTGTCAACTCAGTTATCGGAGCCGCCACGGCGATTCTCGTATTTCACTGCGCGCAGCACGTTTATAAGAACATCCGCGTCGCGCGAATCGCTGCTATTTGTGTCGCGTTTTTCCCGTCGCTCGTGCTGTGGTCTGCTCAGGGATTGAAGGATGCGCCGATCGTTTTCTTTCTCGTGCTGGCGATTCTTGCGAGTCTCAGACTCAATGAAAAACTGTCACTGAAGCATGGGGCGATACTCGTCGCGGCGTTGTTTTCGATTCTCAGTTTACGGTTTTACGTCTTCTACATGATCGCCGTTGCCATAGCGGGCGGATTTATTATCGGTTTCCAGAAGTTCACGCCTACAAACTTCGCGCGGCAATTTGTCGTCATCCTTTTAGTGGGCGTGTCACTTACTTATCTCGGTGTGACTCGTTACGCGACCCAGCAATTCGATCGTTTTGGCAGTTTGGAAACACTGCAAAGAAGCAGGACTGACTTGTCGCGCGCCGGATCCGGTTTCGGGCAGGAAGTGGACGTGTCTACAACGCAAGGCGCGCTCTCGACCATTCCCATAGGCCTGGTCTACCTGCTGTTCGCCCCTTTCCCCTGGCAGCTCGCGTCGCTGCGACAGAGCATCACTTTTCCGGAGATGATTATCTGGTGGTTATCATTTCCATTACTTGTACTCGGCATCTGGTATTCGATGAAGTATCGCCTGCGGCAGATCGCGCCCATTCTGATTTTCACCACAATGCTCTCGATCGCGTATTCAATATTTCAGGGCAACGTCGGCACGGCTTATCGCCAGCGAGCACAGTTGCTGGTGTTCTATTTCATCTTTGTCGCGGTCGGGTTTGTGCTGGTTAAAGAAAAGAAGGAAGATCGCGACAACAGGCTCAAACAGTCGTAATTATGTGTGGAATCGTTGGCATCGTTCGAAACGACGGTAAACCGGTTGACGAGCAGTTGTTGTCGCGGATGAACGACGCGATCCGTCATCGCGGTCCCGACGACGATGGTTTCTACGTCAACGGTCCGGTCGGACTCGCGATGCGCCGTCTCGCGATCATCGACCTGAAGTGCGGCCAACAGCCGATCCACAATCACGATCGCAGCTCCTGGATCGTCTTCAACGGCGAGATCTACAACTATCTCGAGCTGCGCGCCAAACTGGAAAAGCTCGGTCACACCTTCTACACCAACAGCGATACCGAGGCGATCGTGCACGCTTACGATCAGTATGGCGCTGACTGTCCGAAACACCTGCGCGGCATGTTTGCTTTCGCGATCTGGAACGAACGAACGCAGGAACTGTTTCTCGCGCGCGACCGCGTCGGTAAGAAACCGTTGTTGTATGCGCACGTAAACGGGAATCTCATCTTCGGTTCCGAATTCAGTGCGCTGCTGCTTCATCCGGATGTCAGTCGCGACATTCAGCCGGAAGCGCTCGATTACTACCTTTCGTTCATGTGCATCCCCGCGCCTTTGACTGCGTACCGTGCGATTCGAAAGCTCGAGCCGGGACACTGGCTGCGGTGGCTCAACGGTGAGATCGAGATACAGTGTTATTGGCAGCCCGATTTCACTAAGAAGCTCGCGATCAGCGAGGAAGAGGCGGGCGAGCGCACTGTCGAGATACTGCGTGAAGCGGTGCGCGTGCGCTTGATGTCGGAAGTGCCGCTCGGTGCTTTTCTTTCAGGCGGGATCGACTCGAGCGCGGTCGTGGCGTTGATGAGTCAGGAGTCGAGTGAGCGGGTTAAAACGTTTTCGATCGGTTTCGAAGAACAGGATTTCAGCGAGCTTCATCACGCGCGGCGTATCGCCGAGCACGTTGGCGCCGATCATCACGAGTTTATCGTGCGGCCTGACGCGCTCGAAGTGTTACCAACGCTCGTCGAACATTACGGCGAACCCTACGCGGACTCATCGGCGGTGCCGACCTATTACGTCGCGAAAGAGACGCGCAAGCACGTTACGGTTGCGCTCAACGGTGATGGCGGCGACGAGTCGTTCGCGGGTTACGAACGTTACATCGCGTTGGGACTGACGGAGAAATATCGCAAGGTGCCGTCGTTTCTGCGCGAATCCGTAATCAAGGAAGCGGTGAACCTGCTGCCGGCGTCGCCGACAGGTCGCAGCAGAATAAAATCCGCGCAACGCATGCTCTCAGCGGTTTCACTGCCGAAGGTGGCGCGCTACACGCGCTGGGTGAGCGTCTTCAACGACGAGACCAAGCAGCCGCTCTACTCGGATTTCTTCCGGCAGCAGACAAACGGGGCGAACGCAACGGGACTGCTGGAAGAATGGTTCAAGCGGGCCAACGGCATCGGCGTTCTCGATGCAATGCTGTTGACGGATCAGATGACTTACTTGCCGAACGATCTGCTGGTGAAAGTCGACATTGCGTCGATGGCGGTTTCGCTGGAGGCGCGTTCGCCGTTTCTCGATCATCACGTCATCGAGTTTGCCGCAAGTCTGCCGCAGAACCTGAAGCTGCGCGGGCTGACGACGAAGTACCTGCTGAAGAAAGTGTTGCGCAAGTTGTTGCCGGCTGAGAATCTCAACCGGCGGAAGATGGGATTTGGAGTTCCGATCGGCCACTGGTTCCGCGGCAAGATGCAGCCGTTCCTGCGCGAAGTCGTTCTTTCAGAGAAAGCTTTACGACGAGGTTTGTTCAAGCCGGAGACGGTCAAACAATTGATCGAACTGCACACGCGTGGCGAACGCGACTATTCACATCAACTCTGGACGCTCTTGATGCTCGAATTGTGGTTCAACCGATTCATAGATTAGCCATAAAGGATGATGACAGGGGGACAGAGAGACGCGGAGACGCGGAGAAGTATCACCGCGTCGCCGTGTCACTACGTCTCCGCGTCTGACTTGTTGTGACGGGAGGAACAATTTGAAAGGTGTGGTGTTAGCCGGCGGTTTGGGGACGAGATTGCGTCCACTGACCTCTGTCACAAACAAACATTTGCTGCCGGTTTACAACCAGCCGATGATCTATTACCCCATTCAGATTCTCGTGAACGCGGGTATCACCGACATCATGGTTGTGACCGGAGGCAATTCCGCCGGCGACTTCTTACGCCTGCTCGGAAACGGCAAAGCGTTTGGCCTGAAACATCTCAACTACGCCTACCAGGAAGGCGAGGGCGGCATCGCCGAAGCGCTTTCGCTCGTCGAGCACTTCGCGTCGGATGGTCCGGTTTGCGTGGTCCTCGGCGACAACATCATCGAGGGAAACATACTCTCGGCCGTTGACGCTTATCGCGCGCAGGGTGGCGGCGCGAAGATCATTTTGAAGAAGGTCCCCGATCCGCAGCGTTTTGGCGTGCCGCGGCTGGAAGGCCGCCGCGTTGTTCGTATCGACGAGAAGCCCGCGAAACCTCAATCGGAGTACGCCGTCATCGGCATTTACATGTACGATGCTGAAGTCTACGACATCATTCGATCTCTGAAGCCTTCCGGGCGCGGCGAACTCGAAATCACAGACGTCAACAACGCTTACATCGCGCGCAATGCGATGACCTGGGAAGAGATTGAAGGCTGGTGGACTGACGCCGGAACGTTTGAGAGCTTGTTGCGCGCCTCGAACCTCGTTGCTGAAACTGGCGCGAACAAAATGTATTTCGAAGCCCAACGGTAGTTGCAGCAATCCCGCAACTCATGTCTGATGTACGTCCCACAAAAGTGATCAGGATCATTGCTCGCCTGAATGTAGGTGGTCCAGCGAAGCACGTCGTGTGGTTGACATCAGGTTTGCGGGAAGCCGGTTTTGAAACTTTACTGGTCGCAGGCTCTGTACCTGAAGGTGAAGAAGACATGAGCTACTTCGCGGAAGATCTCGGAGTGAGGCCGCTTTACATTCCGCAGATGAGCCGCGAGATATCTTTGAACGACGTGGTCACGGTATGGAAACTGTTTCGACTTTTCCGGCGCGAGCGGCCCGACATCGTTCACACGCACACGGCCAAAGCAGGAACTGTCGGACGCACAGCCGGTTTCTTGTATCGTTGGTTAACGTTTGGAGCTCTCGCGGGCAAGCCGCGGCAGTGCAAGTTTGTCCACACGTATCACGGTCATGTGTTTCACAGCTACTACGGGCAACGCCGGACAAAATTCTTTCTCGCGATCGAAAGACTGTTGGCCAAGGTGATTACCGATCGACTGATCGTCGTGAGCAATCAACAGAGCACGGAGATTGGAGAGACATTTCGCGTGGGACGGCCAGGGCAGATCAAGGTGATTCCGCTGGGTCTTGATCTCACCATCTTTGCTGACCAAGCCTGGAGACGCGCGAAGTTTCGTCACGAGCTTTGTATTCCGGATCACACGATCCTGATCGGCATTGTCGGTCGCTTAACGGAGATCAAGAACCACGAAATGTTCCTTAACGTGGTTGCGCGCCTGAAAGCGGTCGATCCGGCGTGTCGCAGGTTAGGCGCGGTACGCTTTATCGTCATTGGCGACGGCGGGCTGCGTTCGCGGTTGGAGTTGCGCAGGCAGGAGTTGGGATTGGATCAGGACGTGATCTTTGTTGGCGGCAGAAAGGATCCGGAGTATTTCTATCCCGCGCTCGACGTTGTGGCGCTGACGTCGCGCAACGAAGGCACGCCGCTGACCCTGATTGAGGCGATGGCGAATGCGCGCCCGGTGGTGGCGACTCAGGTTGGCGGTGTGGTGGATCTTCTCGGCGAGGTAGTCGAAGATGGGCCATACCAGGTCTGTCGCCGCGGCATCGGCGTGCCGGCGGGCGATGAAGAAGCTTTCGTAGCGGCGTTGAGCAGGATCATTCGCGATCGATCCCTGCGCCAGGAGTTAGGTGAAAGCGGTCTCGAGTTTGTGGAAGTGAATTACTCAAAGGAACGCTTAATCGAAGACATAAAAGGTTTGTACGGCGAATTGCGTCACAAAGAAGCAGAGAAAGCGCAAATGCTTCCCGCAGTTCGTTTGTGATTTGGTTTTGTAGTAGCGTTCAAAAATTTGCTTGACGAAAAAGTAAACTCTGATTAAAGTCACCGCGCCTCGCACGCATTTAGACTTCCAGGCACCTTGCAGTTCTAAGCCAAGCTATTTAGACACGTCCGCTTGTGGAGAACTTTGCTCAAGCATACTGACCCCCTCATCAGGAGAGCGCATGGACCAGCCCAAAAAGCCAACTGATTATTCGAATCTTGGTAAGGCGATTCACTGGTTCGCCATATCCTTGGGACTTCTAGTTTATGGAGTTGTTGTAAAACTCTTAGTACCGCCTTGGGCGACGAATCTCGTCGCCTTACTAATGAATCTATCGGCCGGATTTATTCTTGCCGGCCTTATCTTTCTCCTTTTGCGTTTCTTCGGTTTCGATCTAGAGGAGCGGGTTCAGGGCGAACTCGACGAGGCTGTCAGCCGCTTGAATGAAACCAGCACACTTCTAAACAAGTCGATTGGAAATATCAGCCGATTGCAGAGCCTTGAGGACAGTGACTTGATTCGATATTGCAATCGTATAACCGACACCAGCCCCGACAAGTGGTATCAACATCTCCGCAGATCGAATGGACCAATCTGGTTGATGGGTCCATCTCTCAAGGCTTGGTTTAAAGAGAATGAAAAGTTGATGACCGAAATTCTCTTACAAAAG
>Ga0126307_10001960_pt1 | contig 13796 bp, 13 predicted proteins | sample Plot28_FD_89955 | JGI IMG/M metagenome (GOLD analysis project Ga0126307, IMG submission 89955) | Serpentine soil microbial communities from UC McLaughlin Reserve, CA, USA - Plot28 | ecosystem: Environmental > Terrestrial > Soil > Grasslands | place: USA: UC McLaughlin Reserve, Lake County...
CCGCTCGGCATCCTGGACGTAGGTCTCCAGCCGCAAGGCGTTGCTCAGGCACGCCTCCGTGAACCAGATGATGTTGTAGTCCTTGTCCTTGGTGCCGGTGACGTTCCCGGTTTCGCTGCCGCTGGTCATGGCGCTTCTCCTGTTCACTTAAGAGGGTCGCTGTCAACGGTGGGCCGGTGCCCCGACGAACTCTGCTGCGGCTCCGACGTCCTCAGTCCAGCGCATCCACCGAGTCGCCGCCACATAGAGGGGCCGGTGATGTTTCGGGAGCGTCCACGCAGGCCCGTGCACCAGAATCTGGGGAGTGGGCCAGCGGGGCGGTGGCCGGGGCACGGAGTCGTTGATCTCGTGACAGGGGCTGAAGGCCGGGGACAAGCCGCCGGCGTTGGTGCAGCTGTCCGTCAGTCGCGGCTGGGTTCCTCCGTCGACCGGGCGAGATCAGGGACGGGAGGGCCGGGCGCCGGGGTAGGAGCGGTCGGGTCGGTCGGGGTCGGCAGCGGCGAGGGCGCCGGCGGAGGCACGGGGTCGATCGGCGAGGGCGACGGGGGCTGTGGCGGAGGGATCGGCGGTGACGTCATGGATCGACGCTAGCCCCGGGTGGCGGAGCCGTGGGCGCGGATCCTTCGGACCGTTAACCGGCGGGACATCGGGGTAGGGCGAAGCGGTCATGTGTGCCGGGGCTCTGCCTGGAGATGTCGGAGCCCGGCGGGGAGGCAGTCGATGTCATCGGACCGGAGGCTGTTCGCGGATCGGCGAGAGGCGGGGCGGGTCCTCGCCGGCCGCCTGGCGGAGTACGCGCAGGATGACCTCGTCGTGTTGGGGCTGCCACGCGGGGGAGTGCCGGTCGCCGCCGAGGTCGCGGCCGGGATCGGCGGGACGCCAGCGGGGAACGTCTACCGCGAGTCGCCCGCTGTGGTGGCGCCCGGAGCTGCGTCAGGCAGCAGCTTCTCCCAGTTCTGTGTCGACCTTCGCCTCGCAGAGCTCGACGATCGCAGCCGCCCAGCGGTCGTGCAGGGCGTTCAGCCTCGCCATCGCCGCCTCGTACACCTGCTGGACCGGCTCTTCCCCGGCTTCCTCGGCGTCGGACCCGGCAGCGGCGACCTCGGCGCCGGGTGCCGAAGCGGCGTTCTCGGCAGCGGGCTGTGGAGCGGCCATCTCGGTGTCCCGTCCGGGAGCGGCGGTCTCGGCGTCGGGTGTGGGAGCGCCAGTCTCCGCGTCGGGTGCCGCGATGACCGCGGCCGAGACGCGGGGCATGGCCGCGGCGGGAACGCGCGGGATGGCCTGGGTCTGCGCATCAGTGCTCACGTGGGTGGTCATCGGCGGTCCTGCGACACGACGTGACCGTTCGCACAGTCTCTTTCCCTGCGTTCCGCTGGGGACGGATCTATAGACCGGCACCACCACCCGTGACGGTGTACTACGCGGCTACACCCGTTCACCCGACTGGGTACGCGGCAGTACGTTTTGATCTTCGGCCTTGCCAGGGTTCTTCGACAGGCGCACCGTTCCGCGGGTGCGATCCAGCAGCGGGGTTCTCGTTGCGGCTCACGCCGTCCGTTAGCGATTGCACCGCGCATGGTTGCGCGCACCAAGATCTTTGCCTGTGAGGGGATGACAAGATGGAGACCTGGCTCATCGTCGTGATCGTGATTGCCGTCGTGGTCGTTTTGGCGCTGATCGGGCTCGTTATGGCCAAGCGTGGACGCGCAGGGGGAGAACGTAAGCGCGAGCAGGCACGCGAGCACCTGCACGAGGCCCAGCTTCGCGGGACCCGCGCGGACAAGGAACAGGCCCTCGCCGAGGAGCAGGCCGCCCGCGCGCGCCGGGAACGCGCCGAGGTCGAGGAACGCGCGGCGCAGGCCGAGCGAGAAGCAGAGGAGCGTGCCGGGCGCGCGCACGAGGACCGCTCGGCAGCTCAGGAGCTGAGGGCCAAGGCCGAGAGCCTCGACCCTCGCCTGCAGCACGGCGACACTGCCCCTGTTCGCCGGCAGGATGCCGTGGCCGCCGAGGAGCCCGTCCGCCGCGACGACACCGGCGAGAGCGGAACCATCCGGCGCTGAACTCAGGCTTGTGCGGCGGGTCGCCTGGCATCGTGGACGTCGCGGCATGAAACTGGCGCCGGTACGGCCAACAGTCCGGCGGTAGCTCGCTCGAGGTGCTCGTATCAGGCCGACGACGAGTTGCTGCGCCAGGTCCCGAGCGGCATTTGGCCCCAGGGTCCAACCGCAGGACCCCCGCGCGCGACCGGGCGGAGACGAGCTTGAGACGCCACTTAGGACGGCGCGGGCGACCAGCACGAACTGTCGCAGCAGCTGGTAGTCGTCCTCGTCGCCGACCCTGGCGTAGTCGCCGGCCGACAGTGGCCGGACCCCGGGTCGCTCGACGGCGTTGACCTGCGCGACCGAGGGCCCGGTGAGGATTAGGCGATCGGTGAGGGTCGTGCCGTCGTGCTCGCGCACCAGTGACCGGGGGAGGGTCAGGGGCGGTCCGCCCGCGCGGGTGCTGTCCGACGCCCAAGGATGCCCACCCTCGTGGAGCTTGCCCCAGAAAGGTCAGTGACCTGCACATGAGTTAAGGCGCCCAACGGCGCAGCGGCATCACGGACGCCGCGCAGGTTGGATGAAGCAGCGATGCTCAGTTGCCCGGGGGTGCGGCTTGGTAGGCGCCTGCCGTGCCGCGCTCGCCAGCCGGGCGGCGCGCCCGGGCCCGCTCAAGGTTCTCCTGATGACGGGCGAAGAAGACTGTCCCGATCAGGAAGAGCCCGGAGAGGATGAGCACCACGGCGGTGAAGGCGTTTACGAACGGCAGGTCCACCCCTACCAGGGTGAGGACGCCGAGCGCGACCAGCACGAGGGCAATTAGCGCCGCCCCGGTGGCGCGCCACGGGCTCTTGCCGACCTCCTCGACGCCCTCCTGTGCCTTGTCCTTGGCGTAGTTCACCGGCTTCTTCGCCCAGGAGAACCTAGTGGCCAACACCGCCAGGCCGGCGGCGACCAGCACGAAGCCGGGGCCGGGCAACGCGAGCAGGGCGATGCCGGCGAGGGTCAGCAGGCCGCCGAGGGCGGCGATCGCTGCTGTCTTCACCTCTGGGTCGTGCCCACCTCGTCACGCCTTTATGCGGCTCCGCCGGCCCCGTGTCGCTTCCGCGAGCAGCCTCAGCCGCTTAACCCGCCACGGCCATCGTCTGTGACCACGCGGCTTCGACCCGCTCACTAGCCTCAACGCTTGTCCGCTAAACCGTGGCGAGCCCTCGGGCGGCGAGCAATGTGGCGGCCAGGACGGCGACGCCGACCCAGATCACCAGCAGGCCGACGCCGACGCTCAGCCCGGTGACAACGACGAAGCCCACGACCACCGGGAAGCTGACCAGGGCGTAGCCGTTGTCGACGCCGAGCTGGCGCAACCGGCTCGTGGGGCGGGGGAGCGGCGGGGTTGGCGCGGCGGGGAACATGGTCGGGAGAACGGCGGTGTCGGTGATCATGCCGGTCGAGTCGGTGCCGGGCGGCGCCGGTACTCATCCCGGGCTGGCCAAAGACGATCGGGCTGACCCGACCGTCGGGTACGTGTCATCTCAGGACCGCATGCTCGTGGCCCCCGCCGACGAAGTCCAGCCGCCCTGACCCGTCGGGGGGCGCCAGTAGGGTCGGTAGGAGCTGAGCATGCCGCCGTCGTTGTGCGCCTGCGCCACGGGCGTGCCGGCGGGATGGAGCAACTCGTGCGCCTGCGCGCCACCGTGGTCGCCGGGGTCCTGTTGGTCGGCGGATGCACGTCCAGCGCATCCGGGCGGAACGAGCCGCGCAGCGACGCGCAGGCGGCGACTTCGGCCCCGGACGCGGCGTTCACGCTCGCCGCGGACGCCGAGGCGGTGACCGCGGCCCTCGCCATGAGCCGCGCCCTCTTCGACGCGGCGGACGTGGCGGTGGTGGCGCGGGACGGCGATGCCGCGGGCGTCCTGCTGGCCGCGTCTGCAGCCGTCGGCCTGGGCGTTCCCCTGCTGCTGCAGCCGGCCGCCGGAGGCCCGGCCGACGAGCTGGCCACCGAACTGGCCCGGCTGAGGACGACGACCGCGCTCGCCGTGGGGGGCGCCGAGGTCGTCCCGGCGGAGGGGGCCGTCGTGGCCGTCCCGGCGGCGCCGGACGCGGTGGCGTCGGCGGCGGGCTTGGAGTGGTCCGCGACCGAGTCGACGCCGGAGGACGGGTTGGCCGCCGCGGTCGCCGCACTGGACGGGGAGGCTCCCGTCGCCCTGCAGCCGGAGGGAGGCGCGGCCCCCGAGGGCAGGACGGGCGGGGATCCGGGTGACGTGCCTGGCGTGACCCGTGCACCGGCGCTGACCGGGACGCTCGTCCTCGCGGAGGAAGGCGTGGAGTCACTCGCCGGGATCGCCACCGCGCGCGCTGCGGGCGCCCGCGTCGTGCTGGCCGGCGGCGACACCGACCCGCGCGCTTCAGGCAACGTGATTGAGGCGTTGTCGGAGGACCGGCCGGAGTCCGTCGTCGTGCTGGGGGCCGCCTTCGGCCTCGAGGAGGGGCTCGAGTGGAAGCTCGCGACGGCCGCCACGGGCACCCAATTGCCCGGCGGAGGCCAGCTGCTCTTCCCGGGCCGCATGCTGGTCGCGCTGTACGGCCATCCGGGCACGGGCGCTCTCGGCGTGATGGGGGAGCAGCCCCTCGACACGGCGATCGAGCGGGCACGAGTCCAAGCCGCTCTCTACGAGCCGCTGACCGACGCCACGGTCGTGCCGGCGTTCGAAATCATCGCCACCGTGGCGTCGTCGTCCGCCGGTGCCGACGGCAACTACTCGGCCGAGGCCGATCCGCAGGTCCTGCGGCCGTGGGTGGAGGCAGCCCGGGAGGCAGGGCTGTACGTCGTGCTTGACCTCCAGCCGGGGCGCACGGACTTCGTCTCCCAGGCCGAGCAGTACCGCTCCCTGCTGGAGCTGCCGCACGTCGGCCTGGCCCTGGACCCCGAATGGCGGCTGGGCCCGGACGAGGTGCACCTGACGCAGATCGGCTCGGTGGACGTCGAGGAGGTCAACCGGGTGGTCACGTGGCTGGCCAACCTGACCCGGGAGAACGCGCTGCCCCAGAAGCTGCTGCTCCTGCACCAGTTCCGGCTCGACATGCTCCCCGGCCGCGAACGGGTCGACACGTCCCGCGACGAGCTGGCCGTGATGATCCATGCCGACGGTCAGGGGAGTCAGGGCAACAAGCAGGCGACCTGGCGTGCGCTGCACGAGTCGGCGCCGCCGGGGCTGTTCTGGGGTTGGAAGAACTTCTACGACGAGGACCAGCCGATGCTGACTCCCGAGGAGACAATCGGGCAAGTCGATCCGCTGCCCGAGCTGGTCTCCTACCAGTAGGGCGACGACCTCCCGACCGTGGTCGAGGAGCGCACCCGGATCGGCGACTGGGAGGGAGACCTCATCGTCGGGCGGTTCATCGCTCGGCAATCGGCACCCTGGTCGACTGGCGCACCGGCTACCTGCCCCTGGTGCACCTGCCCGGCGGGCACAGCGCGGAACGATTGTGGGTGGCGCTGCTGCCGGTCCTCACCGACCTGACCGACCTTGCCCGGCAGACTCTGACGTGGGATCAGGGCTCGGAGGTGGTCTGCCATCACCGGCTTAAGAAGTACTTGGCCGACGGCATCTTCTTCGCATTCTTCGCACCGCCGGCCAGCCCTTGGCTGCGCGGGACGAACGAGAACATCAACGGGCTCCTCCGCCAGTACTTTCCCAAAGGGGCAGCGACCTGCGCACCTTCTCGCTCGCCGATCTGCGAGCGGTCGGACAGCGCATCGACGGCCGTCCTCGAAAGCGACTTGCCTGGCGTGGCCCAGCCCGCGTCATGGAGGCCGAGCTCGCAGGGGTGAACCGGTCAGCGTTGCGACAACCACGCGAATCCGACCCCCTCAATGGCGACACTGACCGGGTCCCGCAACGTCCGCCCTGAGCGGTCCAGCAGGGAAGGCACACCGGCATCACCCGGTGAACCTCGTCGCCTTAAGGCCGCCGTGTGTCCCAGAGCGGCCTACTACGGGACACATGGGTGGCTGGGGTTCCACTCCGCTACCAAGCCGGATGCAGCCGGTGCAGGGGCCTGGCGCCGCTGCGCTCCGCTGGAGCACCGGACGGGCTAGCGTTGCCCTCTCACAGTGAAACAGTGGCCTGACTGTCGGTCAGTCCTCCAGCTTCGGCCATCGGCACGAGGAAGAGGCGCGCATGAGGGCCACACTCCGCAGGTTGCCTGGTCTGGTGGCCGCGGTGGGTTCGGGCGCTGCGGCGGTTGGCCTGCTGTGGCGGCCGTCGGGGCACCCGGTATCAGTTGTGACGCCACGAGCGCAGGCCGCGCAGCTGGCCGGGGACGGGCTCTACCGCTACGACACGGTGTTCACCGCCGCCGGCAACACCGCTGTGGACGCGGTCGTGCTGGCCCTGGGCATTCCTCTGCTGGCGACCGCGTGGCTGCAGTTCCGGGCCGGCTCGCCTCGCGGAGCCGTGCTGCTCACAGGCGCCCTGGGGTACCTGCTCTACGTCTACGCCACCTACGCACTCGGCGTGGCCTACAACCCGCTGTACCTGGCCTACCTCGCCCTGCTCGCGGCCTGCCTGTTCGGTCTCGTCGCCGCGTTCGCGACCACCGACCGTGCCGCCCTGGCCGCGGCCGCCGCGGACACGGAACTGCCGCACCGCTTCCTGTCGCGATTCCTGCTCACGTCGGCCGCCGTGACTGCTGGCCTGTGGCTGCAGCCGCTGGTCACCGCACTGCTGCAAGGCACCACGCCGCCCGGACTGGACGTCTACACAACGCCCGTGACCTACGCCCTCGACCTTGCCGTCATCACCCCGGCCGCCGCGCTGGCCGGTGTGCTGGTGCGCCGCCGCGAGCCGCTGGGGTACCTGATCGCCGCGCCCTTGCTGGTCACCCTGGTGATGCTGCTGCCGACGATCACGCTGAGCACAGCGCTGCAGGCGGCCGCACGGATCTCCTTCACCGCCGCCGAGGTTGCCGGTCCGATCGCCGGCTTCGGGATCCTCGGCGGCGTCGCCGCGTGGCTGCTGGTCCGCCTGCTGCGCGCCGTGCCTACGATGGCGGCCGCTCCGTATGCCGAGAGGAGCCCGGCTGAGCTCGACCTCGGCGTTCCACCGGGCCGGTGAGCTCGGTGCTGCGCGCGCTGCTGCTCCACCGGCGTCATCCGCCGCTGGGCTCGGGGCACCCCGCAGTGGCGGCGGGCGCCAACCGTCGTGCCGGAGCCGCGGCATGGGGGAGGCTGACGCGATGCAGGGCGTCGGTCGTCCCCGTAGCGTCGAGGTCCTGCCCTTTCCGTCCAGCCGGCGAGCGGTCACCGCCGCGGTCCGCGCCGGTCGCCGCATCATTCCGATGCACGGCCTGCTCGAGGTCGACGTCACCGAGGCCCGGCGCCGGCTCGCCGACCACGATCCGCCGCTGTCGATAACCGCCTTCATCATCGCCGGGGTCGCCCGCACCAGGGCGGCTCATCCGGAGGTGCACGCCTATCGCAAGTGGCGGGGCCGGCTGGTCCGCCACCGCCACGTCGACGTGCAGACCATCGTCGAAGTGCCCACCGCGCAGGGCCCGTTCGGGCTCGTTCACATCATCCGAGACGCCGACATCCGCGAGGTCGCGGACATCAGCACCGAGTTGCACGGCGTCAAGGTCGACTCGACCTCCACCGGACCGGCCGCGCGCTGCAGCGGCTGGCCCCGCTGGCCGGTCACGTCCCTGGGCTATTCCCAGTGATGTACGCCGTGATGAGGCGTTCCGTACGCGCACACGAGCTGACCGGCACCGTGCAGGTGACCGCGATCGGGATGTTCGCCGCCGGCGGCGGCTTCGCCATCGCCCCACCGACCCTGGCCTCGCTCACGGTCGTTGTGGGCGGGCTGAGCAAACGCCCACGTGTCGTCGATGAGAAGATCGCAGTGCGGGATGTTCTCGACCTCACAGTCAGCATCGACCACAACGTTGTCGACGGCGCCCCCGCCACCCGCTTGGGCGCTGACCTTCGACGCAGGATGGAGCGCCCCACCGCCGACCTCGGGATCGACGGGATCTGACCGGGCCCGCTCCTCCCCGGGAGGTCCGTGCTCGCGGGGCCGTCTCGGCAGCGAGCGCCCCGAAGTAGCGGTCGGCGAGGTGTCCCTGAAGCCGCCTTGTGTCTCAGAGCGGCCCACTTTAAGCGGCCCACTTTAGGGCAGTCCCGCCTGGACCCCGAATGGGCCCACTTGATCAAGCCGAGCCCGGAGGGAGCGCCCGGCACTGGCGTTGTTAGCGATAGGTGCCCTGCGCTGCGGATCTCGACGCGATAATCGCCCTGGTAGGGCGTCGGTGATCCCCTACCCTCGCCTCGCCACCTAGCGGACCTTTAGGAGTGGTGATGAACGCTCCCCGCCATGGCGTACGCGTGGAGCTGCTCGGGACCTTCCGCGTCGCCGTCGGCCTGGAGGTCATCGACTGCGCGTGGCCCAGCCGCCGGTCCGCCGAGCTCCTGCAGCTTCTCGCCCTGGCCGACGGCCACCGGCTCCTGAAGGACCAGGTCATCGACGCCCTCTGGCCGCACCTCGGCCCTGAGGCGGGCGGCGCCAACCTGCGCAAGGCCGCCCATCTCGCGCGCCGAGCAGTTGGTCATGAGGACGCCGTGGTACTCAGCGGCGGCCGGGTCGCGCTCTTCCCGGCGTGCGAGGTCGAAACCGACGTCGCCCGCTTCGAACGCAAAGCCGGCGCAGCCCTGCGCTCACGGGACGGTGTTGCCTGCGCCGTGACCGCATCGGAGTACAGCGGTGACCTGCTTCCCGATTCGCTCTACGAGGAGTGGACGCAGGCCCGGCGGGGTCAGCTGAGGTCGCTTTACATGGAGCTGCTCCGGATGGCCGGACAGTGGGATCGGCTTGTCGAGCTCGAGCCGTCCGACGAGCCGGCCTATCGAGAGCTCATCCAGGCGGCGCTCGCCGACGGCAACCGACATGCTGCGATCCGGTGGTACGGGCGGCTCCGCACCAACCTCCAACGCGATCTCGGCCTCCCGCCGGGGCCCGAGAGTCAGGCGTTGTACCGGCGCTGCGTGGCCGGCCTCGGGCACAGCGCGACCACCTTCGTGGGGCGCCAGCTCGAGCTTGCCCAGGGGACCGCCGCAGTCCGGGCAGCCGAGGAGGGGGAGCTGGGTGCGCTGGTGGTGCGCGGACCGGCCGGTATTGGCAAGACCGCCCTGTGCGCACAGATCGCTTCCTCGGCCGAAACGCAGGGGTGGCTCGTGGCTCCGGTCGTGGCCAGCACGGCCAGCCGGCCCTATGCAGCTCTCGCGGACGCCGTCGAGCAGCTTGTGACCCGGGACCGCACGCTGCTCGATGCCGTGGGCGAGAAGACGCGCTCGATACTGCGCGAGCTCACCCCGCTGGCAGGACCCGGGCACCCGCCGCCGGGCGGGCTGACCCGGCACATGGTGATCGGCGCCGTCCGCCGGCTGGTCACGGCGTGCAGGAACGTGGTCGGCGTTCTGCTCTTCATCGATGACGCACACCTCGCGGACGACGCCACCGCGGAGGCCTGCGCCCACCTCGTCCACGCCGGCGGCGGCCCGCCGCTCGTCGTCGTCCTCGCCTACCGTCCCGAGCTCGCCCGGCCGACCCTGGCCGAGGGCGTCGCCAGCTGGACCCGGGCCGAGCGGTCGCTCCAGCTCGACCTGGGGCCACTGGATCGCCAGGAGGCCGTCGCCCTGGTGGAAGCGGCGGCCCCTGAGAAACCGCATACCGCCACCGTCGCCCGAATACTGGCGATGGCACAGGGCAACCCGTTCTTCACCCTCGAGCTCGCTCGTGGCATCGCCGCCGACCAGCCCCTGACCATTTCTCCGTCCGTCTGGGGTGCGGTCACCGCCCGGTTCCTCGACCTCGACGAGACCAGCACCGAGCCCCTGCGCCGGCTCGCGGTGGCCGGTGACGACCTCGACCCGGCCGATGCGTCGGCGCTGACCGGCCTGCCCGAACCCGACGCGTTCGCACTCCTCGACGCTGCACTGCAAGCCGGCACCCTGATCGTCTCCGGGGCCCGCTACCGCTTTCGCCACGAACTGGTCCGCCAGGCCCTCGTCGAGCAGGTCCCGCCGCACCGCCGGATCCTCATCCATCGCGACACCGCTCGTCGCCTGACGGCGGCGGGGGCCGCACCAGCCCTCATCGCCCGCCACTGGCTGGAGGGCCGCCGCCCGGACGAGGCCGCCGGCTGGCTGCTGGCCGCGGCCCGGCAGGCGGTGAGACTTGGGGCGTTCACCGATGCGCTGAGTGAGCTGGACCGGCTCCTGGCCCACGCACCCGACCACGGGGAAGCACTCTGTCTCCGGGCCGAGGCGCTCGACGCGCTCGGAGACCTCGGCGCCCCGGGGGCCTACGCCGCCGCGGCGAGCGCCGTCGGCGAACCGGACTCGCACGAGCTCTTGGCGAAGCAGGCACTGGCACAGATCAAGCTGGGTGATCCCCCCGGAGCCCTGCAGACGCTGGCAACAGCCCACCCGGTGACCGTCGAAGGGCGACTTGCCCAAGCTCTCACCCTCAGTGGCGCCGCCGCCCTGGGGTTCGCCGATCCTGAGCTCGGCACGCAGAAGGCAGCCGAGAGCCGCCGGTTGGCCCTGCAGTCGGGCGACACTTCGGCCCTGGTGGTGGCCTCGTGGGCGCAGGCGGCCGCCGCGCACGCCCGGGGCGACCTACGCGGCAGCGTGCAGGCGGACCTGCGCGAGACCCACGCCCTCGACAAGCTGGCGATCAGCGTCTTCGACGGGCAGCTGTGCATCACCCAACGGCTTCTCTACGGAGCGCGGCCCTACCCCGATGTGGTCGCGTTCGCCGACTCCCTGGCCGCCGAGGCGGAGCGCCTCGGCGCCGCCCGCGGGCACGCCTTCGCCGTGACCTTGCGGGGGGAGGCGAGGCTGCTATCGGGCCGGCTCGACGAGGCCGACGAGGACCTCGGTACCGCTGCCCGCCTCAGCCGCGCCATCGGCGCCGCCGTGGGCGAGGCCCATGCACTGCAGCGGCGGGCCGAGGTCGCGCTGTACAGAGGCCACACAGCAGAAGCCGTCACGCTCCTCGACGAGGCGCTCGCCGTGGCCCGCGAGTCTGACGTCGGCTTTCACCTGTTCGACCGCATCTATGGAACGAGGATCACCGCCGCTACGGACACCTCCTCCGCCCTTGTAGCGCTGGACGAGGCCGAGTTGGCGGTCCGCGGCCCACGGGAGACCTGCCCGGGCTGCCGGATCACCCTGGTCGTGCCGGCGGCGATCGCGGCGGCACGGGGTGGCCATCTCGACCGCGCCAGGCAGCACGCAGAGACTGCGGAGTTCCTGGCCACCGTGGTGATGCGCCTACCCGCATGGGACGCGGCGATCGAAGAGGTGAAGGGCCACCTCGCCCTTGGAACCGGCGATGTCGGCGGTGCCCACGCGCATTTCCGCACCGCTGCCGGCGGCTTCGGGGAGAGCGGCCAACCGCTCGACGAGGCCCGCTGCCTCGCGCTTCTCGATCGCTCGGCCACGGCGAGGGCCCGGCCGCCCGCCGGGAACGTTTTAGGAACGCCCGGCTGACACCTTCGGATCCCATCCAGCACCCTGCTGGACGAAGCCGAAGGGAGAACCCCCGTGTCCTCTACACAGACCGACCTAAAGACCCTGCTGCAGGGAACCGCGTCTGCGATCGCGGCCGATCCGAGCGTGGCCGCGGTCAGCGTGACCGCGGACTGCGCGTTGATTGGCGTCCATGAGGTCGACGTCCGGCTCAACGACCAGGTCGTCAAGTCCGATCAGCCGCCGATGCTCGGTGGCGACGGCCTCGCGCCGAACCCCGTCCAGATCGCTCTTGCCGCGCTCGGCGCCTGCCAAGCCCAGACCTACCGGTTCTGGTCGGAGAAGCTCGGCATCCGCATCGACGACGTCACAGTCGACATCAAGGGCGCCCTCGACATCCAGGGAATCTTCGGCCTCCGGGACGGAGTGCGGCCCGGGTTCAGCGACGTCACTGTGACCGTGGGGCTCAGCGGACCCGAGCCCCGTGAGCGGTACGAGGAACTCAAGCGAGCTGTCAACGACCACTGCCCCGTTCTCGACCTATTCGCCAACCCGGTCACTGTTACGACCGCCCTATCCGTGCGCTGACGGCGGCAATCAGGGCTACGGCACACGGCTCCGAACACCGGGCGCAGATTCGCCGCACGCGCAGTTCAGGTTCCGCTGAGCCCAGCGGCTGGGCTCCTCCCACATCGCCCTGGGCGACCGACATTGTTTCTTCGGCGCTGCCGAAGGCAGAGCCCAGGCAAATGGGCCAGCAAGGTTCTGGGGCCTTCGACATGTCCGGGGTGGGACTTTCAACCCGCTGGCTGGGATGGCGGTGTCATGACGGGAGGGCGACTCCACTCCCGGGCCACGTATGCCGGTCTGTACAGATGACGCTGCTCAGCTGCTTGTGCGCATTCTCGGGACTGCCGCACCGATCGGTGACACGTCGGCTCCGGCAGCTCTCGTCTCAGGACAGCGTCATACGTGCGCCCATCGTGGGGGCAAATTTGCTCACTCGACGAGTCGGGGAACATCGGGCCTGCCGCCGTGCCGCGACTGGTTCCGGCCGCTGAACCGTGCCACTTCCGTCCCGGTAGCCGATCCGTGAGCCACACCAGGCCGCCCCGCTGGCCTGCGGACCCCGGCCGGCGGTTGTGGGACAGCGTCGTTGACCGCTACGAGCTGGACAGGACGAGCGCGCCCTGCTCGTCGAAGCCGTGCGCAGCGTCGACCTGCTCGAGCGCGAGGTCCGCCGCGACGTCCCCACCATCGACAGCCCCCGGGGGCTCCGCGCCCCTCCGGCCGCGGTCGATGCCCGCCAGCAGCGCATCGCCCCGCCCGGCTGATAAGCGCGCTTCGCCTGCCCGACGACAACGTCGGCGTCCGCCGGCCACCGGCCGACCGCAGCGGCGCACCGGCGTCCGCGGCGTCTACAGCGTCGGCGGAGCCTGATGCGCCGTCCTGGGCTGCCGAGGAGCCCCCCGGGGCCGGCACGATCCCCGACGAGCTGCGTCGCGTCGATCCTCGAGACTGGTGGGACGGTCCGCTCTCCGGCGCCGGCGCCGAGGAGCACTGTGGGTGGGTCGCCGGCCCGTGCAGCGGTACGAGGCCGCCTGCGCGGCGGGGACGGCGACCACTGGACTGTCGGTGCACAGGCCGGTGGACGGCGAGATCTGGCCGAGGTACTGGTCGCGGGTCGGGCGCCGCCCAGGTCCGCCGCGACGATGCGGACGCGGCTCTGTCTTCCGCGGCTCGCCCGATCCCAGTGACCAGTTCGTCCGGGCCCGCGTGAACTGTCGGGATCGTGGCTGCCGGGCCGGCGTCCGTCATCGGCACTCCACGCGGGCCTGTTCTCTCCACCGCGAGACGAGGACAGTGAGCGGCGCGGCAGTGCCGCAGGGGCGCCGTCGCCTGCAGCAGAGAGGAGCGGTGGCATGCACGCCCGATCCACCACCATCCGCGGCAACCCCACGAGGCTCGAGGACGCGGTCGTCCACATGCGCGAGGAGATCCTGCCGCAGTTGCAGGAGATGGACGGCTTCATCGGCCTGTCGATGCTCGCGGACCGTGAGACCGGCCGCTGTATCGCCACGTCGGCCTGGGGCGACGAGGTCTCGATGCGGGCCAGCGCCGACCGCGTCCACCCGATGCGCGAGCGCATGGTGCAGATCTTCGGTGGCGAGCCCGAGGTCCAGGAATGGGAGATCGCCGTCCTCCACCGGTCCCGGATGGGGAAC
>Ga0126307_10001961_pt1 | contig 13793 bp, 12 predicted proteins | sample Plot28_FD_89955 | JGI IMG/M metagenome (GOLD analysis project Ga0126307, IMG submission 89955) | Serpentine soil microbial communities from UC McLaughlin Reserve, CA, USA - Plot28 | ecosystem: Environmental > Terrestrial > Soil > Grasslands | place: USA: UC McLaughlin Reserve, Lake County...
ACGTTCGTGCTCAAGCCGTCCGAGAAGGATCCGTCCGCGTCGATCTGGACGGCGGAGCTGCTCAAGGAGGCCGGGGTTCCGGACGGCGTCTTCAACGTCGTCCATGGCGACAAGGTCGCCGTCGACGCCGTCCTCGAGCACCCCGACGTCGCGGCTGTCAGCTTCGTCGGCTCGACGCCGATCGCGCGCTACATCTACGAGACGGGGACGAGGCACGGCAAGCGCGTGCAGGCGCTCGGCGGCGCGAAGAACCACATGATCGTGCTGCCCGACGCCGACATCGACATGGCCGCGGACGCGGCCGTGAGTGCCGCCTACGGCTCCGCGGGCGAGCGCTGCATGGCGATCTCGCAGGTGGTCGCGGTCGGGGACGCCGGCGACCCGCTCGTCGAGGCGATCAAGCTTCGGCTGCCCAAGATCAAGGTCGGCAACGGGCTCGAGGAGGGCGTCGAGATGGGCCCGCTCGTCACCCGCGAGCACCGCGACAAGGTCGCCTCCTACATCGCGGGCGGCGACGAGCAGGGCGCCACCGTCGTCGTGGACGGCAGGGAGACCGCGCCCGAGGGCGGCGGCTTCTTCCTGGGCGTCACGCTCCTCGACGACGTCACGCCCGAGATGGACGCCTACAAGGACGAGATCTTCGGGCCGGTGCTCGGCGTCACGCGCGTCGCCACGTACGACGAGGCGGTGCGGCTCGTGAACGAGAACCCCTACGGCAACGGCACCGCGATCTTCACGCGCGACGGCGGCGCCGCCCGGCAGTTCCAGTTCGAGGCCCAGGCGGGCATGGTCGGGATCAACGTGCCGATCCCGGTGCCGGTCGCCTACTACTCGTTCGGCGGCTGGAAGGCGAGCCTCTTCGGCGACACCCACATCTACGGGCCGGAGGGGATCAACTTCTATACCCGCGGCAAGGTGGTCACGTCCCGCTGGCCCGATCCGGCCACGTCGACCGTCGATCTGGGCTTCCCGCAGACCCGCTAAACGGGCTCGAAGCGCACGAGCCGCCGGAGCACGTCGGCTTCGGCGAGGCGGACGTCGACACGCTGGCCGAGAGGAAGGTGTTTCCCGGTCGTGCGCGCCGTCACGGCCGGATGGGCGAGCTGGACGACGCCGCCGTCTCCGTCCCCGTCGACATCGATCACGACCGCCGGGAAAACGCGCCCGACACTGTGCTCGAGCACGGCCGCCTCGACCGCCGAGACGACTCCGCCCTCGTACTGGGCGGCGCGACGGCCGGACTGGGACATCGTGTCCGGGAGCTCGGGCAAGGCCGTGCGCGCCCACTCCGGCACGCGCTCGCCCGCGTGCACGGCGAGGCAGACCTCGCTCGTGTATCGGTCGACGAGCCGGCGGAGAGGCGCGGTGGCGTGCGTGTACGGCGCACCGACGCCTTCGTGCCGTTTGTGCTCCGGCTCGACGCCGTCGAAGGCCTCGTAGCCGGAGCCGCGCAGGAGCACCGTCGATTCCGCGAGCACCGCCTTGTGGCGTGGCTCGGCCGGGTCGAGCGAGCGGACGAAGTCGGCGTAGGTCATCCCGCTCCGCCAGGCGACGCCGAGCGCGTGAGCGGCACGCCGCAGCCGGGCGACGGCCTCGTCATCCGCGCGGGGGAGTGTGCGCACGATCCCCACCTTCGCGTCCAGCATCAGCAGTGCCGCCTGCTGCCCGGTCAGGAGCGAGAGCTGGGCGTTCCAGCGCTCGACCGGGAGCTGCGTCCGGAACGAGAGCTCGTAGCCGCCCCGGCCGTGGCGTATCTCCTGTTCCGGGATCTGGAGATCCACGCCTCCCCGCTCGGCCTCGAGCCGCTGTCTCAGCTTCCCGATGTCGCGCAGCAGCGTCAGCGGCTCCTGCGCGGCGCCGTCGTCGAGCGCGCGCTGAACGTCCTCGTACGAGAGCTTCCGGCGGCTCCGGACGAAGGCCCGTGCGACGTCCACCTCGACCGTCTGACCCTGTGCGTCCAGATCGATCGTCCAGAGCACAGCCGGCCGCGTCTCGTTGGGAAACAGGCTGGCTGCGCCGTGCGAGATCACGGGCGGGTAGAGGAGCGCGTCCACGTCCGGCGCGTAGAGCGTCTGACCGCGCTCGTGCGCCGCTCGATCCATCGGCCCGCCCGGCGTGACGAACGCTGCGACATCGGCGATCGCATAGCGAACGCGGAAGCCGCCGGCGCGGCGCTCCAGGTGCAGCGCCTGGTCGAGGTCCCGTGATTCGGCCGGGTCGATCGTGAGAAACGGGATAGCCGTCTCGTCGCGCCGTGGGAGCTGCCGCGAGCCCGCCGACGCCTCTGCGTCCGCGAGCACGTCTTCGGCGAACTGCACGGTGACGCCAAGGCTCTCCCGCAGCTCCGCGAACGCCGCGGCGATCGCGGCCTCGTCGGGCGGCGTGAGGCGGACTCTGCGGGCCACTGCGTGGAGCCTAGTGGGGTCGGCAGGTGAATCGGGCGGCGAGGCCGCTCAGGATCCGCCGCATTCCACGAACGTGGAACCCGGGGGTCGACTGCGGCCCCCGTGCCGGCAGCTAGGGCCCCTCGCGCCACGCCAGGCGGGCGGCGACCTGCGGGAGCGTCACGCTCCGCAGGCCGCCTCCCGTTGCGTCGTAGCGCTCGAGGCTCGCGACCTCGACGACGGTGACGGCGTAGGAACCGGCGATCGCAAGCCACCGCTCGTCCGCCGACCAGCCGAAGTCGCGCGCATCCTGGAGGTAGGGCGGCAGACTCACCTGCGAGCCGTCGCGGCGGAGGACCACGTCAGGGGTCTGCGTGACGTAGCTCGCTCGCGGGCTGACGTCGAGCAGTCCCCCCGTGATCCGGAAGTAGCCCTGGGTGGAGCGGAGCTCGCCGTCCCGAAAGAAGGCGATCGTGCTGAGCGGGCCGAGGCTCTCGAAGCGGCCGCCGAGCCTGATCGAGATCGCGACCACAGCCTCGCGAGGGGACATCCATGCGATCTCGTCCACGAGCGCGCGGAGCGGCCGGATCCGATCCGGCACCTTCGGGTGCTTCCGGGCGGCGCGTTCCAGCTGCGCGCGCGGAACCGGGAGTCGCCCGTCCGGTGACTCCGGCACCTGCGCCCTGCAGGTGGTGGCTGGGCGCCGCAGCTCGAGCGACGGCAGCGTCAGGAGCGTCCTCCGGCAGGGGTCCTCCGAGAGCTCGAGCACGCCGTGCACGCCCAGGTCGCCCAGAGCCGCGACGAGCGCATCGTGCCCCTCGATCGCCGCCGGCGCGGCCTCGGCCGCGGCCGGCTCCTCCTCCCCCCGGCGTACGGCGTCCACGATCCCTACGGCGGCCACGGTGGCCGCCGCCACAGTCGCAAGGACGCCGAGTGGGCTTACCCGGCGACCTCCGCCGCTGCGCGAGCGAGCTGCTCGCCGAACTTCGCGCGCGCGATGAAGCGGCCGATCCCGGGCCTGGCCACGACCTCACCGGAGTCGACGATCACGTTGCCGCGCAGAAGCACGGTCTCGACGTCGCCGACGACCTCGGTGCCCTCGTAGAGGTTGTAATCGGTCCTCGACTGCTGCCCTGCGGCCGTGATCCTGTGGCGCTTCTCCGGATCGAAGACGACAACGTCGGCGTCGGAGCCCACAGCCAACGTCCCCTTCCGCGGATAGAGGCCGAAGAGCTTCGCCGGGTTCGTCGAGAGCAGCTCGACCATCCGGTTCAGGCCGATTCGGCCCTCGCGGACGCCGAAGTGGTGGATCATGTGCAGCCGGTTCTCGAGCCCTGGCCCGCCGTTCGGGATCTTCGAGAAGTCGTCTTTGCCGAGCGCCTTCTGCTCGCTCCAGCTGAAGGCGCAGTGGTCGGTCGAGATCGCGCTGAGCACGTCCGTCCGGACGGCATTCCAGAGCACGTCCTGGTTTGCCTTGTCGCGCGGGGGCGGCGTGTAGACGTACTTCGCGCCCTCGAAGTTCGGCCGCTCGAGGTGCGTGAAGTCGATGAAGAAGTACTGCGTGCATGTCTCGCCCCAGACCTCCCACCCCTTCTCGCGCGCCAGCTCGATCGGCTCGACCGCCTCCTTGCAGGAGACATGCACGACGTAGAGCGGACAGCCGGCCACGCGGGCGAGCTGGATTGCCCGGTTCGTCGCCTCTCCCTCGGTCTCCGGCGGCCGGGTCAGCGCGTGGTAGCGGGGCTCCGTCTTCCCCTCGGCCAGGGCCCGCTTGACGAGCACGTCGATCGCGTCGCCGTTCTCCGCGTGCACCATCACGAGCGCGCCCGTCTCGGCCGCGACCTCCATCGTCTTGAAGAGCGTCTCGTCGTCCACCATCAGCGCGCCCTTGTAGGCCATGAAGAGCTTGTAGGACGTGATCCCCTGGTCGGGCAGAGACGCGAGCTCCTCGAGCGAGCCGCCCTCCTCGAGGTCGGTGACGGCGATGTGGTAGCCCATGTCGATCAGCTGCTTACCTTCTGCCTTCGACTTCCAGTCGGCGAGCGCGTCGTTGAACGACGTCCCCGGCGCCTGGATGCAGAAGTCGACATGGCTCGTCGTGCCGCCGCGCGCGGCCGCCCGCTGGCCCGACTCGACGTCGTCGATCGTGACAGTGCCGCCGAACGGCATGTCGAGATGCGTGTGCGGGTCGACGGCGCCCGGCAGCACGTACTTCCCGGACGAATCGATGACCCGCTCCGCCTCGACATCGAGCGACTCGCCGATCAGGGAGATCCGTTCGTCCTCGATGTAGATGTCGGCGACGTAGTCGTCCGCCGCGGTGATGACGCGGCCACCTTTGATCAGCACGGACATGGCGGATCTCCCTTCACGGTCGTCTCTTACGCGCCGACTCTGCTACTCGCCACCAGGGGTCACTTCGACGGTCTCCTTCTTCCAGTCTGCACCGTTCACGTCCACTCCCTCGTCCTCGAGCTCCTTGACGGCAGCCTCGGCGAGGTCCGTGCGGTAGGAGTCGCTCGAGGCCTCCTTCTTGATCACGCCGAACTGCTTGGCGATGTCCGCGGTCCGCTGGAAGGCGGTCTCGTCCATGATGCCGACGCCGGTCTCGTTCGGCCACGTGAGCGCGTTGATCTCGTTCAGCTGCCACTTCTGGTGGCCCTCGCCGAGGGTCGGGCCGCTGTCGAGCACGTGCTGGAGGCAGGGGTCCGGGTTGTCGCGGCAGAAGACCCAGCCCTTGAAGCTCGCCTTCAGGAAGCGCTTCGCGATGTCCTGGTTCGCCTCGTCCGCGATCCAGGCGCCCTGCACGAAGATGCCGTCCTCGAGCATGGCCGTGCCGGCGTCCTCCATCGAGATCACGTTCAGGTCGTCGAGCTGGTACAGCTCGCCGGTCTCCGGGTTCTCGGTCTCGAGGACCTGCGCCAGCTCGTTGTAGGTCATCGCCGCCGCGGCGTCGACGTCCCGGCTGAGGAACAGGTTCATGTCGAACGGCTGGTTCACGATCGTGACCTCGTCCTTGTTCTTCGGGTCGATTCCGTTCTTCACGAGCGCGGCGTAGAGCTCGTTCTCGTTGCCGCAGCACCAGACGCCGACCTTCTTCCCCTTCATCCCGGCGACGTCCGTGATGCCGCTGTCCTTCCAGGTCACTTCGGTCATGCCGCTCCTCGAGAACACCTGCGCGATGTTGACGAGGTCGCCGCCCTGGTCGCGGGCCGCCAGGAGCGCCGGCAGCCAGTCGATCCCGAACTCGGCTTGGCCGCTCGCCACGACCTGCTCCGGCGTGATGTCGGGGCCGCCCGGCTTGAGCTCGATATCGAGCCCCTCGTCCTCGTAGTAACCCTCCTCGAGCGCGGCGTAGTACCCCGCGAACTGTGCCTGCGTGACCCACTTCAGCTGCAGCGAAACCTTGTCGAGCTCCGTCGCCTCCCCGGCGGTCGTGGCGGCCGCGCCCGTGTCCCCAGCCTCGTCGTCGTCGCTGCCGCACCCCGCGGCCACGAGCGAGAGCGCAGCGATCAGTCCGGCGAGCAGAAGCCAGATCCGAGCCTTCTTCATGCGATGTCCTTTCCTGTCGTCCGTTTGCCCTCTTGCCTGCTTGTTCGTCCGGTCATTCCCCTCGGGACGAGGGGTGCCACCCCATGGTCAGCCGCTCGACGGCGGCGATGGCCGAGTAGAACAGGATTCCCAGCACGCTTGCAACCACGATGGCGGCCCACGCGAGCTCGAACTGGAACAGTGCGGCGGAGTTCCTGATCTGGAACCCGAGCGCCTCCTGTGAGCTGAGGAAGTACTCGCCCACGACGGCGCCGATCATCGCGAGCACCGTTGCGACCTTCAAGGCCGTGAAGAGATACGGCAATGAGTTCGGAATCCGCACGCGGCGGAAGATCTCGAGCTCACCGGCGGCGTACGACCGCATCAGCTCGATCGACGATGGCCGCACGGAGGTGAGACCGCGGAGCATGTTCACCATCACAGGGAAGAAGACGAGGATGGCCGCGATCGCCATCTTCGACGTCTTCTCGAGCGGGCCGAACCACTGGTTCGTAATCGGCGCGAAGGCGATGATGGGTACCGCGTTTGCCGCGATCGCGAAGGGCATCAGCGCCCGTCCGAGTGCGCGAAAGCGGGCGAGCACGATCGCGACCAGGATCCCACCCGTACAGCCGATCACGAAGCCGCCGAGGGCCTCCGAGAAGGTGTAGATCCCGGCCGCACGCAGCTCGTTCCGCCGCTCCCAGAGCGTGTCGCTGATGGCCGAGGGCGCTGGGAGCAGGAAGCGCTGGACGTCGAGCGCGCGCACGAGCCCCTCCCAGAGGAGGATCCCGAGCACGAGCACGGCCGCGGCGGGGAGCCAGTCGACGACGCCGCGCCCCATGCGCGCGCCCAGCGTCCCCCGCGGCACCGGCGCGACGACGCTCACAAACCCTCCTCGGCAACGTAAAGCGGCGCCTCGTCCTCTTCGGGGGCGTCGAGCGCATGGCCCTGGCGCAGCAGGCGCCGCACCTGGGTGATGTGTTCGGCGAAGCGCGCGTCCTCCCTCGTCTCCGGGCCACGCGGGTGCGGCAGGTCGATCTCGACGAGGCCGGCGATCTGGCCCGGCCGCGACGACATGATGACGACGCGGGTCGAGAGGAACACCGACTCGGCGATCGAGTGCGTGACGAAGACGACGGTCGAGAGCGTCTCCTGCCAGATCCGGAGCAGCTCGTTGTTCAGTCGCTCCCGCGTCATTTCGTCGAGCGCACCGAACGGCTCGTCCATCAGCAGCAGCGGCGGCGAGAACGAGAGCGCGCGCGCGATCGACACGCGCTGCTGCATGCCGCCCGACAGTTGCCACGGGTGGTGCTTCTCGAAGCCGGTCAGCTCGACGAGGTCGACCATCTCGCTCACCCGGGCTTCGCGGCGCTTCCGGTCCCAGCCGGCCATCTCGAGCGGGAGCGCGATGTTCTTCGCCACGCTGCGCCAGTCGTAGAGCACGGCGTCCTGGAAGACGATCCCGTAGTCGCGGTCGAGTCGGGCCCGGTGCGCCGGCTTCCCGTTGACGAGCACCTCGCCCTCGCTCGGCTGGATCAGGTCGCCGATGATCCGCAGCAGCGTCGACTTGCCGCATCCCGACGGCCCGATCAGGGAGACGAACTCGCCCGGCTGGACGTCGAGGTCGATCCGGTCGAGCGCGAGCACGTCGCCGCGCTCGAAGCGCTTCGAGAGGCCGGTGACCGAGACGGCGGCGGCATCCGTGCTCATGCAACGTGCTCCGGCGCGCGCCGTACGAGCAGCCGCTCGGCGAGCGCGACCACGAGGAAGAACGTGACGCCGAGGATGGCCGCGATGATGTTCGTCGCCCACAGGCTCTCGGGCGAGGTGATGTAGTACTGGTTGAAGTTGAGGATCGCGCCGGCGAGCCCGTCCTGGATCGACGAGGGCAGCTCGCCGATGATCGCGCCCACCACCGAGGCCGGAGCGGCGATCTTGAGCGCGGTGAAGACGAACGGGAATGACGCGGGGATCCGCAGCTTCCAGAGGATCTCCCTGCGGCTCGCCGCGTACGAGCGCATCAGCTCGACCGCGCGTGGGTCGGTGGACTGGAGCCCCCGCAGCGTGTTGATCGTGACCGGGAAGAAGGTCAGGTAGGCGGCGATCACGGACACGGCGCCCCAGCCGGCCAGCGGATCCGGCAGCTTCGGGTTGATCCAGACGACCACCATCGGCGCGATCGCGAGGATCGGGATCGTCTGCGAGGCGACGATGTAGGGGAGAAAGCCGCGCTGGAGCAGTCTCGACTCCGAGAGGACGACCGCGATCGCGAAGCCGACCGCCGCGCCGAGCAGGAAGCCGGCCGCCGCCTCCTTGGCGGTGAAGAGGGCTGCGTCCCAGAGCACCTCGATCAACAGTGGCCCGTTTCGCCGCGACGGCTCGAAGAGCTGGCCGACCATGTCGTAGACGTGCGGCATCGTCCGCCCGTTGACCGGGAACGGATGCGTGATCTCGAACCGCTCGCCGAGCCACTTGTAGGTTTCCCAGAGCGCGCAGAGGACGGCGAGGACGAGCACGGAGAGGCCGATGCTGCGGAGGGCGGGAAGGAGCGCCTCGCGGCGAGGCTCGACGACGGGGCGGGCCACGGCGGCGCTCGACATCGCTATTCCTTACCACACGGGCTCCGCCGGTGACATGTCTGAATCGGCGCCGTTAGGATCGCCGCGTGCCGCTGAATCCGTCACGCACGGTCGACGAGCTGCGCGAGCTGCGGGAGCTGACCGGCGACGAGAACGGCGCGCAGCGAGTCGCCTGGACGGAGACATGGAAGCGGGCGCAGGAGTGGATGTCGTCGAAGGTAGAGGGAACCGGCGCGGTCGCGAGCTTCGACGCCGCCGGGAACCAGTGGTGGACGCTCCGCGGCGCGAGCGAGCGGGCGCTGATCCTCGGCGGCCACCTCGACTCCGTCCCGAACGGCGGCTGGCTCGACGGCTGCCTGAACGTGATCGCCGGCTCAGAGGTCCTGCGTCGGATCGCCGAGGAGGGAGAGCCGCCGCTGACGGTTCGGCTCGTCTCCTGGGCTGACGAGGAGGGGGCACGCTTCGGCCGGTCGCTCTTCGGATCGTCGGCCGCGGCTGGGTCGATGGCCGACCAGGACGAGCTGCGCGCGCTGACGGATGCCCACGGCGTCTCGCTGCCCGCGGCGATCGGTGCATTCGACGTCGACCTCGACTCGGCGCTCGATGCTCGGTCCGAGCTCGAGAACGCGGCCGCTTACCTCGAGCTGCACATCGAACAGGGGCCGGTGCTCGAGTCGATGGATCTCCCCCTTGGGGCGGTGCTCGGGACGTTCGGAGTCGAGCGGCACCGGATCACGTGGCGCGGCCAGGCGGCGCACGCCGGGTCGACGCCGATGGATAAGCGGCGGGACGCGCTGGCCGGGGCGGCGAAGCTGGCCCTCGAGCTCCGGCAGATCGCGGCCAGCGTCGGCGACGGCGCCGTGATGACGAGCGGCGGCGTCGTCACGAAGCCCGGCATCGTCACGTCGGTGGTGGAGACGGCGGAGCAGCTGCTCGACATGCGCCACCTCGACGCCGACAAGCTCGGCGAGATGCACCGGCAGGCGCGCGAGGCGACCGAGCGGTTCGCCGAGGAGGAGAACATCGAGGTCGAGTGGGAGCGGATCTGGCAGATCGAGCCGATCCTCTTCGAGCTCGCCGAGCTCGCCGAGGAGGCCGTGCGGGAGGTGGCGGGGACGTCGCACCGGCTCCCGAGCGGGCCGCTCCACGACGCGGCCGAGGTCTCCCGCGCGGGCGTCCCGACGGCGATGTTGTTCGTCCAGAGCCTCCGCGGGCTCAGCCACACCAAGCTCGAGGACACGAAGCCCGAGCACATCGAGCTGGCCGTGCAAGCCCTCGACCGCCTGGCGACGAAGACGCTCGGCCGCTTTGCCAAGTAACAGTCTGTTGCTTGGCTCACGATCCGGCACACGCCGGACGCGCTTGTAACAGTCTGTTGCTTGGCTAGAAGAAGCGGACTGCCGCGACGCCGGCAGCCACGAGCGCCATCCCGAGCAGGCGCCCCGGCGTGATCGGGTTCTCGTCGAAGCCAACCCAGCCGAAGTGATCCACCGCCAGTGACGCCATCGCCTGCCCGCCGAGGATGAAGGCGAAGAGCGCCGCCGCGCCGAGCCTCGGCGCCGTCACGACCGAACCGAGCACGTAGAAGGCGCCGAAGAAGCCGCCGACCCAGACCCACCACGGTGCTGCGCCGACCTTCTCCGTTCCCGGCCAGCCCCGTGCGAAGACGAGCGTGGCGACGACGAGCACGAGCGTCCCGACCGCGAACGACACGAGCGTCGCGCGCAGCGGGCTCCCGACCCAGCCGGCGAGCTGCGCGTTGATGCCGAACTGGACCGGCAGCATTGCCCCGGCCGCGATCGCGAAGAGGTAGTAGGGCCACGTTGCCACGCGCCGGGATTCGCGCGAGAATGCCTCTTTCCCTGCACACGACCTGGGGGTCCCGAATTGCTCAGCTTCGGCGTCACCGTCCTTCCCGATCCTCCGTACCAGCGCCTGATCGAGCTGACGAAGCTCGCTGAGGCGCAGGGGTTCGAGTACGGCTGGACGTACGACTCCCATGTCCTATGGCAGGAGTCGATGCCGGTGATGGCCCTGCTCGCCGACCAGACGTCGACGATCAAGCTCGGCCACATGGTGACCAATCCGGCGATCCGTGACCCGACGGTGCTCGCGAGCGCGTACGCCACCCTGCAGGACATCTCGAACGGCCGGATGATCATGGGCGTCGGTCGCGGCGACTCGTCCGTGCGCTACGTGGGCCGCAAGCCGATGAGAGTCGCCGACTTCGAGGAAGCGCTGGAGATGGTGAAGCCGTTCATGAACGGCAAGGAGGTGACCTGGAACGGCAAGCAACTTCAGCTGAAGTGGGTGCGGCCCGAGCTTCCGGAGATCGAGATGCACGTCGCGGGCTACGGGCCGAAGGCACTCGCGGTCGCAGGACGTCAGGGCGACGGCGTCATCATCCAGCTCGCCGACCCGGACATCATCCAGTGGATCATGAACACGGCGCGGAAGGCCGCCGAGGAGGCGGGTCGCGACCCGGCCGCGCTCAAGTGCATCGTCAGCGCGCCCAGCCACATCTCGGCCGACCTTGCGGACGCACGGGAGCAGGTGCGCTGGTTCCCGGCCATGGTCTCGAACCACGTCCAGGACCTGATCGATCGTTACGGCACCGACGGCTCGATCGTCCCCCAGGTGCTGACCGACTACGTGCAGGCACGGAAGTTCTACGACTACGACGAGCACTCTCGCGTCGGCGCCAAGCACGGTGAGTTCGTCACCGACGAGATCTGCGACCGCTTCTGCGTCCTCGGCACGGCCGAGCAGGCGATTGCGAAGCTGCGCGAGCTCGAGTCGATCGGCGTCGACCAGTTCAACATCTACCTGATGACGCACGGCCAGGAGGAGACGCTCGAGACGTACGGGCGGCACATCCTGCCCCAGTTCACCGGGGTCGCGGCGTAGAGGCGGCCGACGAGGTCAGGCGGCGCTGGGACGCCGCCGCGGTGGGCTGGGAGGCCGAGCGCGAGACGGTGAGCGCGGTCAATGCGCCCGTCACCGACGCCCTCGTCGCCGCGATCGCGCCCGCGCCGTCCGACCTCGTTCTCGACCTCGCGGCGGGCACCGGCGACGTCACCGAAGCGGTGGCGGCGCGCGGGGCTCGTGTGCTCGCGACCGACGTCTCGCCCGCCATGGTCGAGGCCGCGCGGAGGCGCGGGATCGCTGGCGTCGAGCACCGCGTCATGGACATGCAGGCGCCCGACCTCCCTGACGCGAGCGTCGACGCTGTCGTCTCGCGGTTCGGCTACATGCTCGTCCCGGATCCGGCGCTCGCCATGCGTGAGACGAGGCGAGTGTTGAAGCCAAGCCGGCCGCTTGCCTTCGCGACGTGGGCGCCGGCGAAGCGGAACCCCTGGGCGACGGCATACGGGCCGGTGCTGCTCGAACGCGGCCTGCAGGAGCCGCCGCGGCCCGGCGAGCCGGGACAGTTCGCGCTGGGCGAGCCGGAGGTGATCGACGCACTCGTCCGCGGCGCGGGGTTCGACGAGCTTCGGGTCGACGAGGTGCGGGTCGAGTACAGCTTCCCGAGCTGGTCCGAATACCGCCGTGTGGTCACGAGCCTCGCCGCCTTGCTCAGGCAGTTGCTCGCAGAGCTCGACGACGCGACACGGGAGGAGGTGGATGCCGCTGCGCAGGCGCGGCTCGAGGGATTCCGGACCGGTGACGGCTACGTCCTCCCCGGTGTGGCGCTCGTGACGAGCGCGCGCTAGTCGTGCCGCGCCGCCCCGCCACCGTTCCGTTGCCGTCGGTGGAAGAGGGTCGCGTGGTCGTTCCGGCCCCGCTCCCAGGCGCTGGCAACTGGGCCGGCGCGCCGCACGCGATCCTCGACGACGGCGTCTTCTGGCTCAGCTACAGGCTCCGCACCAAGAGCCGCGGCACGGAGACCGTGGTCGCCCGCTCGGAGGACGGCGAGCGCTTCGCGACGGTGGCCACCATCGATCGGGTCGGATTCGGCACGGAGTCCTTCGAGCGTCCGTGCCTCGTTCGGCGACCGCAGGGCGGCTGGCGCTTGTACGTCTGCTGCGCGACACCTCGATCCAAGCACTGGTGGATCGAGGCGATCGACGCCGACGAGCCGTCAGAGCTGCCGGCCGGCGAGCGAACCGTCGCCTTCCCCGGCTCGACCTCGCTCGCGGTGAAGGATCCGGTCGTCGAGGTCAGCGGCCCAGGTCGATGGCGGGCGTGGGTTTGCTGCCACCCTCTGACGGAGCCGGGCGAGGAGGACCGGATGACGACGGCCTACGCCACCAGCGCTGATGGCCTGTCGTGGCACTGGCACGGTGAGGTGCTGCGCCCGATCCCCGGCACGTGGGACGAGCGGGGCGCCCGGATGACGACGATCCTGAGCCCGGAGCCGTTGGTCGTGCTGTACGACGGCCGCGCCAGCGCGGAGGAGAACTGGTTCGAGAAGACCGGGATCGCGAGGCGCCGAGACGGCGCCTTGAGCCCGGACGCGGACGGTCCGGCTGCGACGTCGCCGCACTCCGACGGCGCCCTCCGTTACGCGACCGCCGTGCCGCTGTCCGAGGGAGGCACGCGGTTCTACTTCGAGGCCGCCGGTCCTGATGGGTCGCACGACCTCTGGACCAGCATCAGCTTCTGAGCTCCGGGGCAGCGCCTGGTTCAGAGGATCGTCTTGCCGAGTGCGCTGGCCACCAGCTCGACGGCCAGTGCAGCGGTGGCGTTCTCGCGGTCGAGAATAGGGTTCACCTCGACCACCTCCAGCGAGCCGGCCAAGCCCGACTCGGAGACGAGCTCGAGCGCGAGGTGCGCCTCACGGTAGGAAAGACCGCCGCGCACCGGCGTCCCCACCCCCGGGGCTACCTCCGGGTCGAGCGCGTCCATGTCGAACGAGACGTGGACGAAGCCGGAGCCGGCGATGTGGGAGAGCGACTCCCGGATCGCCCTCTCGATCCCGATTCGGTCGATGTCGCTCATCGTGTACGCCTTGATCCCCAGCTCGCGGATCCGCTCGCGCTCCGGCGCGTCCACCGAGCGAAGGCCGACGAGCGCGACGCGCGAGGGCTCGACGGCGGGCAGTGTCCACGCGTCGCTGTCGAACCGCCCGTTCGCGAAGCCAAGAGCGGCGGCGAGAGGCATCCCGTGGACGTTGCCGCTCGGCGACGTTTCCGGCGTGTTCATGTCCGAGTGTGCGTCGATCCAGAGCACGCCGCCGGCGCCGCGGGCGCGCGCGAGCCCGCCGAGCGTCCCCAGCGCGACCGAGTGGTCGCCACCGAGCACGAGCGGCAGCGCGCCCTGGTCGAGCGCGAGGCCCGTCAGCCGTGCGACGCGG
>Ga0126307_10001962_pt1 | contig 13783 bp, 12 predicted proteins | sample Plot28_FD_89955 | JGI IMG/M metagenome (GOLD analysis project Ga0126307, IMG submission 89955) | Serpentine soil microbial communities from UC McLaughlin Reserve, CA, USA - Plot28 | ecosystem: Environmental > Terrestrial > Soil > Grasslands | place: USA: UC McLaughlin Reserve, Lake County...
CAGAAAGAGCGCGAGGTGCCAGAAGTTGTGGACCGTGAAGAGGTTGTTGCCGGTCCAGTCGGCCTGCCGCTCGTGCAGGAAGCCGATGCCGGTATCGACCTGGCCCTGCATCTCGTAGACGTGCACGACGGCGTGGGTGGCCCACACGTCGTCGGGATTGGCGTCGACGGCGGCCAGCCCGTGCGCTTCGGCCAGGGCGTAGTGGCCCGACTCCTCCAGGCCGAAGGCGTACATGCCCCGCACGAACGCGTAGAGCGGATGGGCGGGGTCGATGCGCCCCAGCGACCGGCCGACGCGGTCGCGCAGGTTCTGGGCGTCACCGCGGAAGAAGTCGAGCTGGTGGCCCACGAGCAACGCCAGCACGTCGTCGGGCTGGGCGATGAGGTGGTCGTCCAGCCGGCGGGCGGCGCCGTGCCAGTCACCGCCGAGCCATGCCGTCACGGCATCGCGATGCGCACGTTCCTGGTCGGTGGCGGCCAGCGCGGCGAGCGTCGCCGCCGACTCCGCGGCGCCGTCGAGATCCGGAACGTCGGTAGAAGTGAGCGACAGGTACGCCATCAAGGCGTGACCCATGGCGAAGTCGGGCTCGTGCTCTACCAGCGTCGTCGTGGCGGCGATGACGTCGGGGTGGTAGCGGACGAGGCGGTCGAGGGCGAAGTCGTAGCGGTCGCGGCCAGTGGAAGCGGCGGTCATGGCACCATCATCTCGCCCGGCGCTCGCGTCCCGATCACATGCGCTCGCGGCCGGCGGTCAGACGGGCAGGAAGTCCACGAGGAGCCGGTTCACGGCGTCCGGCGCTTCGAGCTGCATCCAGTGCCCCACGTCGTCGATGCGCTCGTAGCGCCACGAACCGGTGACGAACGCCTTCGACCCCGTCATCTGCGCCTCGGTGAGGGCGATGTCGCCGCTGCTCCAGACGCCCATGGTGGTCGCCTGCACCGGCGGCAGCTCGAGCGGTGGGCCGATGAGGGCCTCCGGGGGGACGTTGGCCCGGTACCAGTTGAGCCCGGCGGTGAGGCGCCCGGCGCGACCCTGGTCCGCCTTCACCGCATCGACGTCGGGATGCTGAGCCCACGCCCGGAAGTTGGCCCAGTCGTCGTTGGCCAGCCACTGCTCGGCCACGCCGGCGAACTGGAACAGCAGCATGTACCACGACTTCTCGCGCTGCGGCAGACCGGCGCCGCCGAACGACGAGGGGTGGCCCACCGAGAGCGCGACGAGGTGGTCCACCCGGTCGGGCGCCAGCGACGCCGTGACCCAAGCCAGCGCCGCTCCCCAGTCATGGCCGACGACGTGGGCCTTCTCGATGCCGAGGTGGTCGAGCACGGCGATGACGTCGGCGGCGAGGAACGGCAAGCCGTACTGCTCGGTGCCCTCGGGCGCGTCGGACGCGCCGAAGCCGCGCAGGTCGGGGACGATGGTGCGGTACCCGGCCTCGTTCAGCGCCTTCACCTGGTGGCGCCACAGCGCGCCGGAGTCGGGCCAACCGTGCAGCAGCATCACCGGCCGCCCAGCGCCCTCGTCGGCCACCTCGATGCCGACGCCGCCGCTGTCGACCCGCATCAGCCCAGCACCGCCAGCAGCTGCTCGCGGGTGGGGCCGGGCGCGGGCTCCTTGCGCAATGGACCACCGATGGCGAGGGCCTTGTCGGCGATGCCGGGCCGGCTGAGGACCTCCTCGTCGGTGGCCAGCACCGAGGCGACCGCCATCATCCCCCTCAGGAGATCAGGATCGGCAACCGCGCCAGCGCCCAGGCACTCGACCAGGTCCCACGCCGGATCGTTGGGCTCGTAGGGCACGCCCTCGATCTCGGCGTCGATCTGCGCCAGGCGATGGCGGTCGAAGCGCATCGTGCCGCGCACGTACGGCTCGACGGTGGCGAGCGTCTCCTCGTGCCAGGCCAGGGCCAGGGCCATCGGATCGTCGAGGGCTTGGCGCCGCAGCAGGTCGCGCAGGGCAACGGCGTGCATCATGCCGATCGAGATGCCCCGCCCGAGCGACGGGTTCGTGCACGCCCAGGAGTCACCCACGGAAAGGATCCCAGTCGCCACCGGCTGGCCGTCCACCACGAAGGTGCGGAGACGATCTTCCAGCTTGGCGAAGGTGGCGACCTCGTCGTCGAGCGGCTCGCCGTCGAGCCAATGGGCGATGAGCGGGTAGCTCTTCACCGCTGTCGTCCACGTGTCGAGGTCCTTCAGCACCCTCAGCTGGCGGTCGTGGGCGCTCGTGATGATGCCCACGCCCCACGTGCCGTTGTCGGCCGGCAGGGTCAGCAACGACAGCGACTCGTAGGCCTGCAGCAGCCCACCGATCGCCGGGGGCGTCGAGCCGTCGTTCGAGCGGAAGTGGCGGCCGTAGTAGACGAAGCCGACGTCGTCGATCTCCTCGACGACGGGCCGGGCTCCGGCCGCCGCCAGCCATGAGCCGAGCGACGACCGTCGCCCGGTGGCGTCGACCACGAGGTCGGCGCGTATCTCCTCGCCCGCCTCGGTGACCAAGCCGACGACGTGCGGGACGCCGGACGCGACATCGGCACCGGTCAGCACGCCGCGGATGCCGACGCCCCGGCGAATGGTGACGCCCGGGGTGGCGGCGGCGATCGTGGCCCACACCGCCTCGCTCACGGGGCGCCGCGCCGTGACGAATTCGAGGTCCTCGTCGCCCGGGCGGACGCCGCCGGTCAGTTCGGCCGGCACGCCCGCCAGCGGGTTCATCCGCAGGCCGCCGGCGGCGTCGAGCCCGGCCACCACCTCGGGCAGCTCGACGTCGGCCACCTTGCGGACCCGGGGAAGGAGGATGTGGAGCAGGCGGAACTGGCCGACGCCGCGACGCTCCCAGTCGTCCCACGCCTCGCCGGGCGGCGTCGGCGGGCTGGGATCCCGCTCCAGCACGGTCACCTGGTGACCGTCCTTGGCCAGCAACATCGCCGTCGAGAGGCCGATCAGACCTGCACCTGTCACGACTACCGAAGCCATCGGATCCCCCCTGCTCGAAAGGTGTTCGTCGCCGGCCTCTTCGTTCGGCACGGCCATCCGGTTCACTCGAGCAGCGCGAGATTACGCGCCGTTCACGAACCCGACACGCGAGCGGGGTACGCGTGCACGGTGAACGACTTCGACGGAGCGACGGTCCTAGCCGATGCGGTGCACCGGGCGGCGCTGGCCCGGGTGGCCACCACCGGCCCCCATTGGGTGTCGCTGGTGGTGCACACGTCGCGCGAGATGACGTTGCCACCCACCCCGAGCGGCCACGACGCCGAGCCCCTCGGCCAACGCCTCGACGAGGGCCGGCCGCTGACCCCGCTGGCTGATCCCCAGGTCGGCGCCGGCCTGGGGACGTTCGCCGAACGGCCGGCGAGCGTGGGCGACCTCCTGGCCGCCCGGGGCACCCACGGCGAGCGGGTGGTGGGTCAGCTCGAGCGGCAGTGCGCCCTCGAAGCGGCCCGCTTCGCCCCGATGCTGGCCGACGAGCTGACGCGGGAGCACCCGGAGCTGGCCGGCGCGGTGGCGGCGCGCCACCCGTCGTCGTTGACCGGTGACGGCGGCCCGCTCGATCCGGCCGCCGCGCTGGCGTGCGAGGTGGCGGCGCTGCTCGCCCTCGAGATGGTGGCAGCGGTTGCCGATCAGCTGGCCGCGGTCCCCCTCGCCCCAGAGGCCTGATTACCGCAGCACGTCGAGGAACTGCTGCACCTGGCTCGTGTGGCTGGTGGCCACCACGCCCATGACGACCTGCGCGGCGCACGCCCCGATCAGCACGCGGCTGGCGCGGCGTCCGGGCCGTGACGGCACGGCGACGATGGCGATGGCGGCCAGCAACATGAACGCCGTCACCTCGCTGTACTGGAGCCCGATCCACTGGGCCGCCACCAGCCCGGCGAGCGGGATGGCGTAGCCGGCGACGGTGATCGGTCGGCGCACGAACAGGAGCGCGCCGACGGCGAGGTAGACGGGCGTGTGCAGTGCGATCGACGCCGTGTCCCAAACGGCCAGACCGAACCCCCGCAGCACGCCGTCGGAGAAGTGGAAGAGCGTGCTCTGGTCGATGACCGTGGCGAAGGCGCTGCCGGTGAACCGCCACTCGAGGAAGGCCCAGGCCGAGGCCGCCGCCGCGACCGGGAAGACGAGGACCGACGCGGTAGCGGTCGCGGCGTCGGGCTCGGAGCGGAAGCGAGCGTGGGCGAGGAGCGGTGCCGACGCCGCCAGCGCGGCGGCGTACACGAGGGCGACGGGGTCGCACCCGAAGGCGAAGGCCAGCATCAGGCCGGCCAGGAACCCGCCTCGCGTGTCACGGTCGACGATGAACCGGACGAAGCCGTCGAGGGCCACGATGAGGAAGGCGAGCCCGGCGAACGCCGCCAGGTCCTGGGTGGCGCCGTAGAGGACGGCGGGCACGAGGGCCAGCGATGCCAGGAGGGCGACGGTGAGCGGCATCGAGACGCGCCGGCGGGCGAGGCGATCCCACAGGCTGGCCATGGCCACGCCACCGAGGAGCGAGGAGATGAGTGCCAGCGTGAGCGCCCCGCCCGGGAGCACCGACGCCAGGAACGTCGGGATCGGCGGGTACGCCCATCCGAGCCCGGCCGGTCCGGATTGGCGAGCGAGCTCACCGTGGAGCTGCAGCGTCAGGTTGGGAGTGCTGACGAACCCGCGCTGGCTGACGACGACTGACAGCAGGGCCAGCGGTGCCGCGAACGCCAGGCGGGGCGCCCAGCGGAGGGCCGCCTCACGCGACCATGACCCGAGCCTCCACGGGGTTGCCCTCGGCAGGGTGATGGCTGCTGATGCCATGTTCGGTCTTCTCCCAGTAGTGCGGCTTGGTCATGAGCTGCCAGACCGCCTTGTAGGCGGCGATGGAGTGGAGGATCCAGTAGAGGGGGTTGAGCATCGCCCACGGCACGAGCTGGTAACGCCGCCGCTTGAAGGCACCCATCATCGACAGGTACACCATCAGGCCGGTGCCGATGAGCAGGTTGAAGAGGCTGACGGTGAGCACCCAGCCGGGGAAGAAGCTCGACAGCGCCGCCGACGGCAGGAGGAGCGACACGAGGAAGAGGGTGTAGAGCGGCGGGACGAGCAGGAACGTGAGCGGCGTGCCGCCGACGAGCAGCGCGAAGGCGGCGGTCTGGCGGAGCCCGGCTTCCCGAGTGAGCGTCACTGGGTGGCGCAGGTGCACCAGGAAGGTCTGCATGTAGCCCTTGATCCAGCGGGAGCGCTGTCGGATCCAGTTGCCGGTCGCGCAGTTGGCTTCCTCGAACGTCGTGGAGTTCACGACGCCGACGCGGTAGCCGAGGGCGCTGGCGCGGATGCCGAGGTCGGCGTCCTCCGTGACGTTGTACGGGTCCCAGCCCCCGAGGCGGCGCAGCGTGTCGGTGCGGAAGTGGTTGGACGTGCCGCCCAGCGGGATCGGAAGGCGCAGGGCGTCGAGGCCCGGCAGCATGTAGTCGAACCAGTACGAGTACTCCAGCGTGAACATGCGGGTGAGCACGTTCTCGTCGTCGTTCCAGTAGTTCAGCGCCGCCTGCACGCAGACGAGGTCGTCGCCACCGCGCTCGAAGGCGATGACCGCCTTCTTCAGCTGGTCGGACTCGGGCCGGTCCTCGGCGTCGTAGATGACGAGGAAGTCGCCCCGAGCGAAGAACATGCCGACGTTGCACGCCTTCGGCTTCGTCTTCGGCCCGCCCTCGGGCACGATGAGGATCGTCATCGTCTCGGGCGGATGGGCCGCCCGGGCGGCCTGGATGGTCTCGGTGTCGTCCGGCTCCATGAGGAGCAGGATCTCGAGCTTCTCGGCCGGGTAGTCGAGCAGCGACAGGTTGCCGATGAGGTCGGCCACCACGTTGGCTTCCCGGTAGACGGGTACGAGGATTGTGTAGCTCGGCAGCTCGTCGTCGCGAAGGGCGGCCACCTCTTCGTCGGTGACGCCGTGGTCGTTCTCGTGCCGGGCGCCGGACATGGCGACCACGAACTTGAAGAGCACGCAGGCGAGGAACGCGAGGCTGGCCACCGCCGACGCCACGACCACGGTCTGGCGGAAGGCGAAGACGAGGGCGACGAGCACGATGCCGAACGACACGCCGGCGATGGCTTGCTGCTGGCGGGTGAGCACCTTGCGCCCCGACTGGTGCTCGGCCCGGCGCCACAGCCCGAGGGCCGCCTGGTCCTGCACCATCGGGTAATAGCCGCGCCGAACGCCCTGGACGATGTCCCAGTCGGTGGTCGCGGCCAGCATGATGGGTGCGCCGACGGTCGTCTCGATGGCCCAGCGCCGCTCCGCCGTCGGTCGCTCGCATGATGCGACCAGCACGGTGCCGTCCTCGTTGCGGCGCAGGGGGATCCAGCCCTCGCGGGCGAGGCGCTGGCCGTCGGCGAGGGCCAGCAGTCCGGGGTCGAGCGGCTCGGCGGTGACATCGACGAAGGGCACCTCCCAGTTGGCGGCGAGGGTCTCGTACAGCGCCCGCCGCTTGACCAGGCCGGCGGCCACCAGGATGGCGCCCAGGCGCGAGCCGGTGCGACCTTGGGCGGCGATGGCCCAGGCGAGCTGATCGGGGGTGATCAGCCCTCGATCCATCAGTGCTTGCCCCACCGTCCGCTCTGCCATCACTGCTTCCCCCCGTGCCGTGTGCAGTGATGACGTCACTCCGCGCGTTCGATGACGCGGAATCGCCCCGATTGATCACGGCCGCCGGTTCGGTAGCGTGCCCCCCGGAATCACAGGAGCGAGGGGAGCGACCATGGCAGTGAAGGTTGGTGACCAGATCCCGGACATCGAGGTGCGAACGATGGGCGAGAAGGGCCCGGAGCCCATCCGGACGGGTGATGTCCTCGGGAAGGGCAAGGTCGTGCTGTTCGCCGTGCCCGGCGCCTTCACGCCCGGGTGCTCGAAGCTCCACATGCCGGGCTTCGTCAGCGATGCCGAGGCCGTGAAGGCCAAGGGCGTCGACAAGATCGTGTGCGTCTCCATCAACGACGCCTGGGTGATGGACGCCTGGGGCAAGGACCAAGGCGTCGGCGACAAGGTGACGTTGCTGGCCGACGGCAACGGCGACTTCACCGAGGCTATGGGCCTGGCCTTCGACGGTGGTGGCTTCGGGCTGGGTAAGCGCTCGCAGCGCTACGCCGCCATCATCGAGGACGGTGTCGTCACCAACCTGGACGTCGAGGCCGGCGGCGGCGTCGATGTCTCGTCGTGCTCGGCGGTGCTGGGCCGGCTGTAGATCTTCAGCAGCGAGCGGCCGTTCTCGGCGTCGTCCGTCTCGGAATTCGAGACGCTCAACGCTGAGAAGGTGGCTCGAGCAGCTGCGGCCGGGGTGCTGTGTACCATCGCGGTCCACTCGGGAGAGGTGCCGGAGTCCGGTTGAACGGGACGCCCTGCTAAGGCGTTGACGAGCGCTGAGCTTGTCCGTGGGTTCGAATCCCACCCTCTCCGCGCCGGTTCTCGTGTGACCGACGTCACTCGTGGTGTTGCAAACTCTTTACGGAACCGCTAGAACCTTCCCCGCTTCCACCACAACGGACCACGCCTGTGGGGGGCGGAGATCGCCGGTTTCCCGGCGCGCCACCCCGCAGATCGGCGGTTGGCCAGGGCGACGAGGCCCGCCCCGCCGGTCGGAAGGGGACTTCGGAGCCATATGAACAACTACGAGCCCGGCATCCGGTATCCCCGGCGCCGGGACGACTGGATGCGGGACCATCCGCTGGCCAGTCGGCTGCTCATCATGATCGTCGGCTTCGCCGTCCTCGTCCCGATCGCCATCGTCATCCGCAGCAGCCAGGGCAACGTCGTGCGCAGCGGCGGCCTGCCCGGCGCCTTCGTCGGTGCCGACCCGCTGGTCGTGGCCAGCTCCTCGACGTCTTCGACAGCTTCGGCTGTCGCCGCCGCGGCCGTCCCGACCACCGTCGCGCCGGGCCCGACGGCGGCTCCGGCCGCGGCCACAACTGCCGCTCCCTCGACCGTCCCGCCGGCCACCGTGGCGGCGGCCGAAGCGGTCCCCGCCACCACGGCGGCCAAGAAGAAGGCGGCGCCGACGACCGAGGCGACGGCACCGGCCACGACGGCGAAGAAGAAGGTGTCCACCACGACGGCGTCCACCACCCCGCCCACGACGAAGGCGGCGCCGACCACGACCGATCCGCCCACCACGCCGGCGCCTCCCACCACGGCGGCGGCCGCCGTCGCCCCGCCGTCCAACAGCTACAGCAAGGAAGACGTGGAGGCCATCATCCGCTCGGTGTTCCCGGCGGAGGAGGCCGACGAGGCCGTCCGCATCGCCCGGCGCGAGTCCAACCTGGTGCCGACGGTGCGCAACTGGTGCTGCTACGGCCTGTTCCAGATCTACTTCGACATGAACAAGAAGACGCTCGCGCCGCTGGGCATCACGTCGGCGGAGCAGCTGTACGACCCGGTGGTGAACACCCAGGCGGCGTACGTGCTGTTCCAGCGCTCGGGCTGGGCGCCGTGGCGGTGAAGCGGCTTCACGGCGCCGCCGGCGGCCCGTAGACTCGACCGGCCCCGCGCTCGTAGCTCAACGGATAGAGCATCTGACTACGGATCAGAAGGTTGGGGGTTCGAGTCCCTCCGAGCGCGCTGAGCTCCACCGCCTTTGACGAGGTGTGATGTGGTCGGCGGCATCGCCGATCCATCAGCCGTCCGACGTTGCCACGAGCCGATACGAGGTCGCGGCAGGCACTGGCGCCAGCGGCTCGTTCGTACGAGTGGGCGGCCGGTCACCACGCCGAGGGGCTCGGGGATCCGCACCCGGGAGCGCGGCCACACCACATGTCGTCTCGAGATGTACCCGCCGGAATCGGGATTGGGAACGGGCGGTGGCCGGCCTACCGTGCGGACATGAGCACGTCCCCGCAGCTGATCCCGCGCGGATCCGTGCTGGTGACGTTCGGGCTCGTGCTGGCGCTGATGGCGATGGGCTACGGCGCGCTGTTCGCCATGCTCGACGACCTACGCGACGCCTACGGCGTCAACGAGAGCGCCCTCGGCGCCGTCATCGGCATCGGCTTCTTCGCCGGCTTCCTGGCCCAGGTGCTGATCGCCCCGCTGGCCGACCGCGGCCACGCCCGGGCCCTCGTGCTGGCCGGCATGGCCGTCAACGTCGCCGGCCTGTTGCTGCTCGCCGGGGCCCGCTCGTTCGTGCCGCTGCTCGTCGGGCGCTTCGTGATGGGCATCGGTGTGGGCATGGCCGTGCCGGCGGTGCGCCGCATCGTCATCCTCGCCGACCCCGCCCGCCTCGGGAACAACCTCGGGCGCCTGCTCGCCGCCGAGGTCGGCGGCTTCGCGGCCGGGCCCGCCGTCGCTGCCATCCTCCTCGGGCCGTTCGGCATCCCCGTGCCGTTCATCGTCATCGCCGGGGCCACCGCGGTGGCCCTGCCGTTCGTCGTGGCCAGCTCGCGGCGCGTCGTCGACGACGAGCACGCGCCGCTCGTGTCCCAGCGGCTGGCGTTCGACCTGCTGCGCATCCGGCCCTACCTCGGCGCCCTGCTGATGGGCTGCGCGGTGTGGGTGATGATCGGTTCGTTCGACGCCCTGTGGTCCGTCGCCCTCGACGACCTCGACACTGCCGACTGGATCGCCACCCTCGGTATCTCGCTGTTCGCCCTGCCGCTGATCGTGTTCGGAGCTGTTGGCGGACGCCTCGCCCAGCGCGTCGGGCCCTTCCGCGTCGGCGCCGTCGGGCTGCTGTTCGGGTCGGCGTTCATGATCATCTACGGCCTCGTGCCGTCGGGCGTGGCGATGTTCGTGGTGTCGATGGTCCACTCGGTGAACGACGGCCTCACCGTGTCGAGCACCGGCGTGGCCGCCGGGATGGTTGTGCCGCCGGAGCGCCAGGCCGGGGCCCAGGGCCTCCTCGGTGGGGCGCAGACGCTGTTCGCCGGGATCACCGCGCTCGTCGCCGGCACGGTCTACGAGACGCTCGGACGGACCACCGCCTACCTCGTGGCCGCAGCGCTGATGCTCGCGCTCGTCGGCTCGGGCTGGCTCATCGCCGGTCCGGCCCGGCACTTGCGCGGCGCGCCGGCGGAGCGGGCTGCTACGGGGCCCGCGCCTGCGCCGGCAGCAGCGCCGTGAACAGCCCGCGCCGCTATCTGAGAATCTGATGCCATGCCCGACGTGACAGCAACCGAAGCTTCAAGGCGTTTCGCCGACCTCCTCGACGGCGTCGAGCATCGCGGCGAGCGCTACACCATCGTCCGCCGAGGTCACGTCGTCGCCGAGCTTGCACCCGTTCACACCGGGAGCGGCTCCGACGCCAAGGCGTTGCTCCGCCGACAGGAGCTCGATGGCGAGTGGGTCGAGGAACTAGCGAGCCTGCGGCACGGGCTCGTGGCTCAGGAGCGCTATTGACGCTCCTGCTCCTCGACACCACCGTGCTCGTCCACCGAAACGATCGTCGCTGGACCTGGACGCTCTGATCCACGACGATGACGAGCCGGCCATCGCCGCCGAACCGTGGCCTACGCGCTGATGGTCAACGATGCCGGGCCGGTGGACGTCGCCCACATCGACTCCGATGTGGGCGAGGTGTTCGAGGACGAAGCCGCGATCTCCAGGGTGATCTACGAATCGCTGTGACTGGCACCGATCGACCACTCGGTTGGGATGGGCCCTCGGGCGCGCTCCGAACGTGCCGAGTTCGTACGTTGCCGACCTCGCGTTCAGGCATGCACTGTGATGGCATGTGTGCAGCGCGTTCTGTCACACCGTCTGACCGGTTCGGTGCAGGACCCGACCAGCGCCATGAACCGGTCGAGCACACCAAACCCGTTGCTTTCTACAACCATATTCTTGTCCTATGCAAGGAGCGGTATCCGTGATGGTGGCGTGGCCAACGTCTCGCCACGGATCTGTTACCGTCCCGCCTGGACGCCGGATTTGGGGATGTGCCGGCGCCGGAAAGGGGCCTCGGAGCAGTGCTCGGGGGCGTGACGGCAACTATCGGCGCTTTCGGCCTAGCCGTCTGCGGTGATTCATCATGCCCCGGGAGCCGCGCTCCTGGCCGCATTCGCATGTCGACGAACATCGGGGGATTTCGTGGCGAAGCATCGGTGGCTGGCACCAACGACGCTGCTCGTGTCGTTGGGATTGGTAGCGGCGGCATGTGGAAGTGACAACAAAGGCAGCACCGCGGCGACAACCGCCGCGGCGGCGGCCGGGACGACCGCGGCGCCCACGACAGCGGCGGCCAGCACGGCGCCGACGAGTGGTGGGTCGACGACAACGGTGCCCGGAGGTCCGGTGATCCCAGCGGCTGGCACCGGCAAGTACGGCCAGGACCCGAACAACGAGAACCTGTATGTCGGCCCGTCCGGTCTCACCATCGACGTATCGAAGTGTCCGTCAGACTGGAACAACAGCCAGGGCATCACCGACAGCGAGATCGACCTGTTCGCCAGCTACCCGACGTCGGGGCCACTGGCTGGGTACGCCCTGATCTACGACGGCGCGCGGGCCTACTACGACTACGTGACCCAGAACGGTGGCATCGACGGGCGCAAGATCGTGCTGGACGGCAAGGATGACCAGTACGCGCCGGCGGCCACGAAGACCAACATCGACGAGGCGCTGGCGACCAAGAAGTACGCCGCCTTCGACTCCGTGCTGGGCACGCCGAACAACCTCGGCATTTGGGACGACACCAATCGGGAGTGCATGCCTCAGCTCCTGAACGCGACCGGCGCGCCGCAGTGGGGCGATGTCGAGAACCACCCCTGGACAACGGGAGCCCCAGCACTGAACTACTTCTCTGAGGCCGGTCTGTGGGCGGAGTGGTTGAAGCAGAAGTTCCCGAACGGCGTCAAGGTCGTGTCGATCACGTTCAACAACGACTTCGGGCAAGCCTATTTGAAGGGCTTCAAGCACTTCATCAAGGGCTCCAACATCCAGCTGGTCTCTGACTTCCAGCACGATCCCACTGCGCCGAACGTCGACAACCAGTACACGAGCGCGGCCGCCTCCGGGGCCGACGTGCTGTTGATCCAGACCGCCGGTACCTTCTGCACGCAGGCCCTGGCCGACGTGGAGAAGGGCTCGTGGCACCCGATGGTCCTGCTCTCGGCCACTTGCGGTTTCAAGAACCAGGTCTTCCAGCCCTTGGTCGATCAAGGGCTGACCGGCAAGGACACCTATACGATCGTGTACTACAAGGACTCGTTGGACCCGGCTCTCGCCAAGGACCCGTTCATCTCGACCTACCACGACGTGATGACGAAGGCGGGCCTCGACCCGAACAAGTCGACCTACTTCACCGGCTGGATCTACGCGTGGTACATGGCCGCCATCTTGAAAGAGGCCGCGAGCTACCGAGGCGGGCTGAACCGGGCCAACATCGCGCTGGCCGCTCACGCCATCCAGGTGCCGGCGCCCGCCCTGCTGCCCGGCGTGACATCGAAGCTGGACGGCCTGAAGGACGCGTATCTCGTCGAGTCTGGCCAGATGAGCCAGTACAAGGTCAGCGACCCGAAGCAACTCGGCACGTTCGTGCCCGACGGGCCACTGATCAACCTCGAAGGCCAGCTGGGCACCTACAAGACCGTCACCAGCGCCAACTGACAGCCAGCCGGAGGCCACCGCTTGGGCTGAGTCGGGCGCGACGTCGTCCAAACGCCTAGTTGGAGGCGGGTGACGACCAGCGCCCTCCGTCCCGACGGTGCCGGGGCGGGTGATGAGCGCCTCGTTGGTGTTCAACGAACGCCGAACCGGTACGTTCCCAGTGACCACTACGGGGTCTGCGTCGACACCCTCTGGCCCAAGCGGCCCACGATTCCGACCGATCGCGAGCCGTAACCCTCGCCCAGTCCGGGAAAGGATTCGGTCGCCGCAGCCCGGACATCACGACCGCGCAGGAGCGACCCGCTCCCGGCGTTCGAGGACAGGGGCGTCAAGTCGGTTGTCCTCGCGTGCTGGGACACCGCTCGGTGCGCGCGCCGGCATTATGGGCGCTCGACATGGGCCGAAGGGGAGCGCCCGGGACCGGCGGATTGCACGAAGCGTGGCGATCCGCCACCTGACGGATGTCTCGCGTGGCTGGGCGGCGCACAGTCGTCGGATGACCACCCGTGCCGTTCCCTTCGACGACAACGATCACACCGGACGACCTACCGTCGCGTCGCCTCGGCCGCGCCATCCCTCGGTGGCTCGCCGCTCGCGTCCTTCGCCGACCGGCCGCCGTGTTGACTTCGAGCGGGGACGCTGTTGGCGATCGGCGGCTGCGGTCGCGATGGTTGCTGCGTTCGCGGTGGGCTGCGCCGCGTGTGGTAGCGACGATTCGACCAGCGCGGCCACGACCACGCCGCCGACTGGCTCCACGGTCGTCCCGACCACCGCGGCAGCCGCCACGACCAGCACCGCAACCGTCGGCGGCGCGCTCGACGCGGCCGCGTTGGAGCGGATCGAAGATGTCGTGCGCCAGTTCAAGGAGGTCAACCAGACCCCGGGGGCATTGATCGGAGTCTGGACCCCAGACGGGAGCTACGTGTCGGCGACCGGTGTTGCCGACATCGCGACCGGGGCGATCCTGGAGCTCGACATGCAGTTCAAGATCGCCAGTCAGACCAAGACGTTCACCGCCAACCTCGTACTCCAGCTCGTCGGCCAAGGCAAACTCGGCCTGGACGACCACATCGCCACATGGGTCGAGGGCGTCGCCCGCCAGTTCAAGGACGTCAACGAGACGCCGGGTGCGCTGATCGGCGTCTGGGCCCCGACGGGGACCTTCGTGTCGGCGGCCGGAGTCTCCGACATCGCGACCGAGGTGCCGCTGCAGCCGGACATG
>Ga0126307_10001963_pt1 | contig 13780 bp, 15 predicted proteins | sample Plot28_FD_89955 | JGI IMG/M metagenome (GOLD analysis project Ga0126307, IMG submission 89955) | Serpentine soil microbial communities from UC McLaughlin Reserve, CA, USA - Plot28 | ecosystem: Environmental > Terrestrial > Soil > Grasslands | place: USA: UC McLaughlin Reserve, Lake County...
CGCACGGGCAAGAAGGAGATCACCCAGATCGAGCTCGAAGAGGGCATCATGCGGGTGGTCGCCGGCCCGGAGAAGAAGACGCGGGTCATGGGCGAGAAGGAGCGGCTGATCACCGCCTACCACGAGATGGGCCACGCGCTCGTCGGCCACTTCCTCGAGCACTCCGATCCGGTGCACAAGATCTCGATCATCTCCCGCGGGCAGGCGCTCGGCTACACGATCTCGCTTCCGCAGGAGGACAAGTTCCTCACCACGCGCGCGGAGCTGACCGACACGATGGCGATGACCCTCGGCGGCCGCGCCGCGGAGGAGCTCGTCTTCAGCGAGATCACCACCGGCGCGTCGAACGACCTCGAGAAGGTCACGGCGACGGCGAAGCAGATGGTCATGCGGTTCGGCATGAGCGAGCGCCTCGGGCCGCGCGTCTTCGGCCACGACCATGGGCAGCCGTTCCTGGGCCGCGAGTTCTCCGCCGAGCCCGACTACTCCGACGAGATCGCGCGCGATAACGAAGACGAGATCCGTCGAATCGTCGAGGCCGCACACCAGCAGGCGCGCGACATCCTCGGCGCGCACCGCGAGGCGCTGACCATGATCTCGGAGATCCTGCTCAAGCGCGAGACGATCGAGCGCCAGGAGTTCGAGGCGCTGCTGGCCGGCAAGACCGCGGAGGAGGTCTTCGGGGCCGAGGAGACGCCCGCGGGCGGCACTCCCGAGCGCCCGGAGCTCCCCGGCGCCGTCTCCCCGGGCGGCTCGGTCCCGCGCCCGCTCCCGCGTCCCGGCCTCGCCGGCGGCGCCGCCGAGGCGCGTGCGCTGCCGCCCGAGCGGCCGGATCTGGCGTAGGTTCGCCAGCCGGCTGGCGCCCGCGGTTCACGAACTGCGGCATTGAGGGAGGGGATGCGGCCGGAGCGGCTGACGTCAACGTCGACGGCCGTGCGATTTCACGCGCTCGGTCGACGTTGACGGTCATATAGGCGGTCAACGTCGACGGGCGCGGCGAAAACCGGAGATGGTCGACGTTGACGGTCACCTCCGGACCCACCCCTCAATGCCCCGAAGTTCGTCCCGCCGCGGCGTCGGTCAGCGCCGCGCCCCGCCACCCAGCGGCAGCGGCGACGCCGGCTTGAGCTCCTCCAGGCGGAGGAGCGTGATGATGCGCTGCCCGCCGCGCGAGGAGATGCGCAGGATCACGCGCTGGAGGTCTGCGACGTCGCGGGCGACGACCATGAGCATCGCGTCGGTCTCGCCGGTCACCCAGTCGGCGGCGATGATCTCCGGCGTCGCGAGCACCGCGTCCGAGAAGCGCGCGTTCGCCCGCTCGTCGTGGCGGGCGAGCGTCACCGCGACGTAGACCTGCAGCGGGAAGCCCGCGGCGGCGGAGTCCACCCGCGCGGCGATGCGGCGGATGACGCCGGACACCTTCAACCGGCGGACGCGGTTGAGCGTCGCGGCGGGGGAGAGGCCGACGAGCCGCGCGAGCTCGACGTTCGAGCGGTCGGCGTCCGCTTCGAGCTCCGTAAGCAGACGGAGGTCTATTTCGTCCAGCGCAGCCATGACTGAACATTATTTCGTCTCTGACTACAAAAGTCGAATGATCGGCCGAGAGTGGCGACACTGATGGCGTGGACCGGAACCGGCGCACCGCCTTCGTCGCCCTCACCGCAGCCGGCCTGCTGTGGGGCTTCAGCGTGCCGCTGTCGAAGCTGGCGCTGGACTGGCTCGGCCCGGGCTGGCTGACCGTCGCGCGGTTCGCCGTCGCCGCGCCGCTGCTGGCGCTCGCCGGCCGCCGCGGGCTGCGCGCGGCGCTCACGTGGCCCGTCGCGGCCGGCGGCGCGGGCGGCTACGGCGCGGTGATCGTCCTCCAGAACGCGGGCATCGCCCGGACGAGCGTGTCCCACGCCGCGCTGATCGTGGGCGCCGTGCCGGTCCTGGTCGCGCTGATCGCGGTCGGCCTCGGCCGCGGCAGCGCCAACCGCACCGCGTGGCTGGGCTTCGGGCTCGCCCTGGCGGGCGTGGGGCTCGTCGCCGGCGCCGGGGGCGGCGACGCCGCGCTCGCCGGCGACGCGCTGGTCCTGGCGTCGGTCACGGGGGCGGCGGCCTTCATGGTCGCCCAGCCGGCGCTGCTCGCCGGGCGCGACCCGGTCGCCGTGACGGCCGTTCAGCTCGCGGCCGGCGGCGCGCTGGCGCTTCCGCTCGCCGTCGCGCTCGAGGGCGCGCCCGCCGCTCCGGCCGGGGCCGCGGGCGTGGCCGCCGCGCTGGCGCTGGCCGTCGCCGGGACCGCGGCGCCGTTCGCGCTCTTCGCCTTCGGCCAGGCCCGCGTGGCGCCGGAGCTCGCGGGCGCGTTCGTGAACCTCGAGCCGCTCGTCGGCGCGGCCGCCGGGGCGCTCGCCTTCCACGACCCGTTCGGCCCGGCGCAGCTCGCCGGGGCCGCGGCGGTGGTCGCCGGGATCGCCCTGAGCGCGGCCGGCGCGCGGCTCCCCCGTGAGCGGCTGCGCGTGCGGGTGCGGCTGGCCGCACTGCGGTAGGTGGCGGCCGTACCGCGGGACGCCTGCCACCCCTAAGGAGCCGGCGCCTCCGTGGTGGGAGGCTGCGCTCATGTCCACCACCCTCATCCAGCTGACGCACGCGCAGGCCACGCAGGCCGACCGCGTCCGCAGCCGCCGCCGGAGCCGTTAGACGTCATGACCGCCCCGGCGCCCCGCCCCACACGCACCAGCCTCACGCTCCCGGCGTACTCGGTGCCCGTCGTGCGTGAGCTGCCGGTCCACTCCGCCGCCTTCGCCACCGGGTCCGCCTGGTGATGATGATGACGCCGGCGGACTTGCGGTCCCAGCTCGTGGAGCTCGAGGTCGAGCGCGCCACCGCGTCGACCCTCGGGCTCACGGGCATCCCCGCCTACCGCGAGCAGCTCGAGCGCGAGATCGCGTTCGTCCGCGAGGCCTACGTCGGCGCCGCGGTCACCGAGATCGCGACGCTGCGCGCGCAGCTCTCGGGCCCACTGCAGGGCTGACGCGATAGCGTCGCCCGGGTGAGCCCGGAGCTGCCGTTCGTCCTCATGGGCGTGGTCAACGTCACGCCCGACTCCTTCTCCGACGGCGGAGCCTTCCAGGACCCCGTCGCCGCCATCGCCCATGGCCGCCGCCTCATCTCCGAAGGGGCGGCGATCGTCGATGTGGGCGGCGAGTCGACGCGCCCCGGCGCGGCGCCGGTGCCAGCCGAGGAGGAGCTGCGCCGCGTCGTGCCCGTCGTCGAGGGCATCGCCGGCCTCGGCCTGCCGGTGCAGATCTCCGTCGACACGATGAAGGCCGAGGTCGCCGCAGCGGCGCTCGACGCCGGCGCCGCCTACGTCAACGACGTCACCGCCTTCCGTCACGACCCCGACCTCCCGGCGCTCGTGGCCGAGCGCGGCGTGGACTGCTGCCTGATGCACATGCTCGGCGAGCCGCGCACGATGCAGGAGAACCCCCGCTACGACGACGTCGTCTCGGACGTCAAGGCCTTCCTCGAGGAGCGGATGGGCGCGGCCGTCTCCGCCGGCATCGCCGAGGAGCGCATCCAGCTCGACCCCGGTATCGGCTTCGGCAAGACGCTCGAGCACAACCTCGAGCTGCTGCGCCGGCTCGACGAGCTGGCGGCGCTCGGACGCCCGATCGTGCTCGGGACGAGTCGCAAGTCGTTCCTGGGCAGGATCACCGGCCGCGACGTCACCGAGCGCGTGCACGGGACCACCGCGACGTGCGTCATGGGGCTCGAGCGCGGTGCCCGCGTCTTCCGCGTCCACGACGTCGCCGCGGTGGCGGACTCCCTCTCGGTGGCCGCTGCTACGTTGGCGGCGCGATGGCCCGCGACGACGATCCCTACGACGACGACGAGCTAGAGGAGGACGCGGACGACGACGCGGACGGCCCAGAGGTCGGGGTCACCGTCGAGGTCGTCGGGCTCTCGCTCTACACGCATCACGGGGTCACCGCCGCCGAGCGCGAGATCGGCCAGCGCCTCGTGCTCGACGTGCGCTTCGACGTCGGCGAGCCCGACGCGCTGATCACCGACCGCGTCGAGGACACCGTCGACTACGGCGAGGTCTGCCAGGTCATCGCGCTGATCGCGCAGCAGCGCTCCTACAAGACGCTGGAGCGGCTGTGCGCGGTCATCGCCGACCGGCTCGCGTCGCAGTTCGGCGCCGAGAGCGTGACCGTCAAGGCGTCGAAGCCCGAGCCGCCGATCCCGCTGCCCGTCGAGGAGGTCAGCGTGGAGGTCTGGCGCGAAGAGCGTTGACAAGGAAGTAAGTAGTCACTAACCTGCGGCGCGGCATGACCGTCGCCAGCCGCAGGTCCGCCGCCGACCGCCGCGAGGAGATCCTGGCCATCGCCACCCGGCAGTTCGCCGAGGGCGGCTATCGGGGGACGTCGACGGAGGCCATCGCGCGCGAGGCCGGGATCTCGCAGCCGTATCTGTTCCGGCTGTTCCGGACCAAGCAGGAGCTGTTCCTCGCGGTGCACGACCACGCGAAGGCGCACCTGCTCGAGGTCTGGCGACGGCAGGCCGCCGACGGACCTCGGGAGACGGCGCTGGAGCGCATGGGCAAGGCGTACGTCGAGGAGCTCCTCCCCGACCGCCACCACATCCTGCTGATGCTCCAGAGCTATGTGGCCTGCGCCGACTCGGCGATCTGCGAGCACGTCCGCGCGCGCTGGGCCGAGACTGTGCGCGAGGTCTCACAACTCTCCGGGGCTCCGGCGGAGGATGTGTGGCGATTCTTCGCCACCGGCATGCTGCTGAACGTGCTCGCGGCGCTTGACGTGGACGTCGCGACGATGGACGAGCTCGCGTCATGACCCGCTGGGGCCACTTCGTCTTCCGCCGGCGCCGTCGCTTCCTGTGGGGCGGCCTCGCCGTCGTCATCGTCGCCGGCGCCCTCGGCACGCCGGTGTTCGGGCTGCTCGACGCCGAGAACGACTTCGACGACCCCGACGCCGAGGCCGTCCTCGCGCGCCACGAGATCGCGCGCGCCTCGGGCGCGAGCGCGGCGCCCGACGTGGCCGTGCTCGTGCGCCTCCGCGCGCCGGCGGATTCGCAGGCGGCCCAGGCGCGGCTCGATCGCGTGGTCGCCGGGCTCCAGGGCCCGGGCGTCGCGCGCGTCGTCCGCTACGCGCCGGGCGGCGACCGCTCGCTCGTGTCCCGCGACGGCCGCTCGAGCGTCGTCTTCGCCACCTTCAAGGCCGCCGCGGCGGGCGCCGGCGACCGCATCGAGGAGCGCCTGGGCGACGCGCCCGGCGTCTTCCTCGGCGGCGGCGAGTACGCCCAGGAGCAGGTCGGCGAGCAGGTGTCGGAGGACATCGCGCGCGCCGAGCTGATCGCCTTCCCGATCCTCTTCGGCCTGTCGCTGCTCGTCTTCCGCGGCCTCGTGGCGGCGCTGCTCCCGCTCGCCGTCGGCGCGGCGACGATCCTCGTGTCGTTCCTGATCATGCGCGTCGTCAACGAGTTCGCGGACATGTCGATCTTCGCGCTGAACCTCATCAACGGCATGGGGCTCGGCCTGGCCATCGACTACTCGCTGTTCATGGTCTCGCGCTACCGCGAGGAGATGGAGCACGGCCGCGACCGCGAGGCGGCGCTCGCCGTCACGGCGGCGACCGCCGGGCGCACGATCCTCTTCTCGGCCGTGACCGTGGCCGCCGCGCTCGCGTCGCTGCTGGTCTTCCCGCAGCGCTTCCTGTACTCGATGGCGGTCGGCGGCGTGATCTGCGCGCTCGCCGCGGCCGTCGTCTCCTCCACGCTGCTGCCCGCGCTGCTCGGCGCGCTGGGGCCGAAGGTCAACGCCGGTTCGCCGGCGCGCTGGCGGCGCGCGATCGCCCACGACGCGGCCGACGAGCGCAGCGGCTTCTGGTACCGGCTCTCGCGGGCGGTGATGCGGCGCCCGGTCCCGGTGGCGACCGGCGCGGCCATCCTGCTCATCGCGCTCGGCCTGCCGTTCCTGCGCATCGAGTTCACCGGCGTCGACGCCAGCGTGCTCCCGCACGAGCGCTCGGCCCGCGTCGTCGACGACGCGCTGCGCAGCGAGTTCCCGCCGAGCGAAAGCTCCCCGGTCTACGTCTCCGTCCGGGGCGACGCCGACGTGCGCGCCTACGCGCAGCGGCTGGGCGGCCTGCCGGGCGCGGCCACGCCCGCGCGGGTCACGCCGTTCGACGGCGGCAGTCGCATCGACCTCGTCGCCCACGGTCCGCCGCTGGGCGTGCGCGCGCAGGACCTCGTCGAGGGCATCCGGGCCACCCCGGCCCCGGCGCCGGTCAAGGTCGGCGGTCAGACGGCGGACTTCATGGACCAGCAGGACTCGCTCGCGTCCCACCTGCCCGCGGCGCTGGCCATCCTGGTCACCACGACGCTGGTCCTGCTCTTCCTGATGACCGGCTCGCTGATCCTGCCGATCAAGGCGCTGATCATGAACCTGCTGAGCCTCAGCGCGGCGTTCGGCGTGCTCGTGCTCGTCTTCCAGGACGGCCGGCTCGAGGGCCTCTTCGGGTTCACGAGCCAGGGCGCGATCGAGTCCAGCCAGCCCGTGCTCCTGTTCGCCGTCGCCTTCGGGCTGTCGACCGACTACGGCGTCTTCCTGCTCGGCCGGATCAAGGAGCTGCGCGACGCCGGGCGCTCGAACACGGAGGCCGTGGCGGTCGGGCTGCAGCGGACGGGCCGCATCGTCACGTTCGCGGCGATCCTCTTCATGATCGCCATCGGCTCGTTCCTGACGTCGCAGATCATCTTCATCAAGCAGCTCGGCTTCGGGACGGCGGCCGCCGTGCTGCTCGACGCCACGATCGTCCGCGCGCTGCTGGTCCCGTCCCTGATGCGCCTGCTCGGCGACTGGAACTGGTGGGCGCCGCGCCCGCTCGCACGGCTGCACCGGCGCATCGGCCTCGGCGAGGGAGCGGCCGCCTGAGCCTGGCGCGCGACACGGAGCTCGAGCCGGCCGGCGCGGGGCGCTGGCGCGGCGAGATCCGCGAGTCGTGGTGGGTCGTGCGCGGGCCGTTCGGCGGCTATGTCTCGACGTTCCTCACGCGCGCCCTGATCGCCGCCGTCGGCGACGCGGAGCGGCTGCCGCGCTCGCTCACCGTGCAGTTCCTGGCCGCGCTGCGGGCGGGGCCGGTGGAGGTCGCCGCGACCGTCGAGCGCGCCGGCCGCTCGGCCACGGTGGCGAGCCTGCGCATGGAGCAGGACGGCGCGCCGGTGGCGATCGCGCTGGGCGCGGCCGCGAAGTGGCGCGACGGCGACCCGGCGTGGGCCGATGCCGAGCCGCCCATCGCCGCGCCGCCCGAGGCGGCGTCGCCGCTGGGGCGCGACGGACCGATGCCGCCGTTCTTCGACCACTTCGACGTCCGCTGGGTCGACGGCGGCGCACCCGGGCGCCCGTCGCCCACCGGCCGCAACGTGGCCTGGCTGCGCCCGCGCGGCGGCGGCCCGCTCGATCACCTCGCGGTCACCGCGATGTCGGACGGCTGGATGCCGGCGGCGTTCTCGAAGCTCGGCCGGTTCGCCGACGTGCCGACGCTCGATCTCACGATCCACTTCCGCGCGCCGCTGCCGGTGGCCGACGAGTGGGCGCTCGCGGTCTACTCCACGCGCTTCTCGGCCGGCGGGACGTGGGAGGAGGACGGCGAGCTGTGGACGCCGGGCGGGACGCTGCTCGCCCAGTCGCGCCAGCTTGCGATGATCCGCGATCGCGCGTGAGCGAGATCGGCTACCTCGGGCTCGGGTCCAACGTCGGCGACCGCCGCGCGCACCTCCAGGCCGCGGTCGAGGACCTGTGGGGGCACGCCATCGAGGTCCTCGCCTCCTCGTCGGTCTACGAGACCGAGCCGGTGGGCGAGGTCCCCGACCAGCGCGAGTTCTTCAACGCCTGCGTGCGGATCGGGACGGAGCTCGGGCCCGAGGAGGTGCTCGACGCCGCCAAGGCCGTCGAGCAGGCGCTCGGCCGCGAGCTCTCCGGGCCCGGTTACGTGCGCCACGGGCCGCGCCCGATCGACGTCGACGTCCTGCTGCTCGGCGGCGAGGTCTACGAGTCCGGGCGCCTGCGCCTGCCGCACCGCGAGGTGACGTCGCGGCGCTTCGTGCTGGTCCCGCTGCTCGAGCTCGACCCCGATCTGATCGTGCCTGGCGCCGGCCGCGCGGCCGACGCATTGGCCGGGCTCGGCGACGGCCAGGCCGTGCGCCGCGCCGGGCCGCCGCTCGACGTCGGGCCGTAGGCCGGCCTCAGGCGCGGCCCGGGTAGTCCGGGAACCAGCGGCGCGCGAGCGCGCCGGCCGGGCGCGCGTCGATCTGCGGCGCGTACTCGTCGAGCGTGAGCGCGAGCCGCAGCGAGGACCCGATCTGCAGGTCGGCCTGGTTGGGCCGCTCGCCGCCGAGCGTGCCGTCGGCGATCCAGGCGTCGATGCGGTCGAGGTGCCCGGGGAGCGCGGCGCGGTCGCCCTCGACGTCGCGGTGGGCGTCGTTGAAGGCGGCCTGAGAGCGGACGACGCCGGGCGCGAGCGCTCGCACGACGGGCGCCGGCACGGGCGGTCGCGCGTCGACCGCGTAGCTGACCATCGCCGCCGGCCGCGCCTTCAGCGCGACCCACGTCAGCCGCCGCACGAGCTTCTGGAGCACGTCGTCGCCCCACGCCTCCGCCTCGACGACGCGCGGGTCGTCGCTGACGATGGGCGGCTCGGGCACGCGCGCGTCCAGCGCCCGCAGGATGTTGCCCGAGCCGAGCACCCGCTCGCCGTCGTCGAAGCGCACGCCGGGCACCGTGCCGCCGGGGAAGAGCGCACGCTGGACGACCTTGTGCAGCGGCGGGGGCCAGTCGACCCGCCGGAACGGGATGCGCTTCATGCGCAGCGCGACCTCGACCGCGGCGCACGGGTGCGAGGCGGCGACGGCGAACAGGGTGGCGGGCATGGCGTCATCATCCCGCACCACGATGCTGCTGGTGGTCGACGTCGGCAACACCCAGACGCACCTCGGCCTGTTCGAGGGCGAGGCACTCGTGCAGGACTGGCGGTTCGCGACCGTGCGCGAGTCGACGGCCGACGAGCTCGGCGCCGCGCTGCGCAGCCTGCTCGCGCTGCGCGGCTTCGCGTTCGACGCCGTCGACGCGTCGATCGTCTCCTCCACCGTGCCGCAGCTGCGGCCGGAGTGGAGCCAGATGGCCGAGCGCTACCTCGGCATGGACATGCTCGTCGTCGGCCCCGGGCTGCGCACCGGCATGCCGATCCGCATGGACAACCCGCGCGAGGTCGGGCCCGACCGGCTGGTGAACGCCGTCGCCGGCTACGAGCGCCTCGGCGGGCCGTGCGTGATCGTCGACTTCGGCACCGCCGTCACCCACGACGTCGTCTCCGACGAGGGGGAGTACCTCGGCGGCGTGATCTTCCCGGGAGTGGAGATCTCGCTCGAGGCGCTGACCGAGCGCGCCGCGGCGCTTCCGAAGGTGGACCTCGTAGAGCCGCGGACGCTCGTCGGCAAGTCGACGGTCGACGCCATCCGCTCCGGCGTCCTCTTCGGCTACGCGGCCATGGTCGACGGCATCGTCGGCCGGCTGCGCGAGCAGCTCGGCGCCGGGACGCGCACGCTGGCGACAGGCGGCCTCGCGGAGCTGGTCGTCCCCTACTGTGATGCCATCGACGCCGTCGACGACCATCTCACGCTCACCGGCCTGCGCCTGATCTGGGACCGCAACCGGCCATGAGATCGCTCCACGACCCCTGGCACCTGGGCGGCGTCCGCATCGCCAACCGGGTCGTGCTCGCGCCGCTGGCCGGCATCGGCAACTGGTTCGTGCGCCTGCAGGCCAAGCGCCACGGCGCCGGCCTCGCGGTGTCGGAGATGGTCTCCAGCCACGCGATCCACTACGGCAACCGGCGCACCCTCCACGAGCTGCTGCGCATCCACCCCGACGAGGGGCCTGTGGCGATCCAGCTGTTCGGGCAGGACCCGGAGATCATGCGCTCGGCCGCCGCGCACGTGGCCGGCCTCGGGCGCGTGGACCTCATCGACCTCAACATGGGATGCCCCGTGCCGAAGGTGATGAAGACCGGCGCGGGCGCGGCGCTGCTCGGCGACCCCGACACCGCCGTGGCGGTCGCCCGCGCCGCGCGCGAGGGTTCGAACCTCCCGGTCACCGTCAAGCTGCGCGCCGAGGGCATCCCCGTCGCCCGCCGGCTCGTGGAGGAGGCCGGCGTCGCGGGCATCACGTTCCATCCGCGCACGATCAAGGTGCGGCACAAGGGCACGCCCGACTACGACCTGGCGGCACGGGTGGTCGAGGAGCTGCCCGTCCCCGTGATCGTCTCCGGCGGCATGAACGGCGCCGAGCACGTGCGGTGGGTGTTCGAGCGCACCGGCTGCGCCGCGGTGATGCTCGCCCGCGGCGCGCTCGGGAACCCGTGGCTGTTCGAGCAGGTGCTCGGCGCGCGGGACAGCGAGCCGTCGCGCGTGGAGGTCGTGGAGGAGTGGCTGTGGGTCATCGACCGCGCGTGCGAGCACCTGGGTGAGGAGCGCGCCGCGGGGTACCTGCGCAAGTTCCACCCGTGGTACGTCGAGCGGCTCGGGGAGTCGCACGCCGTCCAGGACGCGCTCCAGCGCGCTGACAGCGCGGAAGGGCAGCGGGATGTGGTCGAGGCGTTGCTACCATGCCCGGCCGCGCCGACGGGCGCAGCGCTGGTCGAGTCCGCCTAGTCCCGGCGGGCTCTTTCTTTCTCCGAAGGGTCGACGACATGCAGAAGGACGTCATCCTCACCCCCGAGGGCCTCGAGAAGCTCAAGGCCGAGATCGAGTACCTGTCGAACGACAAGCGCCGCGAGGTCGCCGAGCGCATCAAGGAGGCGCGCGAGTTCGGCGACATCTCCGAGAACTCGGAGTACGACGACGCCAAGAACGAGCAGGCGATGCTCGAGGCGCGCATCGCGTCGCTCGAGGACAAGCTGCGCTCCGCCTCGGTGATCGACCCGACGGAGCTCGACAAGACCGTCGTGCGCGTCGGCTCGGTCGTCAAGGTCAAGGACTCCAGCTCGGGCAAGTCGCAGACGTACACGATCGTGGGCTCGACCGAGGCCGACCCGGCGGAGAACCGCCTCTCCAACGAGTCGCCGGTCGGCAAGGGCCTGCTCGGCCACAAGAAGGGCGACACCGTCTCGGTGCAGCTGCCCAACGGCAAGGCCCGCGAGCTCGAGATCACCAAGATCGACGTCGCGTCCTAGGCGTGAGCGAGGACGATCTCCTCGCGCAGCGCCGGCGCAAGCTGGAGGCGCTGCGGGCGGAGGGGATCGACCCGTTCCCGCACGCGTTCGCGGGCGTCACGCCGATCGCCGAGGTCAAGGCGCCGTTCGCCGAGCTGCCCGCCGGCCAGGAGACCGACGCCCGCGCGCGCGTGGCCGGTCGCCTGGCCGCGCGGCGCGGCCAGGGCAAGGCGGCGTTCCTCGACCTCGTCGACCGCTCCGGGCGCATGCAGCTGCACGCGCGCGCCGACGTGCTCGGCCAGGAGGCGCTCGACCGGCTGGTCGGCCTCGACCTCGGCGACCTGCTGGGCGCGGACGGGACCGTCTTCCGCACCCGCCGCGGCGAGCTGTCGCTCAAGCTCGAGGACTACGCGATCCTGGCCAAGGCGCTGCGGCCGCCGCCCGAGAAGCATCACGGCCTGACCGACGTCGAGACCCGGCTGCGCCGCCGCGAGCTCGACCTCATGGCCAACGAGGAGTCGCGCGACCTGTTCCTGGCGCGCTCGCGGGTGATCAGCGCCATCCGCCGCTTCCTCGACGCCGAGGGCTTCGTCGAGGTCGAGACGCCGATCCTCCAGCCGATCTACGGCGGCGCCGCGGCGCGGCCGTTCACGACGCACTTCAACGCGCTCGACCAGACGATGTACCTGCGGATCGCGACCGAGCTCTACCTCAAGCGGCTGATCGTCGGCGGCCTCGAGCGCGTCTACGAGATCGGGCGCAACTTCCGCAACGAGGGCCTGTCGCCGCGCCACAACCCGGAGTTCACCGTGCTCGAGTGGTACGAGGCCTACGCCGACTACGAGGACGTCGCCGCGCGCTTCGAGCGGCTGATGGCCGAGGTGGCGCGCGCGGCCGGCTACGCCGGCGAGCTCGACTTCGACGCGCCGTGGCGGCGCGAGACGCTGCGCGACGCCATCGGCTCGCGTACGGGCGTCGACGCCTTCGTCACGCGCGAGCTGGGCGAGCTGCGGGCGCTGATGCGCGAGCGCGGCCTCGAGGTCCCCGAGCACGAGGAGACGTGGGCGCGGCTCGTCGACCACCTGCTCACGCGCTACGTCGAGCCGGAGCTCGTCGCGCCCACGCTGCTGCTCGACTACCCGGTCGAGCTCTCGCCGTTCGCCAAGCGCCACCGCGCCGAGTCCGGGCTGGTCGAGCGCTTCGAGGCCTTCGCCGGCGGCATGGAGCTCGCCAACGCGTTCACGGAGCTCAACGACCCCGACGACCAGCGCGCCCGCTTCGAGGCCCAGCGCGCCGCCGCGGCGGCGGGCGACGCCGAGGCCCATCCCTACGACGAGGCGTTCGTCGAGGCGCTGGAGCAGGGCATGCCGCCGACAGGCGGAATAGGGATCGGAATCGACCGTCTCGTGATGCTCCTGACGGGCCGGGGGAGCATCCGGGAGGTCCTCCTGTTCCCCGCGCTCCGCGAGGTCTGAGCCCTCGCAAGCGCGACCCCGGCCGCTGGTAGGATGAGTCATGGCTCCAAACGGAACCCCGCGATCGTTCATCCCCCCGGCCGCCGGTGCCGAATAGGTGGGTGAAGGACCGGGGTATTTTCGTCTCTGGGGCGACCCCTAGACCGGACACACGCATCGACCGAGCGCTAGCCAAGTAGCAGGAAGGAAGCGCACACCCCCATGTTCGAGCGATTCACAGAGCGAGCACGCCAAGTGGTCGTCCTCGCGCAGGAAGAAGCGCGAACGCTCAAGCACAACTACATCGGCACCGAGCACATCCTCCTCGGTCTGCTCCGTGAGGAGGAGGGCCTCGCCGCGCGCGTGCTCGAGAGCCTCGACATCACCGTGGAGCGCGTTCGCGCCCAGGTGGTGCGCATCGTGGGCTCCGGCGAAGAGGTCACGTCCGGTCAGATTCCTTTCACGCCCCGCGCCAAGAAGGTGCTGGAGCTGGCGCTGCGCGAGGCGCTCTCGCTCGGCCACAACTACATCGGCACGGAGCACATCCTGCTCGGCCTGGTCCGCGAGAACGAGGGCGTCGCGGCTCGCATCCTGCTCGACTTCGACGCCGACTCCGAGAAGATCCGCAACGAGGTCATCCGCATGCTGTCGGGCCCCGGCGGGCGCCGGCAGGGCAGCAGCTCCTCCGGCTCGAGCGCAGCGGCGGGCGCCGGCGCGCAGGGCGAGGGCAAGAAGTCCTCGAAGCTGCTCGACCAGTTCGGCCGCAACCTGACCAAGCTGGCCGCCGAGGGCAAGCTCGACCCCGTCGTCGGTCGCGAGACCGAGATCGAGCGGATCATGCAGATCCTCTCGCGCCGCACGAAGAACAACCCCGTGCTCGTGGGCGAGCCCGGCGTCGGCAAGACCGCCGTCGTCGAGGGCCTGGCCCAGCGCATCACCAACGGCGAGGTGCCGGAGCTGCTCAAGAACAAGCAGATCTACACGCTCGACCTGGCCGCGCTGGTCGCGGGCTCGAAGTACCGCGGCGAGTTCGAGGAGCGCCTGAAGAAGGTGATGAAGGAGATCACCCAGCGCGGCGACATCATCCTGTTCATCGACGAGCTGCACAACCTCGTCGGC
>Ga0126307_10001965_pt1 | contig 13769 bp, 18 predicted proteins | sample Plot28_FD_89955 | JGI IMG/M metagenome (GOLD analysis project Ga0126307, IMG submission 89955) | Serpentine soil microbial communities from UC McLaughlin Reserve, CA, USA - Plot28 | ecosystem: Environmental > Terrestrial > Soil > Grasslands | place: USA: UC McLaughlin Reserve, Lake County...
AGGATGCCCGCGGCGACCATGACCTCGACGAGGGTGAATCCGCGCTCGTCGCGCAGTCGGCGCTTCGGGGAAGTCACACGGCGGTCATCGGCACACCGTCGCCGAAGGTTGAGCATCCCGTCGGCTACCAGACGCCGCCGACGCAGCCGCCGCGCGGGTCGCCGGTATCGGTGCATGTGCGGTCGACGGTCTGGTCGGCGAACTTCTCGAACGTGAACGTGTTACCGGTCCGCGAGTGCGACACAATCACGTAGGTGTCGCCGGCGGGCGTGATCTCGACCTCGCCGGGGCCGGCTCCCAGAGTGACGCCGGGATCGCCGTCGGGGCACGGGTCGTAGCGGTTTACCTCCGTGTAGCAGGCCTCCATCGCCGACACGACCGTTCGAGCATCCGACTTCGCGGCGCCGTCGAATGCCTTGGCGCGCTGGCCCAGGAAGGCGGGGAGCGCGATCGCGGCCAGCGTCGCGATGATGAGCACGACGACGATCAGTTCGATGAGCGTGAAGCCCTGCTGTGGGCGGAGATCAAGCCTGCTGGTCATGCACTCTGTGATCGGCAGGATGGGGTCATCACCCCATGAAATGACCGTCCAGTGGACGAGGTGCTTAAACGCCGCGAGGCGGGCCATCAGGCCCGCCTCGCGACTTTCACTGCGTTTGAGTCTGCGACTCAGCCGGTCCAGGAGGCGTTGCAGCCGCCCTTGGGCTCGGTGTTGGTGCAGGTACGCGTGGTCGTGCCGTCCGCGTTCTTCGTGATGGTGAAGTCGTTGCTCGACTTCGAGTGCGCGACGATGGTGTAGGTGTTCACGCCCGCGGCGGTGACCTCGACCTGACCGTCGGCGGAGCCCTCGTCGAGACCGGAGCCGGCGCCGGGGCCGCCCACGTACGTGTCGCCCTCCGTGAAGTACGACTCCATCTGCGACACCATGTTGCGGGCGTCGGACTTCGCCGACGAGTCCTGACCCTTGGCACGCTGGCCGAGGAACGCCGGCAGCGCGATCGCGGCGAGGATGCCGATGATCAGGATGACGACCAGAAGCTCGATCAGGGTGAAGCCCTTCTCACTCTGAGCGCGCTGGCGGAGCTTGTAAAGCATGTAGTGAACCCTCCTGAAGGGAACGTTGGGGCCTGTGAACTTCCTGCCAGGTCCTCGGTCCCTGCCGCCTTCTGGTGGCAACCCGGCTGGCTCCATCCGAGAGCTCCGTGGTTTTGCGTCACGCCCTCGCGGGCGATTTGCCTTTTGACACCTAGGTTCTGGCAAGCGACGTATCGGCACCGGGCGCGGATCGCTTAACCCGCGCTAAGCGCCTTTTCGTCCAGGGCTATGCTCGACGGATGCTCGTTCGCCGCCTCCTGCTGCTCGCCGCGGCGCTGATGCTGCTCGCCGCGCTCGCAGCGGGGCTGGCTCCGCGCGAGCAGGCGACGGAGGCGCCGTCCACGGAGCGGTCGGCGCTTCCGGCCGGCGGGACGGTCGCCGAGGAGATTCCCGCGAAGCCGGGAGCGAACAGCCGCGTGGTCGTGCGCCGCGGCGACCTGCTGCAGCTCGAGATCAGGGGCGACCTGCTCGACAGCGTGCTGATCGAGCGGCTCGACCGGATCGAGGCGATCGAGCCCTCGACGCCCGCGCGCTTCGAGATCCTCGCCGACGCGCCCGCGGGCGTCTATCCGATCCGGCTGGTCGACGACGATCGCCGGATCGGTACGATCCAGATCACGAACTGACGCGCGCCGCCTGGGCGTCGTGGTCCGGGATGAAGCGGCCCGTGCCCTCGCACCACGGGCAGGTGACGTCGTGCGGCGTGCCGCCGAGGTTGGAGATCACCTGGCCGGTGCCGCGGCAGGCATGGCAGCGCACTGGATCGTCGGGGGGTGCGGCGTCGGGCGGCGTCACGGCCGCTCACCGTAGCGACTGGTTCTCAGCCCATGCCGGGCGGCGCGACCGACGTGGCGGCGCGGGCGTCGTCCGACCCGCCGCGCACGACCGGGTCGGCCGGCCGGTCGGTCGGCAGGTGCCGGCGCAGCGTCGGCGGGACCTCGCGGTCGGTCAGCACCGACTGGAAGCCCCAGCGGCGGAAGCCCTGCTCGGCCGCGAGCGCGTCGGCGACGCGGAACAGCACGCCGAGGACCGTCGGGCTGCCGAGCGGCGAGCGCGCGGCCAGCGCCGTGACGAACTCCGGGTCGAACGCGTCGCGCAGCCTGGTCTCGTCGAGCGGCTTGGCGAATACGAGCGCGACGTTGGGCGCTTCGCCGGCCTCGCCGAGGTTCGTCAGCGCCGTCCCGCCCGTGCTCGTCCAGAGCCAGCCTTCGATGCCGTGTGTGCGCGGGATCACCGTCGTCGGGCTCACGCGGCGCAGGACGGCGAAGCGGCCGGACTCCCCGGTCACGGCGGCGGGACCGGCGTCGACGGTGGCCACCTTGACGGCGCCGAGCGCCAGCTCCAGCGGCGCGCGCAGCACGCGGCGATGCACGATCGAGACGCCGCTCGCGCTCAGCCTCAGCCGGTCGCCCTCGCGGCTGCGCGGCTCGCGCCAGCCGCTGGGCTCCGCGAGCGCCAGGACCAGCTCCGGCGTGCTGGGAGCGGAAGGCGGGGGAACGGAGCTCATCACGGAGTAGTAATCGGCCGGAGCGCCGCGAATCCGTAGCCCTCGGCAACCGTCACCGTGCGGTCGAGCGTTATGTCCAGCGCAGCTCCGCCGAGCCGCCGAGGAATTCGGCTAGCCGCTCGGCCTCGGTCTCGACCGCCGCCTTTACGTCGGCCCCGATGCGCTCGAACGGCTCAACGTCGACGGCGACCCGCCCGCCCGCGACGTCGTGCGACCACACGCCGGCGATCCGGCCGTCGACGAGCAGCACGGGCGAGAGCCAGCCCTGCGGTCGGTAGACGCGATCGCGCCGCTCCGGCGCGAGCACCGCCTCGCCATCCCGCGGCGCACCGACCACGTAGTGGTCGAAGCCGCCGAGCAGCCGCACGACGCCGGCGGGCTCGGCCGACTCGGCCTCGGCGACGTCGTCGGCGAGCATCCATTCGCGGCGGCCTTCCACGTCGACCTCGGTCACCTCGTCGCCGAGCGCCTTGATCCAGCGCGCGGCCTCCGCCGGCGACGTCATGCCGAACCAGCGTTGGAACTGCTCGCGCGGCGCCGGGCCGTATGCGTGCAGGTACGTGCGCACGATGGCCCGCGCCGCCTGCTCGGGCTCGACGCTCTCCCAGCCGCCGAGCCAGACGGCGGGCCGTGTGAAGCGCACCCGCTGGCCGTCGCTCGGGCCGAAGCAGAGGTCCCCGGTGAAGGCCGCGGGCTTCAGCAGGTCGCCGAAGCCGCCCTCGAGCTTGTTCGCGAGGTCCGGCTCGCCGACCCGCTCGGCGACCGCGGCGGCGAGCTCCTCGCGCGTCAGCAGCGAGCCGTCGAGCACGGCGGCGATCGCCGCGAGCATCGCCTCGGCCTGCCCGCGCTCGAGCCCGTGCGCTCGCAGCCAGGCCGGCACGTGGTGGCGCGGGCGCAGGCGCGAGAGCGCCGCCACGTAGCGCGGCAGCTCGGCCGCGACCAGCAGGTGCAGCGTCCCGCGCATCGCCCACGTCTTGACGAGCGACCGCTCCTGCCACAGCGCCCGGTCCAGCGCGCCGCGCTCGAGCCCCTCGACGCGCGCCCACAGCGTCAGCTCGGCCGCCGAGGCGACCTGCGCGTGCAGGCCGCCGATGGCCGAGACGACGTCGAGCGCGGCGGCGCGCGGGGCGCGTGCGGCGAGCTGCTGGCGCTGCAGGCGCCAGGCCAGCACGGCGTCCCACGCGAGGGACGTCACCGATGCTCGGCGACCTCGCCCGGCCGCTCCAGCTGGAAGCCGCTCCTCCCCCACGCCGGCACGCCACCCTCGACCACATGCCAGACGTCCTGCGCGCCGTGGTGCTGGGCGAGGCTCGCAGCGACCGCCGCGCGCTCGCCGGACGCGCAGATCACCGCCAGCGGTGCCTCGGGGTCGACCTCGTCCGGTAGCGAGTGGAGATCGTGGTAGGGCACGTGCAGCGAGCCGGGGATGTGGCCCGCATCCCACTCCGAGCGCTCGCGCACGTCGAGCACCTGCACGTCGCCCCGTTGCCAGCGGTCGTGCAGCTCGGGCACGGTCGCCCGCGTGGTGCCGACCACCGGACGCTTCTCCTCGCGCCAGGCGGTCATCCCGCCGTGCAGGTAACCGGCGATGCGGGTGACGCCGACCGCCGCGGCGAGCGCAGCGGCGCGCCGGCCGTCGGCGTCGTCGCGGCCGATGAAGGCGACGTCCTGCGCGGGGTCGGCGAGCCACGCGAGCTTGGTGCCGAAGCCGGCGCGCAGCGCCGTGACGCAGATCGAGCCTGGGATGTGCGCGTCGTCGAACTGCAGCTCGGTGCGGACGTCGACCAGCAGGGCTCCCTCGGCGCGCCTGCGCTCGAGCTGGCGCGGAGCGAGCGGGTGGGCCTCGCCGCCGTCCTGCAGCAGCGGGCCGCGATTGACGGCGACGATGGTGTGGAAGTTCGGCGGCTGCGGGCCGAGCGTCGCGAGCGCCGCGCGCACGAAGTCGTCCTCGTCGTCGATCCCCAGCGCCGGGTTGTGCGCGCGCTCGAACCCGATCGTCGACGAGACCTTGAGATCCATGCCCGGGCCGCCGCACATCGAGCCGCCGAGGTGCGCGGGCCACAGCTCGACCTCGGGCGGGAGCGAGAGCAGCCGGGCGTGCAGCGAGCGGAACACGCCGCGCGCGCCCTGCTCCTTGTCGATCGCGAGGTCGGGCCGGGCGACGTCGCCGACGAACAGGCTGTCACCCGACAGGACTGCCCACGGCGCGTCGTCGCCGCGGGCGGTGTCGAGCAGCAGGAACGCGGTGTGCTCGGGCCGGTGGCCGGGCGTGTGGAGCGCGCGCACGCGAAGCGCGCCGAGCTCGAGCTCCCATCCGTCGTCGAACGGCTCGTGCGCGTAGTCGGGCTCGGCGGCGCGGTGGATGTGGATCGGCGCGCCGGTCGCGGCCGCGAGCCGCCCGTGACCGGAGACGTGGTCGGCGTGCGTGTGGGTCTCGAGCACGTGCTCGATCCGTACGCCGACGTACCGCGCCAGCGCCAGGTACTCGTCGATCTCGAGCTTGGGGTCGACGACGGCGGCCACGCCGGCGTCCTCGTCACCGATCAGGTAGGAGGCGCAGCCGAGGTCGTCGTGGGTGAGCTGGCGGAAGAGCATCGCTTCCGACTCTGCCGCACGGCTGCGGCGCGCGCAACACGCTGTTACGTTGAGGGCATGTGCCGAAACATCCATACGCTCCACAACTTCGACCCACCCGCGACCGCGGAAGAGGCGCGCGACGCCGCCCTGCAGTACGTACGCAAGATCAGCGGCTTCAACCGGCCGTCGAAGGCCAACGACGCCGCGTTCGAGCGCGCGGTCGATGCGGTCACCGCCGCGACGATGCGGCTGCTGGACGAGCTCGTGACGTCAGCGCCGCCGAAGGATCGCGAGGCCGAGGCGGCCAAGGCGCGCGCCCGCAGCGCGCAGCGCTTCGCGGCGTAGCGATCAGGCGGGCCGGAAGGCATCGACGAGCTCCTGCAGCACCGGCCGCGCACCTGGGGGCGCTTCGATCGTCAGCACGATCGCGTCGCGTTCGTCGCCGACGCTCATCGCGAGGAAGCCACAGCACCGGGACTCGGCGGCGACGATCGCGTCGAGGCGCTCGCGCACGCCGGAGCGGCGTGCGAAACGGAGCTCGGCGCGTGCTCCGTGGGTCCGGGAGCTCAGCAGGGCTGTCCGGCCCAGATCGGCGATCTCCGACAGGCGAGCCGGCAGCTCGGTCGGGCTGAGCGAGCAGGCGATCGGAAGTTCGGTCGACATGCGAGCTACTGTGCACCTTCAACCCGGGTTGAAGTCAAGGCGGAACTCCATGCACGACGAATCGCTCACCATCGGCCGGCTCGCTCGGCGCTTCGGGCTCAAGACCTCGGCGATCCGTTACTACGAGGCCGTCGGCGTGCTGCCGGCGCCGCGGCGCGAGCGCGGCCAGCGTCGCTACGGGCCGGACGCGATCCGGCGCCTGGAGGTGCTGGAGGTCGCCAAGCGGGCGGGCTTCTCGCTCGCCGAGGCGCGCGTGCTGCTCCAGAGCACCGAGGCGGGTTCCCCCGCCTATGAGGCCCTGCGCGAGCTCGCGGCGCGCAAGCTGCCCGAGGTGGAGGCGCTGATCGCCCGCGCACAAGCGATGCGGGCGTGGCTGCGCGCGGCCGAGGAGTGCTCGTGCGCGACGTTCGACGTCTGTGCGCTGTTCGAGCCGCTCTCCGTGACCCGGGGCTGACGGTGCGGATCCGGACCGCCGATGCCGCGGACGCCGGCGCGGTCGCCGCGATCTACAACGAGAGCATCGCGGAGCGCGAGGCGACGTTCGAGACAGCGGAGCGCAGCGCCGGCGACGCGCTGCGTTGGCTCGCAGCTGACGGCGAGCCGCTGCTCGTCGCGGAGGACCAGGAGCGCGTGCTCGGCTTCGCCCGCGTCATCCGCTCCTCGGACCGCTGCGCGTACGAGGGAGTCGGCGACTACACGATCTACCTCGCGCGCGACGCGCGCGGCCGCGGCGTCGGGCGCGCGCTGCTCGCCGCGCTCGTCGCGGCGGCCGAGCAGGCCGGCTACTGGAAGCTGATCGGCAGGCTCTTCACCAGCAACGCGGCGAGCATCGCGCTCGCGCGGCGCTGCGGCTTCCGCCAGGTCGGCGTCCACGAGCGCCACGGCCGCCTCGATGGCGAGTGGAAGGATGTTCTCGTGGTCGAACGGCTGATCGGCGAGGCCGCGCGCGGCTGATCCGCGCGGGTCGCGGGCGTCTGCCGCCGCGTGGCCCCGCGCTTGCGAGCGGCGACGCGCTCGACGATGCCCCATTTCAAGCGCTCGACGCTCTCGATCTCGAACCCGACGTCGCCGAGGTAATCCAGCGGATCTCGCAGGAGGTGGTCGGCGGCGAAGCGGACGCTGAGCGGGTCAAGCACTCTTTGGGCCGCGCGTACGGCAAACGATGGGCTGCGCACGTGTTCGAGCAACACCAGCCGCCCGCCGGGGCGTAGGACCCGATGTGCCTCGGTCGCAGCCGCGTGGTCATCGGGGATCGTGCAGAGGCCGAACGTAATGATCACGGTGTCGAAACTGTGGTCCTCGAAGTCGAGCGCCTGCGCGTCACCGATCCGCAGGTCGACGTCGAGCCCCAGCTGCGCGGCCCGCCTGCGCGCGATCTCCAGCATCTGCGGGCTGAGCTCGATTCCGGTCAGCCGAACGTGGGCGGGGTAGTAGGGCAGATTGCGCCCGGTTCCGACCGCGAGCTCGAGGACCTCGCCGTTGACCCGTGAGCAGGCCCACTCGCGGCCGCCGGCGAAGAGGATCCGGTCATAGAAGCCCATCTGGCGGTCGTAGCGGGGCGCCTCCTTGTCCTGAATGCGCCGCACGCGCTCGGTCTCGGTGAGCGTCGTTTGCTTCATCGCCCGCCGGAGCGCAGCATCATCCACACCATCATTCCCATCATCGCTGCGCAGCCGCCGGCCGGGATGACGTCGCGGCGCCTGCACCCGCCGCCAAGAGGACCACGCCGGCCGCGATCAGCAGACCGCAGAGCATCATGTGCCAGCCCTTCATCGTCAGCTCCCTTCTCTCCTCATCCCGTTCTGCGGCCGATGCCGACCGCCGCAGTCGGCCCCTGATCCCCGCAGGCCATGCTGGCAAATGCCCGTGTCGGCCATGTGAGGTTGGCGCGCCTGCAGCTCGCGCATGCCGGTTCGCGGTCCGGGCAGACTCAGGGAGCGGCTGCGTGAGGGCTCAAGCGGTCATCCTGTAGCGCGAGCAGATGGCATCGATCCACGTGGTGAACGGGCCGCTTGACGATGAGCGGCGCGGTGAGGCGCTCTGCGGCGGGGACGTGCTGATCTTCAAGGACGTGGCGCCGCTACGGCGCCTTTCGACGCTCGCCGGCGAGCTCCTCAGGGCGGTGTTCGGCGAGGCGCCGGCGCACGCGCAGTTCGCCCTCGGACCGGAGGAGTTCGCAGCTCGAGCGAGCGCGCTGGTCAAGCGGTGGCGGCGGCACCCTGCGGCTGTCGAGGGCTTCCGGGAGGTGCTGCGAGACGCGTGGTTGTCCAACATCTACGCCAAACGAACTGGTGGACACCGATACTCCCGATCACCCGGGAACGCACGATTGCGCTGTACCCCGCCTACTGGTCGCGCCCGCTCGCGAACACGAGCGCAAGATGGGACCTCGAGGCGTGCGGGAGATGCCGATCGTCCCGACGCCGACGGAACCGGTGGACGCGGACTCGGAACTACGCATCGTGATCGAGCCCGGCGATCTGTTGTGCTTCTCGGGCGCTCACTGCACGCCAGCGTTCCCAACACCCTCGGGCGCCACCCGCTTCAGCGTCGAGCTCCGCACCGTCACCGCCGACGACGTCCAAGGCAGACGCGGCGCTCCCAACGTCGACGGCGAAGCGCCACGGGTGGCTTGGCGCTGGTTCACGGGCATCACCTCGAGCGCCTCGCTGACCGAGCTGGCCGAGCCGCGGACATGAACCGGAACCACGCTGTGCATCGCGCCACTAGTCCGCATTAGTTGGGTCGTGGCGTGACCTCAGCGTGTCTCGCGGTCCTGCTCGCGCTGGTGAACGCGTTGGCTGGCGCGCTGTTTGGCGCTCGACGGCAGCCACTTGGAGAGCTGCGAGCGGTGTTCGGCAACCCAACGATATCCGCGGTCCGTTAGCTTGGGAAACCGCGCGCAACCGGCTGCCGCGAGCCGACCAGCAGGCAACGCTCTCAAGAGCGGTGGCAATGCCGCGCCTCCCGAGCGTCGCTCGCCGGTAGGCGAGATCAGGTGCCACGAGGCCATCCGCTCTGGGGGCGTGAGCTCTCCGAGCAGGTCGTCGGCCTCTAATCGCTGGAGCGCGATCGGGTGCAAGCGCGCCGCGCGGTCCCACCGCAGCAGGGCAGACAGCAGCCACTTGCAGAAGCCGCAGTCCGCGTCGTAGAGGACCACCCAGCGGCATTCGCTGGGCAGGCCGGACGGGCCCTCACTGGCGTGAGCATCGCCCGTCACGTGGATACCAACCGGGGCACGAGACGGTATTGCTTCGGATCTTGGCTCAGGCGGACCAGATCGCGTCATACCCGCGTCGGTCAAGCGGAAGTAGCCAACAGGCTGCGATCTGCCGGTCGATGACGTCGTACAAGCCCACGGTCGACCAGCGATGGTCGACGCCGCGGATCGTGGCGAACCCGTCGGTTAGCGCTGCGATTCGGTCTCCGTCGCCGACGAGAACGTCTCGTCGCTTCATCTGAAAGGTGTGATCGACGCGGTCTCGTCGTCGTCGGAAGTAGTCGAGCACCTGCTCGAGACCACAGTGGGTCCCGGCGATGCGATTGTCGCCGGGCACGGTCCAGGTGATGTTCGGAGCGAGGAGCTGCTGGAAGGCAGCGCCGGAGCCGCCGGCGTAGAACTCGTTTTGCGCCTTGTGCACTCGATCTAGAAGACTGATGGCAGTGTCCCGCCTCATGGTCGGCACGAGCGGCCTGTTGTGTCGCCTGGCAGCAGATCCCCGCGCAGGCGAGGTCTTCGGCGCGATCAACCGGCTCGACGGCGTCAAGATGCTCGCGCTCGCCACCGTCATCACGACCGCCGCGCTCGCGCGGCGCGAACTCGTCCTGCCCAGGTGGCTGAGCGCGGCCGGTGCAACGCCAAGCCTCGCGTTGGTCGTCTCCGGCGTCGGCTGTCTCGCGCTCGACGGAGCCCTGCCGGCGCCGCCATCCTGTCGCTTCCGCTGCTGCTGATCTGGGTCGCGGGGACCGGCGTGGCGCTGGGACGGCGGCAAGCGGAGGATCTCGCCTCACCCCGAACGGTCCCGGACCCTCCCAGTCGTTCGCGGCCGGTATCCGAGGACCAGGTGCGCGCCGCGATGGGCGCACCCTTCTTCCTGGTCTCCGTCTATTACGTGGCGAGCACGATCGCGCGCATGATCAGGTCCGCTCGGAGCTGATCGAGCAACTCGCGCACGCCGACGACCTCGGCGCCGTGCGCGCGCACGCGGCGCCGAACCCCTGTGTCGGACCTCCCGCGCTCAGCGATGGCCCCGGGCCAGGCTCAGGTCGTCGTCGGCGGCGGCGGTGCGCAGCGCGGACGGGCTGCGACCGGTCTGTTCGCGAAAGACGCGGTGGAACTGAGCATAGCTGCCGAAGCCGGCCTCAAGGGCGGCGGCGAGCGCGGTGGTGCGCCGCCCTTCGTCGTAGCAACGCAGGAAACGCTGCAGTCGCTGCTGGTTGCGGAATCGGCTGATCGACACGCCGCTCTGCTCCTTGAAGATCCGGCTCAGGTGCGAGGGGCTCAGGCTCGCAGCCCGCGCCAGCGTGGCGAGATCACCTGCGTCCGGGTCGGCTCGCAGCATGCGAGCGACGGACTCCACCGCCGGATGCAGATCGACGCCTTCGACGACGTCGTCGCCGTCGAGAAACGCTCGCCAGGCGAAGCTCAGCAGGTACCCCAACCCGGTGTTCACAAGAACGTCGTCTACCGCCTCCGCATCCCGCACTTCGTGGAAGAGGGCGGCGAGACGGCGAACCCGGCCGGAGTCGAGCCGGCGCCAGAACTGGCCGGCGGGATCCTTCTCGAGCAGGGGTCGCGCTTGCGGGGTCGTCGCGATCCGAGCGACGAGAGCGGGCCGGAAGACCGCCCACCAGAGCTCGTGGTCGGCGGACTCGTCGATCAGGACGTGATCCTGACCGGAAAAGAGCCACGTCAGCGTGCCGGGCGTGAGCACATAGCGACGGTCGCCCAACAAGTAGGAGGCGGTGCCGCGGACGACGAGGTTGAGCTCGAGCTCGGCATGGCGATGGGGGCGGGGTCGCACGTCGCCGACCGTGTGCCGAACCACGCGTCCATCCAGGCCGGCCCGAACTCCGAGGTCGTCGATCATCGCAAGAAACGATAAGAACTCGCGCTCTTCCGCGAAGACATGGCGACCATCACCGCAGATTGTGTGATCGTCAACGATGGCAGGAGGGCAACGTGGCCGTCTCAGCTCTGCGCATCACATCCGAGCACGCGCGTCAGTACCGTGAGGAGGGCTTCTTCGTCCTGGAAGGGATCGTGTCCCCGGGCGATCTCGACACGCTGCGCAGCGAGTGCCAGCGTTTCATCGACGAGCGCGACCGGGAGATGGATCGCCTCGGCGTCGACAAGCTCGACCTCGACCACCGCGGCAGCCGCTACTTCGTCCACGCATACGGCGAGAGCCCCGCAGTCGAGCGCTTCCTGTCCTCGGACCTCATGGCGCGGATCGCCCAGGCGGCGCTCGGGGACACCGTCTACCTGTTCAACGAGCAGTACGTCGTGAAGGCCGCGGAGCGGGGGATGAAGTTCAGCTGGCACCAGGACTCGGGCTTCATCGACTACGCGCACCGGCCATATCTCACGTGCTGGATCGCGCTCGACGACATGACCGAAGCCAACGGCACCGCGTACCTGCTGCCCTACTCACGCGCCGGCACCCGAGACGTCGTAGAGCACGTGCGCGACCAGGAGAGCAACGACCTGGTCGGCTACTTCGGCGACGACCCGGGCGACCCGCTGATCGTACCGGCCGGGAGCATCGCCTGCTTCTCTACGACGCTCTTCCACCGCAGCGGCCCCAACACGACCGACCGCATGCGTCGCGTCTACGTGGCGCAGTACTCGGCCGAGCCGATCCTCAGGGAAGATGGCTCACAACCGCGGATGCTCGCCGAGCCTGTCCTGGTCGACGGCAGGCGCGTGGGCTGACCACGCGTCCCGCAACCCGGCACGCCGATCGCTGCGACGACACAGATCGAGCCGTCGGCGGACCATGACCCAAGAGTACGACCTCACGCCATCGCAGCGGCGCTGCTGCCGCGCGACCTGCGGGCGTCTCCAGGGTCGAATCGATGCCGCTTCCGACAAGCTCACTTGATCGCGTCGTACACCTTGAACATCGGCATGTACATCGCGACCACGATGAACCCGACGATGCCGCCGACGAGCACGATCATGACCGGCTCGAGGATCGACGTGAGCGCCTTGATCGCCGCGGCGACCTCGTCCTCGTAGAAGTCGGCGACCTTGGAGAGCATCGTGTCGAGGTTGCCGGTCTCCTCGCCGATCGCGATCATCTGCGCGACCATCGGCGGGAAGATCGGGGCCTCGCGCAGCGGGCCCGCGATCGAGCCACCCGACTTGACCGACTCGATCACGGCCGCCATCGCCTTGTCGACGACGGTGTTGCCGGCGGTCTGGCCCGTCACCTCGATCGCGTGCATGATCGGGACGCCGGCGCCGTAGAGCGCCGAGAACGTGCGCGACCAGCGCGCGAGCGCGATCTTCTGCACCGTCTGGCCGATCTTGAAGGGGATCCGCAGACGGAACTGGTCCCACTGCGGGCGGCCCCAGGAGGAGCGCTTCCACTTGCGGAATCCGACGACTCCGCCGACGGCGATCGCGATCAGGATGTACCACTGCCCCGTCACCGCGTTCGACAGCGCGACGGTGAACTTCGTGATCGCCGGCAGCTCGCCGCCGAAGTCCTTGAAGACGCCGATGAACACCGGGACGATGAACGCGATCATCCCGATCAGGACGAGGAACGCGAAGCTCATCACCACGGTCGGGTACGCCATCGCGGACTTGACCTGGCGGCGCAGGGAGTCGTCCTTCTCGAGCTGGTCGGAGATCCGCTCGAGCGCCTCCTCCAGTACGCCGCCGGTCTCGCCGGAGCGGACCATCGCGACGTAGAGCGGGTTGAACACCTTCGGGTGGCGCTCGAGCGCGTCGGAGAAGTTCAGGCCGGCCTCGATGTCCTCGCGCACGGCCGCGATCGTCTCGCGCAGCAGCTGGTTCTCGACCTGCTCCTCGAGCACGTAGAACGCGCGCAGCAGCGTCATGCCGGAGGAGATCATCGTCGCGAGCTGGCGCGACATCACCGTCAGGTCGCCGGCCTTGACGCGCTTGGGCCCGAGCCGCAGCTCCATGTTGAGGCCGGACTTCTTCTCCTCGAGCGCCATGACCTTCAGGCCCTTGCCCTTGAGCTCGGACGTCACCGTCTTCTTGTCGGCGCCGTCGATCGTGCCGGCCTGCGGGCTGCCGGCGAGGTCGACCGCCTTGAACGCGAACGTCGCCACTACGCGGCCCTCGCCAGCTCGCCGTCGCCGAGCGGCATCTCGATCAGCTTGCGCAGCTCCTCGGGCGAGGAGGAGCGGGTCTCGGCGATCGCCTCCGTGATCCGCCCGGCCCGCACGAGGCCGGCCAGCGAGGCGTCCATCGTCTGCATCCCGTGCGACGCGCCGGTCTGGATCAGCGAGTAGATCTGGTGCGTCTTGCCCTCGCGGATCAGGTTGCGCACGCCGGGCGTCGGCACGAGCACCTCGGCGGCGACCGCGCGGCCCTTGCCGTCGGCGGTCGGGACGAGCGTCTGCGTGACGATCCCCTGCAGGCCGATCGCGAGCTGCGCGCGGACCTGGCCCTGCTGGGCCGGCGGGAACACGTCGATGATGCGGTCGACGGTCTGCGGCGCGTCCTGGGTGTGGAGCGTCGCGAAGACGAGGTGGCCGGTCTCGGCCGCGGTCAGCGCGGTGCCGATCGTCTCCATGTCGCGCATCTCTCCGACGAGGATCACGTCGGGGTCCTGGCGCAGGGCGGCCTTGAGCGCCATCGCGAACGACTGCGCGTCGCCGCCGAGCTCGCGCTGGTTGACGATGCACTTCTTGTGCCGGTGGAGGAACTCGATCGGGTCCTCGATCG
>Ga0126307_10001966_pt1 | contig 13762 bp, 11 predicted proteins | sample Plot28_FD_89955 | JGI IMG/M metagenome (GOLD analysis project Ga0126307, IMG submission 89955) | Serpentine soil microbial communities from UC McLaughlin Reserve, CA, USA - Plot28 | ecosystem: Environmental > Terrestrial > Soil > Grasslands | place: USA: UC McLaughlin Reserve, Lake County...
GTCGTCGGACCCGACGGCCCGGTCCCGTTCCTGGACCTGTTCCAGGGCCGCGACGAGCTCGTGGTCTACAAGCACATGTGGTACGACGGCGCGCCGCACCAGGGGCAGTGCGAGGGCTGCACCTTCAACGCCTGGCACATGAAGGACGCCGTCTACCTGCACGCCCGCGGCGTCTCGTTCGCCGTCCTGACCACGGGCCGGTGGGACGAGGTGGCCTCCTACGTCGAGTTCATGGGCTACACCCAGCCCTGGTACTCGGTGCGCGGTGTGACGGCCCCGGTCGGCGACAGCATGGGTTCGATCACCTGCTTCCTGCGCGACGGCGACCGCACGTTCCTCACCTACTCCACGACCGGCCGTGGCAACGAGCCGGCCGACGGGTCCCTCGGCCTGCTCGACATGACGCCCTACGGTCGGCGCGAGGGGTGGGAGGACAACCCCGAGGGGTGGCCCGAGGCCGGGGAGGCCGGCTCGCCGGTCGGTGGGCACGGCTCGCCGATCTGCTGGTACTGGCGCTCGGACGCCGACGGGAACGCCACCTGGGGCCCGACCAGCCGCCCCGTGCCGCAGTGGACCCGCCCCGGCGCGACCCCCGTGGAGACCCTCGGCCGCCAGGGCGACCACCTCTGACGCTCGGTCAGGCCAGGGCCCGCGCGACCACCGTCAGGTCGGCGACCAGCGCGTCGTAGGCAGCGGCCCGCCCCTCGTCCGGCGTGCGCAGGATCGCCGAGGGGTGGGTCGTCGCGAGCATCCAGGTCTGAGCCGGCGCGCCCTCGTCGGGCTCGTCGTCGTCCGCCTCGTCCCCGACGTCGGCGACGGCCGTCAGGCCCGGCGGCGTCCAGGGGAGAAGCCGGCCCCGGTCCTGGGTGATCCGGAAGGACGGCGAGATCAGCGTCTTGGCCGCGGTCGCGCCGAGGCACACGACGACCTCGGGCTTGAGCACCTCGAACTCCGACTCCAGCCACGGCCGGCACGCGCGCATGTGCTCGGGGCCGGGCGTCTGGTGGATCCGGCGCTTGCCCTTCACGGTGAATCGGAAATGCTTCACGGCGTTGGTCACGTAGGCGTCCCGGCGATCGATCCCGGCGTCACCGAGGGCCCGGTCCAGCAGCTTCCCGGCCGGCCCCACGAAGGGCTCGCCCTTCCGGTCCTCCTGGTCGCCGGGCTGCTCCCCGACGAACACGATCCGTGCGGTCTCCGGGCCCTCGCCGAAGACCGTCTGCGTCGCCGGCTCCCACAGCTCGCAGGCGCGACAGCCGGCGGCGGCCGACCGCAGCCCGTCGAGACCCACTCCCCGTGGGGGCGAGGCGATCCCGTTCTCGGTCATCCCACGATGACACCGCACGGCGCGGGCCGGCGCGAGAGGGACGGGCGATACCGTGCCGGTGAGGAACCGCGGGGGAGGTCGGGTGCTCGAGTTCGACGGGCTGCGCAAGAGCTTCGGCACCCACCGCGTGCTCGACGGCGTCGGCTTCACCGTGGAACCGGGGTCGATGTTCGGCTTCTGCGGGTCCAACGGCGCGGGCAAGACGACGACGATGCGCATCGCGATGGGCCTGGTGCGGGCCGACGCCGGCGAGGTGCGCTGGAACGGCCGCCCGCTCGACCAGCGGGTGCGCCGGCGCATCGGCTACATGCCGGAGGAGCGCGGGCTCTACCCGAAGATGAAGGTGGCCGAGCAGGTGGCCTACTTCGCCCGGCTGCACGGCCTGGACCCCGCGGCCGCCGCACACGCCGCCGGGGAGTGGGTCGAGCGGCTGGGGCTGGGGGAGCGGCGGGGCGACTCGGTGGAGAAGCTGTCGCTGGGCAACCAGCAGCGCGTCCAGCTGGCCGCCGCGCTGGTCAGCCGGCCCGAGGTGCTGATCCTCGACGAGCCCTTCTCCGGGCTGGATCCCACCGGCGTCGACTCGCTCGCCGAGGCATTGCTCGACCAGTGCCGCGCGGGCGTGCCGTCGTGTTCTCCAGCCACCAGCTCGACCTGGTCGAGCGGCTGTGCGACTCCGTGGGCATCCTCGCCCACGGCCGGGTCGTCGCCGCCGGCACGGTCGAGCAGCTGCGGGGCCGGGAAGCCGGGCGCCTGCTGCGGGTCGTCGTCCCCGAGGCTCCGCCGCAGTGGGCCGCGGGACTGGACGGCGTCCGGATCGTGTCCCAGCAGGCCGGCGACACCCTCCTGGAGCTGGCCGAGCAGACCGACGACCAGTCCGTGCTGGCTGCCGCGCTGCGCACCGGCCGGGTCACCCACTTCGCCTGGCGGGAGCCCACGCTCGTGGAGCTCTTCCGGGAGGCGGTCGCGGCCACGCCCGGTCAGGACGCGGCGTGACCGAGCCCCGCGACCTGGGCAGTGCGGCGCTGGTGCGGCTCGTCGCCGGCCGGGAGATGTCCAGCCGCCTCCGCGACAAGAACTTCATCATCAGCTCGATCGTGATCATCCTGCTGCTGGTCGGCTCGCTGGCGCTCCAGGTGGCGCTGAACGCCGGCGAGGGCGAGACGCGCGTCGGCGTCGTCGGCGAGGCGGCGGAGCTCGGCCCCGCGCTGGAGGCGCAGGGCGAGGCGCTCGACGTCGAGGTCACCGTGACCGAGCTGGACGACGAGGCGGCCGGCCGCCGCGCCATCGAGGACGGCGACGTCGACGGAGTGGTCGTGCCGGGGGACGGGACCCCGCAGCTGCTGGTCGAGCAGTCGGCGGGCAGCCCGCTGCAGGCGGTCGTCCAGGGAGCGGTGGCCCAGCTGTCGGTGACCGAGCAGCTCGCCGCCGCGGGGCTGCCGTCCCTCAAGGTGCCGGAGGTGCAGGTCACCGCGCTCGACCCCGACGCCGACACCGACGGGCAGCGGGTGGTCGCCGCCGTCGTCGGCGTCGGCGTGCTCTACGGCCTGCTCATCCTGTTCGGCCAGTTCGTCGCCCAGGGCGTGGTCGAGGAGAAGGCGAGCCGGGTCGTCGAGCTGTTGCTCGCCACCATGAAGCCCTGGCAGCTTCTGGCCGGGAAGATCCTCGGGCTCGGTCTGCTCGGCCTGGGGCAGATCATGCTGATCGCCGTCGTCGGCGTGGGCGGGGCGCTGGCGTTCGACCTCTTCGACGTGCCCGGTGACCTGATCGACACGGCGGTCGGGGTCGTGGCGTGGTTCGTCCTCGGCTATGCCTTCTACGCCGCGATCTTCGCCGTGGCAGCGTCCCTGGTCAGCCGCCAGGAGGACCTGGGCACGGTGCTCATGCCCACGACCCTCGTCCTCATCGCGGCGTTCGTCGTCGGCATCCAGGCGGCGGGTGACCCGGGCGGAACGCTGGCGACGGTCACCTCCTACGTCCCCGGGCTCTCCCCGCTCGTGATGCCGGTGCGCCAGGCCGCCGGAGAGGTCGCCTGGGTGGAGGTGGCCCTCGCCGTGTTCCTGATGCTGGTGGCGATCGCCCTGGTGGTGCGGCTCGGTGGCCGCATCTACGCCGGCGCGCTGCTGCGGACCGGCGGCCGGACGAGGCTGCGGGAGGCGCTGCGGGCCGAGCGCGGCTGAGCGGGTTGGGGGCGATCGGCCTCGGGTAGCCGGGCGGCATGGCGATGCAGCTGGGCTACACGATGATGACCGAGCAGGCCGGCCCGAAGGACCTCGTCCGGCACGTCGTGGCAGCCGAGGCGGCGGGCTTCGACTTCGCGGTCACCAGCGACCACTTCTTCCCGTGGCTGGACGAGATGGGCCACTCGCCGCACGCGTGGACGGTGCTGGGCGCCGCCGCGCAGGCCACCAGCCGCATCCCGCTGACCACCTACGTCACCTGCCCGACGTTCCGGTACCACCCGGCGGTGGTCGCGCAGAAGGCGGCGACGCTGCAGCTGCTCACCGACGGCCGGTTCACCCTGGGCCTCGGCTCGGGGGAGAACCTCAACGAGCACGTGGTGGGCGGCGGGTGGCCGGCCGCCGACGTCCGCCAGGAGATGCTGGTAGAGGCGATCCACATCATCCGCGACCTGTTCGACGGCGACGGCTACACCAATTTCCGCGGCGAGCACTTCGACGTCGAGTCGGCCAAGCTCTGGGACCTGCCCGGGACGCGGGTGCCGATCGCCGTGGCGGTCTCCGGCCGGCAGTCGTGCGAGATGGCCGGGGAGCTCGCCGACGTCATGATCGCCGTCGAGCCGAAGGCCGAGCTCGGCGAGTGGTTCGACGCCGCCGGGGGCGCGGGCAAGCCGCGGATGGGCCAGATGCCCGTCTGCTTCGACACCGACGAGGCCGCGGCCGTCACCCGCGCGCGCACCCTGTTCCGGTGGTTCGGCCTCGGCTGGAAGGTCAATGCCGAGCTGCCCGGCCCGCCGGCGTTCGACTCGGCCAGCCAGTTCGTCCGCGAGGAGGACGTCGCGGCGAACATCCCCTGCGGCGACGACGTCGACGCCGTCCTCGAGGCCGCGAAGGAGTACGCCGACGCCGGTTTCACGCACCTCGCGGTGGTGCAGATCGGGGGCGAGCAGCAGGAGCCGTTCATCGAGTGGAGCGAGAAGACGCTGATGCCGGCCTGGCGGAACGCGTTCGGGAGCTGATCGGGGCACGCACACCTTGGGGTGAGGTCACCCGGACGGGAGACGTCAGGACGCCGTCCGGCGGAGATCATCTCCGGCATGACCGAGGACCTGGATGCGCGCCTTCGGCGGCTTCAGGCCTCCGGGGCGGACGACGCCGACGCCCTGATCGACCTGGGCTGCGACCTGGCCGACGAGGGCCGCCAGGTCGACGCCGAGTGGTGCTTCCGCCGGGCCGCCGACCTGGGGGACACGGTCGCGTCCTTCAATTTGGGCAACACCCTGGTCGCGCTGCAGCGGTGGGCCGAGGCCGTGGAGGCCTACGAGGTCGCGATCGCCGGCGGCGAGGCCGACGCCTGGCGCAACCTGGGCAAGGTGCTGGAGGACCTCGGCGACCTGGCCGGCGCGATGCGCGCCTACCGCGGCGCGGCCGACGCCGGCGACCTCGAGGGCGGCCTGCAGCTGGCTTTCCTCCTCCGCGAGCAGGGCGAGCGGCACGCCGCCATGGACGTCGCGATGGAGATCGCCGCCATGGGTGACCAGGAGGCCGCGGCCGTCGTCGCGTGCTGGCGCTGGTGCGCGACGCTCGACCCGGCACTGGAACCCGACCTGCGCGCCGGCGCCGACCACTTCCCGGCCGCCCGCGCCGACCTCGCCCACCTGCTGCGCGAGACCGGCCGCCCCGACGAGGCCCGCTTCGTGCTCGAACGGGGCGCCAAGCTCGGCGAGGCGGTGGCGTGGCTGCCGCTGGGCAACTTCTACGCCGACGAGTTGGGCGACGACGAAGCCGCGGAGGAGGCCTACCGCGGAGGCATCGCCGCCGGCGAGGCCTACTGCCACCACAACCTGGCGGTGCTGCTCGCGGAGCGGGGTGACTTCGACGGCGCGGTCGAGCAGTTCCGCCTCGGAGCCGCCGCGGGCGACCAGCTCGCCGCCGACGCCCTGCGGGAGCTCGAGCGCGGCTGAAGAAGGACCACCCCGGGCCGACATGAGCCCGTTACACGTGGGTCGGATACTCGGCGCGTGTCCGAAGCCACTGTCGACGTCGCCGATCTCCGCTCCTCCGGCTCGCCGGACGCGTCCGGCCGTGCCGACGACGCCCCGCTGCGCGACGACATCCGCCTGCTCGGCCGGGTCCTCGGTGAGGTGATCGGCTCGCAGGCCGGGAAGGACGTGCTCGACCTCGTCGAGTCCACCCGCGTCGAGGCGTTCAAGATCCGCCGGTCCGAGGTGGACCGGGCCGAGCTGGCTGAGCGCCTCTACGGCCTCGACATCCGGTCGGCCAACCACGTCATCCGGGCGTTCAGCCACTTCTCGGTGCTGGCCAACCTCGCCGAGGACCTGCACCACGAGCGCCGGCGGCGCTTCCACCGGCGTGAGGGCTCGCCGCCGCAGATCGGCAGCCTCGCGGCGACGATGGCGCTGCTCGACGAGGCAGACCTCGACCCCGAGGACGTCGCCCGCGGCCTCACCGGTGCCCTCGTCTGCCCGGTGGTCACCGCCCACCCGACCGAGGTGCGCCGCCGGACGGTCTCCCAGGTGCAGCGGCACATCACCGACCTCGTGCGCCAGCGCGACCGCGCGGCGGCCGGCGAGATCGACGAGGCGGAGTGGTCGGCGGAGCTCTGGCGCTCGGTGCTGACCCTCTGGCAGACCGCGCTGCTGCGACTGTCCCGGCTCCGGCTGCAGGACGAGATCGACGAGGCCCTGCGGTACTACGACCTGTCCCTGTTCCAGGTCGTCCCAGCAATCAACGCCGAACTGCGCAGGGCCCTCGAGGAGCGCTGGCCCGACGCGGGGCTGCTGCCCCGGCCGATGCTGCTGCCCGGCTCGTGGATCGGCGGTGACCGCGACGGCAACCCGTTCGTGACCGCCGACGCGCTGCGCCGGGCGACGAGCCGCCAGGCCGAGACGGCGCTGGTGCACCACCTCGACGAGCTCCAGGCGCTGGGCGCCGAGCTCTCGATGTCCGACCGGCTGGTGACCCCGACGCCGGAGCTCTACCACCTGGCGGAGGCGTCCCGGGACGACTCCCCGTTCCGCGCCGACGAGCCCTACCGCCGGGCGCTGATCGGGATCTACGCCCGGCTGGCCGCCACCGCCCGCACGGTGCTCGGACGACTCCCGTGCGCCGCCCCCGAGCACGAGCTCCCCGCGTACGCGTCGCCGGACGAGCTGCGTGCCGACCTCGACGTCGTCGACACCTCGCTGCGCACCCACGGGGCCGGGTCGCTGGCCGACGACCGGCTGCGCCGCCTCCGCGACGCGGTCGAGGTCTTCGGCTTCCACCTCTGCGGCCTGGACATGCGGCAGAACTCCGCCGTCCACGAGGAGGTCGTGGGCGAGCTGCTGGCCTGGGCCGGTGTCTGCGAGGACTACGCCGGGCTCGACGAGCAGGCCCGCGTCGAGGTCCTCGCCGAGGAGCTGACCCTCCGCCGCCCGCTCGTGCGGCCGGACGCCGAGCTGTCGGAGACCGCCCGCGGTGAGCTCGACGTGCTGATCGCCGCGGCCGAGCGGGTCGACCTGCTGGGCCCGCGGACCATCCCGAACTACGTGATCAGCATGTGCGAATCGGTCAGCGACGTCCTCGAGGTCGCGGTCCTGCTCAAGGAGGTCGGGCTGCTCGACCCCGGCGCCGAGGGCGGCCCCACGTGCCCGGTGGGCATCTCACCGCTGTTCGAGACCATCGACGACCTCAAGGCGGCGGCCGCCACCCTGACCGCCGTCCTCGGGCAGCCGCTCTACCGGTCGCTGGTGGCCTCCCGCGGTGACGTGCAGGAGGTCATGCTCGGCTACTCCGACAGCAACAAGGACGGCGGTTACCTCGCCGCGAACTGGGCGCTGTACCGAGCGGAGCTCGAGCTGGTGGAGGTGGCCCGCAAGGAAGGCATCCGGTTGCGGCTGTTCCACGGCCGTGGCGGCACGGTGGGCCGCGGCGGCGGGCCGAGCTACGAGGCGATCCGGGCCCAGCCGCCGGGCGCCGTCGCCGGGGCGCTGCGGATCACCGAGCAGGGCGAGGTCATCGCGGCCAAGTACGCCGACCCCGACTTGGCGCGGCGCAACCTCGAGGCGCTGGTGGCGGCGACGCTCGAGGCCACCCTGCTCGACGTCGAGGGGCTGGGGGACGAGGCCGAGCCGGCCTACCAGCTGCTGGACGACCTGGCCGCCCGCGCCCAGCAGGCATACCGCACGCTGGTGCACGAGACGCCAGGCTTCGTCGAGTGGTTCAGGGCCGCTACGCCGATCGGCGAGCTGGCCGAGCTGAACATCGGCAGCCGGCCGCCCTCCCGCAAGGCCGGCGACAAGATCGCCGACCTGCGGGCCATCCCGTGGGTGTTCAGCTGGTCGCAGGCCCGGATCATGCTGCCCGGCTGGTACGGGACCGGCTCCGCGCTGGAGTCGTGGGTCCAGGGCGAGGACGGGGGTGAGAACGGGCGGGAGGATCGGATCGCCCGGCTGCAGGAGCTGCACAGGCGCTGGCCGTTCTTCCGCACGGTGCTGTCCAACATGGGCATGGTGCTGGCCAAGACCGACCTCGGCCTGGCCGCTCGCTACGCCGACTTGGTGCCCGACGAGGACCTGCGCTCGCGGGTGTTCGACCAGATCACCGCCGAGCACGAGCGCACCTGCCGGATGCTGCTGGCGATCACCGGGGACGACGAGCTGCTGGCCGACAACCCGTCCCTTGCCCGGTCGATCCGCAACCGCTTCCCGTACCTGGAGCCGCTGCACCACCTGCAGGTGGAGATGCTCCGGCGGCGCCGCGGCGGTGACGACGACGAGCTCACCCGGCGCAACATCCAGCTGACGATCAACGGCATCGCGACCGCCCTGCGCAACAGTGGCTGATCCGCGGTTGCAGGCGGTCGCCAGCCCGGGTCAGCTGGGGGCCGCGGGCGCCCGGCTGAGCCTGCCGCCCGCCGCCCTGGCCCCGGCGCTGGTCGAGCCGATGACGCGGCTGCTCCTGGACGAGGCCGGCGGCGCCGCGCTGCTGCGCCGGCAGTGGGCCGGCGACGGCACCGCCGAGGCGGTGGTCATGCACCGGGCGGGGGTCACGCTCGACCACCCCGCCGTCGTGGCCACGGCCGCCGGGTGGGGGTGCGACCGGATCTGCCACGCGACGACGGGTCGCAAGGTCCCCGTCCCCGCCCCCGGTCCGGAGGCGCCGCTGGCGGTCCGCTTCCGCCACCTCGCCGCGCTGGCCGCCACCCGGGTGGAGATCGCCGTCGCGCTGGCCCGCGACGAGCTGCCCGAGCGGACCGCGGGCGACGGCAGCCCCGTGCTCGCCGCCGACGAGGCCGCGCACGCCGCGGCGGTCGCCGTGCTGCAGGAGCTGGGGGTGCCGGTCCTCAGCGAGGAACGGCCCGACGCGCCGGTGGACCGCACCGGGCCGTGGGTGGCGCTCGACCCGCTGGACGGCACGGGCAACTTCTCCGCCGGTCTGCCGCCGTGGGCGTTCTCCGTGGCACTGGTGTCGGACGGCCGGCCGGTGGCGGGGCTGGTCGCCGATCTCTCCTCCGGACGCCGCTGGGAGGGGGCCGAGGGCGTGGGCGCCCGGCGCGACGGCATCCCGGTGGCCCCGCGCGAGGGCACCACGGTCGTCGTCCCCAGCGCCGGCGGCGGGGAGCGGGTGGTCGTGCCGGTCACGGCCCGGAGGGTGCGGATCACCGGGTGCACGGCCCTCGACCTCTGCCTGGTCGCGGACGGGTCCGCCGCGGCCTGGCACGACCTCGACCGCGGCGGTACCCACGTGCACGACGCGGCGGCCGGGCTGGCGGTGCTGCTCGCCGCCGGCGGTACCGCACTCACCCCGGACGGCGAGCCGGTGGCGCTGGCCCCCGACACGACCGGCCGCTTCCGGTTCGTCGCGGCGCCGAGTGAGGCCGCCGCGCGCCAGCTGCTGCGCGCGCTCGGCTGAGTCAGCGGCCGGCGGCCGCCCGTACGGCGGCCAGGAGTGCCTCCCGCTCGTGCATCGTCGTGCGGGCCCGGCCCCGGGTCGCACCCAGCGCCACTTCCGCCGCGTCGATGGCCCGCCAGTCGTCGAGCAGCACCGGTTCCACGCCGCGGGCGATCAGCTCGTCCACCAGGTCGCCGACCGGACCCTGCGGGCGGAGAACTCCCTCGGCGGCATCGGCGAGCAGCGCGGCCACGGTCTCGCGGGCGTCGTGCTTGTTGGTGCCGACGACCCCGCTGGGCCCGCGCTTGATCCACCCGGCCACGTACTCGCCGAGGGAGACCCGCCCCTCGCGCAGCACCCGGCCGGCCTCGTGCGGCACGGTGCCCGACCGCTCGTCGACGGGCAGGCCGGGCAGCGGGGTGCCGCGGTAGCCGACCGAGCGGACGACGAGGTCGGCCGGCAGCACGTCCACCTCACCGGTGCCCATGGCGCGGCCGTCGGCGTCGACCGCGGTGCGCTCCACCTCGACCGCGGTCACCCGGTCGGTGCCGAGCAGCCGGACGGGGCGGGCGAAGAAGCGCAGCCGCAGCCGCCGGCGGCCGGGCTCCGCGGCGTGCCCGGCCCAGCCGCGCAGGACGGCGAGGTTGCGGGTGACGTTCCGATCGGTCGCCGCCTGCTCCTCGGCTGCGGGGTCCAGCTCCAGGTCGGCGGGGTCGACCAGCACGGTCGCCCGCTCCAGCCCGTCCAGTTCCCGCAGCTCCTGGGTGGTGAAGGTGGCCTGCGCCGGCCCGCGCCGGCCGAGCACCGTGATCTCCTCGACCCCGGTGGCGCCCAGAACGTCGAGCACGTGCTGGGGCATGTCCGTCGGCTCCAGCTCCTCAGGGGTGCGGGCCAGGACGCGGGCCACGTCGAGGGCGACGTTTCCGACCCCTACCACGACGACCGACCGGATGTCGGCCAGCGCCGCTTCGACGCGAGCCCGGTCCGCGTCGGGATGGCCGGTGTACCAGGCGACCAGGTCGGTGGCCGCCAGGCTCCCGGGCAGGTCCTCGCCGTCGATGCCGAGGTGCCGGTCGAGCGAGGCGCCGTAGGTGTAGACGACGGCGTCCACGTGGGTGCGCAGCTCGTCGAGGGTGATGTCCCTGCCGACGTCGACGTTGCCGACGAACCGGATCAGCGGGTCCTCGAGGGTGCGGTGCAGGGTGTCCCGGATCGCGCGCATCTTCGGGTGGTCGGGCGCGATGCCGTGCCGGACCAGCCCGAACGGCGTCGGCAGCCGGTCGATCAGGTCCACGGCGACCGGGACGGCGTCCTGGCGGGCGAGCGCCTCGGCGGCGTAGATGCCGGCGGGGCCGGCGCCCACGACGGCGACCCGGAGTGGACGTTCCGCGGACGGGGCTGGCGGCGTTCCGTCGGCGGGCACGCCTGGCATCCTGACCCGCCCGTGCCCGTTCCACCAGGCCGGGGTCGGGTCAGGCCCCGATCAGAGGCAGGAGTAGTTGCGGTCCAGGCCGCTCACCACGTACTGGGCGAGGACGACCCGGCCGTCCGGCACCAGCGGCGGCCGCGAGCAGTTGGACCGGGCGCCGGCGAGCGACGTGGCTCCTGCGAGCCAGGTGCTCCGGCCGGCGAGGGTGCTGCTCGTGCTCACGCTGCCGACGACCTTGGTCCACTGCTGGGCCGTCGAGTAGATCCCGACCTCGCCGCCGCGGGAGGCCAGATACTCGGTCATCCCCTCCAGCGTGGCCCGGTTGCGGGCGAGGCCGTCGGGAGAGCCCGACTGCCACGTGTTGGTGGTCTCGACGTCCAGCCACCAGGTGTAGCGGGACGGGGAGCTGTCCACGCGGGCCTCGGCGGCCGCGGGGGTGAAGAACGCGTCCAGGCTGTTCTCCGCACGCTCCCAGCCGTACTGCCACGAGCACGCCGTGGAGTTGTCGCCGTCGCAGGTGCCGTACGGCGTCGATCCCGACCTCGGCCACGTGGTGACCGCGCCGCGGATCTCCCCCGGGTTGGCGGTGTTCAGGTACAGCTGCGCCTTGGGCTGGGCGGGCACCGACCCCGACGAGCCCCACGCCCAGCTGAGCTGGCTGGCCAGGCACGGGTTCGCCTTCGTCGACAGCCCGCCGTTGACACCGACGACGGCGAAGGCGCGGTCGCGGGGGAGAGAGCTCCGGCACTGCGGATAGGAGACGTCGTAGCCGACGGTCGTCGGCGCTGCGGAGGCCGTTCCCGGCGTGGCGAGGATCGCCGTCGCCATCCCGAGGGCGACGGCGATCACCGACCGCAGCGTTCGCCTCATCGAGACGAAAGTACACGCGGCCCGACCGGGCCGCCGGGGCGCTGACCAGGGCCTCAGGCGGCCTGGCAGACCGGACACCAGTAGAGGTTGCGGCCGACCATGACCTCGGTGCGCACCTCGCTGCCGCAAACCCGGCAGGGCAGGCCGGTGCGCCGGTAGACGTAGTGCGCGTCGTCCCGCTGCACGGCGCCCCGCCGACGGGACCGGTCCTCGGGGCGGGTGGTGACGATGCGCCCCATCCGGACGCCGGCCCGCATGAGGGTGACCAGGTCGGCCCACATCCGCGCCCAGAGCTCGGCGTCGACCAGCCGGCCCGGGCGGAAGGGGGAGATGCCGTGCCGGAACAGCAGCTCGGCCCGGTACACATTGCCCACCCCGGCCAGCACCGACTGGTCCATGAGCAGCGCGCCGATCGCCGTCCGGCTCCGGGAGATCCGGCGGTGGGCCCGCCCGCCGTCGGCTCGCGGACGCAGCGGGTCGGGGCCGAGGCGCGCCAGGATCCCGTCGACCTCGGGGAAAGCGAGCACCTCGCAGGCCGTCGGCCCGCGCAGGTCGGTCCACACCCCGATCCCGGCGGGTCCGTCGGCCTCCCAGCGCATCCGCAGCGCTCCCCTGGCCGGTGGGGGCGAGCCGGTCCCGCTGGTGAAGGTGCCGTACAGCCCCAGGTGCACGTGCAGGGTGTCCGCGCCGAACCCGGCGAACAGGTGCTTGCCGTAGGAGAAGACCTCCTCGAGCACCCGGCCGTCGAGCAGCGCCGCACCGGTCGCGAACCGCCCCTGCGGGCTGGTGACGTGCACCGGCCGGCCGGCGAACAGCGTCGTCTGCTCACGCGCCAGGCGGAAGAGCGTGTGCCCCTCAGGCACGGCGCAGCGGGAGGAGCGACGTCGGCACCGAGGCAGCGTAGGCAGGCCCTGCGGACGGCGCAGAGCGGAGCCGGCGGATCAGCGGGGCGCGGGCTCCAGACCGAAGTGCGGCCGGTCCTCGGCCGCGACCAGGTCGACCAGGTCGGGATGCTGCTGGATGTAGTGGCGGACGAAGGAGCAGTACGGGAGCACGGTCAGCCCGCGCTCCCGCGCGGCCTCGAGGACACCGGCGACCAGCGCCGTCCCGATGCCGCGACCGCCCATGCTCGGGTCGACCTCGGTGTGCGGCAGGGTCATCGTGGTGCCGTCGACGTGATAGCTCGCCAGTCCGACGACGCGGTCGTCGACCCGGATCTCGAAGCGTCCCCTCTCGGGGACGTCCACCACCTTCGCGTCCATGCTCCTCAACCCTTTCGTCCACCCGGCGCCGTTGCCAGGGCCTGAGGTATACCCGGCACCGTATCCCTCTACCGGTCCTGATCCGTTCACCTGCCTGTGACGAGTCGGGTGTGGCGGGTGTTCCCGGGGGGACCGGATAGCCTCTCCGGGGCAGGCCGGTGGGCGTGCCGCCGGCCCCGTAGCTCAGGGGATAGAGCAACGGTTTCCTAAACCGTGTGCCGCAGGTTCGAATCCTGCCGGGGCCACCGAAGAACGTCGACGTCAGCGATGCGTCCTGCGAACTCAGTGCAGGCGTCGCGCCGACGCCAATCCGCCCTCAGTCCGCAACCAGTCCGCACGAGCGGCATCCATGCGATCTGCGACGGCGTCCAGCTCGTCGCCGAACAGGTGGCCATACCGGTCCAGGGTCATGGCGGCCGAGGCGTGCCCGAGCATGGACTGCACGCCCTTGATCGAGGCTCCGGAGGCAATGGCGAGCGACGCGGCCGTGTGACGGAGCTCGTGGGGCACAAGGCCGTTTAGGCCGGCTGCGACGGCGGCTCGGTCGAAGTGCCAGCGTCGAAAGCTCTGCACCCGGAGGGGCGTCTGGGCCGCTGACGGGAAGACGAGGTCGTCCGGCCCTCGATCTGCGAGCTGGACGGCCAGGTCGTCGCTCAGGAACCGCGGTATGGGCACCCACCTTCGGGCGTGGGACTTCGGGGATCCGAAGATCATGCGGCCGTTCACGTCAGTGACCGACTCGGCCACCTCGATCCTTCCGCGGAGCAGATCCATGCGCCGCCCCCGCAGCGCGGCTGCCTCA
>Ga0126307_10001967_pt1 | contig 13760 bp, 12 predicted proteins | sample Plot28_FD_89955 | JGI IMG/M metagenome (GOLD analysis project Ga0126307, IMG submission 89955) | Serpentine soil microbial communities from UC McLaughlin Reserve, CA, USA - Plot28 | ecosystem: Environmental > Terrestrial > Soil > Grasslands | place: USA: UC McLaughlin Reserve, Lake County...
CCGGCGTCGCTCCTCGTCAGAGATCGTGATGTGCCTCTCGGTGCCGAGCACGACCTTCTCGAGCGCGTCGCCGAAGTCCCGGGCGGTCACCTGCTCCTGCCGGCGGCGCGCCGCCTGCAACGCTGCCTCGTTCACGAGGTTCCTCAGGTCAGCTCCCACCATGCCCGGTGTCACCGATGCGATCCGGGCCAGGTCCACGTCATCCGCCAGCGGCACGTCGCGGACGTGAACCTCGAGGATCTCGCGGCGCCCCGTCTGGTCGGGCGCGCTCACCACGACTCGGCGGTCGAACCTGCCGGGTCGCAGTAGCGCCGGATCGAGGATCTCCGGCCGGTTCGTGGCCGCGATCACGATCACCCCATCCGTGCGCGCGAAGCCGTCCATCTCGGTCAGGATCTGGTTCAGCGTCTGCTCGCGCTCTGCCTGGCCGCCGCCCTGGCCAGCGTCCCCGCGCGCCCTGCCCACCGCGTCGAGCTCGTCGATGAAGATGATCGCGGGGGCGTTCTCCTTCGCCTGGCGGAACAGGTCGCGTACGCGGCTGGCGCCCACACCGACCACAAGCTCGATGAACTCCGATCCCGAGAGGGAGTAGAACGGGACATCCGCCTGGCCGGCAACCGCCCGCGCGAGCAGAGTCTTGCCGGTGCCCGGGGGTCCGGACAGGAGCACTCCGCGCGGGATCGCGGCACCGAGCTGCCAGTAGCGCTCCGGATCGCTGAGGAAGTCGACGATCTCGACCAGCTCCGCCTTCGATTCCTCGATCCCGGCCACATCCTCGAAGGTCGCGCGGCCCTCGTCGGCCTGGTAGCGCGTCGCGCGCGATTTCCCGAGCGACAGGCTCCGGAAAGCGCCGGCGCGGCGGAAGAGCCACACGAGCAGCCCCACCAGCACAAGCGTCGGCCCGAACGACAGCAGCAGGATCTGCCACAGCGGCCGGGCCTTGGGCCGATTCGCCGTTACCTCGACCCCGTTTCGTTCAAGCAGCGCGAGCAGATTGCTGTCGTCGAATGCCGGCTTCAGCGTCTGGAACTCGTGAATGCTCCGGCTGGAGTCCGGGGGGTAATGGATCGGGTCGCGGAAGGCGCCCTCCAGATCGTCACCGATCGCGTTGACGCTGGTCACGTTTCCGGCCTTCACCTCGGAGCGGAAGACGGTGTACGGAACGTCAACCGGCTGCTCGGGCTCGGTGACCTTCGAACCGAGGTACCAGTTCAGAGCCAGCACGGCCAGCACCGCTCCGACGAGCACGCGCCGGCGCACGGGCCGCAGCCACGCGATCACGCCGCGCTCGCGTGCGCCCTCCTCCCGCCACGGGGTGGCGCGGCGCCGTTTGGTGTCATCCGAGCTTGCCGCAGCGAGAACATAGCCCGTGTCTTCGACGGTCAGTTCAGGCCTCCGAGTGCATCGATGAGGTCGAATACTGACGGACCCAGCAGGACGATGAACATCGAGGGGAAGATGAAGAAGGCCAGGGGGAAGAGCATCTTCACGGGGGCCTTCTGTGCCTGCTCCTCGGCGGCCTGGCGGCGGCGCTTGCGCATGTCCACTGCAACCGCGCGGAGAATTTCACCGATCGAGACTCCAAGCGACTCACCCTGCACGACGGCTCGCACGAACGAACGGAGCGCAGGGGTGTCGCTGCGCTCAACCATGTTCGTGAGCGCATCGTGGGTCGACAGGCCCATCGCCTGCTCCTGCACGGCGAGGCGGACCTCGTCGCCGAGCGGGCCGTGGAGCCGTTCGCCGGCAATGCGGACAGCGCCCGCCAACCCCTGGCCGGCCTCCACCGTGACCACGAGCAGATCGATCAGCTCCGGCACGTCGCGGTCGACCTTCTTGTTGCGAAGCCGGGCGCGCCGGCGCACGATCGTGAGCGGCAGCATCCAGCCCGCGGGGATCGCGGCTGCGGCGGCCAGCCCCACCAGCGCCGGCGATGCGACCCCCGAGCCGAGCCACAGCGCAAGCGCGGGCAACAGCACGGCTGCCAGCACGCGATATCCGAGCAGCACCCGCGGCGACGTCCTGTACATACCTGCGGAGACCAGCTCTCGCCGGAGACCGTCCTCGCTCACGTTGGTCAGGCGCGCGGCGAGGAGGTCGCCCACTCGCAGCGCCACGCCCTCGATCGGACGCTCGGCGCGGTCATCCGGCGGATCCACCGTCGGGAAGCCGTACGGGCTCAGCGTCTGGACCCGCGACGTGGTGCGGACACGCGCGAACACCGCAGCGCGGGCGGCAAGGGCGACCGCCGCGCCGAGAAGTAGAACCGAGATCAAAACCAGCAACACCACGATTTGCCTCTCCTAGACCTCGATCTCGACCATCCGCTTGAGCAGATAGCCGCCCATGATCATTCCCAGTACGCCCACCGCGAGCAGAATCCGTCCGCCCGGCTCCTCGAACAGCGGGTCGATATAGCCGGGGCTGACCACCGTCAGCACAACGAGCAGGGCCACCGGCAGCCCCGTGAGCACCCAGCGTGCGATTCGCTGCTGAGCCGTGAGCGCCCGAATATGGCGTCGCAGCTCCTGGCGCTCGCGGATCGTCGAGGCGACGCGGTCCAGCACCTCGGCGGCATTGGCGCCTGTCTCGCGCTGCAGCTTGGCCACCAGTGCGGCCTGCGCCAGGTCGGGGCTCGCCATCCTGTCGCCAACGGCGTCAAGCGCGTCCTCGATCGACACGCCCAGGCGCTCGTCCGCGACGGCGCGCTCGAACTCGCGGCGCGTCGGCTGGGGCGCGTCGGTGTTCGCGACAGCGAGCGCCCCAGAGAAGCTATGGCCTGCGCGCATCGCGGAGGAGACGACCTGCAGGTGGTCGGCGAGCTGATCGGCGAACTTGTAGCGCTCGCGCTTGAGCTGCGCCCTGATCAGGCCGAGGACGACGAACGGCGTGGCCAGCGCGGCGAGCACGCCGAGCGGGCTACCGGTCATGACGGTCAGCAGGTACGCCATGAAGACTGTCCCCAAGATCGTCAGCGCAGCGAGCTGGGCCGGCGCCACAGGGATCGCCGACACCTCGATGTCCTGCTTGACCGCCGGCCACCACTTCGTGCGCTCGAGCGACCTCTCGGTTCCGAGCACGAGTCGGTCCGCCACCGCGGTCAGCTGCGCGCCGGCACCCTCGACCGGCTGGGACGAGAACGCCTGTACCCGCTTGCGCAGGTTGCGCGTCCGGCTGCGAGGCCGAAGCAGGAGCGCGAGCGCGATCGCGATCAGCAGGGTCGCGAGCACGGTGACCGCGATCAGCGCGGCGTCCGACCGCCAGAACGTCTCGTCGAGTGAGCGGCGGAACGGCGGAGCTGCGGGCAGTCGCAGCGCCGGCGTCGTGTATTCGGTCCTGGCGACCCCCGGCACGCCGTCGATCGAGACCGCCACCTGAATGCGCTCCTCCGGTCCCGCTGGGGAGCGGTAGCGGACGAGGTACTGGTTTGCGAGCTCCTGCCCGAGGCGTCCATAGATGTCCGCGAGCTGCGCGACGGAGCTGGCTTCCGAGTACGAGCCCCGGCCTGTGGCGGCCAGTTCCTCCAGCGGGCCTGGTTCGAACGCCGAGGAGCGCAGGCCGACGGCGTAGACGCGCACGCCCGCCGCCCGCGCGGCGTCCGCCGCCTCGTCGAGCGTCGACACGCTTCCGGTGTCCGAGCCGTCCGACAGCACCACCAGCGACCCGCCCGAGATGCCGGCCCGCTGCAGCATCTTGACGCCCTCGCCGACCGCATCGTAGATGCGCGTGCCGCGCTCGAGCACCGGTGCCGTGGCGAGCGCGGCGTCGATCTTCGCCTGGTCGGTGGTCGGGGGCAGAAGCGTGACGGCGCTGCGGTTGAACGCAATGATCCCGATGGACTGGTGGACGTTGCGGTGCGTCGCGAGCGTGCGAGCCGCCTCCGTCGCCCCCTGGATCGCCTCGCCCCTCAGGCTGTCGCTCGCGTCGATCACGAGCACCACGCCAAGCTGCTTCGAGCCGGTCGCAGTGCCGGGCAGCACGATCGCCCCGGGGATGGTCCGGCCGTTCTCCTTGACCGTCACCTGCCCCGGGCCGACGGACTTCGCCGTAGGGAGCGTGACCGCGTAGGCACGCGCCGGAAAGCGCGGCTTGCCGGCCGGCGCGAGCTCGAGACTGGCGGCCAGCGCCTGCCCGCTCACGAGCAGCGCGACTGCCAGCGCGCCGATCAACCCTGCCGAGAGGATTCGCCTCATCGCGAGCGCATCCCCTCCAGGGCCCGTGCCCGGTTCTCGTCCAGCGGCGTACCGCCGACGCTGGGCAGCGCGAAGAGCTCCTGCGGGATCGTCAGTCCGTTCTTCTCGAACTTGCTGAGGAAGGTCGGGCGCAGCCCGGTGGGGCGAAGCCCGCCGACCACGCCCTTCTTGGAGGTCACCTCGTCGATGTGGAAGCTGAACAGGTCCTGGAGCGTGATCACGTCGGACTCCATGCCCTGCACCTCGGTGATCGCGACGACCTTGCGCGAGCCGTCGTTCAGCCGCTCGAGGTGGACGATCAGGTCGAGCGCGGACGCCACCTGCTGGCGGATAGCCTTCATCGGCAGGTCATAGCCCGCCATCAGCACCATCGTCTCGATTCGCGACAATGCGTCACGCGGCGAGTTCGAGTGCACCGTGCAGAGCGAGCCGTCATGCCCCGTGTTCATCGCCTGGAGCATGTCTAGGGCCTCGGCACCGCGAACCTCGCCGACGATGATCCGATCCGGCCGCATGCGGAGCGAGTTGCGCACCAGTAGGCGGATCGGGATCTCGCCCTTGCCCTCGATGTTCTTGGGCCGCGACTCGAGCCGGAGCACATGGCGCTGGTTCAGGCGCAGCTCCGCGGAGTCCTCGATCGTGACGATGCGGTCCTTGTTCGGGATCGCCGTCGACATCGCGTTCAGGAGCGTGGTCTTTCCGGATCCGGTGCCGCCGGAGATCAGGACGTTCAGCTCCGCCGCGACGCAGAGCTCGAAGAACTCGACCGTCGGCTCGCTGAGCGTCCCGAGCCTGATGAGATCGTTCATGTCCCAGCGTGCCTTGCTGAACTTGCGAATCGTGAGCAGCGGTCCGGTGAGCGAGATCGGCGGCAGCACAGCGTTGACGCGGCTGCCGTCCGGCAGGCGCGCGTCCACCATCGGAGACGACTCGTCGACGCGGCGCCCGATCTGAGCGACGATCTTGTTGATGATGCGCCGCAGGTGCCAGTCGTCGTTGAACCGCACCCCGGTGTGGTGCAGCTTGCCCTCGCGCTCCGCCCAAACGTCGAACGGCCCGTTGACCATGACCTCGGTAACCGACTCGTCCGCGAGCAGCCGCTCGATGGGCCCGTGGCCGAGGGTGTCGTCGGCGATCTCGTCGGCTAGCCTGACCCGGTCCTCGCGCGCGATTCCTGTCTCGCGCGCGAGATGCTCGTTGATCTTCGCCATGACCCGTTCCCGCAGAGCCGCGGGATCGAGTTCGGCGTCGTACAGCTCCGGCCCGAGCTCGCTGATCACCGCCATGTGAACGCGGTTCTTGACCTCGGCAAAGGCGTCGCCCGTGGTGGCCGCCTGCTCGACCGCTTCCGGCTTCCCATTCGTGGCTGGGGCCGCCGTGGCGGCCAGCCGCTCGCGTAGCTCCATGCGCTATCGCACCTTCCCGCGCAGGCGCAGCCGGCGGCCCCTGCCTCCGTTGGCTTCCGGCTGCCCGACCGTCTCGTACAGGTGGGCCAGCTTCTTGAATGACTTCGCCGCCTCCGAGCGAGGGGATGAAGTCACGATTGCCTCCGCGTCGTTCACCGAGCGTGTCACGTCGCGATGGCTCGGCACCAGCACGTCCGGCGTCGCGCCGACGATCGCCTGCACGTCCTGCGGCGTGAGGCTGACCCGACTATCCGCGCGGTTGAGGACGAACTGCAGCTGGCTGAGGTCGTAGCCCATCAGGGCGAGAGTCTCCATCGCGACCTTCGTGCTCTTCAGGGAGAGCATGTCGAGCGTTGCGACCATGCAGATGTCCGACGCTCCGTCGATCGACGCGATGACCTCGGGGGTGAAGCCGGGCGGCGTGTCGACGATTACGAAGTCGTGCATTGCGCGCAGCAGGGGGTAGACCCGGTTCAGGAAGTCCACCGTGATGCTGCTCCACTGATCCGGGCGCGTGGGCGCCATGAGCACCCGCAGCCCGGATTCGTGCCGGCTCAGGAACACCTCCAGCTTCTCGCTGTCGAGCGAGCCGCCCGAGGTGGCGAGGTCGTAGATGGTCCGATCGGGCTCGAGCCCGAGCGCGAGCGCGACGTCGCCGAACTGGAGGTCCAGATCCACGAGCGCCACCCTGGCTCCCTGCGAGGCGAGCGCCACGCCCAGGTTGGACGAGACGACAGTCTTGCCCGACCCGCCCTTCGGGCCCAGCACGCAGATCATCCGCGAGTGGCGCTCGGCCGACGGCGACGGCGCGCCGTTCCGGCGGGCAACCGCCTTCTGGAGCGTGAACAGCACGTCGGCATCGGTCGGGGGACTCGGGTCGTAGCCAGGCTCCCCAGCGAGCATTAGGACGTCGTCGGCGCCCGCCTCGAATGCCGCCCCCACGAATCCGTTGGGGGCGCCCTGGTAGGCGACGACGATGGGGAGCTGCGGGTGCTCCTTCACCTCGGAGGCGATGAACGACAGCGCCCGCGTGGCCTCGCCGCCGCAGGCCACGATCAGAAGATCGCAGCCCACCTCGTCGAGGGCCTCCCGGGCGTCGTCGAGATCGCTCACCGGCCGGGCGAGCGAGATGCTCGGCTGGCCCTCGAGCATCAGCTCGAGCGCGTGGAGATCGACGTCGCCGTCGAGCCCCACGATTGTCGTCAGCGTGCTCATGGACCCCCCTCTACCTGGCGCTCGAGCTGGATTGGCTTAATCCCGAATAGGACCGTCTCGAGCGTGACCATCGAGACGTCGGAGTCGCGCGCACCTGCCTGCGGCCGGAGCAGGAGCCAGAGCTTGCCCTGGTCGGCTGCGAACGCGAGCTCCGCCGCCTTCTGGTCGGGAGCCCTCAGGACGACGTTCGCGCCGGCGCTGCCACCCACCGGGGCGGTGAGAACCAGCACGTTCTTCATCAGTGGCTTGATCACCGGCTGGCCCTCGCCGCCACCGGCCGCTCCGACGTTGAAGCCGCCGAGAACGTCCACGCGGTCTCCGGCCCGGAGCTCGGCCGTGTTCCCGTGAATTCCGTCGACCGGGATGGCGATCGCGCGGTCCGTCGGGCCAAGCCGGTTCTGCGCACGAGCGGTGCCCGGCGCGAAGTCGGCGCTCGTGAGCTGTTCGCCGGGATAGATGTCGTTCGCGGCGACCTGCCCCTTGATGCTCTCGGGGTCGGTGATCGCGCCATTCTTCAGGTCATTTCGCGGCACAGAGGCGCGCTGGAACATGCCCTGATCTGCAAGCACGTCGCCGGGACTGCCGCGCTCGATCAGGCGCTTGGCCACGAGCACGCTCGCACTCACGCCGTCGTCGCGCGTGCTGTCGCGGTACTGGGAGAGAAACACGAGCAGTATGGCCCCCGCCAGCAGTGCCGCGACGGCTGAGACCAGCAGGGTCCCGTTGCGCGTCGAGAGCGTCTTACCGAGGTCTACCTTGCGCTTTGGGCTCTCAGTGGTTTGCATGACTACCTCCTATTCGGTGAGCGCGGAGATGCAGGGGGTCGGGTCGCTCAGGTCGCACGCGTCCTCGCTAGGCGTGCCTTCGATGGGTCCCCTGTACTTGATGAAATGGCCGACCACGGTGGCTGACTCAGCCACGGGGTCGTCGGGCTTGGGAAGCGTTTGGTCCTGGCACGGGTTCTTGTCGGCGTTGCCCTGGCCCGTCCAGCCGGTGACGTAGAAGCTCGCGAAGCCGGTCACGGCCACCGTGTCCTGCCCGTTGCTCCCGAACGCGCCGAACTGGGTGAGGAACACGTGGATGATCCTCCGGTCGCCGATGACGCCCGTGTCCGGCCAGTTGTTCTGACGGTCGAGCGGGCAGGTCGAGGGGTTCTTCGAGCCGAGGACGCGGAGGTTCATGCCCGTGCCGAGCTGCCCTGACCTGTCCCCGGTCTCGACTGCGACGCACTGCCAGGGGGCACCCTGGTCGAGCGGGGACGTCGATGTGCCCCAGAGAACGTTCGGGGAGGCAGGGCAGTCAGTGCCCTTGTTCTGGGTGTACGAGGGCCGGCAGCCGTAGGCGAGTTCCTCCTCGAAGCCGACGTTGCCGCCCGTCGAGCTGGCCCAGGGGTCGCAGTCGAGCGCCTGGTTCTGGCTGCCGGGCGAACCGCCCGCAAGCCGCAGCGTGACCGGCGTCGAGACCGACGAAAGGTCGGTGTACTGATCGTCGAACGTGCCGGTGATGCCGATCTTGAACTTCAGCGGGGCCGTGCAGCCGGACCCGGCGACGCTGCAATGGAAGGAGTTCACTCCGAAAGTCGCGCCCTGCCAGTTCTCGGCGAACTTGATCGGACCGCTGCGGGCGGAGCTGGCGCTGAAGATCCGCTGGACCTCGCCGAAGCTGCCCTTGATCTGTCCGGTCCTCCTCCACGAGAGCGTGATCGGTACAGGTCCGACCGCAGGCGGGATCGTGAGCGGGAGGTTCTGTCCTGTGCCGGTCTGCGTCCGCCACCAGCCATCTGGGTCGAGCTGAAGATTGCGGCTCTGGTTGCCGATCTCCGCCGTCACGGTGTTGCTGCTTGGGGCCGCGCCCCCGAAGTCGATCTGCGCGGCCACGCCGACGGTGCAAGGGACGGTCGCGTTGGAGAAGTATGCGTTCGGACAGGCCTCGGCGCCCTGCGTGAATAGCTGCACATCCCGGGCCTGCGGGGCGGTCGCGGTGGCCGCCGTGTCGGACCAGCCTCGGGCGTAGACGATGCCGTCGTCAGAGCCCATGTCGAAGCATTCGACGAGCGGCTCGCCGCAGGTCGTGGAGTCGCCGCCGCTGAGGGCGACGCGCACCCCGATGTTCGGGCGGTCCACCTTGACGGTGACGGGGTCCGGCGTCTCCCACAGCGCCATGCCGCCCGTGTAGGTGGTGCGGGCCATCTCGGCCGTCCCGAGCACCCGGTCCGGGTCGGTGGGGGCCTTGTCCTCGTCGACCCACGTAACGCGTGCCTTGGTGGGCTTGACGTCCGGCACGCCGAGTGGCGCGGCGCCCGAGAGCGAGTCGATCGTGCGGAGCTCGACCCGGGCGTGCGCGTTGAGGAAGTCCACCGAGCCGACTGCGAACCACCACGGCAGGTCGGTCTCGGTGACCTTTACGTCGACCATATTCGCTGTACAGGGCTGGCCCTCCACGACGGTGGAATCGGTCTTGTCGGACTGCCCGTAGTAGGTCTTCGAGTTGAGCAGCATGTGCACGTTGCCCTGCGTCCCGCCGACCTGGGTGTTCCACTCGCTTCCGCTGTACTCGTCGACCTTGTCGCGGATCGGCTGGTTGTCCGGGCAGGACATGAAGTTGAGCGCGCCGGCGAGTGCCGCGGCGTCAGCCTGGGTCTGCAGATGGCGATCGTGCTGGAACCAGTTAGCCATGTCGACCACGAGACCGCAGAACAGGATCGCGACGGGCATGATCGTCGCCATGATCACCATCACGGCGCCTTCGCTCGCGCGTGCGCGGCATCTGGTTATGCCGCTCCGCCGACGCATCCTGCGCTGTAATTCGTCGGGAGCGCCTCTAGGCGCATGGTCGCTGAGCCCCTGACCGTGACGCTTGTGCCGGACAGCTCGTTCGCGAGGAACGGCAGCCAGTGGTAGTCGGTGCTGACCGTGACGGTCACGGGTGCGCCGACGACCTGGCCCTGCGGGAACTCGATGCAGACCTTCATCGAGTCGGGGACCGAGTCGGTCCCGCCGTCACGGAGCTCGGGCGTGTCGGCCTGCGCCTTGATGTACTGCTGCAGCGTCGACGTCGTTCCACCGGGATTCTTGTTCACCACGGCGAAGCGAGCGGCCTCGTTTGCCAGGTGAGTCTCGTTTATCCAGTAGTTGAAGGCCTTGCCGAAATGCAGCATTCCGATCACCAGCAGTAGAAAGACCGGGAGGACGAACGCGAATTCGACGAGCGCTGTGCCGCGCTGGTCAGGCAAAAAACGCGTGAATCGCATTGCCGACCTTCGTGTAGATGTCCAGCGTCTCGTTGCCGACAGCGCCGACCAATCCAAACGCGACCACCGCGACCAGAGCCAGGATCAGGGAGTACTCGACCATGGCGGTGCCGCGCTCGTCGCGGCACTGGATGCACTGTCCTATGCGGTGTGCGGGTCGGCGCACGGCGGTAACCTCTCTGGTGCGGAAGGACCCCGTGCCGCCGCTCGACACTCCTAGCCTGGGATGAAGAGCGGCGGTCACGGGACCAGGGGGCGGAACGCCTAGGTGGCGTCGCCGCCGCCGAGCGCGTTCTCGACGTCGTCGTACACGTCTGAGATGTCGAGACCGATCTGCGTGAGGAACACGATCGCGACGATCGAGATGAGGAACAGGATCAGGGCGTACTCAACCATGCCCTGGCCCTCCTCATTGTGGATCCGAACGTAGCAATCGAGCAGCTTCTCCTGAAGCTTCTCCATGCCGTTCACCTCCTTCTGTTTGTACGTGCACAGCGCGCTGTGCTTGCCGTTACGGGAAGCGAGGCGGACCTGCCTGCGTGACTTCTCGTAACGGCGCGAGTCACGAGTCGCAGTCGCCTCACGTCGACGAACCTACGGCCGGTCCTGCTTCTTTTGACCCGGCAAAGGTCCAGTTCGAGACCTAGACCTTGATCCGGGGCAGCGGCGCGGCCGCTGCGGGATAGTTGCGATGCGTGGCAGGCCAGGTAACAGTCGCTCGCGAGGACGGGACGCCGTTGTGCGAGCGCTGCGCGCTCGCCGACCGTCCCGCCACGCGCGCGAAGGGGCTGCTCGGCAGGGCGGGGATCGCGAGCGACGAGGGGGTGCTGCTCACCCCGGCGCCGGCGATCCACACCTTTTTCATGCGCTTCCCGATCGACGCGGTGTTTGTCGACCGCGACATGCGAGTCGTCGGAGTGGCGTCGCGGCTCCGGCCCTGGCGCTGGGCGCGCCGCCCGCGCGCCCGCGCAGTCCTCGAGCTGTCGGCCGGGGAGAGCGAGCGCCGCGGAGTGCGGATCGGGGAGCGGCTCAGCCTGAGCGACCGCTCGGGCTCCACCCACGACCATGAGGCCAAGGCGGCATAGCATGAGCGAGGCGTTCAGCGCACACCCCATACCCGCGCCGGCTGTGGACGCGCCGGAGCAGACAGGCGCCACCGACGACGAGATCCGCTCAGCTTGGCAGCAGCCGCTGGTGCTCGGGCTTGCGGCGGCAGTCGCCATCGTCACCCTGCTTCAGCTGGGGCTCGACGCTCACGGCGTGATCGGAGCGGGCTTCGCCGCGACCTTGGTGGCTCTGGCCGCGATCGACATCGAGTATCGGGTCATCCCGAACCGGATCGTGCTGCCGGCGACCGTCGCTGTGCTCGTCCTCCAGCTCGCCTTCTATCCCGATCATGCCGCCGAGTGGCTCGCCGCGTCCTTCGGAGCGGCCCTCTTCCTCTTCGTGCCGCTGCTGGTGTTCCCGGCCGGGCTCGGGATGGGCGACGTCAAGCTCGCGCTGCTCCTCGGCGCGATGCTGGGCCGCGACGTGATTCCGGCGCTGCTGGTCGGCTTCCTGAGCCTCTGGCCGGTCGCGATCTACCTCATCGCCACGCAGGGCTGGGAGGCCCGGAAGGAGAAGGTTCCGCTCGGTCCGGCCCTCGCCTTCGGAGGGATCCTCGTGCTTCTGCTGAGCGGATGACCCCCGAGGCGCTAAATCTCGGCTCGGGCCCGCTGCTGGGACGCGTCACGGAGATCGAGTCGAGCCGTGTGACCGTGGAGCTCCTCGACGCGACCGCAGTCGGGCGGATCACCGTGTCGGACCTGGTCGCCCTGCCCGGCCGAAGGGCTGGAGAGTGGCTGATCGGCCTGGTCGACGGCGTAACGGCGGGCGCCAGCCATGACGTGCACACCGACAACGGAGCCGGCCGAGGGCCCACCGCTGCGGGAGCGCTGCGGGCAATGCTGATCGGAACGCTGGGTGGCGGCCCCGACGGCGACGTCTTCAGGCGCGGCGCAAACTCGTTCCCCACGGTGGGCAGCGAGTGCCACCAGATCGAGGGCGAGCTGCTGCGCAGGTTCATGGTGGTCCTGTCCGAGAACGTCGCACCCGGCGAACGGCTCGAATTGGGCCGCTTTGTGGCCGAGCGCAGTGCCGTGGCCGTCGCTGACGGGAACCGCCTCTTCCAGCGTCATGCCGGTCTGCTCGGGAGCACCGGCAGCGGCAAGAGCTGGACCGTCGCACTGATGCTCGAACGCGCCTCAAAGCTCGCCCACCCGAACATGATCGTCTTCGACATGCACGGCGAGTACGCCCCGCTCACGGGGGCACGCGGGGATCGGCCGCCGATCGCGCGCGGCCTGCGCGTGGCCGGCCCCGGTGATCTGACTGATCCGAGCGACGATGTCCTGTTCGTGCCGTACTGGCTCCTCGATCGTGACGAGATGCTCAGCCTCGTGCTCGACGAGACCGACCCCGATGCGCCGAATCAGGCCATCCGGTTCAGCGATCACGTCCACAAGCTCAAGGTGTCAACGCTGCTCCAGCACGGTCATGAGGACACGGCGGCGACCGTGACCGTGGACTCGCCGGTCCCCTACCGGCTGGAGAACCTGGTCGCCTGGCTCAAGGCGGACGATGAGGAGAAGATCGTCCGCCAGCCGAGCGGCGACGTCGTCCCCGGTCCGTACGCGGGGCGGCTCACGCGGTTCATTTCTCGGCTCGAGGCCCGCATCCGCGACGGCCGCTACGGGTTCATCTTCAACCCGCCGGCCAAGTGCCGCGACTACGACTGGTTCGTGGAAACGGCGGCGACCTTGCTGGACACCACGCGAGGGCCCGGAATCAAGGTGATCGACTTCTCCGAGGTCCCAGCGGAGGCACTACCGGTCGTCGTCGGGGTCCTCGCCCGTCTCCTCTACGACGTGCAGTTCTGGACCGACCCCGAGGCGCGAACGCCGCTGTGCTTCATCTGCGATGAGGCACATCTCTACATGCCGGCTCCTGAGGGGAGGGGCGCCACGCACCGCGAGGCGCTTCGCGCCTTCGAGCAGATTGCGAAGGAGGGACGCAAGTACGGCGTCGGCCTTCTGATCGTGAGCCAGCGCCCGGCGGACGTGAGCCGGACGGTGCTCTCTCAGTGCAACAACTTCATCGTGATGCGGCTGACGAACGACAATGATCAGCAGGTGGTCTCCCAGCTCGTCCCCGCATCGCTGACGCGCCTGACCGACGTGCTTCCGTTCCTGGACGTCGGCGAGGCGGTGCTTCTCGGCGACGCCCTCCTGCTCCCGACCCGAGTGAAGCTCGACCCGCCCGCGATCCACCCGGCGAGCGCGACACGGGCCTTCTGGAACGACTGGGCGACGCAGCCCTCCAGCGATGACGCGATCGTTCAAGGCGTCGAGGCGCTCCGGCGCCAGGTGCGACCGAGCGGCTGGCATGATGCAGTCGAGCCGCTCACCCGATAGTCTTCACGACGGCCTATAGCCGCAGCCGTCCCTTGCAGAGCCGCGCCGGCACATAATCCCGGCGCCTCGGGGCGGGGTCCGTGATGGCCAAGCTGCCCGCAAATTGCGGGCTGGCAAACGCCCCCTGGCGGGGGCGGGTTTCAGTCTGCTATTCTGGTCGGTCGCGCTTTGCGCCCGTTTTACCTCGCCCCGCCGCTTGTCGTACCACTAGCTCGAAGGAGTTGCCGTCTTGGCACGCGTTGAC
>Ga0126307_10001968_pt1 | contig 13758 bp, 16 predicted proteins | sample Plot28_FD_89955 | JGI IMG/M metagenome (GOLD analysis project Ga0126307, IMG submission 89955) | Serpentine soil microbial communities from UC McLaughlin Reserve, CA, USA - Plot28 | ecosystem: Environmental > Terrestrial > Soil > Grasslands | place: USA: UC McLaughlin Reserve, Lake County...
CGGGTGACGCAACCGGGCGCGCACCTGATCCTCACCACACACGGCGAGCGCTACCGCGAGCGACTCGACGCGGAGGAGCAGGCGAGCTTCGCGCGCGGTGAGCTCGTCGTCCGCTGGGCCGAGGTCGCCGGCACGAACCTCTGCACGACGTTCCACCCACCTTCGTGGGTGCGCGAGCATCTCGTCCCGCGCGGTTTCGAGGAGGTCGCCTTCGTTGCGGAGGGCGCGGTGGGCAACCCGTACCAGGATCTGTTCCTGCTGCAGAGGTCGGCGTGAACGACGTTCGCGTGTCGTCGTGGGCAGAGCTCCAGGAGGAGCTCTTCGCCGGCTCGTGGCAGGACCGGCTCGCACGCGATCGCCCAACGCTCGCGTACCGAGGGCGACCCGACGCGTCCGAGCGCCTCGAGACGTCGCTCGCGCGCCTCGGAGGCAACGCACACGAGCTCGAGGGCCACATCCTGCGCGCGTTCCGCAAGTACGCCGCGTTCGGCTCCGTCCCGCGCGACACGGTCTGGAACTGGCTCGCGCTCGGGCAGCACCACGGACTGCCGACGCGCCTCCTCGACTGGACCTTCTCGCCGTACGTCGCGCTCCACTTCCTGTCGTCCAGGCTCGGCCACGCCGACCGCGACGGCGCCGTGTGGTGCGTCGATTACGCCCGGGCGCACGAGGAGCTGCCGGACGAGCTGCGCGCCGCGCTCGAGCGCGAGGGCGCGGACGTCCTGACGACCGAGATGCTCCACGACATCGCACCGCAGGTCGCAGACCTCGAGCGCCTCGGGGACTTCATGCTCTTCGTCGAGCCGCCGTCGTTCGACGAACGAATCGTCAATCAGTACGCGCTGTTCTCGCTCGCCTCCCGCGTCGGGACCTCAGTCGACGAGTGGGTCGCGGCGCATCCCGAGCTTGCGCGAAGGATCGTCGTCCCCGCGGAGCTGAAGTGGGAGGTTCGCGACAAGCTCGACCTCGCGAACGTGACCGAGCGGGTGCTCTTCCCGGGGCTCGACGGGCTGTCGCGATGGCTCGCGCGCTACTACCTGCCGCGGGCCGAGCGATGACCCGTCAGGCGCTGCTCGGGCTCGCGGTCGTCCTCTTCGGCATCGGCGGCCTCGCCCTCGGCATCGCCCGCGTCGCGCCCGGAGCGACCGCACTCGACCTCGTCCTGGCGTCGATCGCCGGGATCGCCGGAGGTGCGCTATTTTGGTTGACGCTCCGTGTGGGGAGACGCGGAGCCCATCCCCATACCAAGTGGCTGCTCGTGCCGATCCTGATCGGCGCGCTCTACGTCGACCGGCTGTCCGAGCGCTGGCAGCTCGTGCTGCTCCTGTTCGCGATGGGCTACATCGTCGCGTTCGTGGCCACGATCGTCGCGCGCGTCGTGCGGATGTCGCGTACGCCGAACTGACTTCAGATACCGAGCCGCTCGAGGAGCGCGTCGTCGCGCCGCCAGCGCGGCTTGACACGCACGCGCAGCTCGAGGAAGACGGCGTGCCCGAGCAAGAGCTCGATCTCGGGCCGCGCGCGGGTGCCGATCTCCTTGACCATCGAGCCGCCGCGTCCGACGAGGATCTGCTTCTGCGAGTCGGTCTCGACGAGCAGGTCGGCACGGACGACCTTCTCGGTCATCTCGGCGACTTCGACAGTGATCGCGTGCGGGACCTCGTCGCGCGTGAGCTGGAGCGCCTTTTCGCGCACGAGCTCGGCGATCTGCGTCTCGGGCGGCAGGTCGGTGCGCTGCTCGCGGGAGAAGAACGGCGGTCCTTCCGGCAGCAGCGCGACGAGGTCGTCGCGCAGCTCGCCGATGCCGTCGCCGGTCTTCGCGCTGACGGGATGCAGGGACTCAAAGGCGCCGAGCGCCGACGCGGTCTTCATCTGCGTCGCGATGTGGCCGGCCTTCAGCCGGTCGACCTTGTTCACGGCGATCACGACAGGAACACCGAGCCCGAACACGCGGTGCGCGATGAACCGGTCCCCCGCTCCGATCCGTTCGCGTGCGCTGACGACGAACAGCACCGCGTCCACGTCCTCGAAGGAGCGCTCGACGGTGTTCTGCATCCGCTCGGTGAGCGCGTCCCGCGGGCGCTGGAATCCCGGCAGGTCGGCCAGCACGAGCTGATGGTCCTCGCCGTTCGCGATCCCGAAGACCCGCCGCCGCGTGGTCTGCGGCTTGTCGGACACGATCGCGACCTTGCCCCCGCAGAGCGCGTTCACAAGGGTCGACTTGCCGACGTTCGGCCGCCCGGCGACCGCGACGAAGCCGCTCTTCATGCTGTCGCTCTGGGAGGTGTCCCCACGCAGCCCCCACCCTCTATGGGAGGGGGAAGTGCCCCTGACCCTCTGAAGCGAGCGTACCGGCCGAACTGCGACACGATTGCGCCAATTCTGCGCCGATCCGTCACGGGAGCCCCCACGTCTCGGGCAGCAGCTCACCGGGCGAGTAGGTCACGACCTCGCCCCCCGCGTTGTGGAATGTGACGCGCTCGAGCCGGAACTCCCACAGCCACTGCCGGCAGCCGCCACACGGCGACGCGGTGATCGCGATCGCCACGAGCTCGCCCGGCCGATATCCCGCCACGACGGCGCCGGCCAGCGCGGTCCGCTCGGCGCAGATCCCGAGCGGGTACGCCGCGTTCTCGACGTTGACACCCTCGAACACGCGGCCGTCACGCGCGAGGACCGCGGCGCCGACGAGGTACTCGGAGTACGGCGCGTACGCGCGCTCGGCGACCGCGACCGCCCGCTCGAGGAGCTCGCCGCTCACGCGAACGCCTGGAAGAGGACGAGAGTCAGCAATGCACCGAGCAGGCCGCCGTACGCGACCTCGAGCGCCGAGTGGATCCCCGCCTCGACGCGCGTCTGCGCGACCAGCAGAGCAGGGATGAACGTGAGCGTCGAGATCAGGAAGCGGTGCTCGTAACCGGAGAGCACCCACGTCACGGCCATCCACACCGCGAACGCCACCGCCGCGTGCCCCGAGGGTAGCCCGCCGCGAAGGGGCGTCCCGCGCCCCGTGAACGCCTTCGTCGCGATCACGGCGATCACGACGAGAACGAGCGCGACGATCGTCTTCTCCGCCGGCGCGTCCCGAATCCGGTCGAGGACGCCGCCGGTGCGGCCCGCGAACTCGCTGCTGAAGACGATGTAGCCGATCGCAACCGCGTTGATCGTCGCGATCAGCACGGCGCCCGCAGCGATGTCCTTCGCGAGCTTCGCCATCGGGTCGAACGACGTGGTCGCAACGTCGATCGCGCCCTCGATCGCGGTGTTGATCATCTCCGCGATCAGGACGAACGCGATCGCGAGCAGCAGCGCGATCAGCTCGAGCCGGGAGACGTCGATCGCGAGCGCTCCGACCAGGACGGCGACGGCGGCCGCAAAATGGATCCGCATGTTCCGCTGCGTGCGGAGCACGTGGATGATCCCCTCGAACGCGAAGTTGAACGACTCGAGCAGCGACGACGACGGCGTCCGCGGCGAACGGATCATCGCCACGCCTCCTCACGCTCCTCCATCCCGCGCCCGTGGTCGTAGCCGAGCAGGTGCAACAGCCCGTGCACGAGCGGCGCGCGCCAGTCCTCGCCGACGACTTCGGGGCACAAAACCACGTCGCCGAGCGCCCGCGGCACGCCCGCCGGCACGTCGTCTCGGCCGTCGAGCGGGAACGAGAGCACGTCCGTCGCCTCGTCGATGCCGAGGTGGTCGCGCTTCAGCGCGCGAATCTCCGCGCTGCCGACGAACGCGAGGCCGAGCTCGCCCGACTCGATTCCCTCCGCGGCGAGGACGTCCCGCGCGAGCGAAGCGGCCGCTGCCGCGTCGACCGCGCGCCCGCTGCGATTCGCGACCTCCACGGCGACCATCAGCGCGCGCGCTGCGTTCCCGTCTCCTCCACGTGGCGCTTGTACGCCTCGACGATCCGCTGGACGAGCTTGTGGCGGACGACGTCCTGATGCGTGAAGCGCACGAACGCGATCCCCTCGATCCCCTCGAGAATCGTCTGCACCTGGATCAGTCCGGACGCTTGGTCTCGCGGCAGGTCGACCTGCGTCACGTCGCCGGTGACGACGACCCTCGAGCCGAACCCGAGCCGCGTCAGGAACATCTGCATCTGCTCGGGGCTGGTGTTCTGGGCCTCGTCGAGGATGATGAACGAGTCGTTCAGCGTGCGGCCGCGCATGAAGGCGAGCGGCGCCACCTCGACGACGCCCGTCTCCATGAAGCGCTGAATCTTCTCGGCATCGAGCATGTCGTACAGCGCGTCGAAAAGCGGCCTGAGATACGGGTCGACCTTCGCGAGCAGGTCGCCCGGAAGGAAACCGAGGCGCTCGCCCGCCTCGACCGCGGGCCGGGTGAGGATGATCCGCGACACGTGACGCTCCTGGAGCGCTGCGACGGCGAGCGCCATCGCGAGGTACGTCTTGCCCGTGCCCGCAGGGCCGATCCCGAAGGTGACGGTGCGGTTGCGGATCATGTCCACGTAGCGCTTCTGCGTCACCGTCTTGGGCGCGATCTTCTTGCCGCGATGGCGCCAGACGATGTCGTCGAAGACCTCACGGATGTCGTGCGCCTCGTCGAGCGCGCCGAGAACGGCGTCGACCGTCGACGGCCCGATCTCGTGGCCTCCTTCGACGAGCTCGACGAGCTCGTCCACGACCGCTCGCGCCTCGACGACGTGCTGTTCGTCGCCCTCGATCGTCAGCCGGTTCCCGCGGAGGCGGATCGTGCATTCGAGCCGGTCGCGCAGGGAGTCGAGGACGCCGTCGCCGATCCCGGCCAGCTCGGCCGCGACCTCGTTCGGGACGTCGAGGGTCTGCTGCACCGCCGAGAAGTGTAGGTCGCGTGGGTTCCGGAGCTGGCGGGGCTAGCGGTCGGGAAGCCAACCGTCGGCATACCCGACACGCTTGCTGCGAGGAAACCGCGCGTACGCCTCGGCCGGCTTCGTTGTCTCACGTTCGACGCAGGCATTGTGCGCGCGAGCCGCCGCCTCGACGGGATACATGAGCCCCTTCCGGCCGCCGCGCGCGCCAGCGGCAAGCACCGCCGCCGGACCGTCGCCCGCGCCGACGATTACGTGCGCGGTGCCGCCCGGGCAGTGGAAGAAATCCCATGCCGCGAGTTTCCGCTTCTCGCCCTCCACCACCAGCGTGCACTCGCCGGCCAGCACGAGGAACGCCTCCTGCGCTCGTTCGCGGTGGTACATCGACATCGGCTGCCCGGGCAACAGGATGTTGATGTTGACGCCGACCTGCGTGAACGGGCGCCTGCCCTCGAAGTCGCAGTAGAAGCCGAGCGGCCCAGTGTCGCGCCAGCGCGACTCCTGCGCGTTGAGCACGAACCATCCCTCGCCTTCGGGGACGAGCCCGAACTTCGTCTGCCGCAATCGCGCCTCGCCAATCACTGCCACGGGCGTTGCCACCGTCGCCGCACCCGCGTCCGCGCTACGCGAGCTTCTCGCGCACGAGCTGGCTGACGGCGCCACCGTCGGCGCGCCCGGCGACCTGCGACATCACGTCCTTCATCACTCGGCCGAGGTCACGGAGCGATGTAGCACCGACCTCTGCGATCGCGTCGTCGACGATCTCCTCGAGCTCCTCCTCCGACAGCGGCGTCGGCATGAACTCCTCGAGGATCGCGAGCTCGGCGTCCTCCGCCGCGGCCTGCGCCTCGCGGTCGGCGCTGCGAAACGCGTCGGCGGCCTCGAGGCGCTTCTTCCGCTCGCGCTGCAGCACCTGCAGCTCCTCCTCGTCGCTCAGCTCGCGCTGCAGGTCCTTCTCGGCCGAGCGAAGCGCAGAGAGGATCAGGCTCAGCGCGTCGCGGCGCTGGTCGTCGCGAGCTTTGCGCGCATCCTGCAACTCCGACTCGATCCGCGCGATCAGGCTCATCCGCCCAGCCCCCGAATCCGTCCGCCGAGAACGTGCCAGTGGAGATGGAAGATCGTTTGCCCGGCACCCGCGCCGACGTTGACGACCACCTTGTAGTCGTCCAGCCCGGCGAAGCGTGCCGTCTCGGCGACGAACTCGAGCATCCGCTTCGCCTCGTCCGCGTCGAAGTCGCCGACGTCGTCGAACGTATCGACGTGTCGCTCCGGCAGCACGAGCAGGTGCGTGTCGGCCTGCGGGTTGATGTCGCGGATCGCGGCGAATCCTTCCGCGCGGTGCACGTGCTCGCCGTCGCGGACGAGGTTGCAGAAGAGGCAATCGTCAGGCAGCTCGGATCCCCTCTTCCGTGACCGCCTCGGCGCGGACACGCACGACCTCGCCGACCGGCGCGTCGACGAGCCACGGCGAGTAGTCGTCGCCGTAGCCTCGCCCGGGCCGGTCGACCAGCACGTCGTCCTCGCGGCCGAGCTTCGCGCGCCAGTGCTCGAGGCAGGCGACACGCGATTGCGCGCGCAGGCGAGCGCCGCGTTCCTTCTTCACGTGCGGCGGCACCGGATCGTCGGCTGCGGTGCGAGTGCCCGGCCGCGGTGAGTACGGGAACACATGAAGCTTCGTCAGCCGCGCCTTCCTTGCAGTCGCCAGTGTGTTTTCGAACGCGAGCTCCGTCTCGGCGGGGAAGCCGACGATCAGGTCCGAGGTCAGGTTGAAGTCGTCGAGCGGCTCGAGCTTGCGAAGGTAGGCGGCGACGTCGTAGCGGCGTCCCATCGCCTTCAGAACGCGGTCGTCGCCCGACTGCAGCGGGACGTGCAGATGCTTCGCGACAGTCGGCGTCTCGCGCAGCGCCTGGACCAGCTCCGGCGAGACGTGGTTGATCTCGATCGAGGAGAGGCGCAGCCGGTCGAGTCCCGGCGTGGCGCCGACGTCGCGAACCAGGCGCGGCAGCGTGAACCCGGCATCGCGGTCGCGGAAGCAGCCGAGGTTGACTCCGGTCAGGACGACCTCGCGATGCCCCTGCGCGACGCGGCGGCGAACCTCGCCGATCACCGCCTGCGCGCTCCGGCTCCGCGTCCCGCCGCGGACGAGCGGGATGACGCAGAAGTTGCAAGAGAACGAGCAGCCGTCCTGGATCTTGACGAAGGCGCGCACGCGTTCCAGGCGCGCGTCAGCCTGGACGCAGCCGATCGCGCCGACGTCGCCGGCGACAAACTGCGCGGCCTCGTCGCTTCTGCGGGGCACGATGACGACGTTCTCCGGCAGGTCTCCAAACGGCTCGCCGTCGAGGTTCGCGCCGCAGCCCGTGACGTAGACCCGCCGGTGCGTCCGCGCGGCGCGTGCCGCGGCCTGCCGCGACTTCGAAAGCGCCTCGTTCGTGACACAGCACGTGTTGACGACCGCGACGTCGCCCGCGGCGGCCTCGCGGTGCCCGTCGGCGAGCAGCCGCTCGCGCACCTGCATCGCGTCCAGGTGGGAGACCTTGCAGCCGAGGAAGCGAACCGAGAACGTCGCCATCGCAGGACGAACGATCCTACTCTCGTTCCCAGGAATCGGCCGCCCACCCATCGAGCGTCCGGCGCCCGGTGTGGCGAAAGCCGGCGAGGTCGGGCCGGTCGCGCCCGAGGTAGCCGGAGGTGACGACGACGGTGACGTCCAGCCTCGGGACGATCGCCTCGACGGCTGCCAGGGCGATATTCGCGATGGCCGCGCGCGCGGCGGGCAGCGGTGCCGTCGCTGCGTCGCCGACGTGCGCAGCCACGGTGGCGTCGTTCATGGCAGCGTTCCGCAGAGTCGCGTCGACGGCCGCCGGGTCGGCGTCGACCGCGGTCACCGGGGCGTGCCCGAGCTTGGCCGCCGCGATCGCAAGCACGCCCGAGCCGCAGCCGACGTCTAGCAGGCTTGCCGGCGGCAGCTCCTGAAGCACCTCCACGCAGAGGCGCGTCGTCGCGTGGCCGCCGGTACCGAACGCTCGTCCGGGGTCGATCACGACGGGGATCAGCTCGGTCGGCGGCGATGCCCACGGCGGCCCAACCCACAGCGCGCCAACGGCGACGGGTCGGTGGAAGTCACGCCAGCGGTCCTCCCAGCCGGCCTCGACGTCCTCGACGGTCATTCCCCCCAGGTCGAGCGGGACTTCCTCGACGTAAGCGGCGAGCTCGACCTCGTCTCCAAGCGCGCGTTCCTCGAATCCCAGCGGGAAGCGTTCGAGCCAGTGCGCACGCGCCTCTTCCGCGCGCTCGGGCGGGACGCGGACGGCGACCCGCTTCAGCGAAACGCGCTCTTCAGCTTCTCGAAGAAGCCTTCGTCGGCCCGGTAGGTGTCGCTCGACGAGAGCTGTTCGAACTGCTCGAGGAGCTCTCGCTGTTCCTGCGTCAGGCGGTGCGGGACGATGACGTTGACGAGCACCCGGTGCTCGCCGCGGCCGAAGCCCTGGAGCACGGGCATGCCGCGGCCGCGCAGGATCCGGATCGCGCCGGGTTGCGTGCCCGGCTCGAAGTCGAGCTCCACCGGCCCGTCGAGCGTCTCGGTCGTGACGCTCGCGCCCAGGGCCGCCTGCGCGATCGTCAGGTCGACGGTCGAGAAGATGTCGTCGCCCTCGCGGACGAACCGCTCGTCCGGCCGGACGCGAACGCGCACGTAGACATCGCCGGACCGCCCCCCGACGGCGCCTGCGTGGCCCTCGCCCGAGATCCGAATCTGCTGGCCGTCGTGGATGCCTGCCGGGATCGTCACGTCGAGGGTGCGCTCGCCGACGACGCGGCCTGCGCCGCGGCAATCGGAGCATTCGGTCTCCGGGACACGCCCGGCGCCCGCGCAGCGCGGGCACGTCTGCGTACGGACGAACTCACCGAACACGCTCCGCGACACCTGCTGCAGCCGGCCCGTCCCGCGACACGTTTCGCAGGCCGAGATCGGCGCTCCCGGCTCGGCGCCGTTTCCGCCGCAGCGGCCGCACTCGCTCGCCACCTCGAGGACGACCTCGCGCTTCACCCCCTGGGCTGCGTCGACGAGCTCGATTCCCACCTCCGCGCCCACGTCGCCGCCCCGGGCCCGCCGCCCTCCGCCGGCGCCGAAGAGATCGTCGCCGAAGAACGCGGAGAAGATGTCGGAGAGGTTGCCGAAGTCGAACGATCCGGGGGAGAACCCGCCGCCGCGCAGCCCTGCGTGGCCGTAGCGGTCGTAGAGCTGTCGTGACTCGCTGTTCGAGAGCACCTGGTAGGCCTCGGCGACCTCGCGGAACCGCTCCTCGGCGTCGGGTGCTTCGTTGACGTCGGGATGCAGCTCGCGTGCGAGGCGTCGGAACGCGCGCTTGATGTCTCCCTCGGAAGCGTCCTTCGACACGCCCAGCAGCTCGTAGTAGTCGCGTTCGGTCGTCGCCATCGGCTGCGGCGAAGGGTAGCCCCGGCGCGCGCGGTAGCATCGAGCTTGTGGCTGCCGCGGTCACACGCGACGACGTTTGTCGCGGGATCCGCAAGCTTGGCCTCGGCGAGGGAACCGTCCTCGCTCACTCGTCGCTGAGCTCGTTCGGGCGCGTGACGGGCGGCGCAGACGAGGTGGTCGCCGCGTTCCTCGACGAGGGCTGCACCTTGGTAGTCCCCACATTTGCGGCGAGTGTGTTCGGCGTCGCACCGCCGGAGGGGATGCGGCCCGAGCGAAACGGCTACGACTACGGCGTCCCACACGAATCGCCCGGTCGCTCGCGGATCTTCACGACCGAGGGGAACGAGATCAGCCCGTCGATGGGCGTGATTCCGGCAGCCTTGCTGTCGCGTGCGGAGCGCGTGCGCGGCAACAACCCGCTCTGCTCGTTCGCTGCGCTTGGGCCGCGGGCCGAGCTCGTGCGCGAGCAGCGGCCGCTCGACGTCTACGCGCCGCTGCGCATCCTCGCGGCGCGCGATGCGTTCGTTCTCCTGACCGGCGTGGGTCTGGAGCGGATGACACTGATCCACCTCGCGGAAGAACGCGCAGGCCGGACGCTCTTCCGTCGCTGGGCAAACGCGAGCGACGGGAAGCCGATGGAGGTCGAGGTCGGCAGCTGCAGCAACGGCTTCGGAAAGCTCGAGCCGGCGCTTGCGCCACTCGCACGCGAGACGGCGGTCGGCGAGAGCCGCTGGCGGGCGTTTCCCGCGCGCGAGACGCTCGGCGCCGCCGAGGCCGCGATTCGCGAGCGCGCCGACATCACGAGCTGTGCCGACCCCGACTGCCTCCGCTGCCGCGACGCCGTGGCCGGCGGCCCCGCGCCCGGGCGCCGTCAGTCCTCGTAGACGTCCTCGACAAAGCGCGAGAGTGCGGCTGCGGCCGAGTGCACCGAACGGATCGCCTTGTCGTAGTCCATTCGCACGGGGCCAAGCAGGCTGACGGTTCCGAGGGTCCGGTTGGCGAGCCCGTACGCGGCGCCGACGAGCGCGACGTTGGACAGGTACGGGTGCTCGAGCTCCATCCCGACACGGACGAACGGCCCACGCGCATCGAGCGAGCCGTGCAGCAGCTCGAGGAGCGCCGCACGCTTCTCGAGCACCTCGAGCAAGTGCCGGTACGAGTCGAGCTCCTCCGACCGGACCTCCTCGAGCAAGCCGGCGGTCCCGCCCACGTACAGGCGCCGTTCGTCGCCCTGCGCCTCGGTGAACGCTGGGCGGAACGTGGCGAGGAACGCGCGCTCGTTTTCGGAGAGTTCGGGGTCGGCGAGTCGCTGCCTGAGCAGGTTCGACCCGAGCGTCAGTCCGGCGACGCGTTCGTTCAGGTACTCGCCTGCCCACTGCGCGAGGCCTGGGTCGACCGGCTGCTGGAACGAGACCATTCGCTTCGTGACGCCTCCCGTCGAGGCGATCACGACGACCATCACCACGTGCGGCTGAAGCACGAGCACCTCGACGTGGCGGACGGTCGTCGTCTCGAGCGGCGGCGCCGAGACGAGCGCCAGCAGGCGCGTCAGCTCCGCGAGCATCTCGGTCGTCGACTGCAGCGCCGCCTCGACCTCGCTCTGGACGCTCGTCAGGTCGAGCGGGAACGCGCTCGGCCGGAGCTCGAGCCGTTCGAGCAGCCCGTCCGCGTACAGCCGGTAGCCGCGTTCGGTCGGGACCCGTCCGGCGGACGTGTGGGGGTGCATCAGCAGCCCCTGAGCCTCGAGCGCCGCCAGCTCGCTGCGTACGGTTGACGACGACACGCCGAGCTCGGCATGCTCGACGAGCGTTCTCGAACCCACGGGCTGTCCGGTCGCAACGTACTCCTCCACCACATGGCGCAGGATCCGCCGCTGGCGGTCGCTGATCAGGCTCAGGCTGGAGGCGCCCATTTGCAGGGAAAGGGTACCGCCGGCTCAGGCCAGCAACTCGGCCGTCACACCGCCGCCGAGGAACCGGCCGCGGTCCGTGAGCGTCAGCGTCGATGCGTCCGCCCTGGCGAGACCCAGCCGCTGCAGCCGCTCGAGTGCGTCCGGATCGAGCACGTTCTCGGCGCCGTCCAGCACGAGCGGCTCGTCGAGCCGCAGTCCCAGCATGACGCGCTCGCGCCGGCGGACGGCGTCGTCCAGGGCCTCGTGGTCGCGCGGCGGGCCCGCTCCTCGCTCGAGCGCAGTCATGTACCGGGCGAGGCCGGGACGGTTCCGCCACCGGTCGTCACCGAGCGTCGAGACGGCGCCGATGCCGAGACCGACGTAGTCCCGCCCCCGCCAGTACGCGAGGTTGTGCCGGGCGCGGAAGTCGACCGCAGCGGCGGGCGCTCCCGGACGGCAGAAGTTCGCCGTCTCGTACCAGCGGTAGCCGGCCCCGGTCAGGCGTTCGACGACGCGCTCGAAATAGTCCTCCATCGCGTCCGCCTGGCGCGCAAGCTCATCCCCGAAGGTATGGGTGAAGCGCGTTCCCGGCTTCGCCTCGAGCTCGTAACACGAGAGGTGGTCCGGCTTGAGCGCGAGAGCGGCGCCCAGATCGCGCTCGAGGTCGGCGGCGCTCTGGCCGGGGACCCCGTAGATGAGGTCGAGCGAAATGTTGTCAAAGTTGGCATCGCGAAGAGCGTAGACGGCGCGGCGGACGTCCTCGGGTTGAGCCGACCGTTCGAGCACGCGGAGCAGCCGCGGCTCGAACGACTGCGCGCCGAGCGACACGCGCGTCACGCCTCCCTCGCGGAGAAGCGTCGCGAGAGCGGGTGTCACCGTCTCGGGATTCGCCTCGACGGTGACCTCGACCGCACGCGGCAAAGCCGCGAGTAGGCGGACGAGCGCAGCCGGGCGCGTGAACGTGGGTGTCCCGCCACCGAGGAACACCGTGTCGAGCTCGTCCGCGAGCAGCGGGCGCTCGAGCGCGAGCTCGGCGAGGATCGCGTCGACGTACCGCTCGTGTTCGTTCGGCCGCCCCACGACGGTGACGAAGTCGCAGTAGCCGCAGCGATGTGCGCAGAAGGGCAGATGCACGTACAGATGGCGGACGCCGCTCATCTCTGCGCGTCCCCGAGGTTGAGCACGGCGAGGAACGCCTCCTGCGGGACCTCGACGGCGCCGACCTGCTTCATCCGTTTCTTGCCCGCCTTCTGCCGTTCGAGCAGCTTTCGCTTGCGCGTGATGTCGCCGCCGTAGCACTTCGCGAGCACGTCCTTTCGCCGCGCCTTCACCGTCTCGCGCGCGATCACCCGCGAACCGATTGCCGCCTGGATCGCAACGTCGAACATCTGGCGCGGGATCTCCTCGCGCAGCTTCTCCACGAGCGCCTTTCCGCGGCCGTACGCGCTGTCGCGATGCACGATCAGCGAGAGCGCGTCGACGGTCTCGCCTCCGACCAGCACGTCGACCCGCACGAGGTTGCCCTCGCGGAAGTCGGCGACGTCGTAGTCGAAGCTCGCGTAGCCGCGCGTCCGCGACTTCAGCTGGTCGTAGTAGTCGAGGACGATCTCCGCGAGCGGGAGCTCGTACGTGAGGTGCACGCGTTCCTCCGTCAGGTACTCGAGGTGGTCGAAGCGACCGCGGCGCTCGTTGTTCAGCTCCATGACGGCGCCGACGAACGGCTTCGGAACGATGATCGACGCCTTCACATAGGGCTCCTCGACGAGCTCGAACTCGTCCGGCATCTCGGCGGGGTTGTGAACTTCGATCGCGCCGTCGCCGGGCGCGCTGACGCGGTACGCCACGGTCGGCGCCGTCACGAGCAGATCGAGGTCGAACTCGCGCTCGAGCCGCTCTCGAACGATCTCCATGTGCAGGAGTCCGAGGAAACCGCAGCGGAAGCCGAAGCCGAGCGCCTGCGAGTTCTCTGGCTCGTAGAACAGCGCGGCATCGTTCAGCTTCAGCTTCTCGAGCGCGTCGCGCAGGTCGGGGTACTGGTCCGAGTCCGTCGGAAACAGGCCGGCGAAGACCATGGGCTTCACGTCCTTGAAGCCGGGCAGCGGCTCCGCAGCGGGCGCGCGCTGCGAGGTGATCGTGTCTCCGACCCGAAGCTCCGACACCTCCTTCAGCCCGGTGATGACGTAGCCGACCTCGCCGGCCTCGAGCGACGGGACCGCACGTTGCCCCGGCGAGAAGAAGCCGAGCTCCTGCGCCTCGAATCGCGTCCGCAGGGCCATCGTCCGGAGCTGCTCGCGCCGCGTGAACGTCCCGTCGACGATGCGCACGAATGCGACGACGCCGCGGTACTGGTCGTACGACGAATCGAAGACGAGCGCGCGTCCGGCCGCGCCGGGGTCTCCCGCCGGCGGAGGCACGCGCTCGACGATCGCGTCGAGCACGTCGTCGACGCCGACTCCCGTCTTCGCCGAGATGCGCAGCACACGCGCGGGGTCGACTCCGAGCAAGTCGGCGAGCTGTCGAGCCGCGCCGTCCGGATCGGCCTGCGGCAGGTCGATCTTGTTCACGACGGGGACGATCTCGAGGTCGTTCTCGAGCGCGAGATACGCGTTTGCAAGC
>Ga0126307_10001969_pt1 | contig 13758 bp, 14 predicted proteins | sample Plot28_FD_89955 | JGI IMG/M metagenome (GOLD analysis project Ga0126307, IMG submission 89955) | Serpentine soil microbial communities from UC McLaughlin Reserve, CA, USA - Plot28 | ecosystem: Environmental > Terrestrial > Soil > Grasslands | place: USA: UC McLaughlin Reserve, Lake County...
CGGCGCTTGGTCAGCCGGCCCAATCTGGTCGACGGCGTCCTCGCCGCGGCCGGCCTCGCGATCGAGATCGGGCGTCTGCGCGCGGAGGTCCGGCGGCGGCTTTCCGAGGTCGAGGACTCGCGCACGCGGATTGTCACGGCCGGCTACGCGGAGCGACGCCGTCTCGAGCGCGACCTCCACGACGGCGCCCAGCAGCGGCTCGTGTCGATCGGCCTGGCGCTGCGGCACGTGCAGCGCCAGCTCCCCGCCTCGGGCGAGGAGGCGCGCGCTCTCGATACGTCCGTCGCGGAGCTGGGCCAGGCGATCGACGAGCTGCGCGAGCTCGCGCGCGGCGTCCGACCCGCCGGGCTCGACGACGGCTTGGCGACCGCGATTCACGGGCTCGCGTCCCGCTCGCCCTTGCGCACGCGGCTCCACGTGACGGACGAGCGGTTCGAGGACCGGCTCGAGACGGCGGCCTATTTCGTCGCCAGCGAGGCGCTCGCCAACGCCGCGAAGCATGCTCGTGCCTCGGCGGTCAGTGTCAACGCGGCGCGGCGCAACGGCGACCTCGTGATCTCGATCGGCGACGACGGCGTCGGCGGCGCGTCCGCGCATGGCGGTTCTGGTCTCATCGGGCTGAGCGACCGAGTCGCCGCGCTCGGCGGCCGGCTACGGATCGACAGCCCGGTAGGCGGCGGGACCGTCGTAACGGCGGAGCTGCCGTGCGAGTAGTGATCGCCGAGGATCAGGCGCTGCTCCGGGACGGGTTGGCCCGCCTGTTCAAGGACGCCGGCCACGAAGTCGTGTCCGCCGTCGACGACGCCGACAGCCTGCGCGGGGCCGTGAGCGCACACGAACCTGACCTGGCGGTCGTGGACGTCCGCATGCCGCCGTCGTTCACGGACGAGGGGATCCGTGCGGCAGGCTGGATCCGCGCTGCACACCCGGACGTCGGCGTGCTCGTGTTATCGCAGCATGTCGAGCTGACGGGCGCCGTCGGGCTTGTCGCCCAGGGCGGCTTCGGGTACCTGCTCAAGGACCGCGTCCTGGACGTTGCTGATTTCCTCGAGGCGGCTGAGCGCGTCGCGAGGGGCGGCTCGGCGCTCGACCCCAAGGTGGTGGCGTCGCTCGTCGGCGGTGACACCGACGCGCTCGGCGTGTTGACCGAGCGTGAGCGTGAAGTGCTGTCGCTGATGGCGGAGGGCCTGACGAACAGTGGGATCGCCCGGCGGCTCGTGCTCACGGAGCGAACGGTCGAGGGGCACGTCCGCAGCGTGCTGATGAAGCTCGACCTGCCGACGAGCGACGACGCTCACCGGCGCGTGCTCGCAGCGGTCGCCTACCTGCGCGCCGCCGAGTCCTAGCGCGAACCTACGCGGGCCTCGTGATGAACCGCTTGTCGGCGGCCGACACGATGCCGGCGCGATCCCGGTGCGCGCGCTCGTACGCGTGTACCTCACGGGCCTGTGCTGACCCGGACTTCCGCAGGAACCGCATGATCACCTCGACGTCCTGGGTGTCGTAGCCGATCCACGGCTCGTCGCAGGTCAGCTCGGCGATGTGCTCGCGGATCTCGGAGCGGTCGGCGTTCTGGCTCTCATGCACGTCAAGCACACGCAGCTCGCGCTGGCTCAAGCCGCGCAGCGACGCGACGATGTACGCCGCGCTGTGGGAGTCGTAGTCGAGCAGCGGCAGGTCCGAAACTGCTTCGGCTGCGGCCACGGGGCCGGGGGCGGTGATGTGCTGGGGCAGGGACGGGGGGTCGATCACGGTGTCTCTTCTCGTGTGGGGGTGTCAGCGGCCTGCTTGAGCTCGGCGCGCTCGAGGCGCTCGGCCGCCTGCTCGTACTGGCGCTCGAGCTCACGGAGGCGATCTGGGCTCGTCGCGCGGGGCCCGTAGGTCTTCGCGCGGTACAGGTCGCGTCGCTCACGCGCGTAGCGCGCGTCCTTGCGCAGGCGCGCGACGACGTGTGTGTCCGGCGTCGTGCCGTTCGAGCGGTGCGCCTGAGTGTTCATGGAGCGCCTTCTGGACACGACGCGGCGCCTGAGCGTCCGCGTGCCCGTCGAGAGATGGCTCTCTTCGGCTCGAAACGAATTGTGTCTGTCAGGTCACCGCGGGCCGGTGGGCCGGGGTGGCGTGCGAGGCAGTTCGCAGGAAGCGGCGAGTGACCTTGTACCTCAAGGGTACTCCGTCGCCCGCACCCCGGGGGCCGGCCGTTCCCCGTGCCCCGTCCGAGCGGTCGCGAACCTCGTTCTCAGCGAGCGACGCGGTACTTCAGGTGCGTGACGCCCGACGGCGACTCGACGACCCGAAGCAGCTCCACTTCGCCCTCGGGACCGGCCTCGAACAGCCGCGTCCCGGCGCCCAGCAGCACGGGCGCGACGTGCAGCTGGACCTCGTCGACGAGGCCGGCCCGCAGGTACTGCTGCGCGACGTGGGCGCCGCCGCCGATCACGACGTCGGCCCCGCCGGCGGCGTCCTGCGCGTGAGCCAGAGCGGTCTCGATCCCGTCCGTGACGAACGTGAACGTCGTGCCGCCCTGCTTCGCCACGGGCGCGCGCTCGTGGTGGGTGAGCACGAACACCGGGTGGTGGAAGGGCGGATCGTCGCCCCACCAGGCGTCCGCGTTCGGGTCGTCCTCCCATGGCCCGGAGCCCCCGCTGAACATCCGACGGCCCATGATCGTCGCCCCGATCGCCTGCAGGTGCTCCTCGACGACGTCCGAGTCGACGTTCGTCTCGCCGCCTGACCGACCGTGCGCCTCGCGCCACGCGGCCAGTGCGAAGGCCCACTCGTGCAGCTGCTCGCCGCCGCGTCCGAGCGGCTCCTCGAGGGTCGGGTGGGGCCCAGCGACGTAGCCGTCGAGCGACATCGAGATGTCCAGCACCAGCTTGCTCATCCTGCCTCCGTTTCGGGGTTCGACCCCTTAGACCGAGGCGCCGTCCGGAATTCGTCGTCAAGCCAGCTGGGCGAGCCGCTCGAGCGCGCCGCGGCAGAGCCGGTCGTGCGTGGCGGCGGCCGACGCGAAGATCTCGACCTCGTCGGGCGGCAGGTCGCGCTGCCAGCGGCCGGGCCCGCGGATGCCGTGGTCGTCGGTCGGCTTGTTGCGAAGCGGGCCCAGTTGCGCCTCGGCGATCGTCGTCGCCGGTCCCGTGTCGAACGGTGCGCCGAGCCACTGCGCGACGTGCGCGGCGGTTGCGATGCGGTCTTCGTAGAAGTGCTCGTAGGGGACGAACAACAGGCGGTCGGGGTGGGCGGCCACGGTCGCCTCCGCGCGCTCCATGTACACGTCGTAGGCCAGCCGGCAGCCGAGCGGCCCGCGCTCCGTGATCCCCAGGCGCGAGTACTCGTGCATGCGCGTCTTGCGGCCGGTGGCGAACTTCTCGCGGATCGAGCACCACGTGTCGCGCGGGTCGCGGAGCATCACGACGACCTGCGCGTCCTCGAACGTGTCGAGGAACTGCGGCAGCGCCTCGGTCATGCGCGGGATCTTCGCGATGTCCACGGCGGCCAGCTCGTCGAACGTCGCCGGGTCCTCGAGGAAGTGAGCGGGCGACTCCTCGATCGCCCACTCGGGGTCGTCGAGGAGCGTCCAGCCGGCGCCCGCCGCCAGCAGGTGGGCCATCGCGCTCGTCCCGGAGCGGTGCAGCCCGCACACGAGCGCCTTGATCGCCACGCTGCTTGCCCGCCCAAGCGCGGTCACGCTCGGTAGCTAACCGCGCGCGTCGGTCGTCTAACTCGTTTAGGCGCGACGCCCCAACCGGGCGTTACCCGCGCGCACAGGTGGGTAGGTGCCAAGTGACGCGTACATCCACCGAGGAGGAGGACCGCATGGCCCAGGAAGCGGGACAGGTCACGGGGACCAAGGACAAGAACTACAACATCATCTGGTTCACCGAGCAGTGCCTGAGCAACGCCCTCCGCATGGAGGAGTACGCCGGCGACGCCGAGCGCGACGGAGACCAGGAGCTCGCGGACTTCTTCCGCCGCGCCCAGGCCGAGAGCCAGAAGGGCGCCGATCAGGGCAAGGCGCTCCTGAAGTCGCGCCTGAACAACAGCTAGCCGGTGGACCGGCGCCGGTGCTTGTGCCGGCGCCGCGTCACGGCGCGCCGCCCGGCGCGGGCGCGGTGACGCCGTGGTCGCGCAGATACTCGATGTAGAACGGCCGCAGGTTGTCCGCGACCTCGCCGCGGCCCGCGTCGGTCACGTCGTCCAGGTGGCCGCTCATCCGCTGGATGTCGTTCTCCGCGTCCTCCCACTCGCCGGCGGCGGCCTCCGCGGCCGGCAGGACCTTCATCAGCCGCCAGAAGAACTTGACGTCGAGGTGCTTGCGCGCGTGGCCGACCGCGAGCCCGTGTAGCTGCTCGGAGGAGAGCTGTTCGAGTTCGTCGCCTTCGGCCATCGCGACCGCAGACTACGCGGCCTAGACGCGAACCGGTGCCGTGACCGGCTCTTCGCTGCGCGCGCGCCGCACCGCGGACAGCGCCTCCGCGGGCAGCAGGCGACCGTTCGCCGCCAGAGCCACCGAGAACAGCGCGAGCTCGCGGCCGAGCACGAGGCCCACGAGCACGTCGATCGGGAAGTGCGCGCCGAACGTGATGCGGGTGATGGCGATCGCCGCGAGGTAGGCGTAGAGCGGTCCACGCAGCCGGGGCAGGATCGCGGCGGCCGCGGTGACGAGGGCTGCGGTGACGATCAGGTGGCCCGAGGGGTACGACGCGATCTCGGCCCAGGTGCGACCGTGCGAGAGCAGCGCCGCGTCGCCCAGGACCTCCTCGGGCCGCGCGCGCTCGACGAACAGCTTCACGAAGTTGAGGACCGCGCCCGCGGAGTAGCCGGCCAGGACGACGGCCAGCGTCGCACCGGCCACGTAACGCAGGCGGCGGTAGGCGAACCAGCTGCCGATCGCGGTCAGCGCGACGAGGATCCCGTAGTTGCGCGCGTGCGGGTCGAGCGCCTGGTACAGCCACTCGGGCCCATCGCCGAGGCCGTTGATCGCCAGGAACACCTCGTTGTCCAGCGGCTGGAGCAGGGGGAGGGCCAGGCCGATCGCGATCGCCGCGGCCGTCGCCGCGGCCAGGCGCGTCGGCCAGTGGCGGAGCTCGGCGCGCGCCGCGGCGACCGCGGGGTCGACGGCGGCCGGGGCCTTGGTGGTCCGCGGCGCGAGCAGCGCGCGGGCCACGGCTACGGTGTCGGCGACGGGGCGGAAGTGGCTCTGCTCGCCGTCGTAGATCGTCGGGATCTCGACCGCGCCGATCCGCCGTCCGTGAGCGAGGAGCGCCCGCAGGTGGTGGCTCTCCGCGTCGAACCCTCCGCCCGGCACGGGATCGTCGCGCAGCGCGTCGGTGCGGAAGAGCCGCATGCCGTTCTGCGTGTCGGGCACCCAGCGGCGAGTCGAGGCGAGCAGCGCGACGCTGGCCAACCGGTTGCCCAGGCGGCGATCGAGCGGCATCCCGCGCCGGCGCCGGCGGTTGCCGACGACCACGTCGGCGCCGCGGGCGGCCTCGGCGAACGCCGGGATCCGCTCGGGGTCGTGCTGCCCGTCGGAGTCGACGACGACGATCGCCTCGGGCGGCGCCTCGTCGTTCAGCAGCAGCTGCGTGCCCGCCGCGACCGCGCTGCCCTTGCCTCCGTTCGCTCCAACCGCGAGCAACCGCACACGCGGGTCGGACGTGAGCGGCGCGATCGACTCGGCGACCGCCGCGGGTGCGCCGTCATCCACCAGTACGACCTGGTCGACGTGGCGCAGCGTCGCCTGGGCCACCTGGGCCGCGCGCGGTGAGTCGAACACCGGGATGACCGCGGCGACGGTGGAAGGCATCGGCGCGAGGCGGGAGCGAGCCGCGCGGCGCTCGGCGCGCATCAGGGGGACCAGCGCGAGGATCGACGTCGCGCCGAGCCACAGCACCGTGCGGTAGGTGCCGGTCAGCTCGATGGCCACGCCGCTGAGCGGCAGCGCCGCGGCCGAGGCGACGCCGCGGCCGGCGAAGAAGACGCCGGAGTAGCCGCCGGCCTCGCCGTCGGGGACGAAGCGCGCGAAGTACGCGAAGCCGAGCGTCGTGAGCAGCCCGGCGCCGAGCGCCGCGGCCGACAGCGGCAGCGCGGCGGCGGCCAGCTGCGTGGTCATCGAGGCGGCGAGCAGCCCGGACCCGAGCAGAGCCGCACCGGTGAGCAGCAGCCCGTGCACGCGCTCGGGGCGCGCGCGGCCGCCGAGGCCCATTCCGACCGCCATGAACAGCCCGAAGGCCAACGGCAGCGTGCCCGCGATACCCACGCCCAGGCCGAGCGTGTCCTCGGCGTAGAGGACGAAGAACGTCGGCAGCGCCGCGTAGGCGAAGACCCAGAGCGTCTGCGCGATCAGCACGTCACGCGCGCCGGGCCGCCGTAGGACCGACCGCAGCGAGGCCCGTGCGCTGCGCTCGGGCGGCGTGTGCGCGCCGGCGCCAAGGCCGGCCCGGCGGGTCAGCACCAGGGTGGGGACCGCGGCGAGCAGCAGGACGCCTGCGCCGAGCGCGAACGCCGCGGCGGGGGAGGGCTCGATCAGCGTCGCACCGAGCGCCACCGCGACCGCACCGCCGACGGCCATCGCCAGCTCCTGCGCGCCGGTCGCGGCCGGGCGGCGCTCGTCGCCGATGTCCTCGGCGACCAGCGTGCGGTGGGCGGTCGTCAGCGCGTTGAGGCCCGTGTAGGTCACGGCGGCGGCCAGGCCGAGCGCGAGGTACGACGTCGCGTGGCCGAACGCGATCGCGACGAGGCCGCCGGCGGCCAGCAGCGATCCACCCACCATGAACGGCAGGCGCCGGCCGAGGCCGCTCGACTCGCGCCGGTCCGACCAGAACCCGACGGCGAGCGGCACGGCGAACCCGGCGATCGCGTTGACGGTCATGACCGCGCCGATCAGCGTGGCCTCGTCGTCGATCCGCTCGAGCAGGACCGGCAGGTAGGTGGTGGTCAGCGCGCGCGCCGCGCCGGCGCCGACTGCGGCCAGCGAGAAGACGAACAGGAACGCGCGCGCGTGGCGGCTATTCATCCCGCGCTCCTCCGGACGGCGCGGCGATCCGGAGCCGTGCGGGCTCTACGGTCACCGTGGCGGTGGTCGTGCCGAGCGGGACGGCGTCGGCCACGAGGGGAAGCGGGGAAGTCACCTCCGCCCGGCGCGCGGACACGCGGCTCACGCCGCGCCGTTCGATGTGGCGGCCGCGGTACGCGGCGGCGAGAAGACGGATCAGAGTGCTGCGGCGCCGGGCCCGGAAGACGATCGCCTCGAGCCGGCCGTCGGCCGGGTCGGCGCCCGGGTCGACCTCGAACCCGAACCCGAAGTAGGGGAGGTTCGAGAGGAAGAGCTGCGCGACGCCGCCCTCCTCGACGGCCGCATCGCCGAAGCGCGCGTGCAGGCGGTGGGGCGAGTACTCGCGCAGCGCCGCCGCGAGCGCGCGCAAGCCCTGCTTCAGGTCGGCCGAGTTGTCCGCGTCGTAGCGCGAGCGCGCGGCGGCGTGGAAGCCGGCGGACACGCCCTCGACTGCGTACAACGAGGTGTCCGGCGTCCGCACGCGCAGCGCGTCCAGCGGGTGCGGCGCGCCTTCGACGGCGACCGTGAGCGCGGTAGAGGGGTCCGTGGGGATCCCGAGCGCCCGCGCGATGTTGTTGGCGCGGCCGGCCGGGATCAACGCGATCTCGGGGAGGTCGCGCAGCGGGGCGTTGGCCGCCGCGTGAAGCGATCCGTCGCCACCGACCAGCACGACGCGCTCGCCCGCGGCCGCGGCGCTCTCCAGCGCCTGCCACAACTCGGGCTCGCTCATCGTGACACGCGCGTGCGCGCGGGCGCCAGACTCCTGGGCCCGCGCCGCAAGCTCCACGCCCATACGCTCCGGGTCCTCGATGCCGCTCGCTCGGCCATTCAGTACGAATGACAGTCGGACGGCACGGGTACCGTCCTTGTGATGGGGATGTTGGTCGAGCTCGACCACAGCCTGGTCGACGTCACGCCTGCGTTCGAGAGCCCGTGGCTCACTAGCGTTTTCATAGTGCTGTCGGCCTGGTGGGTCAAGGGGCCGGTACTGATCGGCCTCGGTCTGGCTGCCGACGTACTGCGCCGCCGCCGCGTGCCGGTCGCCTTCCTGGCCGCCGGCGCGGCCACGATCGTCACGTCGATCGTCGTCGACGTGCTGAAGAACACGTTCGACCGCGCCCGGCCGCCCGAGACCGACCCCGGCCTGGGCTCGCTCGTGGCCATTCCCGACAACCCGTCGTTCCCGTCGGGTCACGCGGCCACTGCCTTCGCCGCCGCCACCGCGCTCGCGGTGCTGTGTCCCAAGCTGCGTCCCTGGGCCCTCGGCCTGGCTGCCGCCGTCGCGCTGTCGCGCGTCTACCTGCGCGTGCACTTCCCGTTCGACGTCCTCGTCGGCGGGCTGCTCGGCGCGGGGCTCGGAGCGCTGGCCGGTTACGTCGCGCTCAGCGCGATCCGCCCCAGGGAACGGCCGGCGGCCGCCTGAGGCAGAGGTACGCGCGAGCAGCGAGCTGCCGCCGAGGGCCGTCACCACGACGACCCCGGCTACTGCGAAGAGGGGGAGGGCAGCCGCAGCGACCGCCACTCCTAAAGCAGGCGTCAGCACCACGACCGCGACGCCGACGGCCGCCGTGCGCTTGGCGCTGGCGGTGCGGGAGGTGTCGACGTGGGCGGTCATGGGAGAAAATCAATCGCTTGCTTGAACAACTGTCCCACTCGGTGGAAGTTTTGTCAAGCGTTTGCTTGAATAGGTCGAAGATGATTCAGATATCCACTCGAGATGCGAAAGTCGTCGTCAGGTAGATCAGACGGTGTCTCGGGGTGGCGCGTGAGTGAAGTGGCACACAGAACAGACTCCGGAGGACCTGGAAATTGAGCGCTACTGCTCACACAACTGATGACGAACAGGCCCCGGCGGTTTCGACAGACGGTCGGCGCGAGGCCGGCGAGCGCACTCGTCAGCGGCTGATCGACGCCACGCGCGAGCTCCTGGCCGAGCACGGCGAGGGCGGCGTGTCGTTGCGCGCGATCACCGAGGCGGCCGGGGCCAACGTGGCCGCGGTCTCGTACCACTTCGGCTCGAAGGAAACGCTCGTCCGCGCGGCGATCGAGCAGTCGATCGAGCGACTGCTGCAGGAGCAGATCGACGGGCTGCGCGCGCTCGGCGAGCCGACGCTGGAGGACATAGCCGCGGCCTGGGCCAGGCCGGTGATCCGAGCCGTCGCCGCTTCACCGTGCCCCGAGCAGGTCTTCATGCGCGTCGTGGGCCGGACGCTCGCCACGTGCACCGGCGAGCGCCGCGCTCAGGTCACCCAGCAGTCCTCGGGCGCCGAGGACGAGCTGGTGACGGCGCTCGCGCGCGTCCTGCCCGAGGCCGATCCGGCGGAGCTGCGCTTCCGCGCGGCGTCGGTCGGCAGCATCCTGAACTTCGTCACGACCGGCGCGGCCGGCCTGGACGGCAAGCCCGCCGACGAGATCGAGCGGCTGCTCCTGCCCGTGGTCGCTGGCGCCCTCGGCGGCGCGGCGCCTACGCGGTAGGCGACGCGAGCTCGACGAACGGGTCGAGCGCCGCGGGATTGGCCAGCGAGTCGCGGCTCGCCGCCTTGTCCGGGTCCTGTCCCATCAGGATCTTCTTCACCGGCACCTCGAGCACCTTGCCCGACAGGGTCCGCGGAATCTCCGCCACCGCGTGTACCTCGTTCGGCACGTGCCGGGGCGAGCAGTCCTCGCGCACCCGCCGGGCGATCGTCCTGCGCAGGTCGTCGTCCAGGTCCGCACCCTCGCGCAGCACGACGAACAGCGGCATCCAGTTCTCCTCGCCCGGGCGCGGGACGTCGACCACCAGCGCGTCGACGATCTCGTCCAGCGACAGGACCGCCCGGTAGATCTCCGCGGTGCCCATGCGGACGCCGCCGCGGTTGATCGTCGAGTCGGAGCGGCCGCTGATGATCGCGGTGCCGCGTTCGGTGATCTCGATCCAGTCGCCGTGGCGCCAGACGCCGGGGAACATGTCGAAGTAGGAGTCGCGGTAGCGCTCGCCGCTCTCGTCGCCCCAGAAGAACACCGGCATCGAGGGCATCGGCTGGGTGATGACCAGTTCGCCGACCTCGCCGACCAGCGGCTCGCCGTCCTCCGACCAGGACTGCACGTCGCAGCCGAGCGAGCGGCTCTGGAGCTCACCGAGGTACACCGGCAGTGTCGGCACGCCGCCCACGAACGCGGTGCACACGTCGGTGCCGCCGCTCGTCGAGAACAGCCACGTGTCGCGGCCGACGTGCTCGTAGACCCAGGCGAAGCCCTCGGGGGACAGCGGCGACCCCGTCGACCCGACCGCGGTCAGCTTCGACAGGTCGCGCCCGTCGGCCGGCTCGACGCCCTCCTTCATGCAGCTGGCGATATAGGCCGCGCTGGTGCCGAACGTGGTCATGCCCGTCTGCTGCGCCAGATCCCAGAGGACGCCCATATCGGGCGTTGCCGGGTTGCCGTCGTAGAGCACGATCGACGCGTCGGTCAGCAGGACGCCGACCAGGAAGTTCCACATCATCCAGCCGGTCGTCGTGAACCAGAAGACGCGGTCGCCCGGGTGCGCGTCCAGGTGCAGGTGCATCTTCTTCAGGTGCTCGAGCAGGATGCCGCCGTGGCCGTGGACGATCGGCTTGGGCAGCCCGGTCGTGCCCGAGCTGTAGAGCACCCACAGCGGGTGGTCGAACGGCACGCGCTCGAACTCGAGCGGTGCGTCCTCCGGGCCGAGGAAGCCGTCCTCCCACCCCGAGCCGTCGAGGTAGCCGAAGCGCACGACCGGCGCGCCGATGTCCGCGGCGATCTGCTCGACCGCGTCGGATCGGTCGAAGTCCTTGCCGCCGTACCTGTACCCGTCGATCGCCAGCAGCACCTTGGGCTCGATCTGCTGGAAGCGGTCGACGACGCTTCGCACGCCGAACTCCGGCGCCGCCGACGACCAGGTCGCGCCCAGCGACGCGGTGGCCATGAACGCGGCGATCGTCTCCGGGATGTTCGGCAGGTAGGCGGCCACGCGATCGCCGCGATCGATGCCGCGCTCGACGAGGCCCGCGCGGATCCGCGCCGCCTCGCGGCGCAGGTCGCCCCAGGTCCACGAGCCCAGCTCGCGCAGCTCCGACGCGTGAAGGATCGCGGTGGTCTCCTCGTCCTTGCCGCGGAAGATGTGCTCGGCGTAGGAGAGGCTCGCGCCCGGGAACCACTCGGCGCCCGGCATGTCGCGGCTTCCCAGCACGCGCTCGTACGGCGCGTCCGACTGCACGTCGAAGAACTCCCAGACGGCGGCCCAGAACGCGTCGATGTCGTCGACCGACCGCCGCCACAGCTCGTCGTAGGCCTCGGGCAGGCCGCGGTCGCGGGCGAAGCGCGTGATCGTCGCGCGCTCGACGCGCTCGGCGCTGGGAGTCCACAGAGGTTCTGGCATGGTGCGCATCTTTACCGACCCCGCCGCAGGAGGACTTCGCAATGGCCAACCACGTCTACAAGAGCGTCGAGATCACCGGGACCTCGCCCGAGGGGGTAACCCAGGCGATCGACTGCGCGATCGACAAGGCGTCGCAGACGGTGCGCAACCTGGACTGGTTCGAGGTCATGTCGGTGCGCGGCCAGATCGATGAGGGCAAGGTCGCCCACTACCAGGTGACGATGAAGGTGGGCTTCCGGCTGGAGGATTAGTTAGGTTCATCTGAGTGGCCGTGCCGACCGCAGCGGACGTCGACCGGATCGCCGCGGTCGACGACCGGGTGGTCCGCAACCTGCAGATCACCCAGTGCTACTCCGAGCTGTCGCGCGCGTTCGCGGAGCTGACCGGGGGAGGGGCCGCGAACTGGTGCACCTACGCCACCTGGGCGTCGAAGCAGGCCGGCCAGACGATCCGCAAGGAGGACCTGCAGCGCACGTTCGAGCGGCTGTTCGGCCAGTCGCGCGACGCGACCGCCGTCGGCAACGACGTGGTCCAGGCGATGAACGACCTGGCGGTGCGCCGCGGCCCGGACAAGATCTGGGACGCCGTGCGCAAGGCGCTCAACCCGGATGCGCCGTTCGAGGCGTCCGCCGACGCCGTGGCGCGGGGCAACCGAAAGGTGTTCGAGGAGATCGGCCGCGAGTTCGCGCGCTTCCTGGCCCTGCCCGGCGCCGAGGGCACGATCGCGCAGGCCGACTTCGAGGCGTTCCGCGACTCGCTGCGGCCGGGCGACCCGCCGGACGGGCAGCGCTACCTCAAGCAGGCGTTCACTGCGTACGTCGCGGCACTCGCCGAGCAGGACGCGGCGGGTCGCGCTCAGCTCACGCTGTTCGCCAACCTGGCGATCGGCTGGCACGAGCAGACGCGCCTGCAGCCGGAGATCGCCGAGGCGCTCGACGCCCCGTTCGCGCAGCCGGTGGCGCTCAAGCGCGGCCTGCTGCGCGAGCTGCTGCGCCACCGCCGGATCGGCCTGCTGCTGCGCCTGCTGGTGGAGCTGGTGCCGGGCCGCGGGACGCAGGTGCGCCGGGAGCTCGAGCGGCTGGACGCGCGCGTGCGCGAGGTGGCCAACGAGGCGATCACCGAGATGCTGATGACGCTCTCGATCCCGGGGCAGGTGCTCGACCTGGGCCGGGACGTCCCCGGCGCCTTTCCGGCGAACCTGCGGACGATCACCAACTCCGAGCTCAGCGGGTTGCTCGAGCGCCTCGATCCCACGCCGGACACGACCAGGGGATCGGGCGCACGCGACTGGGCGAACCTGGATCAGCGCATCCACTACATCGCCGACCTGTTCCGCGTCTATCAGGAGACGGAGGCGATGATGACCCCGCCGTTCACCCCCGAGCAGGTCGCCGTGATCGAGGCCGGCGGGCGCCCCGCCGGGCGCCTCTGAGCAACCTGACCGCGCGCGGCTCAAGTTCGGCGGATGTTCTACCGATTCCGCCTATGTGCACGACTTCGTCGCAGCAAGCGAGCAGACGACCGTCGCGGCCTCGGCCGAGTACCGCCACTTCGGCGACGACTCCGCGCTGCTGATCGTCGTCGTGCAGGCGCACGGCTCGGCGTTGCCGGGCGACGCGCGCCTGCTGGTGCCGGGCGGCGAGCCGGTGGCCGCGAGCGCACTGACCTTCCAGCCCGGCGCCGGCCTGGCCCGGATCGTCTTCGCGGTCGACCGCGGCGTCGCGTCCGGCGCCGGAACTGCCCTGCAGGTGGCGATCGGGGACGAGCTGCGCATCCGCGTGCCCGAGCCGGTCAAGCGGCCGGCGATCGGCATCCCCGACGACGAGCTGGAGCACGCCGTCGCGGCGGGCGTGGCCGGCGACGAGCTGGCCGGGCTGATCCGGGTGCTGGAACGACGGGCGACCATCGCCGAGCGGGTTGCGCGCGACCTGCGCGAGACGCGCAGCGACGCGACCAAGCTGGCTCAGGCCTACCGCGAGATCTGGGAGGTGCGCGACCTGCTTCATACGCGCGAGGATGCATATCGCCGCGCCGCGGAGGCCGTCGCCGCCGCCGAGTCCGCGCGGCGCGCCGCCGAGTCCGCCGCCGGGGAAGCGCGCGCCGAGCTGGAGGACGGCCGCGTCGAGTCCCAGGCGGCGACGCAGCGGCTCGAGGCCGAGCTGGCGGCGGCGCGCACCAGGCACGAGGAGCTGGAGACCGAGCGCGACGACGCGCTCGCGGGCGTCGAGCGGCTGGAGGCTTACCTGGACGAGCGCGCCGGCGAGATCGAGCGGCTCAAGGCCGCGTCGGCCGAGAAGACTCAGCGCTTCGACTCCGAGCTCGCCTCGGC
>Ga0126307_10001970_pt1 | contig 13753 bp, 12 predicted proteins | sample Plot28_FD_89955 | JGI IMG/M metagenome (GOLD analysis project Ga0126307, IMG submission 89955) | Serpentine soil microbial communities from UC McLaughlin Reserve, CA, USA - Plot28 | ecosystem: Environmental > Terrestrial > Soil > Grasslands | place: USA: UC McLaughlin Reserve, Lake County...
GGCTTCCTCGGCGGCTTCAACGCGACCACGCTCGCCAAGCACAGGCTGACCCGCCCGCTCTACCTCCACCGCGTGAACCAGATCCTGCCCGGCGCCTACCCGTTCGAGATCGCCCGTTGCAGGTTCATCGACGAGGTGACGCTGAGCGAGGTCAACGCCGGCCTGGACGAGGTGGTGTTGCTGGGCGCGGGCCTCGATTCGCGTCCGTACCGGTTCGCCGATCGGCTCGAGGGGCTGCCGGTGTTCGAGGTCGACCACCCGGCGAGTCAGGCCACAAAGCGCGCGCGGCTCCGCCGCGCCTACTGGGCGACGAGCCGCGCGGGGTCCGCTTCGTGCCCGTCGACTTCACCCGTGACGAGCTCGCGACGGAGATGGCGCGGCCGGGCACGACGAGCGGGCCGCGACGCTCTTCATCTGGAGCGGTGTCTGCGCGTATCTGCCGGAGGACGCGGTCACGGCGGTGCTTTCCTGGATCGGCGCTCACGCCTCGCCGAGGACGTCGATCGTCTTCGACGCGATCTGGGCGAGCGTCCTCGGTGGCGAAAGCGACCTTTACGGCGCCCGCGAGCTGCTCGCGACGGTTGACGCGGTCGCCGAGCCTCTGCGTTGGGGCATCCCGGATGGAAAGGCGGACGAGACGCTCGAGCGCTTCGGGCTTCGCGCCGAGCGGATCCTCGACGACGAATACGCCATCGCCAGGTACCTGACGCGTACGGACGGCTCGGTGCTGGGCCGCCCCTTCGGCTTCGGCGTGCTCCTACACGCCCGGGTCGTGACAAGGCCCGGAACGTGAGCGCTGACGAGCGGGAGACGCTCGGTTGTCGGCAAGGCGGACGTGCGGCTGCAGGGACCGACCGCGTCTTCTGACGGTGTGAGTGGAAGCTTTGGGAGGGCCATGCCCTAAACCGAGGGTTCGCGGCCGGCGCCAGGGAGCCACCGCGCAGGGCGGCGCTGATCGCTGGATCGGAACAGGACGGAGTGACAAGGTGGCTGGACCACGGTCGCACGACGGCGGATACTTGCGGTAGTGCAGACGGACTGGCTGGCCGCCGAAGCTCGCGAAGACAAGTGCCTCTCGTCGTCCGCCTGCCACAGCGAAGGGCAGGCCATCGCCGACCCAGGGATTCGGGAGCGGTAGCCGTGTCGCGCGCGAACGTCGAGGGACGTGGAGATCAGCTCGCGTTTCATCGGGCAGGGCGCCTACCACGGCCACGACGGTGTGCACCAGTACTGGCAGGACTCATCCGCACACCCGACACGAAGGTCCAGATTCAGGAGGCGCGCGCGGGGAGAGCTGGTGCTCATTGCCGCGCGTGTTCGCGGCCACGGCACTGGCAGCGACGCGCCGCTCGATGAGGCCGCTTGGGTGACCGCGGGGGTGCAGGACGGGACGTGCGTGTGGTGGCGCGCCCACTCGACCGAAGTCGAGCGCCTCGAAGCCGCCGGGCTCCGGGGGTAGGCGATGTCCAGGGAGAACGTCGAGCTCGTCGGTCGCTTCTACGCGGCGCTGCCCGACCTGCGCGACGCAGATCCTGACGAGGATCAGGCGTTCCTTGATCGTGCGTTCCGCGACTTCTTCGACGGGCAGTGCGAGCTTCGCATGCCCGCGGAGTATCCGGAGGGCGAGCAGGTGCTTAGGGGCCGAGAGGGCTTGGCCCAGTTGGTCGCCATGCTTAGAGACGCGTGGGGCGAGTGGCGGTTCGAGCCGGAGCGCCTTATCGACGCCGGGGAGCGGGTCGTGGTGTTGGTGCGCGTCGTGGCCAAGGGTGGCGCGAGCGGCGTTCAGGTCGAGCTGGAAACCGCGCACGTCTTGACCTTTCGTGACGCTCGCGTGTTGTCGGTGCGGGTCTATCGGGATCGCGGGCGGGCCCTCGATGCTGTGGGGCTGCGGGAGCAGGCGGTGTCGCAAGTGAATGTCGAGCTCGTCCACCGGGGCTATGACGCCCTCGCGCGCCGCGACCTCGATGCCCTGCTCGCGCTCATGGATCCAGAGGTCGAGATCGCGCCTCTCATTGCGGTGGCGCTGGGCGCCACCTATCGCGGCCACGACGGCGTACGGAGGTTCTGGAGCGAGCTCGTCAGCTCCTTCCCCGACTTCACGGCGGAGGTCGTCGAGGTGCGCGATCTTGGAGATCGCACGCTTGCCGCCGTGCGCTCTCGCGCCCACGGCGCGGGTAGCGACGCGCCATTCGAGGAGACCGCTTGGCAGGTAGCGGAGGGGCGCGACGGGAAGCTCGTCCGCCTGCGCAGCTACGCAAGCGAGAGCGAGGCGCTCGAGGCAGCAGGGATTCGGGAGCCGTAGGCGGTGGCGCGCGACCACGTCGAGTTGGTGCGCACCATGTACGACGAGGCCCGCGAGGGTGCATGGGACGCGGTGATCGCTAACCGGGACTTGGTGTCTCCGGAGGTTGAGTTCGACCTCTCCGCCGTTTATCCCGACGCACCGATCATCCGTGGCTTCGACCAGGTCCTGCGCTGGGCGGAGTCCGGGCCGTGGGGACGCTCCGCGAAGCTCGAGGCCGAGCAGGTCCTCGACGTCGACGATGAGCGCGTTCTAGCCCTCGTCCGGGTGACCGCCACGGCACGGGAGAGCGGCGTCCAGGTCGAGATGCGAGACGCCCACGAGATCACCATCCGTGACGGGGTCGTGCGTCGCCCTCAAGGTGCACCTGGACCAGCAGGAGGCGCTGCGCAAGCTGGGGCTTCAGTAGGCCCGCAGGAGCGCCGGGAACTACGCCAGCGCGCGGTCGAGCGTCTCGCGCACGGCGCCTGTCAGCAGCTCCAGCTTGTAGCGGGTCAGCGGCAGCGGGGTGGCGCCCGAGGCCGCGAGCATGGCCGCTTGGTCGAGCACGTCCGCGCTTGCCGGCCTGCCCGTTAGCGCCTCTTCCACTCGCTCGCGCCGCAGCGGGATCGGGGCCACGCCGCCCACCGCCACGCGCGCGAATTCGATCGTCTGACCGGTCACCACCAGGCGCACGACCGCCTCGACCAGCGGCCATTCGGCGAGCGCCCTGCTGGTCGCCCTGCAGTAGGCGCCGCGCTCGCGATCGCGCGGCTCGGGCATGAGCACGTCCGTGAGGATCTCGTGTCCGTTGAGCTGATGGTCGCGGCGGCAGTCCGAGCCGTCCCCGTAGAGCGCCGCGACCGGTCGGCTGCCCTCGCCGGCGATTTCGACCTCGGCTCCGTATGCGAGCAAGGCCATGCCGAGCGTCGACGGGTGCGGCGCCACGCAGGGGCCGAGGTCGAAGCAGACGCCGAGCAGGTGGTTGCCCGTGCGGGCTGGGCAGTCCTGGCCGCCCTTCTTTAGGCAGTTGATGTCCGGGTGGCGGTAATACCAGCAGCGGTTGCGCTGCAGCAGGTTCCCGCCGAGCGTTCCGGCCGCGCGGATCTGGGGGGTCGCAAGCGCCGCGGCCGCTTCGGTCAGGCCGGGGTAGGCGGCCGCGAGCCGGGAGTCCCCGGCGAGGGCGGCGATCGGCACGAGCGCGCCGATGCGGGCCGCACCCCGCTCGTCCCACTCCACACGGTCGAGTCCGGGCAGCTCCAGCAGGTCGACCGGCGGGCCGGAGCTCACCCCGCTGCGCAGCCGCTGCTGGAGATCGGTTCCACCGGCGCGGTACTCGCCGGTCGCCTGGCGCGCCTCCTCAATCGTGCTCGGCGCCAGGGTCACCGGGACATCCCATGCAGCAGCCGGTCGGGGCGAATCGGCAGCTCGTACGGCCGCCAGCCGGTCGCGTTGTGCACCGCATTCCCGATCGACGCCGCCACTGCGACGGTGGAGATCTCGCCGAGGCCCGCACCGCCGCCGGGCACATGCTCGAAGCCCTCCTCGTCGAAGTGGACCTGGATCTCGGGGGTGTCGCCGATGCCGGGAATCCGGTAGTCCTCGAGGCCGGCGCTCAGCACGATCCCGCTCTGGGGGTCGTCTTCGCGCTCCTCGAAGAGCGCGTACCCGACCCCTTGGATCACGCCGCCGTAGCACTGGCTGCGAGCCAGCTCGGGCGCGGCCACCCGGCCGGCGCCGATTCCGGCGGCCGCGCGGAGGACCCGGGTCCGGCCCAGCAGCGTGTCAACCTCGACCTCGCTCACGTGCAGCGCGCCCGTGTAGCCGCGTCCTATACCGAGCTTGCTCGACCTGCGCATGGTCTTCGCGGTCACCCAACCGGCGAGCCCCGTGCCCTCCAGCGGCCTCCCCACGCCAGGGCCGGGCGCGGCGTCGTCAGGGCGGTCCGCGCGCACCGCGAAATCCGGCGCCGAGGCGAGCACCTCGGCCCAGTCCGGCGCGCCGCCATCCTCTCCGGCCCCGGCGTGCGCGATCAGCTGGCGCTTCAGGTCGGCTATGGCCGCGAGCGTCGTCGGGACGAACGTCGCCGTGGCCGAGCTACCACCCGATCCGGGGCCGCGGACGAGCCCAGAGCGGCCGAGTCGCACATCCACCTCCGCCGGCTCGACGCCGAAGGCCTCCGCGACTGTGCCCGCAAGCACGCTGCGGCTGCCCATGCCCGCGTCCTGTGCGCCCGTCGCCACGAACAGCCGCCCCGCCTCGACACCCACCTCAACCTGGCAGCCCAACTGGTACATGTACAGCCAGTTCGCGGCGGCCACGCCGACCCCGCGCCGAAAGCGCCCCTGTCCGGAACCCGTCCGCGGCCGGTCGCGCCACAGCGGAAGCGACTCGACCCACCGGTAGAGCCGCTGGCGCTGCGGGTGGGGATCCCAGCGCCGCCGCAGGGCGACCGGGTCGACGCCGAGCCGGTGCGCCGCGTCGTCAACCGCCTGCTCGAGCGCCCAGCACGCCACCGGCGCTCCCGGCCCTCGGAAGGGCAGGCCGGGCGGCATGTGGTTGACCACGTCGTAGTCCTGCAGGTCCTTGGCGGAAGCCGGATAGACCATCCGGCAGAAGATCGCGATGGCCGAGCCCGCGCTCACGCCGGCATTCCCGTAGGCGCGCATCTGGACGGCGCGCGGCGGGCCCGAGTCGCTGGCGAGCAGCGCGAGCTCGATCTCGGCGCTCGGGCGATGGCCCGCGACGCTGATCTCCTCCCGGCGATCGAGCGCGACCCGCACGGGCCCGCCCGCGGCACGCGCGAGCTCGATCGCCGCGATCGTCTCGGGTGTCAGGTTCTGCTTTGCGCCGAACCCTCCGCCCACGTGCTCGGCGACCAAGTGCACCTGCTCGGGGGCCAGGCCGAAGCGCTCGGCGATCCGCTCCGCGATCAGGCCCGCAGCCTGCGTCGAAACGTGAACGTGCAGCGCCTGGCCCTCCCAGCGGGCGACGCAGGCGTGCGGCTCGAAGGTGGTGTGGACCTGCGCCGCCGTGCGCCAGCGCCCCTCCACAAGCAGCGGGTCGCCGCGCTCCCGCGCCTCCGCGATCAGTCGACGCGCCTTGCGGCGCCGCTGCGAAAAGGCCCCCGTCGGCCCGCGCACGTTCCCGTGCCAGCGGGCCGGCGCCGGCGCTCCCTCCCCTGAGCTCGGCGGCTTCTTGCGGAGTCCGCTGTAGACCGTGGGTGCGCCCTCCCTGCGGGCCGCTTCTGCGCCGATCGCGGCCGGAAGCGGCTCGTACCGTACTCGCACGAGACCAAGCGCATGCTCGGCCGTCGGCCGGTCAGTGGCCGCCACACCCGCGACCTCCTGGCCGACATAGCGCACGACGCGGTCTTCACCAAGCAGCTCGACCGCCGCGCGGACTCCCGGGAGCGCGCGAGCCGGGTCGAGGTTCACGGAAAGCACGCGTGCGTGGGCGTGGCGCGAGCGCAGGATCACGCCCTCGAACTGGCCGTCGTGACGCACGTCGGCGGCATACACCGCCGCGCCGGTCACCTTCTCCCGCGCCTCCACGCGCGGCCCGCCCGGATCAGCCGTGTCGAAACGGCCGGCGCAGGCGTCACGGATCGCGGCAAGGATTCCCACGTAGGCGCCACAACGGCACAGGTGACCGGCGAGCGCCCGCGCGATCTCCTCGCGCGTGGGTTCATCGGTGCCGCGCTCCCGGCGCCAGCGGTCGTGGAAGGCGATCGCCTCGACCACAAACCCAGGCGTGCAGTACCCGCACTGCAGCGCGTCGTGGGCGATGAACGCTCGCTGCACCGGATGCAGGTCTGGTCCGAAGCCCTCGACCGTCGTGAGCGCACGGCCCTCGAACGCGGTAGCCGGCAGCAAGCAACTCGTGACCGGCACGCCGTCAAGCAGGACGGTGCAGGCTCCGCAGACTCCTTCGCCGCAGACGAGCTTGGCCCCGGTTAGGCCAAGCCGGTGACGTAGGACATCTACCGCGGCCTCATCGGCGCGCACTTCGACCTCGCGCCACTCGCCGTTAACGCTGCACCGAACCGTGTCGCTCTTCGCTTGTACGGATCCCGTCACGCGACCATAACCCGTCTGAGACTCGCGAGAGCCCGAGCGAGCTGCGTGTCCGGGGCGCCCCTGACCTCGATGTCGCTGCGATGCCAGAACTCGCCCACGTGACGGCGCTGGCTCTCCTCGATCTTCTCGTAGCCATGGCGGACCGCGCGGTCGAGCGTGCGGTCCACGCGCGCCACGAGGTCGCGATGTGCGTCGGTGGGCGCCCAGTGGTAGGCCACGTACTTGGACAGCCGAAGCGAATAGCCGGGCTCGAGGTCCGCAAGCACCACGACCTCGGTGTGGTCGGAGTCGGCGCGGGCCTCGACCACCACCGCGCCCGTGGCCTCGATCGCATGCTCCATCGCGCTCGCGAGCTCGAGCCCGCTGTTCCGGGTGGCGAGGTGCAACATCGCGCGCTTGTCCGTGGCACGCGCTGCCACCGGCACGAGCGCGGAGTCGGCGAAGCCCTTGCCGCGGCGCGGGTCGTCGGAATCGTGCTCCTCGGGATGTATGACGAGCTCGGAGCTGATGGCGATCTCGGCGGAGCCGTCGAGCGACACCAGCTCGTAGTCCATCGCGGCGAGGTGGCGGTGCTCAAGCGAGGCGAGCCGGCGCGAGCGGATCTGCATCCGGTGGCCGCGCGCCGTCTCGAACTGCACGAGCCGGCTCAGGACCCCCGTCTTCATGTCGAGCGAGCGCTCGAACGCGAGCAGCCTCGCGGTGGAGAGCTCGAACGGCTCGTCGTCCACGAACAGGCGGATCAGCGTGCCGTCGGGCGCGCCGACGATCGTCTGGCCGGTGCGGGCGAGCCCGTAGGCGTCCTCGGGGTACACGATCGGCCAGCTCTCGTAGAAGCCGTTGAGCGCCACGCCGGCCTCGCGCGCGGGAGTGCCCTCCTCGGGGTTGCCGCGCAGGCCGAGGTAGCCGTTCGCAACCGCGAAGACCGACTCGTGCGCGTGCAGGAACTCGGGCTGGAAGCGCTGCTCGATGATCTGCCAGCCGTCTTCGCTGGGTGCGAATCGCTCGCGCAGGTTCATGGCAGCATCTCCCCGAGGTCCTCGACCACGAGGTGGGCGCCCGCGGAGCGCAGGTCGTCCGGCGCGGCGTTGCGCGCCACGCCCACCACCAGTCCGAACTTGCCGGCGCGACCGGCCGCCACACCCGCGAGCGCGTCCTCCACCACGATGGCGCGGTCGGGCGCAACGTCGAGGCGGCGTGCGGCCTCGAGGAAGCCGTCGGGCGCGGGCTTGCCGTTCAGGCCGAGCTCGACCACGTCGCGGCCGTCGACAGTCGTCTCGAACAGGCCGTCGATCCCAGCGGCGCGCAGGACGTCGCCTGCGTTCGCGCTCGAGGACACGACGGCGGTGCGTACTCCCTCTGCGCGGAGGTGCTGAACCCAGCGCACGGAGCCGGGGAAGGCCTCCACGGGCTCGGCCGCGAGCGCCCGCTCCACGATCGCCTGCTTGCGGTCCGCGATCTCGTGCAGGGCGGATTCGTCCAGCTCGATCCCGCCGGGCGCGGCATGTCGCGCACGCCGTCGAAGCGCGGCTTGCCGTCGACGTAGGCGAGGTAGTCGCGCTTCGCGTCGAACGGCGCGTCGAGGACGTCGTCGAAGACGAGCTTCCAGCTGCGCGCGTGCAGCGCGGCGGTCGAGGTCAGAACACCGTCGAGATCAAATAGGGCGGCTTCGTAGGAGTGCTTTCGGGCCATGTGACCACGATCCCAGCGTCCCGCCGCCCGAACATCGGGGCAGCACCCTTATTCGGGACCGTGATTTCGCTCCGCGCGCTCCACCGCGCGGGCCACCTCCACACGCGACGACACACCCAGCTTGCGGAACAGGTTGCGGATGTGCGCCTCCACCGTTTTCAGGCTCACGAACAGCTCGCCGGCGATCTCGCGGTTCGTCTTGCGGTCCACCACCAGGTGGGCCACCTCGAGCTCGCGCTCGCTGAGCGACTCGAAGCCGGTCGCGTCGGCGCTGCCCCTGCGGGTGCGCCGGTGGATGTGGCGGCCGAGCTTGCGCAGCTCGCGCTCGGTAGCGTCGCGGTGTCGCAGCGCGCCGCAGGCCTCGAGGTCGGTGGCGGCCCGCTCGAGCTCCGCTACGGCGGCGTCTTCATCGCCCGCCGCGGCGAGCGCGCGTCCGACGAGGATCCGCGACAGCGAGGCCTCGACAACGGCGCGCGCCTGCTCGGCGGCGGCAGCCGAGGCGAGTGCGTGCTCCGCTGCGGCGCGCGCGTCGTCGGCGTCGAGCGCCACCGCGGCTGCGGCGCGCTCCGCCCAGGCCGTGGCCATCGGCAGACCGGTAGTGGCGGCACTCTCCTGGGCGAGCTCGGCCGCCGCCCGCGCCTCGTCGCGCGCCCCGAGCTCGAGCCGGCAGCGCACTAGCAGCTCGAGCGCCATCACCCTCCAAGCGCCGGGGATACTCGCGACCCGCTCGCCGCCCGCTCCGCTCACGAGCACGTCCACGGCACGCGCGGCTTGACCCGACAGGAGCAGCGCGCCGGCGAACGCGAGGCTCGTCCAGGACGAGATGAACTGCTCGTCGAGCCGCTGCGTCAGCTCGTGGGCCTCCTCGGCGGTGGCGAGCGCCGTGTCCGCGTCGCCTGCGGCGAGGGCTGACATCGCGCGGTTGGTGAGCGACCACGCCAGCCCCTGCTCGATGCCCCCGATGCGGCCGTTCTCGACACCCGCGTCGAGCAGCGCGGCGGACTCGGCGAGCTTGCCGAGCATGTACCGCGCCGTGCCGAGCGTGGGCACGAGCGTCGGGGACATGTGGCCGGTCGCGCGCGCCACCTCGAGCGCGCGCTCCGCGTGCGCGCTCGCCTCGGCGAAGTGGTCGAGGTATAGCTCGGCGGCAGCCACGTACCCGCCGGCCTCCGGCCGCTGCGACAACTCGTCGTCCGACATCGCGCCCAGCATCGCCTCGGCCTCGGGGCGGAGCGCCTCTGCCTCGGCGACCTCTCCGCAGAAGGCGCCGGCGAGCATCAGTGCGCCGGATGCGGCGGCGATCAGCGGCCGGTCGCCGAGCGGTCGAGCGGCCTCCAGCGCTCGTCCGGCCCAGTCGTGCATCGCCGCGTAGTCGGTGCGGTAGAGGCTGTCGATCGCGAGCTCGATCATCAGCCCGGCCGCCTCGGGCGCCGCGGGGTCCGGCAGGCGCTCGAGGGCGGCCGCGAGCCGCGCCTGCGCCTCCTCGTGACGGCCGAGGAAGTGCTCGACACCCGCACAGGCCACGGTCAGCGTGACCCACATCGAGACGGCATCGTCCGGCACGAGCGCCAAGCACGCGAGCATCTGCTCCCGGCTGGCATCGAGCTGCCCGCTGGCCGCGAGCGCGCCGGCGAAGGCCATCAAGAGGCCGCCCCGCTCCTCCGGGGGAGCATTGTCGGGCAGCACGCGCAGCGCGGCGCCGAACCAGCGCGCGGCGCTTGCGGGGGCGCGCAGCATCACCGCTCCGCCGGCCTCGCGCAGGACGACCAGCGCCTCCGCGTCCCCCTGGCGGGCGGCGTGTTCCACGTGGTGGGCCCGCACGGCCGCCGCGGCGCCGCGCTCGGCGAGCGCGAGCGCGCAGCGCTCGTGTGCGCCGATAACCCAGCCGCCCGGCGCGGTCTCGTAGACCACCGTGCGCACGAGCGGGTGGCGGAAGCGGAAGCGACGTGGCACGTCGGTGCGCCGGACGAGGTCGCGCGCGAGCAGCTCGTCGAGCGCCTCCATCGCGGAGGCGGCGTCGATGGCCGCGGCGGCGGCGGCGAGGTCGGGCTCGAACGGGTCGCCCGTCACCGCGGCGCCCTCGAGCAGGCGGCGCGCCTCGTCCGCGAGCAGCGCCAGCTCCTCGGTGAGCGCGGCCGCGACCGCGGGGGGCACCTCGACGCCCTCGAGCGAGAGCTCCGAACCCGTGATCTGAAGTGCCCCGCCTCGCTCAATCGAGCGTGCGAGCTCCTCCAGGTAGAACGGGTTGCCCCCGCTCTGGGTGTAGAGCGCATCCGTCAGCGGGGCGTCCACGCCATCCCCCAGCAGCTGGCTCGCCTCCTCCCTTTCGAGAGCGCCGAGCTCGATCCGGGTGAGCGCGCCCGCGCGATCGGCCCGCTCGAGCGCGGCCGCGAGGCGCTCCGGGAGCTGCCTCGGCCGCGCGGCGATCGCGAGCAGCACGGCGGCGGTCGGAGGGCGCCGTAGCAGCGCGCCTAGTAGCTCGATCGAGGCGGAGTCGGCCCAGTGGACGTCGTCGAGCACCAGCACGAGTGGCTTCGTTGCGGCGAGCCGCTGGATCAGCTCGCCGACCGCCCGGTGCGCGCGGTAGCGCTGGTCCTGAGGTGAGAACTCCGCCGGTCCGCCGAGGTCCGACAGCGACGGGAAGAGCTGCGCCAGCTCCGCCCGCACCGGCTCCTCGAGCGACTCGAGGCGGCGCGGCTCGAGCCCCGCGGCGTACTCGTCGAGCGCGTCCACGAAGACCCAGAACGGCAGGTCGAGCTCGAACTCCGCGGCGCTGCCGGAGAGCACCACGCAGCCGTTCGCGTCGGCGCGGGCGGACAGCTCCGCGAGCAGCCGCGTCTTGCCGATTCCGGGCTCGCCGACGAGCACGATCGCGTCTGGCTTCCCATCCTCGAGGCCTGCAACAGCGCGGTCGAGCGTGCCGAGTTCGGCGGCGCGTCCCACAAGCTGGTCGGCGACGGCCTTTGCCATGAGTCCGCGCCGAGCATAACCCGCGGCCGAAAGCCGAGCATCCCCAGCTCGAAACTAGGGTCGCGAATTAGGGTCGCACCCCAATGTGGATCAGGGCCCGCGGCGGGAGGCTTCTCCCATGACCCGTTACCTGATCCACCACCGCCACGTAGCGCAGGAATGCGGCGTGGCGTACGCGTCCTTCAGGGGCCACGAGAGCTCGCTCCGACACCGCTCGGCGCTGTCCTCGTGCGACTCCGGAGGACACGGGATCTGGTGGATCGTCGATGCCGCAACCGAGGCGGATGCACTCGCGCTGCTGCCGTTCTTCATCGCCGAGCGCTCCACCGCCACCGCGGTCCGAGAGGTGGCGATCCCGTGAACCCCAAGGAGGAGCACATGTCAGCCAAGAGCACCCTCTACGCCCGCCGCTGGCAGGCGCTCATCGTGCTGGCGATGAGCCTGCTGATCGTCTCGGTGGACAACACGATCCTCAACGTCGGCCTGCCCACGATCCGCGAGGAGCTCGACGCGAGCTCCAGCCAGCTGCAGTGGATCGTGGACAGCTACCTGCTCGTCTTCGCCGTGCTGCTGCTGATCGCAGGCACGCTCGGCGATCGCTTTGGACGCAAGAAGGCGCTCACCTTTGGGCTCGTGGTGTTCGGCGCGGGCTCGCTGTTCGCGGCGATGTCGGGCAGCTCTACCGAGCTGATCGCATCGCGTGCACTCATGGGCGTTGGCGCGGCGGCGATTATGCCGACGACGCTCTCGATCCTCACGAACATCTTTCCCGAGAACGAGCGTCCGAAGGCGATCGCCATCTGGGCCGCCGTGTCGGGGATGGGCATCGCCATCGGCCCGATCTCGGGCGGCTGGCTGCTGGAGCACTTCGACTGGAGCAGCATTTTCCTCGTCAACATCCCGATCGTGGTGACCGGCCTCGTGGCCGGGGCGATCCTGATCCCCGAGTCACGTGATCCGGAGCCGAAGCAGCTGGACTTCCCCGGCGCCGGGCTCTCGATCGCCGGCCTCACCGCGATCGTGTGGGGCCTGATCGAGGCCTCCGAGCGGGGCTGGACCGACTCGACGATCCTGGGCGCTTTCGCGATCGGCTCGGCCATCATGGCCGCATTCGTCGCGTGGGAGCGTCGCACGAGCCACCCGATGCTCGACGTGAGCGTGTTCCGCAACCTGCGCTTCAGCGCGGCGAGCATCTCGGTCGCGTTCGTGTTCTTCGCGCTGATGGGCGTCGTCTACTTCCTGACCACCTACCTGCAGTCGGTCATGGGCTATTCCGCCCTCGAGGCCGGCGTAAGGATGCTGCCCGTGGCGGGCGGCCTTATCGGCGCCACGAAGCTTTCGGTCGAGGCCACGAAGCGGCTCGGCACGAAGATCGTGGTGGCCACCGGGCTCGGCACAGCGGCCAGCTCGCTCTACCTGCTCGGCACCTGCGGCGTCGACACCGGCTACGGCCGCGTCGCGCTCGCCCTGAGCATGATGGGCGTGGGCATGTCGCTGGCGATGTCGCCCGCGACCGACTCGATCATGGGCTCGCTGCCCAAGGCAAAGGCCGGCATCGGCTCGGCCATGAACGACGTGGTCCGCGAGGTCGGCGGAACGCTCGGCGTCGCGGTGCTCGGCAGCGTGCTGGCCAGCAGCTACGGCGACAGCATGGGCAGCGCGGTCCGCGGGCTGACGCCGGAGGCCGCGGAGGCGGCCAGCGACAGCGTCGGTGGCGCGCACGAGGTGGCCGCTCAGATCGGCGGCGCGGCCGGCGCGCATCTGACCCAGGTGGCGAACCAGTCGTTCGTTGACGCAATGTCGACCACGGCGACCCTCGCGGCGGGCGTCGCGGTCGCCGGTGCGCTGAGCGCGGCGGCATTCCTGCCCTCGCGGGCGCGGACGCGTCAGCCGGCGGCGCTGCCGGAGCCGGCGGCTGCCTGATCAGCCGACGGGTTCAGGGAAGGGGTGGCAGGTCCGTCAACCAGGCGGATCTGCCGCCGTTCTCGTCCCAGAGCACCGGAAAGAAGGACTCATCGAGGGAGAGGTCGCCGCGGCGGCGGTAGCGGGAGTAGATGAGGTCGGTGTTCTTCGGGTGGAAGCGGGTCTCCACCGGCACGAGGTGCGACACGAGCGCGCGCCGCTCCACGGTCGACTCGTTGGGGCCGACCCGTGGAATGTGAGCGAGTGGTGGAAGGCGCACCCGGGTTTCACCACCACGGGCAGGGTGTCGGCCTGTGCGTGCCGGTCGGCTTCGGCGTGCTGGCGCTCGCGCGCCGCGCGGTCGGCCTTGTCGTAGGCGGCGTGCGCGCGCTTCACGGCCTGCTCGAGCTTGGTCAGCGACGTGGGCGCGTGCGGCCCGGCGAGCTTGCGCAGCGCCTTGGCGGCGATGTCCTTGTGCGAGCTCCAGCGGGTGGCGGGCATCCGCTGGCTGGCGGGGACCACGAGCCGGGTGGCGTACTGCTCGGCGGCGATCACGACGAGCGTGCGGCCGTAGAGCTCGCCCGCCGTCTTGGCGCCGTCGATGAACTTCCACAGCCAGGCGGTCGCGGCCTGCGGGTCGCGGTGGTCGCCGTAGTCGTAGCGCAACCTCCCGCGGCTGCCGTCCTTGCGTGTCTGGTCACGTCGGTGCGCAGCTCGTCGATCACGAGCCGCACGCCGCCCGCCGCGATGCGGGCAATCCGCTCCCCGGTCTGCGTGTACGGCGAGCTGTCGTGGTCGGCGCCGAGCAGGTCGTACACGAAGAACCTCGCGA
>Ga0126307_10001971_pt1 | contig 13753 bp, 13 predicted proteins | sample Plot28_FD_89955 | JGI IMG/M metagenome (GOLD analysis project Ga0126307, IMG submission 89955) | Serpentine soil microbial communities from UC McLaughlin Reserve, CA, USA - Plot28 | ecosystem: Environmental > Terrestrial > Soil > Grasslands | place: USA: UC McLaughlin Reserve, Lake County...
AAGTAAAAAAGAACTTGGAGCAGACGCTGCCCAACAAACTAGCCGACGAACTGACGAAAGGCCTCCAAGAAGAAGGGGTACAAGCTTCGGTAAGTGTTTCGCTAACTTACTAGGGCCGGCACGCTACGGATAGGTGGGCAGCAGGCCTCCTCAACTGATTCGCCACTAGCCTTTCTAAGCTGGTTACTGTTAGCTCGCTGTCAAAACGCCTCTTAGTTTCCAGTGCGCGTTGAAACCAGAAGCCGAAGTAGCCAGGAAAGGGCTCCCCGTGACCGGTTAATGGTGCCTAACTATGTATATCTCGGTAGCGCTATAAGATGAAAGCTGTAGGGGTACGACGTTGGTGAGGAAGAAGCAGATGGAACGTTGCGAGCACTACCAGCTTGTAAAAACCACTGTTTCCAGTAGGTATTGTCAAGTAAGTGATATTAACCCCTCCCATTGTCCATCAGTACAATAATTCATGGCGACTGCTGTAGCTAGCATATTGATTTGACACTAGAGGCAGCGGGCAGCTACCTATGGGGTAGTAGATTGCAAGCTGTTCCTCACACCGTCCTCATTAGGAATGGCCGTAGTAGGTGTAGACGGCGCGCTGGAAGTCGCGCCTGGGCACAACCTCGGGATCGAACTCCGGCGAGTTCATCACTTTGTCTCTGCTCTGCTTCACCATCACCCGCTCTTCGCCCACGTCGTGGCTGACATCCTCCACCGGGATCAGGAAGTGCTTCTTGCCTATCCCCAAAAAGCCTCCAGCGGCCACACCCAGAAAGCGCGGAAGGTGTGCTTGCATCCGGTCGGCGTACAGATCCTCCACGGTTCCTATTTGCTCGCCGTGAACGTCGTAGACGTCGAGGTTGCAGATGTTCTGCCAAGGCTCCTCTACGCCAATAGGTGAATCGCTCACTTTAACGAGGTTCGACGGCCGCTCTGTGTGCCTGTCCCACATATACCCTCCTTTCCCGAGGAGCACCTTTTGGGTCTCTACCCCGTAGAACGCGTCCAAAAACGACCTTCTCACCAGGGTCATATGAGCTACCAAAAGCTACAAGAGCACGGGGTGGCGCCACAGTTGGTCGGGCTTGTTACATCCTGAGGGGAAGCGTGAGTCAATAACAGTGTAAACCGCTGTAGAGTTGCCGTATTGTGCCTTATGTTGTATGCTTCCTACCAGCGGAACCAGGGGAAAGGAAAGGCAGCGTGACAGAAAAGAGCAAAAAAGTGATGGGCAGGGCCAAGAACCTTGTTAAAAGGGTTGCCGAGGCCGTAACACCTGGCGATGAGAACAGGGAGTACTTTAGCAACCTCATAAAGGAGACTAACGAAAGAAGCGTCAAGGGGGCGCTTCGCAAGTACTTTAACAACCTTATAGAGGAGACTAGCGAAAGAAGCGCCAAGGGGGCGCTTCGTAAGTACTTTGCAAACCTCCTGAAAGAATCTAACGAGAGAAGCACCCAAAGCCTAATTCGGAGACGCCGCACGGCGATGATCAAGGACAGCCTGGTCGTGGCCATCCGCCAGGCGCGAGAGGGTGTGGGCGAAGTAGACGACCCTAGAGCTCAGGCCTTATTCGAAACCACGGCCGAGGCCCTTGAAGGCTTGGTTACCGCCTTTGCTCATTACGAGCAAGAGGTAGAGAAAGCCTGGCAGCCCGCTTAACACCGCTTGGTACCTTAAGTGGGTAGAAGGGGTGCGTTTGAGCTAGCGGCAGCGTCGCGGTGGGGTTCGCTTGAGCAGTGTGATCTTCGCAGCGTCCCTAAGGCAGCCGGCAGGACTTGCACTACTACTAGTTCATCTCGATTTTTTATGCACCTCCGCTAAGAGACATTTCCTTGGCTTAATGTAGATGCTCAGCCCAGGCGTCTGGTGCAGTAAGCGTATTATCCTACACATACACCTAATGGGGAAAGCAACAGAAGAGAAGAGCAGGAAGGAGGAGTTGCCTTGGAGACCGTGAAGAACTTCGTCGGGGGTAACCCGGTCGCCGCAGACGCGCAGGAGGAGCTCGACGTTCCCGATCCAGCTACCGAAGAGCTCTTGGGCCGGGTGCCGCTTTCGGGCAAAGAAGACGTGGGCCGAGCCGTACGCACCGCGGCGGAGGCCTTCGAGGAGTGGCGCGAGGAGCCGGTAACGCGTAGAGCGAGGCGGATGTTCAAGCTCCAGGTTTTGCTCGAGGACAACATGGAGGACCTCGCGGAGCTTTGCACCCGCGAAAACGGCAAGCACGTCGAGGAGTCCAAGGGCGAGATCCTGTGCGGCATAGAGGTCGTCGAGCTCGCGGCCTCCATGTCCACGCTGATGAAGGGAGAGACCCTCGACCAAGTGAGCCAAGGCGTAGACTGCGCTCTTTACAAGGAACCTTTAGGGGTGGTCACAGCTATAACCCCGTTCAACTTCCCCATGATGATCCCGTTGTGGTTCGCCCCCCTTGCGGTCGCCACGGGCAACACCTTTATCCTCAAACCCTCCCCGCGCACGCCGCTCTCGGCCGTGCGCCTCGCGGAGCTCTTCTCCGAGGCTGGCTTCCCGAACGGCGTCTTCAACGTCGTGCACGGGGCCGTGGAGACCGTGGAGGCCCTAATAGACCACCCAGAGGTCAAAGCCATCTCGTCCGTCGGCTCCGCTGAGGCGGCCCGCAACATCTACAAGCGGGCGGCCGAGCGGGGCAAGAGGGTGCAGGCCCTGGGCGGGGCCAAGAACCACATGGTGGTCATGCCCGACGCGGACCTGGAGGCGGCGGCCGAGGGTGTGTTCTCCTCGGCCTGCTCTAACGGAGGGCAGCGGTGTCTGGCGGGCAGCGTAGGGGTTGCGGTAGGAGGGACCGGGGACGAGCTGGTGGAGAGGCTGGCGAGGATAGCCAGCAAGGCCCAGGTGGGCTCGGGCCTAAACCGGAAGATGGACTCGGGCACCGGCATAACCCCCGTGACGAGCGAGGAGGCCAAAGAGAGGATCGCCGGCTACATCGCGAAGGGCGAAGAGGAGGGCGCTCGCCTCGTCGTGGATGGTAGGGAGCGTTACAACGAGGACGAGGGCTTCTTCTTAGGGCCCACGATCTTTGATCGGGTGACACCCGAGATGGAGATAGCGCAGGAGGAGATTTTCGGCCCCGTTCTCGCCGTCGAGCGCATGGAGGGCTTGGACGAGGCCATACGGGCTATAAACGACTCCCGCTACGGCAACGCAGCGGCCATCTTCACGAGCGACGGCGGTGCTGCCAGGAAGTTCAGGAGAAAGGTCGAGTGCGGCATGATCGGGGTGAACATAAGCGTGCCCGCGCCGGTGGCCTTCTTCCCGTTCACCGGCTGGAAGGACTCCTTCTTCGGGGATCTGCACGCCACCGGGCGCGATGGTGTCGAGTTCTACACTGAGCGTAAGGTGGTGATCGAGCGGTGGCCGTAGGGAACGGCTCGAGGCTCCTACAAAGAGCTTTAGCCTCTTCACCTTTTAGGACCCATCCGCAGAGGGTAGGATATTACTACCCAAGTAGAGATAGTAGCAGGAGGAGATGCAATCAATGCCGGACTCGTACAGAGACCGAGCTATACAGGAGACTATAGAGCAGCTTACTGAGGCGGTGGTCGGCCAGGAGCCCAAGCTGGACCGACAAGAGGTGCAAAACGTACTGAAAGGAACCGTTGCGCAGCTGATGAGCGAGCCCGGGATAGAAGGGGAGCTGTCAGGCACGGTAAATCCCCCGCCCAGGGCGCGAAGGGAGGCTCCACCCCCCGGGCCCCCACCGGATGCCAATGCGCCAGCATAGTGGATGAGCTAGAGGTTGCGGGCTTGCCACGGCGGGTTGCCTCTGTTGCCATAACCGAGTTGCCCGATGAGTGCTCTTGAGCAGCGGACCAGGTGGTGGGGACAAAGTTGGTAGTTACGCCTGGCCCTCTTCTGTATTCGGGCTGGGGGACGCAGAGGCTGTCTCGACGGGCACGCGCAGTGCGTCTAGTAGACGAGGCACCGCGCAGTAGAAGGCGGCGGTCAGCGTCAGCTCGACGCGGGCCTTCTCTTCGAAATGCTCAGCCAGTGTAGCGTTGATCTCGTTGGGGACATGCCCGTCGACGAGGGCGTCGGTGAGGGCGAGTGCGGCTCGCTCGGCTTCCTCGAAGGCGGGGGAGGTGCGCCACATCGCCAGCTCGGTGACCTTGTGTTCGTCGACGCCGGCCTCAGCGGCCATCCGGCGGTGTTGGTGCCACTCGTACTGAGAGAGCGTGCGTTGGGCGGTGCGGAGGATCATCAGCTCGCGTAGCGGGCGGGGGGTCTCGCAGCACTCGCGTAGCGCCCACGCGAAGTCCATCCACGCCTCAAGCAGCCGCGGCGCGTGCGCGAGGGCGCGATAGAGGTTCACCTGCTGAGCGCCGGCTTGCTGAATGCGGGTGACTACATTGTCGGGCAAAGGTGCCAGTGGGATTGCCGTGGAGTAGGAGGCAGCGTGGGCGGTTGGCTCGCTCACTCGGTCGCTCTCCATTGCATAGCCTCCTCTCTACCCGGCTTGCGTCCGCGATGCGCCACAGAATAGCGTCGTTTTGCCCCTTGTGCCAGGGGGAGGAGGATTATCTGTATGCTCTGAAGAAGGCCGTCAGATTCTTTCCGTCGCAACCCCTTCTCTTGGTGTGGCGGAATGTGCTGCATCTCTTTGAGGTCTCGTAGAAGCCGCCTTAGGGTGCGTGTATCCCCTTCGGAGCTCAGGAGGGGCGCTAAGGTTGGTCCTGTGGCTTTGAAGGCTTTCGACCGGTTGATCGCGCGCCGTACGGTGCTAACTGTGTCTAACGGGCAGCATCAGCACGGGTTGTGGAGGGCGAAGCACACGTAGGCGACGCCAACGGAGGCAGCTTCTCTACCGCTACGCCCCCCGCCTCCGCACGTGCCCCGCGCAACTCCTCGTCTAAAGCGCCGAAGCTTTCCAGCGCCAGCTCGTCCACCAGCGCTCCCTTTTCTGCAAAGTAGTGGTAGGGCGCGTTGTGGCTGATCCCGCCCTCCTGGCAACCTCCATCATCGAAAAGCCTTCCAGGCCGCGCTCGGCGGTCAACCCCAGCGCCGCGTCCAAGACCGTGCGGCTTGGGCGCCTGTGGTGGTAGTAACCAGGTGAAAAGTTGGATATCGTGCTCTCGAATTGCGCTGTCGGCTGATCCAGAAGACGAGGTAGTTTGCAGGCTCGTCGCCCACGACTGGATTGTCTATCTTCGGCGTGTGTCCTATCTCGTTCGTCTCCCTTTTGGCGTCGTAAGGGCTTCCGGGCCCGTCCCTTTAATCAGGGTGCTCTGTAGCGTTTGTTCGGTTTACGGGAGGGGTAAGTAACGAAGTAAGCCTGCTCAAGCTAATATCAAAGAAGGGGACTGAGATGGCGAAATGTGAAGTTTGTGGTAATGAATACGACAAGGCTTTTCGGGTAACGTTACCTGACGACCAGCCGCACGTGTTCGACAGCTTCGAATGCGCGATCCACGCGCTAGCCCCCACCTGCGAGCATTGCGGAGTCAGGATCATTGGCCACGGTGTAGAGGCGAACGGCTCCATCTACTGTTGCGCCCACTGTGCGAGCATGGCCGGGGCGACTCGGGTACAAGACCGAGTCTAAAAAGGCCTTCGAGAGGTCATCGGTTCTCTTTCACCTAGGGCTACGGTAAGGGACTGAGCGGCCCCGGCACCGAGGATGTTAGGAGGCTCTCCTCTCGGCATCTGCGCTGATCTACGGAGAGCATAAACGAGCTGCCTCACCAGCCTTCAAGGCGCATCGCCTCTCTGTCGTCTGCCGTAATAGCGATAATAAAGCTAAAGCCTGTTGTAGGCTCGAAACGTCTTGTCGTACTCGTTGCCACACACTTCGCACTTGGCCATTTCCAGCTCTTCTCTGTCGCTAGGCTTCCGAAAACCGACAAGCAGGTATATCTCTGGCGCGTCCCGATATAAACGCTCGGTCTCGACGCGCAAGGACGCCCGCCCGCTGTACACACAAACGAATCAAAATGTGGTGGCTCGGGGATCAGCACAGTATTTTGAGAACCACTAGAACCACTCCTGGAGCCGTGAGAAGGGCGAGCACGCGCCGCCCAGGTGTCAGCGCAGCAAACGCGCTAGCCCGGGACTGCTGCGGGCGGCAAGAACCCTGTCCAGCGCTGCTTCGCCTGGGCCGGCTAGCACCAGGGAGACGTTGGCGGCGAAGAGAATCAGTGTAAATTCGAACCCACCGTTGTTAATGAAGAAGCCGTTTGGCAGGTGGACCAGCAGGGTCGCCACCAGCATGTCGAGCGCCAATAACAGGGCCGCCAGGCGGGTAAACAGCCCGATAATCAGGAGCACCCCGCCCAACAGCTCCACCAGGGTTACAACTACGGCGGCTAGCGTAGGGGCTGGGATTCCCATTTGCCTGAAATTTTCTGCCACGCCGCCGAAGCCGAAGACAAAAAGCTTCTGAGCTCCGTGCACCAGGAACAAGAGGCCAAGTACCACCCGCAAGACCGTGATCCCCCACCCATACAACCCAATCTCCCTACCGGCTTCCACGCCTCTTCCTTTCCGGCCCTGCCTGGCCTATTTGAGTGCTGCTATTCCCCAGCTTACTACGAGCATCCAGTATACTTGCTGCCGGAGAAGTGAGCGGACGACCTAAGTAAAGTTTCCCCCGTTTCTCTTCTTAAAGAAATCTCGGCGACAGAGGGGGGAGGTCGTCGCCGAGATTTTTAAAGTGTAGCGTACATCCGCTACTTTCGAAGCTTTGTCATCTCCGTTTGAGTGCCTTTCTAAGGGCGATACTAAAGGGTTACGTCTTCGAAGCTCGGGAGCAAGCAGCTGTTACAGCACCGACGCCGGCCTCTATCAGCCCTTAGAGCAACGCCGCGACGCGTTCTGAAAGAGCGACCTACAGCCTGAAGGTGCGGGGTTTCAGGAAGGGCCCGGTCTCGCCGGCCGCTCCTCGCTCGGTAGTGGTTCCTCACTCGGGCTCGGTGGGATCTCTCCCGTTCTCGGCGGTATGTCTTCTGTTCTCGGAGCGTCGGGCGGGACTGCCTCCGCCGCCGGCGCCAACGCAATGTCTTCCTCCGGCCTCGTGGCCTCGGTAGCAGCGGTGGGAGACATCTCCGTCTGAACATCCGCGGACCGCGGCGGGGCATCCCCCGACGGTATATCCACCGGAAAATCAGTCTCTAGCGTGGCTGCTCCCGGCGGTGCACCTGCCGCTGCCGGAGACTCCATACCTACTGCTATGCCCAGCAGCTCTTTTGCTCGCTCGGCCAGCTGTGTCTGCGCTAACTGCGCCTCCCTGAAGAACTCGTAGAGGTCGGTGCGCCCGGCCGCTTCGGCATCCAGAGCATACGTGTCGCAGTTCTCGGCACCTTTCAGGGCATGGAAAAGTATACTTATGAGATCGTAGTGCTCATCGCGGGTACCGGTGATCTGCTCGCCGGGATCCATCCCTTATCCTCCTTCTGCTCACGCTTACCGTGCTGCCTTGGGCAACCTTACCCGCACCGAAGAGCACGCAAACGAGCCATTGTCCCGGTACCTCTTCGGCCTTTTGAGTGCGCGACCGATCATCTCTTGAACGCGCTCTCTTCGAAGCACGGGTGTGTCTTTGTTCGCCCTTTAGGACACCTTAAAAGGTCGTCGTCACGCAAAGCGTCTTGTAGCTCGGGTGCGTCGTTATACCTCTTTCGACGCTGATTGCTTCTACCCCTTCTCGCCCAACGCCGAAAGAGAGGTGGTGGTAGAAAAAAGCTCTTAAGGGCCGAGCGCGTTTACTCTGTTGGGGCCTAAGTCAAAAGCGATATCGCTCCTACCGCCAGCCTGTCGGAGAGGAAGCGGAATTGACTTTACTCTAAACCGGGTCAAAACCTGATTTTGTTCGGCTTGTCTTCGGGAAGATTTTCCAGCAGAGCGTGTGGTCGCACTGTGACTGGAAGTCAGCCCTGAGCACGGTTTATCGTTGTTAGCGTCCCTCGCGCCACGGTTGGGGGCGAGTCAAAAGCCCTTTCGGTCTGGGCCGCTCACCCCACCGTTTTCGGCGTAACCGCTGCTTCGGTGAAGCTAGACGTTCGTGCTCAGCTTCGGTCGTGGAGGAAGTTCTACGGCTGCTCGGTTAGGGTAAAACGTAAAAGACCGACGAGCCCGTCAAACTCTCCTCGCAGAACGTCGGCTGGCTCTTCCCGATTGTGCTCTTCGCGCCCGACTTCGTTAGGGTGTTCGACAACCTTGTTCTCGGCGCGCACAAACTCGAGGCGGGCGTCTCGGATGGCGGCTAGGTCTACGAGAACGTCCATGAGGGGCCGTACCCTTGTTTCCCGACCGCAGAAGGTGCATTCCTGCCCGGAGATATCCATTATGGCCAACTCGTCAAAGTCGCACCAGCGAAGCTCGGCGTCGAGACCCCAGAGGGCGATGAGATGGTGCACTTGGCCGAGCTGGAGGGCCTCGATGGTGTCTTTTATGCCGTGTACTCCGCTCTCGCGCGCCTGGTAGATAAGCCCGGCTTTGCGCTCTTTCTCGGCCCTCTCCACGATGGTCTCGAACTCCTCTATGGCCTCGTTCTCCGGCCCCCTCGCCTCCACTTGCTCCTCGGCGACTACCCTCTCCTGTACATCCTGCGGAAGCGTCTCGCGGAAGGCGGCGGTCCTCTCCTTGGGGCCAGCGAGTATTAGGTGCTTGATGCCGTCCCTGAGGACGAGCTTGCGCGTCTGCTCGGCGAGCTCCTTGAAAAAGCGGTGTAGGTGCGCCTGGCGCGTGTGTCCGGCCGGGTCGTGGTCCCTCGTGCCGCCGACCTTCGGGTATGGCTGCCTCGATTCGATTTCGACCTCCCGCAAAAAGCCGCTGGAAGCCCCTGTGCTGGCGTGCGCTGGCTCCTCCATTGGGGCGGAGACGAAGAAACGGAACTCCTGGGCGTCGAGGAGCGCTACGCCGTACGGCTCGTGTTCGTCGAGCGCCAGGACCAACGGTGCCAGGTACGGCTCCCCAAAGTGGAATGCCTCGGGTAGGTCCACCTGTAAGTTGTACCGCTCGAAGAAACCGTCCTCCGCGACGAAGAGGACCAGAGTGCGGGCGCCCGGATGCGCCTCCTCCACCGACTCCCAGGCACGATCGGCCAGATCCTTCGGCACCTCCATCTCCTCCAGGGAATCCCTTAGACGCACCTTGTACGCCTGCCCTTGGTTTTCCTCATATCGGGCGTTTACGCTCAGGTACACCGAGAGTATCGGACCAGGGTGCCCCTCCAAGCGTTCCTTGAGCCTGCGAACGTCTTCAGCTTGTGCCATATTTCACCTCTGTAAGTCTAGCGATGGTTAACCGTAGCAGCTAAATGATAAAGGACGACCGGCCGCAACGTTTCCTGAGGCGGACGTTGGTAAACACCGGATTGCCAAGCACCGCCGTCTGCCATTCTATATTTACTTTCTACGAGCTCTTAAAACCTCAGTACTGTCACCAGTACCGTGGTAGCCTCGCTATCTTTTCGCCTAGCACGTTTACTCTTCCCGTTCCGCTGGACCCTCCTGGCCTCACTGTAAAGGATCAGGCTTGTCTCTAACAACCGTGCACTCCGGGTGCCCGCTAACCTCCGCGACGCGCGGGAGGCGTCTACGGGTTTTGCTCCACAAAGACGCGTTCGACATCCCCTAGCTAGCTCGTTTGTGCTGTTTCTGACCGCCGGTGCAAAAACCCTGCGGCGCTGGGCGCCTTCCCGAAGCCAGACCCTCTACCTCTCGGACTGCCTCTACGACGGATGCTCGGCACACCACACCTAGACAGATGATCGAGACGAACCTGGCGATACGCCAGTAAGTAGCTCCGAAAAGCTACTTCTCATAACTGGCTCAATGCCCTTCTTGGTCCGGCCTCGCGAAGCGCCGGGCCTCTTCAAGCATGCGCACGACCTCTTCGTCCGGAACCTGCTCAAAGTTCCGGTACCAGAGGCCGACAGCTTCGAGTTTAGTAGGCAACAGGAGACAAACGAGATCGTCGGCCTCTGGGCGCAAGAGCTCAGCGGTCTGGGGTGCGCAGACGGGTACGGCGAGAACGAGCCTGTAGGGGTTCAGGCGCCTTAGGGCCAAAAGCGCCGCGCGGGCCGTCATGCCAGTGGCGAGGCCGTCGTCTACAAGTATGGCTGTACGTGTCGTAAGGTCGGGGTAGGGGTGCTCGCCGCGAAAGAGCCTGAGACGCCGCTCGGCCTCTTCAGACTCCCGGGCAGAGATCCAGTCCAGGTAATCCTCCGGGATGCCTAAAGACTGCACGGCTCGTTCGTTGAGGACGCGCACGCCACCGGGGGCCACGGCGCCGATGCCGAACTCCGGCTGGCCGGGAGCCCCGAGTTTGCGGGCGACGACGACCTCTAACCTCGCTTGGAGAGAACGCGATATTTCTGCCCCTATCGGGACCCCGCCCCGCGGCAGTGCGAACACCACAGGGCAGTCTTCCTTATAGCGTGCAAGACGTTCGGCCAGCTGCCGCCCGGCGTCCCCGCGGTCCTCGAAAAACATATCCGCCCCAGGATTGCTCGGCTCTCTCTCCATGTAGGTGATTATGTAACATCGACGTCTTAGCCGCTGGGCGGCGTTTGTGACCACGCTTGAGATCTCCCTTGCGCCAGCGACGCCTCATCTTAGCGGCCGACATGCCGAGTGTAACCGGGCTAGCGAACGAGAGGAGCGTACCCACAGCGGTAAGGACTTCTTCAAGGTTCCGGTCCCCTTTTGCTGCGGCTCTTTACGGTCGGTCGAGGACCAGGCGGTCCAGCACGGTACCATCCGGCTTTACGGCTTCTAAAGAGAGATGCTCGCCCTCGATGCGCACGAATACCGCATGGTAGGCGGACCTGGAGCAGGCCGTCCACTTGCTCTTGCCTGCCTTGTATAAGCTCTTGCCGGCGCCTCCGCTTACTACGTAGGTTACTCCGCTAATCGGCACCGTACGCTCGTAGTGGTGGTCGTGGCCGCTGAAAGCAAGGTTCACCCCGTGGCGAACGAAGACAGGCTCGAGGTCTTCTCGTATCTCCGTATCGCTGCCGTGCTTCGAAGAGCTGTAGGGAGGCCTGTGCAAGAACACGATCTTCCACGGCTGGCACGTCTGTTCTAGGTCGCGCTCTAGCCAGTCTTTTTGCTCCTCCGGGTCGCCGTCGTCGTCCTCATGGTAGAACTCGCTGTTGAGCGCGACGAAGTGGACGTTGCCCCAGTCGAAAGAGTAATAGCGTCCCGTGCTCCTCGGGTCGTTGCGCGGCAGGTAGAAGTTTTTGAGGTACGCGGCGCCATTCTCGTTCTCTACGTCGTGATTCCCTAAAGTTGGGAAGACTGGGACCTCCCTGAGGAGCCGCCCATACGGTGCGAAGAAGCGCCGGTCGTAATGCCGGTCCTTGCCCGATGGGTACACCACATCCCCGGTGTGCAGGATGAAGTCCGGTTCCAGGCACTCCAGCATCCCGGCCACCGCTAATTGATTCTTTTTGCCGTTGCCGCTGTCGCCGATCACGGCAAAGGAGAAGTAGAAATTTTCGCCTACTGGAGCCGTGTGAAACCGACCCTCCACCGGCAACCAGCCGGGGTCCGCCACCCGATAGTAGTAAATTGAGTTGGGCTTAAGACCGGAGAGTGTGATCGCGTGGCGCCTGACGGCCTGATCCTCTACCTCCTTGCATCCGAGTTTCGGGGTCTCCCCGTACTCCACGGAGCCCACATTTGATTCCTCGCTCACCCAGGCGATCACCGCCGAGGACGCCGACACGTTTTGTACGTAGGGGTTCCTCGGCGGCGGCACGACTCTTTTGATAGCGCTAAACAGCCCGGAACGTGCGCTCGCGAGCGTTGTCGCTACGCGCAGCCTCGCTATCTTAATCGCCAGCTTCAGTCGGCTTCGCAAATTGCTACCAGCCATCTCGCGAAATACTATCGGCTGGTGCAGAGGATGCACACACAAGCTAGCGCTGGCCGGAGAAGCGAAGGGTTACCTTAAAGCCGAAACGGCCCAGGCCACCGCCGCGTAGCGCAGGCCCTTGCCGAGCGTTACCCAGAACAAAAAGGTGTGCAAGGGCAGCTTCATCGCCCCGGCTAGCGCGGCCAGCACCTCGCCTATTACCGGCAAGAAAGAGAGCAGTAACGCCGGCCCGCCGCAGGTCTGGAGCACCGGCGCCGCCCGCACCTTTTTTTCGTGGCTTCACGAGGGCGGACGAGCGACCGCGCACGAGCGACCGCGCACGACGGCCAAACCGGTACGTCGTGCAGGAGCCTAGGACGTTCCCAGCCGTAGCCACCAGCACCGGCGCGACGAGCTGCCCCCCGACGCCTACCAGGGTGGCCAGCGGCCCTCGGAGCTTAGCGGCAGCGCGGTCGCCGCGAGAAAGCTCCAGGCAAAAAGACCTGCGTAGCATGCGAGCAGCGCCATTAGTGGGGGAGCTATGCTCCCACTCCAGCCCGTCGGCGCTCTGCGCCCTCGTCACTCGGCAACGGTAGCGCAACTCGTGTCGGTATGGCGGCAAGGCGACTCTTCCTCTACTCCAAGAGCCCCGCTATCGCGTTCCACGCGGTATAGAAGACCCAACCTACTCCGTACCAGGCCATGTCGAGCCACGAAGCCTCCTCGTAGCCCTCCCGGGCGAGCAGAGCACTGCGCCCGACGCTCTTTCCGTCGACATACACCTCGACCTCGCCGAGCCTCTCGCCAGCCTCGGCCGAGGGGGGTAGCTCTTCGTTCGTTGTCCGACGCTCGACTTCAGAGTTTGGGTCTACGGCCGCGCCCACGTCTTCTTCGGCGACGAGCTCCACGGTCTCTCCCCGGCGGTAAGGCAGAGGCGCCTCCTCGTACACCTCGCCCTCTTCTACGAGCGCTTGGCGGTCGTAACGGGCGAAGCCGTACTCGAGCAGGGCCTGCGACTCTGTAAAACGTGCCACATCCTCTGTGCCGAGCACGACCGCTATGTAGGACTCGTCGCCGTCTTGGGCAGAGGAGACGAGGTTGGCTCCCGACTCGGGGGAGGTCCCGGTCTTTACGCCGGTCGCCTTCCGGTAGGTAGTGAGGAGCAGGTTGGTGTTGGAGATCTCTATAGACCTGTTTTGGGTGCTGATCGTGGTGTCCGTGGTGTCTACAATCTCGGCAAACACGGGGTACTTGAGCGCTTCCTGTGCTATCTTGGCGAGATCCCGGGCGCTCGAGTAGTTGTCGGGGGTGTCCAGACCGGCGGGGGTCTCGAAGTTAGTGTTCTCCAGCCCCATTTCGTCAGCTTTTTCGTTCATCCTCTCGACGAAATTATCTACGCTCCCTGCGCCGAAACGTTGGGCTAAAACATAGATCGCCTCGGTGCCTGAAGGTACCAACGCGGCCGTTAAAAGGTCCCGAGCGGTGAGTCGTTCGCCCGCTATTAGCCCTACGTTGCTGTAGGTACCCCCCACGTATTCCTCGGCTTCACTGGTGACCTCTATCTCATCGTTGAGGTCAGCGCCATCCTCCAGTATAACGAGAGCAGACATGATCTTGGTTGTCGAGGCTATCGGGAGTTGCTCATCGGCGTTCTCCCCCGTTAGGTACAACCCGGACTCGGCGTCCATGAGCGCCCAGGCCTCCGCCTCCAGCTCCGGCGGATCGGGAATTGCCCTACTAGGGGACCTCGTCTGAGCTTCGGCTTGCTTCCAGCTGGCGTCTAACGGAGGCGCCAGAATAAGCACGAGCATAAGCATTACTGTGACCGGCGCTAGGACGGCCTTTTTGAGGTTCAAACTCTGTCGCACTTTAGAGGCTCCCGTATATTCTGTACAAACGTCGCTGCCTGTGGCAGACGACG
>Ga0126307_10001973_pt1 | contig 13747 bp, 13 predicted proteins | sample Plot28_FD_89955 | JGI IMG/M metagenome (GOLD analysis project Ga0126307, IMG submission 89955) | Serpentine soil microbial communities from UC McLaughlin Reserve, CA, USA - Plot28 | ecosystem: Environmental > Terrestrial > Soil > Grasslands | place: USA: UC McLaughlin Reserve, Lake County...
GGTCGAGCTCGCGACGCGCGGCTCGGTCGGCCTCCTCGGGGAGGTGGGCCTCTTCGATCTGCCCGCGGAGCTCCGAGATCTCGGCCTGCTGCTCGTCTCCTTCGCCGAGCTCGTCCTGGATCGCCTTCAGCTGCTGGCGGAGGAAGTACTCACGCTGCGAGTGCTCCATTTCCGATTGCACTTGGGACTGGATCTTCGTGCCCAGCTCGAGCACTTCGAGCTCGCGGTTGAGAATGACGGTGAGCTTGCGGAGGCGCGCCTCGATGTCTGCTTCCTCGAGCAGCTCCTGCTTCTCGGCCGTCTTGAGGCGCATCGTCGTCGCGATGAGGTTGGCGAGCGTGCTCGCGTCCTCGGCGTTCGCGGCGGCGAGCTGCACCTCGTCGGGCAGATAGGGGACGAGGCCGATGACCCGGCTGAAGAGCGCCTCGACGTTGCGGGAAAGAGCCTCGACCTCGGTCTCCGGGCCCTCGACGTCCGGGAGGTCACTGAACTCGCCGGCGAGGTAAGGGTCGGTCTGGACGAGGCGGTCGAGCTGCACCCGGCGCACGCCCTGGACGAGGATTCGCAGCGTTCCGTCCGGGACGCGAATCATCTTGTGGATGAGTGCCGCGGTTCCGACGTCGGAGATGTCCTCCACAGCGGCCGCCTCTTCCTCGGCGTTCCGCGTCGTCACGAGCGCGATCGTCGAGTCATTCGCGACGGCTTCGTCGACCAGCTGGATCGAGCGCTCCTCGCCCACGGCGAGCGGGGTCATGGAGTCGGGGAAGACCACCGTCTCCTTGAGCGGCAAGATCGGGAGGACCTCGGCCACCGCTTCCTCGTCGGGCCGCACGGTTTCCTCGACCGTGCTCATGCGTCCTCCGTCGACTGAATGGTCACCTTGACCGCCCCCGGTGACTTGCGGGCGAGCGGCAGGTGGATGGAGAGGAGGCCGTTCTCGTAGGTCGCCTTCGCGGCCTCCGAGTCGACCTCTTCGTTCAGCTGCACGCGACGCTCGAAGATGCCGTAGTCGATCTCGATGTGTTGGTAGACGCGCCGGTCGCCGGCCGGCCGCGAGCGTCGCCCCCGGACGATTAGGACGCCGTCGACGACCGCAGCGTCGACCTCGGCCGGGTCGATCCCGGCGAGCTCCACGACCACGGTGATCGCCGGCGGGTCGTCGGTGCGGTAGACGTCGAGCGCAGGGCGAAACCCGGCGCGTCTGGAGACGAGCCTGGGCACCTGGCAGAGGTCGGCGAAGAGCTCTTCCATCTCCGACTTCATACGGTCGATCTCCCTGCGTGTGGTCATGAGACAATCGTACCGATGGGCCGCATTCTCAAAGCGTCCGCGCTGGGCCTTGGTTTTCTCGCGTACATCTGGGTCGCGGGCGTACGCAACGCGGAAGGGGTGAAGTCGCGAAAGCGGGCTCGCAGGGCTGCTAGGTTAGTGTCCGCTAACGAGCGGGAGGAGCACTAGGTGGAGCGGTGGACGCGGGCGATGATCCGCTATCGGTGGTGGGTCGCCGGGGTCTGGGCAGTCCTCTTCCTGATCGGCGGGTACGCGACCTCCGGGCTCAGCGACCTCCTCACCAACCGATTCACGCTCCCGGGGACCGACACCGCCCGCGCAGACTCGATCCTCGAGGACCACTTTGGCCAGAAGACGGTGGGCTCGTTCTCGGTCGTCGTGAAGGGAGAGCCCGGTTCGGCGCAGCAGCTTCTGCCCATCGTCCGCGAGCGCGCTGTGGCGGCTGTGAAGGAGCTTCCGACCGGCCAGCTCGCCGGCGTCCAAGCCGTCTCCAACTCGGTGGTCAGCGCGACAATCGTCTCCAACCTGGAGCCGGCCGACGCGAAAGGCCACACGGACGACATGCGCGCCGCCGCCGGCGAGATCCCCGGCGCGACGGTCTACGTCTCCGGGCAGGCCGCCATCGAGCACGACCTCGACCCGGTCTTCGCGCACGACCTTCAGGTCGGCGAGCTCTTCATCGCCATTCCGATCGCGGCGCTGATCCTTGCCTTTGTCTTCGGAACGCTCGCCTTCCTGCTGCCGCTGATCTTCGCGGCGGCCGCGATCCCGACGACGCTCGCGATCATCTGGCTCTTCGCGCACGTGATGGAGCTGACGACGTACCTGCAGAACCTCGTCATGCTCATCGGGTTCGGCATCGCGATCGACTACTCGCTCCTGATCGTCTACCGCTACCGCGAGGAGCTCCGGTCCGGGAAAGCGAAGGAGGACGCCATCGTCCGGACGATGGAGACCGCGGGCCGCGCGGTCGTCTTCAGCGGCTCGGCGGTCGGGATCGGCCTCGCGCTCATGCTCTTCATGCCGCTTCCGTTCATGCGCGGCTTCGGGATTGGCGGGCTCGTGATCCCGCTCGTCTCCGTCGCCTGCGCGCTGACGCTCCTGCCGGTGCTCGTCTACTTCTGCGTGAACGGGCTCGACCGCGTGAGCATCGTGCCGAAGCGCGTGCTCGTGAGCAGGGACTCGGAGTACAACTTCTGGTGGCGGCTCTCGCGCGGCGTCATGCGGCACGCGCGGATGGTGGCCGCCGTGACGACGGCGTTCCTGCTGCTGCTTGCGTTACCGGTGTTCTGGCTGGAGGTCGGGCCGGGCTCGAACAAGGGAATCCCGCAGAATCTCGAGGGCGTCGAAGGTCTGAACGTGATCTCGGACGCCGTCGGCGAGGGTGCCCTTGCACCGACGGCGATCGTCGGGGACACGGGCCGCGCAGGAGGTGTCGACTCGACCGGCGTCCGCGCGGCGATCGGCGCACTCGAGCAGGGTCTCCGCGCCGATCCTGAGGTGGCTGCGGTCCGATTCGCGGAGGGGCCGCAATACGTCGACTCGAGCGGCCGGTACTTCCACCTCGACGTGATCGGGACGAGCGAATACGGCTCGCCGCCGGCCCTCCATTTCGTCGACCGCTTGCGCGACGACATCGTCCCGGCGGCGCTTTTCCCGGACGGCGTGAACGTCTACGCGGGCGGTGGGCCGCCGAGCGGCGTGGACTTCCTCAACCTCACGTACGGAGCCTTCCCGTGGCTCGTCCTCGGCGTGCTTCTCCTGACGTACGTCCTGCTCCTGCGCGCGTTCCGCTCGGTGATCCTGCCGCTGAAAGCGATCATCCTGAACCTGCTCTCGATCGGCGCCGCGTACGGGCTGCTCGTCATGTTCTTCAAGTGGGGCGGTGCCGGCGCGGTCGGGCTCATCAGCTTCGACCAGATCGAAGGCTGGATTCCGGTCTTCGTCTTCGCCATGGTCTTCGGGCTCTCGATGGACTACGAGGTCTTCCTCGTCAGCCGCATGCGCGAGGAGTGGGACGACGGGCATACAAACGAGGAGGCTGTCTCTGCCGGGCTTGCGAAGACGGGCCGGATCGTGACCGCCGCAGGCCTCGTCATGTTCGCGGCGTTCATGGGCTTCGTCGCCGGCTCGATCGTCGGCCTGCAGCAGTTCGGCTTCGGGCTCGCCGCGGCGATCCTCATCGACGTGACGATCGTGCGCGCGCTACTCGTGCCGAGCGCGATGAAGCTCTTCGGCCGCTGGAACTGGTGGCTGCCGACGAATGTCGCCCGGGTCTTCCGCGTGAAGCCCTCGCCTCTTCGGCGTCCTGACCCCCATCCGGCGGCAAGCAGCGGCCGTTAGGGTTCCGCGCATGGAACTCGAGGTCGTCGAGGGCGACATCACCGAGCTCGACGTGGACGCGGTCGCAAATGCTGCGAACAACGAGCTCTGGATGGGTGCAGGCGTCGCCGGGGCGATCAAGCGCGCGGGCGGGGCGGAAATCGAGCAGGAGGCCGTCGCGCAGGCGCCGATCGCGGTCGGCCAGGCGATCGCCACCGGGGCCGGGAACCTGCGGGCGAAGCACGTCGTCCACGCTGCAGTCATGGGCCAGGATCTGCAGACCTCGGCTGAGCTCATTTCGCAGGCCACCAGGCGCACCCTCGAGGTCGCAGACGAGCTCGGCTCCCACTCCCTGGCGATGCCAGCGTTCGGCACTGGAGTCGGCGGCTTCCCGATCGGGCAGTGTGCAGAGCTGATGGTCACCGAGGCGCGCGCCTTTGAGCCGGTGAACCTGGAGCGGATCGTCTTTGCGGTCTTTGGACACGACGCCGAGCAGGCCTTCCGGGCCGCGGTCGGCGAATAGCCCGCCAGTCGTTCGCCGTTCCTCCGGGCCTCGCGTGGTGGCGTGGCGAGCCGGGCGGTGCGGACTGGCTCGAGCGCCTGCCACGGCTCGTGGCCGAGCTCGTGGACGAGTGGTCGCTCGAGCTCGAGCCCCCCTTCGAGCCTGCGCACATCGCCCTGGTGGTGCCGGTGCGGCGCGAGGACGGCTCTGCGGCGGTGCTCAAGGTCAACTTTCCGGAGCCCGAGAGCGAGCACGAGAGCGACGCGCTCGCGTGCTGGAACGGCTCAGGCGCGGTGCGCCTGCTCGCGCGCGCCGACGAGCGGCGCGCGTTGCTCGTCGAGCGCTGTCTCCCGGGCTCGTCGCTCTGGGATGTGGAAGAGGACGAGGCGAACGAGATCGCGGTAGGGGTTCTCGTTCAACTCTGGGCGGCTCCGCCGATCGCAGCGTTTCGGTCGCTCGCGGACGAGGCTGCGCGTTGGGCCAACAGCCTGCCTGCTAGCTGGGCGGAGGCCGGTCGCCCGTTCGAGCGAACGCTCCTCGAGCAGGCGGTGGAGTTCATGCGGACGGATGCGAGCGGGGAGGACGCCGTGCTCCTGCATCAGGATCTCCACGGTGGAAACATCCTCCGCTCGGAACGCGGCTGGCTGGCGATCGACCCCAAGCCGCTCGTCGGCGAGCGGGCATTCGACGTCGCTTCGCTGCTCCGCGACCGGCGCGACGACCTCGCTCGCGACCCGGACCCCGCCACGCGGGTTCGACGCCGCGTCGATTTCTACAGCGAGCGGCTCCAGCTCGATCGCGAAAAGGTGCGCGGCTGGGGTATAGCGCACGCTCTTGCCTGGGGCTTCGAGGGTGGCCGTCCGTTGCCGGGACACATCGAGTGCGCCCGGGCTCTCGCGGGTACGTGACGCGGATGACCGTGCGGCCGGAAGGCCTCGTCTACGAGCCCAACTTTCTGACCGAGGAGGAGGAGCGGACACTCCTCGCCAAGATCGCAGCGCTCGACTTCGACGAGATCCGTATGCACGGCCAGGCCGCGCGCCGGACGGCGAAGCACTACGGGATCGCCTACGACTGCGACAACCCGGCCGCCCCGAAGCCGGGGGAGCCGCTTCCGGAGTGGCTCGAGCCCGTGCGCGCTCGCGTGGCCGAGCTGGCAAAGGTTACGCCGGACGACCTCGTCGAGGCGCTCGTCCAGCACTATCCGCCCGGAGCGCCGATCGGCTGGCATCGCGACGCGCCGAAGTTCGGGCTCGTCGCCGGTGTGTCGCTCGCCTCGCCGGCCCGGATGCGCTTCCAGCGCGGCAAGGGAGAGGCGCGCGAGGTCACGGAGGTCCTGCTCGAGCCCGGATCCGCGTACGTACTTGCAGGAAAGGCGCGCTGGTCCTGGCAGCACAGCATCCCGCCGGTGAAGGAAGACCGGTACTCGATCACCTTTCGGACGCTTCGCTAGGGTCGCGTCGTGCGCGTTCTCGTTCCCGGCGGCTGCGGCTTCCTCGGCAGCAATTTCGTCGGCCAGCTGGCAGCAGCCGGCCACGAGGTCGTCGTCCTCGACCGTCTGACCGACTTCGGCAATCTCGCCCGCCTCGAGGGCATTCCACACGAGTTCGTCCAGGGGGACGTCGCTGACGCGGTCACGGCCACCGGAGCGGCGGACGGCTGCCAGGCGATCGTCAACTTCGCGGCGGAGACGAGTCTCGACGCCTCTGCCCTCGCATCGGGAGGATTCATTGTCACCGATGTTTTCGGGACTCACGTCTTGCTCGAGTTCGCCCGCGTGGCCGGGATCCGCTATGTGCAGGTGTCGACGAGCGAAGCCAGCAGGCCGACAACTCCGCCGACCGCCTCCAAGGCCGGCGCCGATCTCCAGGCGCTCGCTTACGCGGAGGCCGGCGTGAACGTGTCGATCGTCCGCGGCGCGCGTGCCTACGGGCCGTTTCAGCATCCCGCCGTCGAGCCAGCAGCCTCGATCGTCGAGGCACTCGCCCGCGGGGACCAGCCAGTCGAACCGCTACCGGGGGCGTGCGTGCACACGGACGACCACAGTGCCGCGGTCGACCTCGTTCTGCACGAAGGCGCCGCAGGCGAGATCTATTCCGTCGGAGAAGAGGACTTAGCGATCCGCGCTCTGGGCTGGGAGCCCAGGCACGCGCTGCCGGCGGGACTGACCGAGACGGTGGACTGGTATCGCGAGCACCGCGATTGGTGGGAGCCCCTCCTGGGCGACGGCCGAAGCTTCGCCGAGCAGTACGCGCGGCGCAGCGGTGGCTAGCCGCCACACCGGGCGCGTGCTCCGTCGATCTCGGAGCGAGGGCCCTGCAGGGACTCCGATCGGTCGAGATACGTGAGCGCTTTCTGGCAGCGGCCGAGCTCGGCCAGAGCCTTGCCGGCGTCGTAGTACGCATAGGCCTCGTAACGGAAGTCGTCCGCGTACGTCCCGTCGAGAGGACGCAGTGCCTGCTTCACGGCGGTCCAGGCGCTCACCCAGTCTCCGGAGCTCAGGTACCCCGTCGACTGGTCGGTCCGGGCGACCGCCTCGTCGATCGAGACGGACGGACTGACCGGAGCCGGGGGCGGCCCGGAGGCCGTGGTCGTTGTGACGGTCTGAAGCACGGTCGCCCCGGGCAACGTCTCGCGCTGGGTCACGGTGACCGGCCGCGGGCGTTTGGCTGATCGTGCCTGCGGGTCGTCTCCGCTCGTCGCCAGGTAGGCCGCTGTCACTCCTCCCACGAACGTCGCGAGCAGCATGACGAGCACGAGCGGGAGGAGCCACACCGGGCGCGACCGTGTGAGCGTCCTCTGCGGTCGGCGCGGCTCACGCGGAACCGGGACGGTCGCGAGTGCCCTCGTCGGCGCGGACTGCTCGGCGCGCAACGCTGCGGTCAGAGCGTCCGCGAAGCCGACGGACGACGCGTAGCGCTTGTTCGGGTCCTTGGCGAGGGCGCGTTCGAAGACGGCATCGACGGAACGCGGAAGTCCCACGCCGCGCTCGGAGGCCGGCGGGATCGGGTCGTGGATGTGGGCGGCGGCCTCTGCCGTCTCGGAGCCCCGCTCGAAGGGCCGCCCGCCGGTCAGAAGCTCGTAGGCGACCACGCCGAGTGCGTAGCGATCGCTGGCCGGGCCGGCGGGCTCGCCCCGCGCCTGTTCCGGAGCGAGGTAGCCCGCAGTTCCCATGACCGTTCCGGCGAGCGTCATCCCGGCGGTGTCGTCGATCGCCCGTGCGATTCCGAAGTCGGCGACGACGAGATCCCCGCGCTCGCTGAAGAGGAGGTTTGCCGGCTTGATGTCGCGGTGAACCACCCCTCGCTTGTGGGCCGCGTCGATCGCCTCCGCCGCCTGCCGAAGCCAGTCGATCGACTGCCCTGGGGCGACCGGCCCGCTTCGTGCCCGGTCCGCGAGGGAGCCACCGGCCAGGTACTCCATCACGATGAACGGCCGCCCTCGGAACTCTCCGACGTCGTAAATCGAGATCGTGTGCGGCTCGCCGGTCAGCCTCGCAGCCGTCAGCGCCTCCCTCTTGAAGCGCCTCCTGAAGTCTTCGCGGTCGGCGAAGCGCGCATCGAGGAGTTTGACGACCACCTTCCGCCCGAGCTCCCTGTCCTCCGCGAGGTAGATCTCGCCCATGCCGCCGCGACCGATCACACGTGGATCGGCGTACCGGTCCGGTAGCACGCCGGCGCGAACGGCCATGGCTGGTCCTTTGCCTTCCCCAGCTGCGGACAAACGCGGGTTGCGGGACCGTTACGCGCATGCGACGGTGCGCCGAACCTGTAATTCATGCTTTCCTAACGAGGTCCGGTTACGTTCTTGCCGAAGGGGTCCTTGGAAAGCTCGATGAGACGACTCGCCCTCCCGGTCGCCATTCTGGTTGCGCTCGCCTCCGCTGCGAGTGCCGCAGCGTCCCCCATGTACGTGCTCAAGGGCCACGGCTGGGGTCACGGCGTCGGGCTGAGCCAGTACGGGGCGCTCGGGCGCGCAAACGACGGCCGGGACTACAAACAGATCCTCGGCTTCTACTACGACGGCACCAACGTCGGTCAGACCAGCCAGAACAAGATCCGCGTCCTGCTCATGTCAGGGCGGTCGTCGGTGACGCTCCACTCCTCGGAGTCCTTCAAGGTCGGCGACAAGACGCTGGCCCGGTTCACGGACTGGAAGCTCGTGCCCACGAGCGACGGCAGGGTGCGCGTGGTCGGGAAGGGAAAGTTCGGCAGCCCTGCCACTGCCAAGCCGGGGGACGGTTTTTTGCGGATCGACGGGCTTCGCTATCGGGGCGACCTCAAGGTCTTCAACCACAGCGGCGCCCTCGACGTCGCCAACGTCGTCGGCCTGCAGGGCTACCTTTACTCCGTCGTCCCGCGCGAGATGCCGTCGAGCTGGCCGCTCGAGGCGCTCAAGGCTCAGGCCGTCGCCGCGCGTGGCTATGCGGTTCGCGCTGCTCGAGCAAGCTGGTACGACATCTACGACAACACGCACGATCAGGTCTACGGCGGCCTCGACTACTCGAGCGGCGAGGACCCGGGCTCCACCGCCGCGGTCCAGGGGACTGCGGGCGAGGTCCTGAAGTACGGCGGTTCCGTGATCAGCGCGTACTTCTCCTCCTCGAACGGCGGGAGGACGGCGGCCTCGGTGGACACATGGGGCGGCCCGCTCCCATATCTCGCTTCGAAGCAGGATCCCTTCGACCTCAACGCGTCGAACCCGAACCGCAAGTGGACCGTGGTGCTCTCGCCGCGTGCGCTGCAGAACCGTCTCGGGGCCGCCAAGACTCCCGCGGACGCCATCGTCACATCGAGGAAATCCGGGCGCGTCGACCGTGTCCGCCTCGTGCGCGGCTCCTGGGCTCAGACGTTCCCGTCGTCGGGCCTCGGCCCGGAGTGGTACCGCGGTGTGCTCGGCCTTCGCTCCAGCCGCTTCGACCTCGGCGTGCTCGATGCGACACCGGCGACCGCGAGGACCGTCTGCCGGGCCCGCCTTCGGGTCAATGTCCTGGCGAGGGAGGCTTCCGGCTTTGCGCTTCAGCGCCGGCGAAGCGACTCGTCCTCATGGACCGACATGTCTCTGACCAAGGACGACGCGGCCCACTTCCACGGGATCGACAGGCCGTGCCGCGCGACGTCCTACCGCCTCCACTCCGCGGCTGCGAACAGCTCTCCTGCCGCGGTGAGGGTCGCGCCGAAGATCGTCTTCTCCGGCACGCAGCCCGCGAACGACGGCCTCAAGGGCTCCGTGCACCCCCTCTCGCTCGCCGGCCAGACCGTGCACGTCGACCGCAAGCGCCAGGACGGTACGTGGGCGAAGAACGTCGGCAGCGCAGTGGTTCAGTCCGACGGAAAATGGCATGCGCACTTCAACGCCGTCTCGGGGATCTACCGCGCGCGGCTCGCGCCGCCGTCTTCGACCGGGCTCGTCCCCGGCTCGACCGGCGAGCTCAACTTCAACTGAGCAGCTCGCCGTCGGGTACGTCGCGGATCTTCCGCGCCGGATTCCCGACGACCACCGCTCGCGCAGGCACGTCGTGGAGCACGACTGTGCCGGCACCGACGAAGGCCTCCTCGCCGATCTCCACGCCGGGGAGCAAGACTGCGCCGCCCCCGATCCGCGCTCCGCGCCGGATGATCGGGCCGCGCATCTCGGCCAGGCGTGCCTCGGTCCGGCCCATGTAGTTGTCGTTCGTCGTCACGACGCACGGCGCGATGAAGACGTCCTCCTCGACGGTGGAGTAGGCGGTCAGGTACGCGTTCGCCTGCACGCGCGTGCGGGCGCCGATCGAGGTGTCGTTCTCGAGGTGGGAGCCGCGGCCGATGACGACCTCGTCGCCGAGCTCGCACCGTTCGCGGACGCATGCCTGGTCGCCGACGATGACTCCCACGCCGAGCGTCGTCCCCGTGAAGACGACAGCCCCGGCCAGGATGGTGCTTCCGTCACCGACCACGAGGGGCGGCAAGTCGCCACGCGAGGCCGTCGAGCGCTTGCCGAGGACGGGCTGCTTGCCGACCACGGCGTAGTCACCGATTACGACGTCTTCGCCGAGCTCCACGCCCGGATAGACGACCGCGGTCTCGGCGATCCGGCTCACACGCGTTCCCGCTCGAGGGAGCTTTGCAGCTGCTCGAGTGCGCGGACGACGGCGAGGCCTTCGCGTGCGGCTGCGATCCGGTCGCCTTCCCCGTGCAAGAGCGCGAGGAAGTGCTCGCACTCGAGGCGGAGCGGCTCGTCGTTTGCGACCTTGGGGATCGAGATGTCGCCGGAGCGGGTCTGCCACTCGCCCCAGGTCTCCGCTGACTGCTGCGGCCCCTTGTCGTAGACCGTCACCTTTCGCTCGGGCTCCATGTCGTCGAAGACCGCCATCTTCCTGTCGCCGACCACGGTCATCCGCCGCATCTTGTGCGGGTCGAGCCAGGAGAGGTGCATGTGGGCGACGGCGCCGGAGGGGAAGCGGAGGTAGCAGAAGACGACATCCTCGACCCCGGGGTTCAGGAACGACTCGCCGCGCGCCCACGCCTCGGCCGGCTCCTCGCCGACGAGGTGGAGGATTACGGAGAGGTCGTGCGCGCCGAGGCTCCAGAGGGCGTTCTCGTCCTTGCGGATCTGGCCGAGGTTCTGGCGGTTCCCGTAGACGTAGAGCAGGCGGCCGAGCTCCTCCGAGTCGACGAGGTGTTTCAGCTTGGCGACGCCAGGGTGATAGAGGAGGAGGTGGCCGGGCATGAGCACGAGCGCGCGCTCCTCGGCCAGCGCGACGAGCTGCTCGCCGAGGGCCGACGAGAGGGCGAGCGGCTTCTCGACGAAGACATGCTTGCCTGCGAGGAGCGCCTCGCGCGCGAGCTCGAAGTGCGTGACGACGGGGGTCGCGATGGCGACCGCGTCGAGCTCGGGGTCGGCGAGGACGTCTTCGTAGCTCGTCGTCTTGCGGGCCTCGGGGAACCGGGCGCCGTAGCGCTCGAGCCGGGCCTCGTCCCGGTCGCAGATCCAGGCGAGCTCGGCACCGTCGAGCTCGCCCAGGTTCCGCGCCAGGTTTGGGCCCCAGTAGCCGAGGCCGACCGCGGCGAGTTTCAGAGCTTCCACACGCGTCCGTTCGCGGAGCCATTCTTGCCCGTGGCGTTGCGGAAATCGACCACAAGCTGGGCTTTCTCGGCGAGCTTGGCGTAGTCGATCCCGGAGTGGGCGGTCACGATCGCGACGCAGTCGGCCTTGCCGACGGAGCCGTCGAGGTCGACCGAACTAAGTCCGTGGTCGGGGAGCTCGGACACGTGCGGGTCGTGGTAGGAGACCCCGGCGCCCTCGTCGCGCAGGAGCTCGACGAGCTTCAACGCGGGCGACTCCCGAAGATCGCCGACGTCGGCCTTGTAGGAAACGCCGACGATGTGGACGTGGCTCCCCTTGACGGACTTCTCGTCGGAGTTGAGCGCGCGCGTGATTTTCTCCAAACAGAAGTACGGCATGTTCTCGTTGACCTTCCCGGCCAGCTCGATGAACTCGGTGTAGAAGTCGAACTCGCGCGCCTTCCACGCCAGATAGAAGGGGTCCACAGGGAGACAGTGGCCGCCCAGGCCCGGGCCCGGCTTGAAGCTCATGAAGCCGAAGGGCTTCGTCGCTGCCGCCTCGACGACCTCCCAGACATCCACGCGCATCCGGTCGCAGAGCTGCGCGAGCTCGTTGACGAGCGCGATGTTGACCGAGCGGAAGATGTTCTCGAGGAGCTTCGTCAGCTCCGCCGCCTCCGGCGAGGACACGCTGACGACGGTGTCCATCGCGCGCTCGTAGAAGGCGACCGCCTTCTCGGTGCAGGCGGGCGTGACGCCGCCCACGACCTTCGGAGTCGTCTTCACCGTCCAGTCCTCGCGGCCGGGGTCGATCCGCTCCGGCGAAAAGGCGAGATGGAAGTCCTTGCCCACCTCGAGACCGCTTCCGGCGAGAATGGGCAGCACCTCTTCCCGCGTCGTCCCCGGGTAGGTCGTTGACTCGAGCGAGACCAGGTGGCCCGTCCGCAGCCGCTTGCCGACCTCTCGCGCAGCGCTGAGGACGATGGAGAGGTCGGGCTCGCGGTTTACGGAGAGCGGTGTCGGCAGCGCGACGACGATTGCGTCGGCCTCACGAACGGCGTCGTAGTTCGTGGTCGCCGAGAGGGTCTCTGCCTCGAGGAGCGCCCTGAGCGTTTCCGAGGGTACGTCCTCGACGTGGCTCTCGCCGCGGTTGATCGTGTCGACGCGCTCGGCGTTGATGTCGACGAGAACCACAGGAATGCCCGCCTCCGCGAAGCACCGGCCAAGGGGTAGGCCGACGTAGCCCGCGCCGACGATGGCGACTTCAGGCTTCACTTGGCCCAATCGTACAAATCACGTCAGCGATCAAATCGGCCGCATGACCGTCGCCATAAAGGGATGGGTGCTCGGGACCTGGCGAAGCCTCGCGGGATGCGGCCACGATCGCGCCGGGATCGGCGCCCACGAGCTGGTTCCAGCCGGCCTCGACGGTCTCGACCCACTCCGTGTTCTCCCGCAGCGTCACGCACGGCACCTCGTACCAGTACGCTTCCTTCTGGACGCCGCCGGAGTCGGTGAGGACGACGCGCGCCTGGGAGGCCAGCGCTGCGAAGTCGAGGTAACCGGCCGGCGGCCGCGGGTGCACGTGGCCTGCGAGCCGGAGCCCGATGCTCTCGATCGCACCGGCGGTTCGAGGGTGAAGCGGGAAGACCACGGGCTCCTCGAGCGCGTTGAGCGCCTCGACGATGCGGCCAAGCGCAGGCTCTCTCGTGTTCGCCTCACGATGCACGGTGACCAGGGCGTAGGCCCCGGGCTCCACCCGGGCGAGCTCGAGCGCTTGCGAGCGCTCCCGCGCGATCGGCGCGAGGCGGAGGTTCGCGTCGAGCATGACGTCTCCGACCTCGTGGACGCCTTCGGTGATGCCCTCGTCCTTCAGGTTTCCGACGGCGGTCCCGGAGGGGGCGAACAGGAGGCTCGACACGCGGTCGACGAGGACGCGGTTCAGCTCCTCGGGCATTCTGCGGTCGAAGGAGCGAAGGCCGGCCTCGACGTGCGCGACCGGGACGCGGAGCTTTGAGGCAACGAGCGCGCCGGCGAGTGTCGAGTTCGTGTCTCCGTAGACAAGCACCAGGTCAGGCTTCTCCTCGACGACGGCGGCCTCGATCCCGGGCAGCATGCGCGCCGTCTGCTCCGCGTGGCTCCCCGAGCCCGCTTCCAGGCGGTGCTTGGGCGGCTCGAGGCCGAGCTCGTCGAAGAAAACCTGCGAAAGCTCGTGGTCGTAGTGCTGGCCGGTGTGCAGGACCACCTCGTCGGCCCGGTTTTGCAACGCGAGCGAGAGGGGAGCGGACTTTATGAACTGCGGACGGTTGCCGACGATGGAAAGGATTCGCATGGCGACCGCGAATCTAGTTGACCCATGCCTTTCAAGATCCTTCTAGCCGGCGCACCGCTCATCGCCCGCGGCGTCCTGACGGGGAAGACCATCGTCTGGTACGTCAACTGGCGTCTCGAGCGGGTCTGAGGCCGCGAACCCCTCGCTACAATGCGCCCTCTGTCGCGCTACGCGCGTCGGAAAATGGGCCGTTAGCTCAGCTGGTAGAGCAGGGGACTCTTAATCCCAAGGTCGCAGGTTCGATCCCTGCACGGCCCA
>Ga0126307_10001974_pt1 | contig 13745 bp, 12 predicted proteins | sample Plot28_FD_89955 | JGI IMG/M metagenome (GOLD analysis project Ga0126307, IMG submission 89955) | Serpentine soil microbial communities from UC McLaughlin Reserve, CA, USA - Plot28 | ecosystem: Environmental > Terrestrial > Soil > Grasslands | place: USA: UC McLaughlin Reserve, Lake County...
CGACCAGGGCGGGGCGGTTCTGGCTGGAGAGGAACTCGGCGAGCGTCGCCTCGGCGGCCGCGGCATCCCCGAGCTCGAAGGCGAGGACGACCGCCCGCTCGCCGATTCCGAAGGGCGCCAGCCGGTCGCGGACGTCATCGGCGCCGAGGCGCCCGGAGAGCGTCGCCGCGAGCACCTCGCCGGAGAGCCGCCGCTCGGTCTCGCTGGCCACGCGCTCGCGCATCAGCTCGAGGGCGACCACGATCGCCGCCTGCTGGACGCAGAGCCGCTCGAAGTCGCCCAGCTCCCCGGAACGCCGCACGACCATCAGCCAGGCCTCGGCGGCTCCCGCTCTCGGGGAGACGGGATGGGCAAGCGCCCTGCCCCGCAGGTCGGTCTGGCTCGGCACGAAGGGAGCCGCGGCCATTCCGCGCGGCTGCACCTCCTCGCGGATCGCGTCGAGCATGTACCCGGGAAGCTTGCGCCCGCCGCTCGCCAGGACTTCGCCTCGCGCATCGAGGACCATCGAGCTGCCGCCGACGGCGGCGGCGATCTCGCCCGCGATCTCGTTCAGTCCTCCCCCTTGGAGGACGAGCCGCTCGAGCCGCTCGTTCACCGCGATCCCCCGGGAGAGCACGTCGTACTGCTCGTTCACGAGCCGGCTGAAGGCCGCCTCGGTGATCGCGATGAACGGGGTCTCGTAGGGGACCTCGAAGACCGGGAATGCGTTCGCGTCGGCCTCGCTGAGCAGCGCCTTCGGGACCTTGGCGTGGTCGAAGCCGGTTCCGAACCCGAGCCCGGCGACGCCCGATTCGGACAAAAGGCGGATGAACTTGCGCTGCTTCTCGGCGTTCTCCAGCCTGATCCCCGTGGTGAGCAGGAGCTCCCCGCCCGAGAGCCAGGGCGTCGGGTCGAGCAGCTCGGTGATGTGCACCCAGCGGATCTCCCGCTCGCCCGCAGCCTCCGCGCCGGCCGAGACCTTCAGGCCGAGCTCGGTGGTGAGGCTCTCGATGGTGAGCATCAGTGTCCTAGGCGGGCCCCTGGGCGCGCCCGCGCTTCAGCGCTCCCCCGATCCACGCGCCGGGCTGCTTCCTCGAGGGTCGGGCGAAGCACGTCCACGATCTCCTCGAACTGCTCCGTATCGGCGATCAGCGGCGGTGAAAGCTGGACGACGGGGTCACCGCGGTCGTCGGCGCGGCAGATCAGCCCGCGCCGGTAGAGCTCGCCGGAGAGGAAACCCCGCAGGAGGCTCTCCGATTCCTCGTGGTCGAAGGACTCCTTCGTCTCCTGGTCCTTGACCAGCTCGATCGCGAAGAAGTAGCCGTCGCCCCGCACGTCCCCGACGATCGGGATGTCGTAGAGCGACTCGAGCGCCGCCCTGAACTCCGCCTCCTTGGCGCGGACGTGCCCGCAGAGGTCCTCTCGCTCGAAGACGTCGAGGTTCGCCAATGCGACGGCGGCCGAGACGGGATGGCCCGCGAAGGTCGAGCCGTGGGCGAACATCGATGTGTCGTGGGCGAAGGGCTCGAAGACCCGATCCGAGGCGATCATCCCGCCCATCGGGACGTAGGCCGAGGTCAGGGCCTTGGCGACGGTCATGATGTCCGGCTGGAAGCCGTAGCGCTGGCAGCCGAACCAGTGGCCGAGCCGGCCCCAGGCGCAGATCACCTCGTCGGAGATCAGCAGGACGTCGTGGCGGTCGCAGATCTCCCGCACGCGATCGAAGTAGCCCTCCTGTGGCGGAATGCAGCCGCCTGCATTCTGCAGCGGCTCGAGGATCACCGCCGCCACGGTCTCGGGCCCCTCGAACTCGATCGCCTCCTCGATCTGGTTGGCCGCCCAGAGCGGGTCCCTGTCCGCCGGCCAGCGATAGCTGAGCGTGTTCGGGACGTGGACGCCGCCGGGGGCGAGCGGCTCGAAGGCGCTGCGCAGGGCGGGGATGCCGGTCGCGGCGAGCGCCCCGAGCGTGGTGCCGTGGTAGGCGATCTCGCGGGCGATCAGCTTGACCTTCTGGCCGTTGCCCCTCGTGCGGTGGTAGGCGCGCGCGAGTTTGAAGGCGGACTCGACGGCCTCCGAGCCGCTGTTGGTGAAGAAGACGTGGTTCAGGTCGCCGGGAGCCAGCGAGGCGATCCTGGTGGCGAGCTCGATCGCCCTCGGATGGGCGTAGCTCCAAACCGTGATGAAGTCGAGCTCGCGGACCTGCGCCGCCATCGCATCGCCGAGCTCCGCCCGGCCGTGGCCGGAGTTGACGCAGAAGAGCGCCGAGAGGCCATCGAGATAGCGGTTGCCGTGGTCGTCCCAGACGTAGCAGCCTTCGCCGCGGACGATGATCGGAACCTCATGGTCGGGCCCGTAGGCGCCCATCCGCGTGAAGTGCATCCAGAGATGCCGCCGCGCCTGCTCCTGAAGCGCGGTCGCCTCTGCCTGGGCCGTCTCCGCGGCGCTCGTCGGTGCTGCCATCCGTCTCCTCCTGTGTCTAGCCTCCCCGTACAAAACTACCCTCACGCACTCGGGGCTACAAGCGGAATTGTGTGAAATCAGCCTCCGGCCGCTTATACAGTATGTACAACCGCGCATTGGACTTTTAGGGCTTTCGCCCCTTGCGACGATTCGTCGCGGTTCTTACGCTCGGGCATCCGCGGTGGCTAATTTGTCGCGGCGGAGCCCGATCGGGGCATGACGAACACTCCCACGGCATCCGGGGAGCGGGAAGGAGACGAGCTTGGAGAGCGGAGACGGAACGCGGAACGGCAGGCCGTGCGTCGTACTCGACTCCGTCACCAAGCGCTTCGGTGAGCTGACGGCGGTCGACGCGATCGACCTCGACATCGCCGAGGGCGAGTTCTTCACCATGCTCGGCCCGAGCGGCTGCGGCAAGACGACGACGCTGCGGATGATCGCCGGCTTCGAGGAGGTCACCGCGGGACGCCTGGCGATCGATGACGTGGACATGCTGGGGATCCCGCCGCACAAGCGCCCCACCAACACCGTCTTCCAGAGCTATGCCCTCTTCCCTCACCTGAGCGTCAAGGAGAACGTCGCCTTCGGCCTGCGCCGTAAGGGCACAGGCAAGCAGGAGATCGACCGGCGAGTCCGCGAGGAGCTCGAGCGGGTGGGACTCGCCGGCGAGGCGAACCGCCGCCCGGCGCAGCTCTCCGGCGGCATGCAGCAGCGCGTCGCGCTCGCTCGTGCCCTCGTCAACCGGCCACGGGTGCTCCTGCTCGACGAGCCGCTCGGCGCCCTCGATCTGAAGCTACGAAAGCGACTGCAGGTCGAGCTCAAGGGGATCCAGCGCGAGGTCGGGATCACCTTCGCCTATGTCACCCATGACCAGGAGGAGGCCCTGACGATGTCCGACCGGATCGCGGTCATGAACCAGGGACGGATCGAACAGATCGGGGATCCCGAGGAGGTCTACGACCGCCCGGCGACCACCTTCGTGGCCGGGTTCATCGGCGTCTCCAACCTGATGCCCGGTACGGTCCGCAAGAGCGGTCAGCCGGGCGAGATCGAGCTCGACACCGGCGTTCAGGTGCGAACGGACGTGGACGGGTTCAGTCCCGGGGAGCGCTGCCACGCAGTGGTCCGGCCGGAAAAGCTTACGATCGGCTCGGGGAATGGGAATCAGCCGAGCGTCGAGGGATTGATCGAGAGCTCGCTCTACCTGGGGACCTCGACTCAGTTGATCGTCCGGCTCTCAGGAGATGTGCGTATGACGGTGCTCGTGCCTAACACGGATGAGGCGCAGCGCCAGCGGCTTCCGGGCGGAGGGGCAAGGGTGCAGCTTTCCTGGGCCCCCGAGCACATGCACGTGGTGAGGGAGTCCAAGACAAATGGAGCGGCCCCTGCCGTGGAAGCGGCGGCCGAATCGACTTGACATGAGGAGGAACTCGAAAGTGACAATCAAGCAGAGGGCCAATGCCCTGGTAGTTGGCGCCGTCGTCCTGGCGGTCGCGGTCGGGTTCGCCGCCTGCGGCGGCGACGACGACGGGGTCGGCGGCGGCGACACGGCCGATGTCACCGTCGCCAAGGGCGGGCCGCCAAGCGGCGACGTCCTGATCTCGAACTGGCCTGGATACGTCGACCCGGGCCCGGACGGCACCATCCCCCAGTTCGAGCAGCAAAGCGGCGTCCAGACCGAGTACAAGGAGGACGTCAACGACAACGTCGTCTTCTTCAACAAGCTGAAGCCGCAGCTCGATCAGGGCAGCTCAGGCGGCCGCAGCCTGTTCGTCGTCACCGACTGGATGGCGAAGCGGATGTACGACCTCGGCTACCTGCAGGAGATCAATCACGCCGACCTGCCGACGGTCTTCCAGAACATCCTGCCGCAGTTCGAGGAGTCGACGACCGACCCGGAGCGGAAATTCTCGATTCCCTGGCAGGGTGGCCAGACCGGGGTCTTCGTCGACACCAACCAGGCTCCTGAGATCACCTCGGTCGCCCAGCTCTTCGACCCGAAGTACAAGGGCAAGGTGACGATGCTGACCGAGATGCGCGACACGATTCCGCTCGTCCTGCAGAGCGAGGGGGTCAATCCTGACGAGGCCACGAAGGAGGACTGGCTGGCGGCGATCGACAAGGTCCGCGAGGCGCGCGATTCGGGGCAGATCCGCCGCTTCACCGGGAACGAGTACACGGAGGACCTGACTAGCGGCAACATCGTCGCCGCGATCGGCTGGTCCGGCGATACGTCCCTGATCGGCAGGGAGGGCGTCGAGTGGCGCAGGCCGACGGATGGCTGCGATCTGTTCTTCGACCAGGCCGTGATCCCGGTCGGCGCACCGAACACCCCGGCGGCGCTCGCGTTCCTGGACTTCGCGTATACGCCCGAGAACGCGGCGAAGATCACGGAATACGTCCAGTACGTGACGCCGGTCGCCGGCGTTCAGGAGATCCTCCAGAAGGAAGACCCGAAGCTCGCGAACGATCCGAAGATCTTCCCGACCGAGGCGGAGATCGCGAATTGCTCCGAGGATCCGGATCCCCCGGGCAGCCCGGAGGACGTGGCTGAGGTCGAGGCCGCCTTCCAGGAGGTCGTCTCAGGCTAATGACTGAACGGGTCGCGCTGGCGCGCGCCCTCGCATAAGGGCGCCGGCGGAGGAATCGAGAATGCGGAAGCGGGAACGCTCTGCGGCGACTCTTCGCCGGCCCCTGATCCCCTACGGCCTGCTCGCGCCCGGCGCGATCTTCCTGATCCTGTTCTTCATCGTCCCCATGTATTTCATGGGGGAGATGTCGCTGCGCTCCGGTGTCCCGAACACGCCGGAGGGCTTCACCTTCAGCTGGGAGTTCGCCAATTACCCGGACGCGCTTGACGGCCGGGGCGAGCAGATCGTGCGCACCTTCTACTACTCGGGCGCCGCGACGATCATCGCCCTGCTGATCGCCTACCCGCTCGCCTACGCGATCGCGCTCAAGATCAATCCGCGCTGGCGCCTGCCGCTGCTGTTCGCGGTGATCGCGCCCTTCTTCACGACCTACCTGATCCGGACCGTCGCCTGGGAGACGATCCTTTCCGACGCCAGTCCGATCGTCGACGTGCTCAAGTTCCTCCAGCTCGTTCCCGACGACGGCCGGGTGCTGGCCACCTCCGGAGCTGTCATCGCCGGCCTCACCTACAACTTCCTCCCGTTCATGGTCCTGCCGATCTATGCGAGCCTCGAGCGGATCGATACCAGCCTGATCGAGGCGGGCAAGGACCTCTACGCCTCGTCCAGACAGGCCTTCCTTCGGGTCACCCTGCCCTTGACGACGCCGGGCGTGATTGCGGGCGTCATCTTGACCTTCATTCCGGCGTCCGGGGACTACATCAATGCGGAGTTCCTGGGCGGCGCCAACAACACGATGGTCGGCAACAGGATCCAGTCCAGCTACCTGGAGCAGAGCGACTATCCCCTGGCCGCCGCCCTCTCCTTCCTGATGATGGCGGCCGTCCTGATCATCGTGTTCATCTACATCCGGCTCGCCGGTACGGAGGCATTCACCGGCAGCGAGGAAGAGGTTCGGTAGGAATGGAGTCCGCGACCGCGACCGTGAGGCCATCGATCTCGGCACCGACGCGTGCCTGGTCGTGGTTGAGACGGAACGCGCTGACGATCTACGCGGGCTTCGCGGTCGCCTACATGCTGATCCCGATCGCGGTGATCGCGGTTTTTTCGTTCGCGGACGCTTCCGAGAACAGGGACCGGCTCGCATTCGCGATCAACAACGGCTTCACGCTCGAGTACTGGGAACACGCCTTCTCGGTGCCCGACTTGAACTCGGCCCTCGTGACGTCCTTTCAGCTGGCCGCGCTGGCCACCCTGGCGTCAACGGCGATCGGGACACTGATGGCGATTGCGCTCGTCCGCCATCGGTTCTTTGGACGCGGTGCCTCGAACCTGCTGCTCGTCCTGCCGATGGCAACTCCCGAGATCGTGATGGGGGCGGCGCTGCTCTCGATGTTCCTGACCTACGGGCTCTCGCTCGGGTTCCAGACCCTGCTGATCGCCCACATCATGTTCACGATCAGCTTCGTGGTGGTGGTGGTCCGTTCACGGCTGATCGGCTTCGACCGCAGCGTCGAGGATGCGGCGGCGGACCTCGGGGCGACTCCGATTGAGACGTTCAGATACGTGACCTTCCCGCTGCTCCGCCCCGGCATCCTCGCGGCGGCGCTGCTCGCGTTCGCCCTCTCCGTGGACGACTTCATCGTCTCCGACTTCAACAAGGGCACCACGGAGACGTTCCCGATCTACGTCTTCGCCGCGCACCTCAGGGGCATCCCGGTTCAGGTCAACGTGCTGGCGACGATGCTCTTCGTCGTCACCGTGTTGGCGATCATCTTCGTCCTCTGGCAGCAGCGCAGAGCGGAGCGGATGGCGTCAGTGCGTCCTGAGCAGGAGGTTTGAGTGACCTCAAAACGAGGTATTTCCGCCGATGTGCGGACGGGGGAGCTCGCGCTCGAGCGGAAGGACCAAAGCTTGGCAGTACTCACGATCTCAGGCGAGCACGACCTCAGCACTGCGCCGAGCCTGAGGCGTCGCCTCGAAGGACTGCTCGACGAGGGCGTCGCCACGATCCTGGACCTCTCGCCCGCCACCTTCATCGACTCGTCCATCCTCGGCGTGATCCTGGATGGGCGACGGCGCGCGGCGGAGGGGAAGATCGGTTTCGCCGTCGCCCGGACAAACGGCTCAGACGCGGTTGACCGCGTTCTCGAGGTCACCGGCCTGCGGGCGGAGCTCCCCGTGCACGCCCGACGGGAGGAGGCCGTCAGGGCGGCCACGGGCAATTCCGGGGAGCCTCCTCCGTGACTCGCGAGCTCCGGCTGACCCTCCCGGCGACCGCCGAGAACGTGATCGTCGTCCGGCAGGCCGTCGCCGGCCTCGGCGAGGCGCTTGGCCTGTCAAGTTCCAGGATCGCCGATCTGAAGACCGTGGTCAGCGAGGCCTGCAACAACGTGGTGCTGCACGCCTACGAGGGCGAGCCCGGGCCGCTCGAGGTGACCGCCGAGCCTCGCTCCGGCGAGCTCGACGTCCACGTGGCGGACGAGGGCCGGGGCTTCCGGCCCCGCGCCCACCAGGGCGACGAGTCCCTCGGCCTCGGCCTTCCCCTGATCGCGGCTCTCTCTGACGGCTTCGAGATCAGCGGCGGCGCCGGGCGGGGCAGCCGGACCACGATCCGCTTCAGCTATGAGGCGCCTCAGTTCAGCAACAACGGGGATGGAACGCATGCTGAGGCACCCGAGGAGCTCGAGATGGCGATCACTCCCGGCGAGATGGTCAAGCCGGTTTTGGCCCGGGTGATCGGCGCGCTCGCCGCCCGGGCCGAGTTCTCCGTCGATCGGCTCGCCGACACCGTCCTGCTCGGCGACGCGGTCTCTTCCTCGGCCGGGGACGAGTTCGCGCACGGACGCGTCGGGATCTCGATAAGGGACGGTGACGGCACCTTGGACGTCCGCGTGGGTCCCCTCGTCGAGGGCGCGGGGGAGAAGCTGCTGGAGGAGATGGAGCTGCCGGGAGCCGGATCGCTGCGCTCGCTGGCCAGCAGGATGGAGGTCACCAGGGACCGGACCGCCGAGGGCGAGGAGGCCGAGTTCCTCGTCTTCGAGGTGAAGAGCTAGCGCTCGTCGAGCCTATTCCTCCTCCGGAATCCGCTGCCTGAGCTTCTCGATCGTGGCGCGCAGGATGCGCGAGACGTGCATCTGCGAGACACCCACCTGCTCGGCGATTTCGCTCTGGGTCATGTCCTCGACGAAGCGCAGGTGCAGGACCTTGCGGTCGCGTTCGGAGATCTCCTCGAGGACCGGGCCGATCGCCTCGCCGTACTCAACGGTGTCGAAGGACAGGTCCTCCTCGCCGATTCGATCACGCAGCGGTCCCGGCTCGTCCCCGTCCCCGGTCGTCGAAGTCGCGTCGAGCGACACCGCGTGATGGCCCTGGGCGGCGTGCATCGCCTCCAGGACCTGCTCGTCGGTGGCCTCGAGTCGGGCCGCGATCTCCTGCACGGTCGGCGAGTGCCCGAGCTTCGCCGGCAGCTCAGCCATCGCCCGCTCGACCTTCAGGATGCGTTCCTGCACATCGCGGGGCACGTGCACCGACCAGCCCCGGTCCCGGAAATGCCGCTTGAGCTCACCGAGGATGGTCGGGACCGCGAAGGTGGAGAAGGCCGTCCCCCGCGCGGGGTCGAAGCGGTCGATCGCCTTCACCAATCCGACGCTCGCCACTTGGACGAGGTCGTCGAAGGGCTCGGCCCCGCCGGCGTAGCGCGCGGCCAGGCGCCGGGCGAGCGGCATGAACCGCTCCACCAGCTCCTCGCGGACGGTGGCCGAGCGATCCTTCGCGTAGCGCTCCAGCAGGCGCCGCTCGCCGGCAAGCTGCTCGCCGGGCCCGGGAGAGGGCGTCTGGTTCATCTGGCTGTCCGCCAAGGCAAGTTTCGTCACTGATCGGGCACCTCGACGCCCGTGGCTGTGTCGCCCCTGGGGGACCTCGAGGTGTGGTCGCCCACCTACGGTAGCTACCCCGAATCGCAGTGGACGAAAACCGCGGTTTCGCAAGCTGACGCGCGGGTAGCGCAGGCGTGACAACGCACAGAACAAGGAGTGATTGCAATGCCACCCCGCGGCGTCAAGAAGGGGACCAAGCGTGCCAGGCAGTACGAGAAGGTCAAGCGCTCCGCACGTAGCCGCGGTGCCTCGCCGTCGCGCGCGAAGGAGATGGCCGCCCGGACGGTCCAGAAGAACCGGGCCCGCTCCGGTGAGTCACGGACAAGGTCGCGAAGCTCGACGCGTGGTGCCTCGCCACAGCGGCGTGGTGGTCAGCGGTCGGGCACGAACCGGCCGAAGGGCCAGACCAAGGAGCAGCTCTACAACCAGGCCAAGCGCCTGAACATCGAGGGCCGCTCGAGCATGAACAAGACTCAGCTGCAACGAGCGGTGGCGGCAAAAAACCGCTGAGAGCGCCAAAAAGCCGTCGATTGTGGGCGTTCGTTCGTACGAGCGTTTATTCGCAACTGCGTAGGGGTACGATTGGTCCTGAGTCGAGGCAGCGGGCGGGCGTTCGGAGACCCCCTACTCCGGCGCCCGCCCACATAATCATGATGCCTCGCCTCCGCCGAGCTTCAGCCTCGGCGCAGGCGGGCGGATAGGGCGGCCGGTTTCCTTCTCCCCCTGGCCGTCCTTCCCCGCCTTGCGCGAATACGATCGCTGCGTGGCCGTTCTCGAGACTCGACTACTCATCGGCGATGAGCAGGTCGCCGGTCAAGGCACCCTTCTCGAAGTCGAGAATCCCTACAAGGAGGAGATGATCGCCTCCGTCGGCGCGGCCGACGACGCTCAGCTCGACGCGGCGTTCGCGGCGGCGAAGGAAGCTTTCCGGGAATGGGGGCGGACGCCGGCGGTGGAACGCGGAGAGCTGCTGCATGAGGTTGCCACGAGGTTGCGCTCTCGCACCGACGAACTCGCCGAGGTCATGACCCTGGAGGGCGGCAAGCCGCTCGTCGAGAACTCCGACGAGGTGGGCTGGACCGCGGCCTGCTTCGACTACTACGCCGAGATCGGGCGCGACTCCGCCGGCCGGGTGATCCCCTCGATCGAATCGAGCCAGCTCTCACTGGTCCTCAAGGAGCCTCTGGGGGTGATCGGCTGCATCGTCCCGTGGAACTACCCGCTGCTGCTGCTCGGCTGGAAGCTGGCGCCGGCGCTGGCGGCCGGCAACGCGGTGGTCGGCAAGCCTTCCGAGCTCACCCCGCTCTCCACGCTCATGCTGGCGCCCTGCTTCGACCACCTGCCCGCGGGCGTGGTCAACCTGGTGGCGGGCGGGCCCGAGGTCGGGGCCGCGATCGCGAGCGAGCAGCGCGTAGACGGGGTCGCCTTCACCGGCTCCGTCGCGACCGGCAAGAAGGTCGCGCAGGCCTGCGTCGAGCGTATGGCGCGCGTCAACCTCGAGATGGGCGGCAAGGACCCGTTCATCGTCTGCGCCGATGTCGCCGAGCGGATCGACGTCGCCGCCAAGGGCGGCGCCTGGGCGGCGTTCCTCAATTCCGGACAGGTCTGTACCTCGGCCGAGCGTTTCTATGTGTTGGAGGACGTCTACGACGACTATCTCTCGGCCTTCGTCGACTACACCAAGGGCCTGGTGATCGGCGACCCCATGGAGAGCGATACCGACATCGGTCCGATGGTCTCGGCGAATCAGCGCCAGAAGGTCGCCGATCAGGTCGAGGCGGCGGTCGGCGCCGGCGCCGAGCTCGTCGTCGGCGGGGACGGCGCCGGGCGGGAGCACGGCCACTTCTTCTCCCCGGCGGTGGTGACCGGAGCGCCCGCGGAGACCGACCTGCTCCGCGAGGAGACCTTCGGGCCCGTGGCGCCACTGGTGAGGGTGAGGAGCCTGGACGAGGCGATCGAGCTCGCGAACTCGACCCCGTACGGCCTCGGCGCCAACGTCTACACGGAGGACTTCAAGACCATCCTGCGCTGCATGCGCGAGCTGAAGGCGGGCACGGTCTGGTTCAACGACCCGCTCACCGACAACGACGCCGGGCCCTTCGGCGGCTTCAAGCAGTCAGGGCTTGGGCGAGAGCTGGGCCGCGAGGGCCTGGAGGCCTTCCAGGAGACCAAGCACGTCCACATCGAGAGCGAGGTCGCCCCGAAGGAATGGTGGTACCCGTACTCGCGCTACTCCGGCGGGGAGCCACCGCACGGGGCATAGGAGACCGTAAATAGACTCGGCACGGATGGCCGATCAAAGCGAGGCGCCCTATCTCAACGCCGTCGTCTCATATGTCGCACGCAACCCGGGGCGGTTCCACATCCCGGGCCACAAGGGCACCGGCGCCGATCCCGGTCTGATCGAAGCGTTTGGTCAGGCGGCCGTCCTCAACGACGTTCCGCCCAGCATCGAGGGGATCGACGTCGGTCCCGAGCCGACGCCCTTCCAGCGCGCCCAGCACCTCGCGGCCGATGCCTGGGGCGCGCAAAGGAGCTGGTTCCTGGTCAACGGGGCTTCAGGAGGAAACCATGCGATCTGCATGGCCCTCGCGCACGCGACCGGCCAGCTCACCGCGGGGCCGCCCCACCGCGGGCGCGTCGTCGTGCAGCGCAACGTCCATTCCTCGATCATCGACGGGCTCGTTCTCTCCGGCCTGCGACCGACCTTCGTCGCGCCCGAGATCGACACAGAGCTCGGCATCGCACACTGCGTGCTGCCCGAGGCGCTCGAGGCCACGCTCGACGCGGAGCCGGACGCGGAGGCGGTGTTGCTCGTCTCGCCGACCTACTTCGGGGCGGTCGCGCGCGTCGAGGAACTCGCCGAGGTCGCACATGCCCACGACATCCCGCTGGTGGTTGATGAGGCGTGGGGCTCGCACCTCTACTTCCACGACGGACTCCCTTCCGGCGCGCTGCTAGGCGGCGCCGACCTGGTGCTGTCGAGCACGCACAAGATCGTTGGCAGCCTCACCCAGTCGGCCATCCTGCATCTCGGCAACGGGGACCGAATGGACGAGGACGTCATCGACCGCTCCGTGACGCTGGTCGAGTCCACGAGCCCGAATGCCCTCTTGACCGCGTCGCTGGACGCGGCGCGCCGGTTCGCCGTCACCCAGGGCGAACGGCTGCTCGGCAAGACGCTCGCGGCCCTCGCGAGGACGCGTGAGGAGATCCGTGAGATCCCGGGTCTCGACGTCCTCGACGAGCGGCTCGCCGGTCGCACCAGCGTCGCCGCCTGGGACCCCCTCAGGCTGTCGGTGGACGTGAGGGGAACCGGCGCCACCGGTCACCGCATCGCGCAGCTGATGCGGGAGCGCGACGACATCATCCTCGAGCTCTTCTCCGAGAACGTGATCGTCGGCGTCTTCGGGCTCGGCGAGACCGAGTCCGCGCCCGCGGCTCGGCTGGTCGAAGGGCTCCGCCACGCGGTCGAGCAGGTCGGCCCTGCTGACCTGGAAAAGCGACGCGCGTTCGCCGAGCCGCCGCCCTGGGGGCCGCTCGAGCTGTCCCCGCGCGATGCCTTCCTCGGACCGCAGGACGTCGTCCCGTTCGACCGGGCCGAGGGCAGGATCGCCGCGGAGTCGCTGGCCGCCTATCCGCCCGGGGTGCCGAACGTGCTCCCGGGCGAGCGGCTGACGGCGCCGACCCTCGCCTACATTGCGGACTCGCTTGCGCATGGCGGTCTCGTTCGCGGGGCGAGCGACCGCACGCTCAGGACGATCCGGGTGGTGACGGAATGAACGGTGCCACGCCGGAATGGGGGGTCGATTCCGAGTACGGCAGGCTGCACGACGTCCTGCTCGGCAGACCCGAGAGCTTCCGCTGGCTGCCGACCAGCGCGATCAGCCGCGCCACGCTGGATGCCGGTCACACTTACGACCGCGGACGGGCCGCCTCCCAGCACGCCGAGATGGTCTCCGCCTACGAGGACGCGGGGGTCCACTGCCACTTCCTCGAGCCGGACCCGGCGCTGACTTACCAGGTCTTCGCACGCGACTCCAGCGCGATGGGGCCGAACGGGACCTTCATCACCCAGCTCAGCCAGTGGTGGCGGCGCGGTGAGTACGCGGCGGCGATCCGCTTCCATCAGGAGACGGGCATCCCGATCCGGGCGATGGTCACCGCCGGCTCGCTGGAGGGGGGAGACGTGATGATCGTCGAACCCGGCAGTGTCCTGATCGGGAGCGGCGAGACGCGCACTCAGGAGGCCGCGGCGCGCCAGCTCGCCGGATGGTTCGAGGAGGACGGCTGGGAGGCGCGGGTGCAGCCGTTCCCAGAGCGCTACGTCCACATCGACGTACTGGTCGCGGTCCTCGCCGAAAAGCTGGCCGCCGTCTGCGCCGAGGTTCTGCCGGCGGGCGCGGTGGGCTGGCTTCGCGACAAGGGCTTCGACCTGATCGAGGTGAGTGTCGAACAGGCATTCACGCTCGGCGTGAACGGAATCTCACTAGGCGAGGAGCGCGTGATCTCCGCCACCGGGGCGCAGGAGCTCAACGCCGCGCTGCGGGCTCGCGGGATCACCGTGATCGAGCTCGATCTCTCCATGTTCACCCTGGGAGGCGGCGGCGCCCACTGCTTGGGACAGGCGCTCCGGAGGGAGCGCGTCGGGTGAGCGAGATGAGAGGGTGCAGCGAGATGAGAGGGTGCAGCGGACGCGAAGCGGAGCAGCACCCGATTAGTTCTGAGCAGCAACCCGATTCATGATGATCGACGCGCAGCGCGTGATCGCCGATCTCCGCGAGCTCGCCCGGCGGACGAGCGACCCGGGCGGAGCGCAGCGGCTCTGCTGGGGCGA
>Ga0126307_10001975_pt1 | contig 13744 bp, 14 predicted proteins | sample Plot28_FD_89955 | JGI IMG/M metagenome (GOLD analysis project Ga0126307, IMG submission 89955) | Serpentine soil microbial communities from UC McLaughlin Reserve, CA, USA - Plot28 | ecosystem: Environmental > Terrestrial > Soil > Grasslands | place: USA: UC McLaughlin Reserve, Lake County...
GCCGCGTGGCGCTTGATGACCTTGTACAGGCCCTGTCTGGTGAGCGGGCCGCCGCGGAAGTTCACGAACAGCTTCGACACCGGGCGCATGCCGACCAGCTCCGGCCGCCCCGCTCGCAGGTAGCGCGTCACTGCCGACGCCGCCTCCCGCCCAAGCGGCACGACGTGCTCCTTGTTGCCCTTGCCGTGTGGCCGTACGAACGAGCGACGCAGGTCGACGTCGTTCACGTCCAGTCCAGTCGCCTCGGAGGCCCGCAGGCCGCAGCCGTACATGACCTCGAGGAGCGCGCGGTCGCGTAGCGCGATCGGATCGCCTCCCGAAACGCTCTCGAGCAGGCGCTTCACCTCGCCGTAGGTGAGCACGCGCGGCAGCTTGCGGCTCTTGGCCGGTGGGCTGAGCGCCGCCGTGGGGTCCTCGTCGACCAGCTCCTCGCGGCGCAGGTGCCGGTAGAAGGATCGCAGGCAGGCGGTCTTGCGGTTGACCGTGGCCGGCGAGCAGGCCGGCTGTCCGTTGCCCGTCGCCAGATCCGCCAGGAAGTCGGCGACATCGCCCCGGTCGGCCTCGGTGGCGCTGCGGTGACGCTTCGCGAGGAACGTGCCGTACTGAAGGAGATCGGTGCGGTAGGCATCGAGGGTGTTTCGCGCCAGGCCGCGCTCGAACTCCATATAGGCGAGGAAGTCGAGCACCAGTGCCTCGAAGCGCGCCTCGACGCCCCCTTGCCGATCATCCCCTCCGTGCTTGACCGCGACCGCCATGGACCCAGTTTCGCCTCCGGCAGGGGAGCCACCTGCCGGTGCAACCGGAATGGCAGGCGCGTCAGCTCCGGCGAAGCTCTCGGAACAGCAGCATCCCGACCAGCGACTTCGAGTCCCGGCACTCCTCGATCGCCCCGTCCAGCTCGGCGAGCGGCCAGGCGAGGATCTCCAGCCGCTCCTCCTCCTCCTCCGCGTCGGCGCTCGCGTCGTGGAGGTCGGTGGCGACGTAGACGATCACCTCCTCCTCCGCGAACCCGGGGCTCGTGTAAAAGCGCTTCAGCTCGCGCCACTCCGATGCTCCCTTGCCGATCTCCTCGGCCAGCTCGCGCTTGGCGCAGTCGAGCGGCGACTCCTCCGGGACGTCCAGCTTGCCCGCGGGAAGCTCCAGGAGGGCCTTCTCCCCCACCGCCTCGCGCGGCTGCCGGACCAGGTAGATATGGAGGTCGTCATGCGCGATCACGGCGACCGCGCCCGGGTGCCCCACGATCTCGCGGGTGGCGGTTGATCCGTCGGGATAGCGGAACTCGTCCTCACGGACGGTGGCGATCTTGCCCTCGTACACCGTCTCCGAGCTGATCCGCTCCACTGTCCGCCCCTTATACCCCGGTTCTCATGCTCGCACCCGGTCGGCCAGCGCCCGGCCCGCCGCAAGGGGGGCCGCGAAGAACAGAGGATCCTCGTCGAGGGTGCGGCCCATGGTGCGGGTCGCCAGTCCGCTCTTGGCGTAGGCGTCCAGGTCCACCGGTTCGACCTCCACGTCATGGCGGTCGTCGCAGGCGCCGTGTAGCGCGTCGAGAACGCTGGGCATGTCCACGGTGCCCGCCTCCTCCCCGGTCGGCCACCCCGCCAGGTCGATCTCGGGCACTGGGACGCGCACCGAGCCAAGCACCAGCCGAAGGACCCTCTCCGTGTGATGGCTGAGCCCGCGGTGGCGCTGTCGCGGGTCGGATGCCGAGAGCCGCGGCGAGACCAGCGTGGGAAGGCCCAGCGCCAGCGCGGCGTGCGCGCTGTCGAGCGCCGCGATCCCACCGTGGCCGTAGTGCGTCGCCGAGCCGAGTATCCCGGGGCCGGGGCCGCAGAGGATCGCCTCCCAACCGAGCCGGCGGGCCGCGGCGTCCAGCGCGCCGAGGGTCGTCACGGCCTCGTCCTCGCCCCCGTACGCGGCGCCCGCCGTGACGTGCCCGGCGAGGAGACCGCGATCGCGGAGCTCAGCCACGTCGCGGGACATGCCGCCCGGCAGCGCCCCTCCGGCCGTTTGAACGTAGCCAATCCGCAGGCCGGGCCGGGCCTGTGCCGCGGCCCAGGTGCTCGGTGCCAGATGGCCGTGCAGCGGCAGCACGAGGACGGGGGGGGCCGGAGTCGACTCCGAATCCTCCGGGCGGCCCGACTCGGGGACCTCCACCGGATCGATCGAGTGCTGAAGCGAGGTGTAGTTGAGCTTCATCACATGCTCCCCGCTCACCGGGCCCGAGCCCTCCAGGCCGCGTGTGAGGTTGACGTGCACAACGTCGAAGCCGCCTGAGCCCAGCCCCAGGTCGGCGGCCTCGGTGTTGACGATCACCTCGTCGCCGTCCGCCATCTCGCCCACGAGCCCCGTGTCGGCCCAAGCCGGACGGCGCTCGTCTCCCACCTGCACGGTGAGCGGATCCGTGCCGACGACGATGCCTCGCCGCAGCTTCAGCATCGAGCGGCGGTTTCCTCGACGATCGCCTCGCAGATCCCGAGCATCTGGACTATCCGCTCGGCCGCCACGCTCTCGTCGGGGGTGTGGTTTGCCTCGGTGCCATTCGCGAGGAGCAGCGCCTCGAATCCGGCGGCGTTGAAGGCGTTTGCGTCGCTTCCACCACCGGTCGATGTCTCGCGGGGCTCCACGCCGCGGCGTTCCAAAGCGGTCCGCGCGATCGTTACCGACTGGGACTTCGAGGGCAGCCGGTAGCCGCGGAACATCTCGGTCACCTCGACGTCAACGTCGCATCCGTGCTCGCTCGCCGCCCACGTGCAGGCGTCCACCATCGCGCCCACCGTCTTGCTGGCGCGCTCATCGTCGAGGCTACGGGCCTCGCCCTCGATCCGGCAGCGACCGGCCACGACGTTGGACGCGGTCCCGCCACCGATGACTCCGACGTTGGCGGTCGTCTCGTCGTCCAAGCGCCCGAGCTCCATCCGGGCGATCGCAACGGCGGCAGCTCGGATCGCGTTGCGTCCATCCTCCGGCCGGATCCCGGCGTGTGCCTCGGTGCCCTCGAACTCCGCGGCCAGCCGCTCGTAGGTGGGCGCCGCCGTGATCACCTCCCCGATCGGGCTCGCGTGGTCGATGACGAACCCGAACGGCGCGCGAAGGCTCCGCAGGTCGAGCTCTTTGGCACCCCTCAACCCGTCCTCCTCGGCGACGGTGCATACGAGCTCCAGGCCGATCGGAGGCTTGGCGGTCGCATACCGAGCGGCCAGCTCGACCAGGACGGTGACGGCCGCCTTGTTGTCCGCGCCGAGGATCGTGTCCCCGCGGGATCGGAAGACGCCCTGATCCAGAACGACCTCGACCGCTCCGTCGTGCGGGACGGTGTCGAGATGGGAGGCGAACATGACCCAGGTGTCGCGCTCCCCCGGTATTCGCGCGACCACGTTTCCGGCCCCGGCTCTGGCGGGCTCGGCGGCCCCGTCCTCGCCCGCCTCCACGCCGAGCTCGCGGAGCTCGCCGAGCACGGCGTCGGCCACCGCCCGCTCGAAACCAGTCGGACTCGCGAGCTCGCACAGCCGGATGAAGCGATCGAACATCCGCTGGTCGTCTGCCACGGCGAACAGGCTATGCGCTCCGGCATCCTTGCTTCGACTCGCCTCCCGTGAGAGGATCGGGTTGAAACCAATCTCACGGGAGGAAGCGATGCCCGAGACTCCAGACTGGCGACTCACTGGCGATTGGTTCGACGTTTGCCGATGCAGGGTGCCATGCGGCTGCACCTTCGCTCAGGCACCCGACGAGGGGCAATGCGACGGCATCCTGGCCTGGCATGTTCGCGAGGGGCGCTACGGCGACGTGGGACTCGATGGCCTGAACGTCGTCGCGGTGGGCTCGTTCGAGGGCAATATCTGGGCCGGTGAGGCGAAGCCCGCGATGGGGTTCTTCATCGACGAGCGAGCGGATGAGGACCAGCGCGCGGCGCTCCAGACGATCTTTGGTGGAGAGGCGGGCGGATGGCCCGCCGGCTTCGCCGAGTTGATCGACGAAATACGAGGGATCGAGTACGCCCCGATCGAGTTCGAGATCGCCGACGACCTCGCCAACTGGCGCGTGGAGGTGCCCGGAAAGGCACGGGGCAGTGCTCACGCGCTGGTCGGGCCGACGAGCCCGGAGGGAGCACGTGTCGAGGTCCACAACGCCCCCGGCGCCGAGGTTGGCCCGGGGCAGGTCGCCACCTGGGCCACGGCGGACGAGGATGAGGTGGAGGCATTCGGCTTCAAGTGGAGTTGGCCCGGCCGCTCCAGCAAGCACTTCCCGTTTGACTGGTCCGGGCCGGACGAAGCGTGACCTGTGCGCAGCCTTGACTGGCGCCAGAGCCGGATCTAGGCTAGAGCGCGTCGCGGTGGATAGGCGCCCGCCAAGGGGGTACACCGGCGGCGGGCGCGGAGAGGAGTGCTGATGGCCTGGCGCATCGCTGGAACCTACGTGGCGAGTTGCTCGTGCAACCTGATCTGTCCTTGTCCGGTGGACGGGCCGCCGACGAGCGAGGACGGCGAGTGCCGTGGGGTTGGCGTATTTCACATCGCCGACGGAAACCTCGATGACACCGACCTCTCGGGCGTCGACGTCGGCCTCGTGAACTACTGGCCGTCGAACCTTACGGCGGGCAACTGGAAGCTCGGAATCGTGGTCGACGACTCGGCCTCGGACGAGCAGGCGAACGCTCTCGAGCGAATCTTCAAGGGCGACGCAGGCGGCGCGTTCGCCGAGTTCGCGGGGCTCACCGACGAGTGGCTCGGAATGGAGCGGGCGCGGGTCACGTTCTCCGACGGTGACCGCCCGTCGGGGTCGATCGGCGACAGCAGCTGGACGTTCGAGCCGTTGGCGGGTCCCGAGGGCGGTACGCAGACTGCGGTCAAGAACGCTGCCTTCGGCTTCGCGAACGAGTATCGCGTTGGCAGGGCCCCGGGCAAGATGAGCGCGCTCGGGATCGAATTCGACGCCATCTACGGCGAGACCGCGGACTACGAGTTCGCGAGTGAGCAGCCGGAGGGCGCGGCGCCGGGTCGCGGCTAGCAACGGAATCGGCTGGGGACCACGTGGAATCGGCTTCGATCAGGCGCGCTCCCCCACTCCCCGGCCTGATCCAGCTTGGGTTCATCGGCCTGCTGCTTGTGCTGGCCGCGATCGCCTGGGCGGCGACCGGCGACCAGATGAATGGGATGGATGCAGGCCCTGGCACAGACCCCGGAACGGTCGGGTTCTTCCTCGGCACCTGGGTGGTGATGATGGCCGCGATGATGTTCCCGTCCATCGCGCCGATGGTCGTGATGCAGGTCAGGATCCAGGACGGCCGACGCGAGCGGGGCCAGTCGGCGCCGATCGGGACGACGACCCTGTTCGTCGCCGCATACCTGATCACGTGGACGGCGGCCGGATTGGTGGGCTATGGGGTCTTCGAGCTCGGAAAGGCGCTCACCGGCGACGTCTTCGCCTGGGACAACGCCGGCCCCTACTTGGCCGGCGGGGTGATCCTCATGGCGGCCCTCTACCAGCTCACCCCGCTCAAGGACGTCTGCCTGCGTCATTGCAGAGGCCCATTCATGTTCCTGATGGCGCATTGGCATCCCGGCCGCACGGGCGCGCTGCGCATGGGCCTGATGCACGGGGGCTGGTGCGTGGGCTGCTGCTGGGCGCTGATGGCGGCGCTCTTCGCCCTCGGGGTGATGAGCATCGGCTGGATGGCCTTCATCGCCGCGTTGATCGCGATCGAGAAGCTGCTGCCGTGGAAGGCGATCGCAAACCGGGGTATCGCGATCCTGCTCCTCGTTCTGGGGCTCGCCGTCGCGTTCACGCCGAAGAGCGTTCCCGGCCTCACGCTGCCCGACTCTCCGCAGGCCATGAAGGCGATGCAGAGCATGGACGGCGGCGCCATGCAGGGCATCGACGGCGGCGCAATGAAGCGCGACGGGATGGAGAAGGGAAACCCGGTCCAGCCCTAAACGCCGCGGCGGACCTGGATGCCCTGCTCGGCGGGGGCCGGCTCGGCCTCCTCGGCCGGCTGGGCCTCCGCGGCACGGCGGGCGGCCGCCCCCACGAACTCGCGGAAGAGCGGCTCGGGCCGGGTGGGGCGCGACTTGAACTCGGGGTGGAACTGGGAGGCGACGTAGAACGGGTGATCCGGCAGCTCGATGACCTCGACGAGGCGCTCATCGGGCGAGGTGCCGCTCGCTACGAGGCCCTCGTCCTCCAGCCGTCGGCGCAGCATGTTGTTGACCTCATAGCGGTGCCGGTGCCGCTGGTAGATGACGGCCTCGCCGTAGATCTCGCGTGCCGAGGTGGACTCGTGGAGCTTGATCGGGTCCGCGCCGAGCCGCATCGTCCCGCCCATGTCGGTGACCTCCTTCTGCTCCGGCAATAGGTCGATCACGGGATAGGGCGTCTCGGGATCGAACTCGGACGAGTTTGCGCCGTCCATTCCCGCGACGTGTCGCGCGAACTCCACGACCGCAATCTGCATTCCCAGGCAGACGCCCAGATACGGGATGCCGTTCTCCCGCGCCACCCGGGCTGCCTCGATCTTGCCCTCGATGCCCCGCTCGCCGAAGCCACCTGGGATGAAGATGCCGTCGGCGGCCCCGAGCTTGTCCAGGTCGAGATCCTCGGAGTTCATCAGCTCGACGTCGACGTTGACCCCGGAGTGGTAGCCGCCGTGATCGAGCGCCTCGACCACCGACTTGTACGCGTCGGCGAGCTGCACGTACTTGCCGACGAGCGCGATGCGCACGGTCCCCTCGCACTCGTCCGCGCGGCGGACCAGCGTCTCCCACTCGCCGAGGTCGGGGGCGGACGCTTCCAGGCCGAAGTGATCGAGCACGAGGTCGTCCACGCCCTCGGCCCGCAGGACCAATGGCACCTTGTAGATGTTGTCGACGTCCCGAGCGGAGATCACCGCCTCCTCGGGGACGCTGCCGAACAGGGCGATCTTGCGGCGGATGTCGCGGTCGAGGCCGCGCTCGGAGCGACACACGAGCGCGTGCGGCTGAACCCCGATCCGCCGCAGCTCGTTGACGGAATGCTGGGTCGGCTTGGTCTTGAGCTCGCCGGCGTGGCCCACGTACGGAACGAGCGTCAGGTGGACGAACATGCAGCGGCGCGGCCCCAGGTCCGTGTAGAGCTGGCGGATCGCCTCCAGGAAGGGCAGCGACTCGATGTCGCCGACGGTCCCCCCGATCTCGGTGATCACGAAGTCGACGGCCTGCGACTCGGCGAGGATCAGGATCCGCTGCTTGATCTCGTCGGTGACGTGCGGGATCACCTGCACGGTCGCCCCGAGATAGTCGCCGCGGCGCTCGCGCCGGATGACCGAGTTGTATACGGCGCCAGCCGTCACGTTGGAGGCACGCGAAGTGTTCTCGTCGGTGAAGCGCTCGTAGTGGCCCAGGTCGAGGTCGGTCTCGGCCCCGTCCTCGGTCACGAAGACCTCGCCGTGCTGGAACGGGCTCATCGTGCCCGGGTCGACGTTGATGTACGGGTCGAACTTCTGGAGTTGGACCCGGAAGCCCCGGCTGACCAGGAGCCGCCCGATGGAGCTCGCGGCGATCCCCTTGCCGAGAGAAGAGACGACGCCACCGGTGACGAAGATGAACCTGGTCTCGCCGGGCTTCATCGTCTTGTCTGTCGCCGTGAACGCCTAATCAACTCTGCCGAGCGAGTCTAGAGAGCGAAGCAGCGGAACGCCCTCGATCGTCTGCGAGATCGACCGAAACTCCCCGTAAAAGTTCAGAGCGACGACCACTCCTAGGGCGACGTAGCCCCCGGTCTCCCCCAGCGTGATCAGCAGCGTGACACCTGCAAGCGCGCCGACGAGGTTTGCTCCCGTGTCGCCCAGCATCGCACGCTCACGAAGGGTGAACGCGGCTACCATCAGGACCGGCCCGACGAAGATGCCGAGCAGCTCGAGCGGCATCGCGGTCCAGGCGCCGACGCAAAGCCCAGCGAGGAGCGCGACGAAGACCTTCTCCACACGTCCCGGGCGCAGGTCGAGCAGGTTGAACAGGTTGGTGGTCAAAAGCAGCAGGGCGAGATCGGCGACGTAGGCGAAGTCCTGGTGTCCCAGCCCGGAGGTCGCGTAGGCGGCGAGGGCCAGGGCACCGACCGCCTTGATCGCGCCGGTCGAGAACCGCCCTGACGCGATCGCCCGTGCGTGGCCGCGCCAGCCCCGCGGCGTGGCATCGTCCGCGCCACGGCCGAGGGCGTCGTCGATCAGCCCCAAGAGCGCCACGCCCAGCACGTACACGGCCCAGCGCCGCAGATCGGGGTCCAGCAGGTCGAGGTCGGCGCGGTCGTCCAGGACGGCCAGCGGCGCGAGCGCGATGAGCGAGCAGGCCACCAGGACCGCTCCCGCCGGGAACGCCACCCGGCGGCCCCGGTAGTTCTCGCGCGCCAGACCGGTCCTGCGCATGTCGGACAGCCACGGTCCGGTGACCACCGCGGCCACCGCGAACGACACGACGAGGCCAGCCAGCGTCACCGCGGAGTAACGGTCACCGACGCGGGCGGCCGCGGGTGTCGAAGACCCGGCAGCAGCCTGTCCGCAGTGGCCTTGATGCCGTAGTTCCCCTCGCTCCCGTTCAGCGCGTACACGAGCGCCACCCTCCCGGAGATCAGATCGACGCTGTCCACCGTTGCGGTGAGCCCGGCGCTGTTGAAGAACCCGATGGAGGAGGCCTCCGTGTCGGAGCGCTCGACGCCCACGACCGGGATGGCACCCCTGCCCTCGAGCGCATCGAGGAGACCCGATTCGAGGGCGTCGGTCTCGGCCGCCTGGTGGGGCTCGAGGTCCTCGGGGCGGGCGCGGATGACGATCACGGCGTCGATGTCACCGGGCCGCCCGCTGACCTGATCGAGCATCGCGCCGCGAAACCGCTTGAACGTGGGCCCGCCCACCACGAGGGCGTGGCCCACGCGCTTGGCGACGGCCGTCAGCGCGGCGCGGTCTCGACGAACGTGTCTCCCCTCGCTTCCCTTCGGCGCCGCCCCGGCCACCGCGGCAAGATCGGGCGGCTCGCGCACAACCGCCACCTCCGCCAGCTTGGCACCGCTCGGGCTGTCGGGTCCGACGACCGCCTGGACGTCGCCCTTGAGGTCGTCGGGCAGGGCGCCGAGCGCAACCACCGCGACGCGATCGTCTTCGAGCACGTTGCCGGTCAACGCTGGAAAGGCCTGCTCCTCGAAGTCGGCGTGGCGGTTCAGCTGACTCTGCAGCTCGTCGGCGCGGCCGCGCGCGGCCGACAGGTCGCTCTTCAGGCTCTGCTCCAGGCCCTTCGTGGTCCCGGAGACGATGTTGTCCCCGAGCCCGACGCCAATCAGGATCCCGATCGCAAGCGCCAGGAAGACCGCGGCCAGCGACGCGGCGTGATAGCGGCCGGAATACCCCATATCCACAGGCGAGGATAGGAGTTAGAGCCGCCCGTGGGGACGTCGGCGTTGTGCGGCGATAGGTCCTTAGATGCCGAGGATGATCTTCAGCTTGAGCCAGATCAGGTCGACCAGATCGCTCAGCGCCGGCGTGTTCACGACGACGATCGTCAGTAGCACCAACGACGCGACCAGGAACAGCGTCAGCTGCCCCCCGGTGACCCCGGGGTTGTAGAGGCGGCTCACGCCCTTTGCATCCACCAGGAGCTCGCCGACACGAAGCCGCGTGAGGAACGTCGAGGACATCCCGGCCCGGCTGCGCTCCAGAAACTCGACGAGGTTGAAGTGTGCCCCGACGCTGACGATCAGCCCGGCTCCCTTCTCGTGCGCAAGGAGCATCGCGACGTCCTGGCTCGTGCCGACCGATCTCACGACGGTGTGCTCGAGCCCCAGGCGCTCGACGCGGTCGGCGCCGGGAGCCCGTCCGTCCGGGTAGGCGTGAACGATCAACTCGGCCCCCGACCGCAGCGCGGCGTCGCTCGCCGAGTCCATATCGCCGAGCACCACGTCCGGCTTCCACCCCGCCTCGAGCACGGCGTCGGCCCCCCCGTCCACACACACAAGCAGCGGGCGAGCTCCCCGGATGTAGGGGCCAAGGGCCCTCAGGTCCTTGCGATAGGTGCTGCCCCGAACCACGATCAGCACGTGCCGGTCCCTGAACCGGGTCCGGGTACGAGGCAGCTCCAGGCCGCCCGCGAGGAGCTCCCCCTCCTCGCGGAGGTGGGCCATCGTGTTTTCGGTGAAGTCGGCGAGCGCGGCGTCGATGCGCTCGCGCTGATGAGCCAGCTGCTCGGCCAGATCGCCCACGGAAAGGACGCGACCCGACGCCACCACGGTCCCGTTGCGACGTACCTCGCCCCCGGTGATCGCGATGGGATCGCCGTCGCGAAGCTCCTCGAACAGCGGGGCGGCGGGCGCCTCGATGAGCCTTACGCCGGCCTGAGCGAGGGTCAGCGGCCCGGCATTCGGGTACCGCCCGGTGGAGAACGGAGCCACGTTGACGACCGCGGGCACGCCCGTCGCGAGCAGATCCTCGGCCGCGATTCGATCGAGGTCCGCGTGGTCGATGATCGCCACGTCGGCAGGGCCCAGGTGCTTGACGAGCACCTTGGTGCGGCGCCCCAGGCGGGCGCTGCCCTGGATCGTCGTATCTGGTTGAGCCGGGCCAGGCGTTCGCCCCCGGAACAGGCTGCGGGTACGGCTGCGCACTGACGTCGCCATCGAACCGTGATTATCCGCACAGGAGCGGCGCTATGCAGCGTCGCGCAGGGCCTCGATCTCGCGCTCGCTCGCGAGGCGGCGAAGCGCACGTTCCTCGAGGTGCGCCACGTCCCTCCCGGGAATCCCAAGCTGCCTGCCGGTTTCGCGGATCGTTGTGGGCTCGTTTCCGTTGATTCCGTACCGAAGTCGCACCACCTCGCGCTCCTGATCGGGAAGCCTGGAGATGGCGTGCCGCAGCGCCTGCTCACCCAGGGTCACGCTCACCTCCTCCTCGGGTGCGGGCTGATCGCTTGGCAGCAGCGCCCCGAGGTCGGTGTCGCCCTCCTCCCCCACCGGGCGGTCGAGGCTGGTCACGACGCGACTGGCGCTGCGGATGCGCTCGAGATCCTTGGGCTTGATCTCGGCCCGGGCGGCAATCTCCTCATCCGTTGGCTCGCGGCCGAGCTGCGTCGCGAGCTCCCGCTCGGCGCGGGCGACCTTCCGCTCCCGCTGCGCGAGATCCGTGGGAATTCGGATCGTCCGCGCCTTCTGCTCCAGCGCTCGCTGCATAGCCTGGCGAATCCAGAACGTCGCGTAGGTCGAGAACTTGTATCCCCGGCGCCAATCGAATTTCTCCGCTGCGCGGATCAGGCCGAGGATCCCCTCCTGGATCAGGTCGAGAAGCGAGAGACCCTGCCCCTGATAGCGCTTCGCGTTGGCCACCACCAGACGCAGGTTGGAGTTGATCATCCGCTCCTTGGCCCGCAGGTCGCCGCGCTCCACCGCCTTCGCCAGCTCGACCTCGTCCTCCTTGGTCAGCAGCGGATAGCGGCTTGCCTCGTTGAGGAACAGCTGGAGCGCGTCGGTCGTCGTGCCGGCGAGCTCACCGGGACGAAACCGCGTGGCCTCGACCTCGGGCCGAGCGCAGTCGTCGCGCACGTCGATGCCACGGGACTCGAGCTCATCGTGCAGGGACTGCGCCGCATCGTCGGGCAGCTCGAGCTCGCTGACCGCCGCGCTGAGGTCGGACAGCTCTACGCATCCCTCGCGCCGCCCCCGCACGAGCAGGTCGCGAAGCGGAGCCTGATCGAGATCGAGCTCTACTACCGCCGCGGTCACGTTTCCCTGGGTTCGTCGGGCGGCTCCTCCTCGCGCTCGGTGGAGTCGACCCGGTCGGGCTCTCCGTACTCGGCCTTCGGGTCCTCGGCCTCTGGCTCCCCCGCCTCCGTCAGGGGGTTGTGCCGTTGGTCCTGCTCGGCCTCGTCGACCAGCTCCTGCTCGCTCAGCTCGAAGCCCTCGGCCTCACCGCCCCCACCCTCGGACACGGGGCGCTCGGCCTCGTCGACGGACTCGTCGCGGTGGCCGCCGATGGATCCGGCCTCTGCCGCGGCCGCGGCCTCCTCCTTCGCGACCACATCCTCGTCGTTCGCGACCTCGTCTTGACGTTCGCCCTGCCCTTCCATCACGTTCAGCCTCCTTGGATCGCTCGCGTTTCGGCTACCCGTGCCCGAAAGCGAAAAACCGCTCAACGGATGGGTGTCGCCACCCGCACGGGCACGCTCATCTCCAGGATCCAGAAGTCGCGCCCGATCACCGGGACCGAAACGTTGTAGACGGGGACCTCCCCGATCCGGCCCTCCAAGTGGCCCGCGTGGGCGTGGCCGTGGAGCACGACGTCGGGTTGGTGCTCCAGGATGGGGGCCGCCAGTCGATCGGTCCCCAGGAAGGCCCAGATGTCCTGGCGCTCCCCCTCGAGGGTCGTGTCGGTCGGCGAGTAGTGCAGGAGAACCACGCGAAGTGGGCAGTTGGCGATCTCCCGCAGTCCGTTGCCGAGCGCCTCGACGTCCTCGGAGGACTCCCGATACACCTGTCGCAGGAGCGGCTCGCCGAAGTCGGGAAGGTGGGCGGCGCCGAAGCCGCCCACGAAGCCCTTCGCCCCCGCGATGCCCACCTCGTGACCACGGACCTCGTGGATCGTGGAACCGCGCTCGATCATCTCGATGCCCGCCCCCTCGAGAATCGCGTTCACCTCGTCGGCCCGCCCCGCGTGCCAGTCGTGGTTGCCCAGCACGGCGATCACGGGCATCGACAGCGGCGCGCAGGCGTCGGCCAGGACCTGGGCCTCAGCCGGTTCCCCGCACGTCGTCAGGTCGCCCGCGAGCAGCAGCAAGTCGACGTTTCCCTCGAGCTTGGCGAACGCCGAGGCGACCTCGGAGCGATGGGATTCGCGGCAGTGGACGTCGCCCGCGGCGGCGATTCGAAGGGTCTCGGTCGGAACCGGCTCTGGCCTTCCGTTCACGTTCATCCCCGTGCGGCTACCCGCTTGTGCTCGGCCGCAACGGGTATTTGCCCGGCGTGGAGCTTCTACCGACCCTGAAGAAGGCCGCTGCCGCGCTGGAGCGTGATCGCGTGCCGCATCTGCTCGGGGGCAGCCTGGCGTGCTGGGCGCGTGGTGGCCCCGCCGTGGCCGGCGACCTCGACTTCATGGTGAAGCCCGCCGACGCCGAGCGTGCCCTCGCCGCGCTTGTGGGTGTCGGGATGCGCGAGGAGCGTCCACCCGAGCAGTGGCTCCTGAAGGCCTGGGACGGGGAGCACATGGTCGACCTCATCTTCGAGGCCGCCGGCCTGCCGATCACCGACGAGGTCCTCGCCCGCGGCGACCGACTCAGCGTCGGCGCGATGTCGATGCCGGTGATGGCGCTGGAGGACGTTCTGACCACCAAGCTCACGGCCATGAACGAGCGCTCGCTGGACTACGAGCACGTCGTACAGATCGCCCGCTCGCTGCGCGAGCAGATCGACTGGGACGCGGTACGTGACCGCACCGCGGACTCGCCGTATGCAGCCCCGTTCTTCACCCTGGTGGAGCGCCTGGGAATCGCCCCCCGGCTAGCGACACGGGAGACCTCGAAGCCGCGAATCCGCGTGGCCTAGGGGCGGCATCCTTTCGCGACGATTTCCACCGGCGCGCGAGCCTCCAAGGAGTGTGATCCCACTTATGGACACATGGAGGCACTAACTGAGATGGGTTTGCCGGAGAGGCTGCTGCGTGGATCCCCGATGAGTTCACGGATTCCCACCGGTCTACTCCTGTGCGGGGCAACTCACGGTTGCGACTGCCACTGAACGA
>Ga0126307_10001976_pt1 | contig 13737 bp, 13 predicted proteins | sample Plot28_FD_89955 | JGI IMG/M metagenome (GOLD analysis project Ga0126307, IMG submission 89955) | Serpentine soil microbial communities from UC McLaughlin Reserve, CA, USA - Plot28 | ecosystem: Environmental > Terrestrial > Soil > Grasslands | place: USA: UC McLaughlin Reserve, Lake County...
GAGATCGCCGATCGGCATGGCCATCGCCCGCGGCGTTGCGTCGAGGCGGTGGCCTGCCGCCTCGAGCGCCTCGGCCACCTCTCCGTCCGCCTCGGGAACCCAGACCGTCCAAGCCTCGATCTCGGCCTCGGCGTACGCCGCCGCCAGCCCGTCGATCGAATCGATCATCGCCGCGGCGTCGGTGTAAAGCACCGTGTTGAAGAACGAGCGCTTCGGCGAACCGGGCACGATCGCAGCCGACACGCCGTTGCCCTCCCAAACTCCCCCGCCGGTGCTCTCCGCGAGCATCCGCCAGAAGGGAGGCATCGAGTCACGGACGAGCTGGAGCCAGGCGGCGTCGTCGGCTGGGACGGTCACGCCCGACTAGAGCTTGCGGACCAGCGTGACACCGTCGGCGATCCCGAGCATGGCGACGTCGACGCGATCGTCCGCGGCAATCCGGTCGTTCAGCTCGACGATCGTGGCGGTGCCTTCGTTACCTGTCGGAGGGTCCACGACCGTCCCCTCCCTGAGGGTGTTGTCGAGCATGATCAGGCCATTCGGCCGAAGCAAACGCAGAGACTGCTCGTAGTACTCGGGGTAGCCGGTCTTGTCGGCATCGATGAAGGCAAAATCGAATGAGCCGTCTCCCAGGCCCTGGAGCGTCTCGATCGCGGGGCCGACTCGGATCTCCACGCGGTCGGCGAGCCCTGCGCGGACCAGGTGCTCGTGGGCCCGCTCGGCGTATTCCTCGTTGAGCTCGCAGCACGTCAGCTTGCCATCGTCGGGAAGGCCCCGGGCGATCGAGATCGCCCCGTAGCCGAGGAAGGTGCCGATCTCGAGAGCCCGCCGAGCGTCGATCGCCCGGACCAGCAAGGTGATCAGGGCGGCCTGGTCGCCGCCGATCTGCATCTCCTCGAGCTCGCCCATGTCCCGGGCCGCCTGCTCGACCTCGGCGGTCACTCCGTCGCGGAACGAACTGTGCTCGACCAGATAGCCATGGAGCTCCCGGTCGAGAGTGATGAACCGCTCGACCGTCAACCCGGCCGCCTCTCCCGCCTGGCGAACGCGACCACCAGGCCGCATGCTGCTCCGACCAGCGCGCCACCGAGACCGGCGAAGACGTTTGCCCAATCGTCGACGAGCGGCAGCATGATCAGCACCGCCGCGGCGACCGCCGCGCCGATCACCTCCACGTCCTCAGCGCGGCCGGAGCGCACCTCCGCCCCGCGGATCACCGCCCACGCGGCGAGGAGACCGAGCGCGATCCCGTTGCCACCGGCGGCGAAGAGGAGGTCGTTCTCGGGCGCGAAGGCGGTCTCCATTGCGTCCGCCACCAGCATGCCGAGCGCGCCACACGCGACGATCAGGATGGCGGTTGGGATCAGCCCGAGTCGCTGCTCCAGCGCCACACCGAAGATCGCGATGCCGACCGACGCGACGAAGAGGTAGCCGACGTCGGGATAGATGAAGGGTGCGACGAGGTAGCGCCACCAGTCGCCGCCGACCGGCCCGAGGATCCCACCGAGGCCGAAGGTGTCCAGCGATGGGCTCGCCACGCGGAGCAGCACGATCGCCGCGGGGATCAGAATCGCCGCGATCACGGCGTAGGGCCGCTCCGCGAGCCGGTCCGTCCGCTGCGCCCGAGCCTGCCGCCGGCGCGAGCGTCGGGACTGCCTCGGCGTGATCTCGTCGCCCCGCAGCTCCATCTTCGGCGCGCGCTTCCGGAGGCGTGTGCCGCAGTAGGGGCACTCGGTGACGTAGGGGGAGACTTCCTCGCCGCAGCTCCGGCAGACGACGCTCAACTCAGGCGAACTCACTCCGGGAGGATACCCCTGCCTGCTCGGCCCATCTATTGAGCTCGTAGAGCAATCGGGCGAGCTCGCGGCCCCGGCCGCTGAGGCGGTAGCGCCGGCCGGGGTCGCGCTCGACGATCCCGGCATCGTTCAGCTCCCCGAGCCGGGCGGAGAGGACGGAGGGGCTGATCCCGGTCCGCTCCCGGAGCTCGGAGAACGCCAGCGTGCTCCGGCGCAGCTCCCAGACGAGCCGGAGCGCCCAGCGCCTTCCGAGGAGGTCCAATGTGTGCTCTACCGGCCTGGTGGGTGGCATAGATACGGATTTCGAAGTTCACGCCGCAAAAACCCGGTAATCCGCTACTGAAATCGTACTGCAATCACCGGAACCGGTTCGATTCCGGCCAAAACGAGTTTCCGGTCAGGCGTCGGGGTCGGTGGCCGCGACGATCTCCCTCATCAGCCCGCCGATCTCGCCGTGGTCCGAGAGCCAGTCGAGCTGGCGGCGGGCCCCGGTCCCGTTCTCCACCAGGTCGGCGAGGGCAGCCAGCTCGGCGTCGCAACCGAGCTCGCGTGCGTGGTCGCGGAGTTCATCGATCACCCCGCGCGCCATCTTCCCGCCGGGGACCTCGAGGCCGTGATCGAAGTCGATCAGCCTCCCCTCGATCCCGACCACCGCGGCCCGCACCTTGTTGTCGTCGATCAGCTCGTGAGGGTGCTCGATGCTCGGCACGCCCTCGTCGTAGTCGGCGGCCAGCCGGTGGGCGAGCGCCTGACCGAGGGCCGCGAAGCCGATGGTGTGCTCGACGCGGGTCTGCTGGTCGAAGACCCGGAGCTCGACGGTCCCCAGGTTCGGGTGCGGTCGCACGTCCCACCACAGGTAGGTGTAGTCGGGGATGGCGCCGCCGCGCATCATCTGCTCGACCCGATGCGAGTAGATGTCCCAGGTGCCGTAGTAGGGCGGGATCCCGACGCGGGGAAAGGCGCGGAAGATCGGCGTGCGCGAGGACATCATCCCCGTCGTCTTGCCGCGCCAGAGCGGTGAATTCGAGGACATGCCGAGCAGCAGGGGCAGGTAGCCGCGCATTCCGTCGGCCACATAAATCGCCTTCTCGGCCTCGTCGATGCCGATGTGGACGTGGGTGCCGAAGATCAGCTCCTGCTCCGCGATCCAGCTGAGCTCCGCCGCGAGCTCCCGGTAGCGAGGCCGGTCGACGATCAGCTGGTCCTCCCAGAGCGCCGCCGGGTGGGTCCCCGCCGCGCCGATCGCAAGGCCGTGCCTTTCCCCCACCTCACGAACGCACCGGCGGAGGGCGCGGAGCTGCTCGCCCGCCTCGGCCACCCCTGCGCAGGGCCGGGTCGCGACCTCCAGCACGGACTGCATCAGCTCAGGCTTCACCTCGCCCGGGAGATCGTCTTGCAGGTCGGCCAGGATCACCTCGATCGACTGCGAGAGCTCGAGGGTCTCGGCGTCGCAGATCATCAACTCTTCCTCGATGCCGAGCGTGAACGGCGTGCCGCTGAAGTTGTGCTCCAGCACGGCCGGGACCATGACAGCCTCGGGGGATGAAGTTTGCCCAGGCGTCGGCCAGAATGGCCCCGGATGATTCTCGACGAGCTCGAACATCCGATCGTCCTCGCCCCACTCGCCGGCGGTGCGTCTACGCCGGAGCTGACGGCCACGGTGAGCGAGGCGGGCGGGTTGGGCCTCCTCGCGTCGGGATATCTGCCGCCCGAGGGGCTCGAAGAGCGGATCGCACGGGTGCGCGAGCTGACCGACGCCCCCTTCGGCGTCAACCTCTTCGTCCCCGGTGATCCCGCCGCGGAGACGCCGGGGCTGGATGACTACCTGCGGCGGATCGCCCCAGAGGCGGGCCGGTATGGGGCCGAGCTCGGTGAGGCGCGCTACGACGACGACGGCTACGCGCAGAAGCTGGTCCTGGTCACCGAGCAGCGGCCGGCGGTGGTCTCGTTCACGTTCGGGTGCCCGGAAGCGGATCGGGTCGCCGCGCTGAAGGAGGCGGGGGTCGAGGCCTGGGTGACCGTGACCAATCCACGCGAGGCCAGGATCGCGGCGAAGGCCGGCGCCGACGCCCTCGTCCTGCAGGGATCCGAGGCGGGCGGGCACCGTGCTTCCTTTCCGGACGGCGACGACGAGCCGCTCAGCACCCTGGTCCTGCTTCGCCTCGTCTCGCAGCGAGTGAGGCTGCCACTGATCGCCTCCGGCGGGCTGACCGACGGGCCGGCGGTGGCCGCCGTCCTCACGGCGGGCGCGAGCGCGGCCCAGCTCGGCACGGCGTTCCTGCGGGCCGACGAGGCCGGCACGGAGCCCGCCTACCGCGACGCGCTCCCTTCGAGGACGCCGACGGCACTGACCCGCGCCTTCAGCGGCCGCCGGGCACGCGGGATCGTCAACCGCTTCATGACGGAGCACTCCGCCGAGGCACCAGCCGCCTATCCGCACGTCCACTACGCCACCGCGCCGCTCAGGGCCGCCGCCCGGAAGCGAGGGGACGCCGATGGATTCAACCTCTGGGCGGGCCAGGCCCACGAGCTCGCCCAGAAGGGACCGGCGGCCGAGATCCTGCGATCGATCAGCGACAGCGCCCGACAGGCTCTGGAGGCGGCCGCGAACAGAGCTCTCTGATCGGCAATACTGGGACCAAGGCCCAACTCAGGAGGATCTCGATCAGATGGAAGTCAAGTCGATCACTGAGCAGAAGTCGCTGCTCACCACTCTTTCGCCCGGCAAGCGCGCACGGCTGCGCCGCCTGCTCTTCGACTACGGCCCCGGCAACGGGACCCTCATGCTCCTCCCGATCGACCAGGGGATCGAGCACGGCCCTCGCGACTTCTTCCCGAACCCGGCTTCGAAGGATCCCGAGTACCAGTTCGGCCTCGCCGCCGAGGCCGGCTACTCGGCGATCGCCTGTCAGATCGGCCTCGCCACGCGCTACTACCCCGACTACGCGGGTCAGGTGCCGCTGATCCTCAAGGTCAACGGCAAGACCGACATTCCGCCCTCGGACGATGCTTTCTCCACGACGAATGCGTCGGTCGAGGACGCGGTGCGGCTCGGGGCCGACGCGGTCGGCTACACGATGTACCTCGGCTCGCCGCGCCAGGATGCGGACCTGCACCAGCTGAAGGGCGTCCGCGAGGACTGCGAGCGCTACGGCATGCCGCTCGTGGTCTGGGCCTATCCGCGTGGCGCAGCCATCGACAAGAAGGGCGGCGCGAACTCCTTCTACGCGATCGACTATGCCGCTCGCATGGCGATGGAGATGGGCGCCGACGTGGTCAAGCTGAACTTCCCGAAGTTCGACGCGGAAAAGGACAAGGACCAGCCCGCTCCCTACAACGAGATGAACGTCGAGCCCGACGAGGCCGTTCGACAGATCGTGGAGTCGGCCGGCCGCGCGCTGGTGGTGCTCTCCGGCGGGTCGAGGACCGACGACGAGACGGTCCTCTCCCACACGAAGACGATCGTGCAGGCGGGCGGCTCCGGCGTGATCTTCGGTCGCAACGTCTGGCAGCGTGAGAAGAGCGAGGCGCTGGAGATCATCGGGCAGATCAAGGAGACGCTGCTCAACAACGTGCGGCGCATTCCGTAGCGCCGGATAGTTCCGCCCGCCAGCGCATCATCGAGGGGTGACTTCGCATCGCCGCGGCGCCCTGCGCACTCCCCTCTTCGTTGCGGCGGTTCTGATCGCCGTCGCCCTCTCGCGCTGCGGGATGAACGGTGGCGACTCCGAGCCCTCCGGGCCCCTCCAGGCGCAGGTCACGCACGTCGTCGACGGCGACACGATCGACGTCGAGGTGGAGGACGGCAGCGACGAGACGGTCCGCTACATCGGCATCGACACGCCGGAGACGGTCAAGCCCGGGACGCCCGTGCAGTGTGGCGGGCCCAGGGCACATGAGGTCAACGAACGGCTCGTCGGCGGGCGCACGGTGACGCTTCGCTTCGACGCCGAGCGGCGCGACGTCTACGGGCGCCTGCTCGCCTACGTCTATCTGCCGCCCTCCCGCCCCGGGGGGCGGCGCCTGTTCGTCAATGCCGAGCTCGCCCGCCGCGGCCTGGCGCGCACGCTGACCATCCCGCCCAACGACTCGTTCGCACCCCTCTTCGCCCGCCTGGCCGGCCGCGCGGGCGTGCGTGGCCGCGGCTTATGGGGAAGCTGCCCTCTATAGTCGAACGCGGTCCAACAGGGCCTGCCGACCCGGCTGGTGCGGGTTGGCTCTTGCAAGATCCTTTGCTAGCTTGCACGACCGCCCTGGGGGGCAATTGCGATGGCTCAGATGCGTATGCGACAGAGCATGGCTCAGATCGAGCTGGCGTTCGAGCAGGAGATGGCTCTCGAGCGACGCCGGCGCGATCAGCTGCGCAAGCGGGCGGTCAACCGCTCCCGCGCACGCCGGATCACGCGGAACGAGTCCAAGGGCAAGGTCCGGTTCAGCGTTCTTCTCGTCTGTCTGACGATCACGGTCGTGACCGTGGTCGTCTCGATGTTCGAGACGCTGGCCTGGCTGATGGGTTAACCCCTCCCTGAGGGGAGCGGCGTGGTGGCCGCTTAGCGCTGACTCAGCCGCTGCAGTGCATTGGCGACGGCCTCGTTCGCGCCGCCGTCGTCATCAGGGATGTCGTCTCCGCCGGTGCTGTTCTCGCTCTCGATCCGGTCGTAGACCTCGTTTCGGAAGATCGAGACATCGCGGGGAGCGGTGATTCCCAGACGCACCTTTTCACCAGCAACAGAGAGCACCTGCACCTCGACGCCATCGCCGATCATGATGCTCTGGCCCGGCTTCCTTGTCAGCACCAGCATCGTTTCCTCCTACGGATCGTCGCCTGTCCTTCAGGCAGCGATCTCAGTCGGCTACCCAGAAGTAGGTACCGTACAGGGTTCTTCCTCGCCTGCCAAGGCACAAACGTCCAATCAGGCGGATCATCTAGAGTCCCGCGCCGATGGCACGACAGTCCCTTCGACCGCAACTGAACCAGATCCGCGCCTGGGTCCGCCAGGGCCGCACCGACGCCTGGATCGCCCATCAGCTGGGCGTGCCGGCCTCACAGCTCCGCGATTTCCGCAGCCGCCACGGCCTCACCGGCGAGGGTGAGGAGCCCGACAGCGACGTCGATCTTCGCGATGAGATCGAGGCCGAGATCGAGGCCGAGCTCGCGGAGCCCGAGCCCGAGGAGGAAGAGGGCGCGACCGACGAGGGCGAGGGTGACAGCGAGGAAGGGGACGAGCGCGAATCCGATGGCGGCGCCGAGGGCGGTGGGCGGCGGCGACGAAGGCGCCGGCGAGGTCGTCGCGGGCGCGGCCGGCGCCGCCCCCTCGAGGCGACCTTCGACCAGGGCGAGGAGGAGGGCTACGGCATCTGGCTCGATCCCTCGATCAAGGACGACCCCACCTACGCCGAGCACTGGCAGGGCAAGAAGGCGCTGCGGGTGACGATCGAGCCCGAGCGGATCGTCCTGGAGCGCGTCGAGGACTGAGGTTCAGTCCTGCTCGGTCTTGACCCGGCCGCCTGAGTAGTCGTAGGCGCCGCGCAGATACTCGAAGAAGGCTCCGTCGACGATCGCCTGCGGGTCGAGGTCCACGGCGGCCATCGGGGCAGCGCGGCGGGCGGCTTCCAGGCACCAGTCGGTGCCGCGGCCGTAGAGATCGGCGAGCTCCTGGGCCTTGAAGGTCGGTCCGATCCGGCGGCGGAGCTCCTCGCGGATTGCTTCCACCGAGCGACGGGCGTTACGGGCTGCTCGCGGCTCGGCGTCGAGCTCTCGCAGTCGCCTGGCTCCCTCCTCCCATTGGAAGAGGGCGTTGTCGAGCGGATAGGCCACGACCTATTTGGTAGCAGGCGGCGGCAGCTTCGAACCGGGAGCCGCCGCGCAGGCCAGCGGGTCGACCAGTCCGGTGATCTTCCAGACGTCGACGAGGCCGGCTCCGGCGACGCGCTGGACGTTGCCGCCGTGCGAGATCCAGTTGCGCTGCACCGGCGCCTTGTCGGCCGCGGGGTCGTCCTGGTGGAAGGTCGGCGTCGTGACGACGTAGTCGTAGTCGCCGTCGTTGAGCGCGGCGATCCACTCCGGGCACTCCGGGATCTCGTTGAAGGAGCCTCGCGAGCCGTGCATCCCGATATAGGTGACGCTGTTGCTCGAGTCCCCGCCCCAGAGCGGGTACTGGAAGAGGGCCCCCATCGTGCCCGATAGCGCGATCCGCAGGTCGTGCGTGCCATCGGCCCAGTCGTAGGCGGCGCCGAGGCCCTGGCCGAGCTCGATCGCCGGCTGCTCGTCCTTCGGATAGTCGGGCGCGGTGGATGAATACCGCTCGTCCAGATAGTGGGTCTGGGCCATCCGGCCGAAGACCGCGAGGACGATCAGGGCCGCCAGCCCGATCCCCGCGAGTGGAACCGGCGAGAGCCCTCTGCGCGAGAGCAGCACGAGCAGCAGAGGCAGCCCGATCAGCGCGAGCGCGACAGCGGCGGTGCCGGGGATGCGCCCGGTGTCGATTGCTCCGATCGCCCCCGCGCTCACCAGGATGAGCGCCGCGAAGATCGCGAGCGAGCCGAATCGCCAGAGCTGCGCCCGGGTGCCGAGCCGCCAGACCGGCTGCGGCCCGGCGAACGGTGGCGGGATCGCGAGCAGGCTCAGCGCGAGCACGAGCCCGGGCGCCAGGTAGCGGATGTTCAGCCGGAATCCGATCGGGGCGCCCTCCGGACCGGAGGCGCCGAGCGGCGTCAGCAGGTAGGCAACCGCAGCGAGCAGGGCCACGACGCCGAGCATCCGCTCCATCCGCCCGCCACGCCAGAGCACCAGGACCACGGCGATCACGGCGATCGCCAGGTATGCGGGCCAGAGATCGCCCAGACGCTCGTGCAGCGCCGGGGTGAAGTAGCGGCCCCAGATATCTGTGTCGGTGGCGTAGTGGGCGATCGAATAGGGATGGCGGCCCTGGAGGGCCTCGGCGTGATGGATCGGCCCGATGTCCTGCCACGGAAACGGGTTGCCCGAGACGATCAGGTTGCGGGCGTACCAGTAACCGCCGCCGACGACCATCGCCCCGATCCATTCGGCCGACGCGCGCAGGCGGTAGCCGGCGCCGCTGATCCAGATGACGCCCACGGTCAGCGCCAGGACCGGCGGGACGACCGTCAGCTTCGTCCCGAGCGCCAGCCCCGCGGCCAGCCCGGCGACCATCAAGGTCCCCGACGGCGGCCCGGAGATGATGGGCCGGGCCGAGCTGGGCCCCGCCGGCCAGCCCGCGTTCAGCAGCAGCGCGACCGATGAGAGAAAGAGCGCGATTGCGACGACGTCGTTGTTCGCGTTGCCGGGCTGGCGCGAGAAGAGGAGGTTCGCCGCCATCACGGAGGCGACCGCCGCAACGCCGATCGGGCCCGTGCCGTAAGGGCGGCCGATCAGGTAGCCGGCGAACAGAGCGAGCCCGAGCCATCCCATGTTCATCAGCGGTGAGAGGAAGTCGTTGCTGAACAGCAGGATCCCTCCGCCGTGGAGGAGCTCTGAGACCTGCGGGTAGAACCAGTTCAGGTAGAGAGGGTCGGTGTAGAGCAGCCCCGTCACCGACCCGGTCTCGGCGATGTGTGCAGCGAGCGGCAGGTGGTACCAGAGGGAGTCGCCTCCATAGATCCCGCGATCGAGAGCCAGCAGCGTCGGCCCGGCCCACTGCGCGGCAACGATCAGCGCCAGCACGATCCCGGCCCCCAGCTCGATCCGGCCGACTGACGGCGCGGCCCTCAGGTCCGGCTCATCGGCCTTGCCCCGGTGCGCGACCCGAGCGCCCGCTCGGATCAGCATCGGTTCGAGGCGAAGCGCACCCCCTCCGACGATCATCGAGGCTGCCACCAGCAGCACCCCCTTGAGCAGCCCGAAGAGGCCGAGCACTTCCGCGAGGACCACCAGGATCCCGATCGCGATTACCGCGTCCGCCAGCAGCGCCGGGGCAGCGGTCCACCTGGGAAGGGCGGCTCGTCGCGCGGTCCGGCCCGCGATCGCCATCGAGAGCACCACAGCCACGAGGCCGATCACGCCCAGGATGTAGTCGCCCGCGCTGCTCACCGCTTGCTCTTCGTCGATGCTCCCGGTTGCCTTGCGGATCCGCGCCGGTTCGGCGCAGCGCTGCAGCCATTCGGATCCAGGGGGCCGTTGATCTGGAAGACCGAAACCCGGCCGGAGTGGACGATCTCGCGGGCGGCGGGATCATTCGTCACCCAGCCGCGCTCCGGCGAGGCGCTCGCCGTCGATGGGTTGTTCAGGTCGAGCGACGGCGTGGTGACCAGGTAGTCGTAATCGCCGTCGTTGACGGCCTCGCGGAACTCGGGGCATCCCTCGATCGAGCGAAAGTCCGCCTCCGGCAGGTGGCGGCCGACGTACTGGACGTGGTTCGAGACGTCATCGCCGTAGAAGCCGTACTGGTTGTACGCGCCGCTGGTGCCCGCGACCGCGATGCGGAGGTCGGACGTGGGCTTGGCCCAGCGCACGGCGTCATCGAGCTGGAAGCGGAAGTCCTTGGCCTGGCTGTAGCGGTGGTCCAGATAGTCGTCCTGTTTCGCCCAGCCGACGGCCGCGATCGCAACGGCGAGCACCGCTCCGGCAAGTCCGGCCCGGAGCGCGCCACGCCGAGCCAGCACGGCCAGCCCGACCGGGACCGCGACGAAGGCGATCCCCATCAGCGCCGCCCAGGGGATCGACGCGAGGTCCGCCGTCCACGCGACATTCGCATCCGAGTAGTGCGAGGTGAGGAAGAGCGCGATCAGCCCACCGATGATCAATGGAAGGCGGAACCGGCCGGGCACGAGACGCGGCTCGAGCGGGACCAGCGCCAGACCGAGCGCGAGACCCGGCGTCAGGTAGCGGAGATTGATCCCGAAGGCGAGCGGGTGGCCCTCGGGCCCGGCCGCGGTGAGCGGTGTGAAGAGGTAGGCGATCGCGGCCACGATCGTGACCGCGCCGGCAAGGCGCACGGCTCGTGAGCTGGGGCGCCAGGCCGCGAGCACCGCGCCGGCTGCGGCGCCTCCTAGAAGCAGGAACCAGAGCGGGCCAAGCAGGTTCTCGATCGGGTTGAGGAAGTAGGCGCGCCAGAGACTCGTGCTCGGGTCGGAGAGAATGTAGTGGGCCACCGTGTAGTCATCGCGCCCCTCGAGCCCGCGGTTCGGACCGGGCAGGTCGATCGGCCCGATGTCCCGGATCCAAGGCAGGGGATTGCCCGAATGGATCAGGTTCCGCAAGAACCAGAACCCGGCGGTGGCCACAACTCCGGCGAGGAACACCCCGAAGGCCTTGCGCCGGACGCCCTTCGGCACCAGGAAGACGACGCCGACCGCCATCGCCGCCGTTGCCCCGGAGACGGTCAGCTTGCTGCCCAGGGCGATCCCCATCGCGAGGCCGGCGACGAGCAGCGCGCCGAGCGGCGGCGCCGCCGGGAATTCAAGCGACCGGCGTTCTCCCTCAGCCCTGTCCGGGCGCAAGGCCCAGGCGTTGATCAGGATGGCCGCCGCCGCGAGCAGCATGGCGACTGGGACCGTGTCGGTCGCCGGGGTGCCGGCCTCACGCGGCACCATCGGCCCGGTGTCCATCGCGATGCAGACCGCGACGAGGCTGAGCGGCGCGACTCCGTAGGGACGGCCGATGCACCACCCAGCCAGGAGAGCGACTCCGAGCCAGCCGAAGTTGACGAACGGACTCAACAGGTCGCGATCGAAGAGGACGATCCCCGCGCCGTGCAGGAGCTCGGAGTTCTGCGGGTAGAACCAGTTCAGGTAGAGGGGGTCGATGAAGTGCATTCCCCAGACCGAGCCGGTGTCCGCGATCCGCGCTGCGAACGGCCCGTGGTACCAGAGCGTGTCGAAGGTGAGCATTCCCCGGCCCCACACGTCCTGGAGCCCTGTGGCCCAGTGGGCGGCGACGAACGCGGCTGCGAGGAGGGCGAGCGCCGTCTGCGGCCAGGGAATCGCAGGCGCGGAGAGCGGCCGGGCCTCTCGCCCGTCGTCGCGGACCCAGAAGCCGTAGTAGAGACCGAGGCCGACGAGAAGAGCGGCGACGATCAGGACGGCGGGGACGAGGATTCCGAAGGCGCCGAAGAGCTGGAGGAGGACCGTGAGCAGCGCGACGCCGAGCACGGTCTCGGCGAGCCTGGCGGGGGCCCCTCCCCAGCCAGGCAGTAGACGATCGCGCAAACGAATCGCTGCCAGAGCCATCGGAATCGCGACCGCCGCGAGCCCAAAGACCCCAAAGAGGTATTCGCCGAAGCTCACTGAGTCTGGGGCGCGGCGGTCCCGCCGAGACTGCCGCCGCCCGAGCCGGGCCCAGCCAGCTTGGTGCAGCCGGCCGGGTTGAGGTCCCCGTTCACCCCGAAGATGAAGACGTCGCCCTGAGAATCGATCTTTTCGGCGGCCGGGTCAGTTCCAGTCCACACAGCTTCGATCGGCAGCCGCGACTGGGTGCGCTGATCCGGCCCGATCACCAGGTAGCGGTATTCGCCGTCATTCACCGCTCGCCGCCACGCCTCGCATTGCTGCACGAAGTGCGGGTCGCGGTCGTCCTGGGCTGCCTCACTCGCGATCGGCAGGAAGGCGCCATGCGAACCGTGCCGGGCGATGTACTGGACGTGGTTCGAGAGATCGTCGCCGTAGAAGATGTATTGCTTGAAGCCCGGACGGCCACCCACGACGCCGATCCGCGTGTCATGAGGATTCGCCCGGTTGAACCAGGCGAGCGCGTTCTTCATCCCATCGGGGAAGTCGCCGGGCGCGGTCGAGGCCTGGTACCGGTCCTTGACGTAGTCATCCGACTTCGGCCAGCCGATCGCGACGACGACTGCGAGCGCCAGCACCGCTCCGGCCCCCAGCGTCCACGCGTCCCATCCTCGCTGCCCGAGCAGGGCCAGGCCAACCGGGACCACGATGAGCAAGATTCCCAGCCCGATCGCGCCGGGCAGGAAGTGGCGGGTCCAGCCGTGACCGGAGAGGTCCCACACCGGGACTGCCTGGACGAGCAGCAGCACCGCGAGGATGCCGAGGAGCCAGGCCTGATCACGTCGGCGGCTATTGAGGCCCGGATCGACACCGAGCAGCATCGCCCCCAGTCCGATCGCCGGCGACGCGTAGCGCAGGTTGGTCGTGAAGGCGGTCGGGCCGCCCTCCGGGCCCGCGGCGGTCAGCGGCGTGAAGAGATAGGCAAGGCCGCTGAGGAGAGCAACGATCCCGAGCATCCGGATCAGCGGAGTGCGTCCATTGATGATCGCGAGCAGAAATCCTCCGATGACAACGGCGAGAACGAGCGGCCAGAGATCGCCGATGCTCTCGTGGAGGCCGGGAACGAGGTGATCACTGATCACGCTGCGATCCGGAGGCAGCAGGTAGTGGGCGACTGTGTGGGGCTCGCGAATGTTGATGTCGATCTGGTCCGGCCCGGGCAGTGGTCCGGCCTTGATCCATGGCAGCGGGTTGCCCGCGTTCACCAGGTTCCGCGCGAACCAGAACCCGCCCGTGACGAGCGCACTGAGCATCCAGACCCACGTGGCCCTCCAGCGGTATCCGGCACAGACGGCGATCACTCCCAGCGTGAGAAACGCGAAGGGCGCGAGCAGGTTCAGCTTGGTCCCGAGCGCGCCACCGGCGGCGAGCCCCGCCACGATCAGCGCGCCGTTCGAGATCCGTGCCTCGAGCGGTGGGCCTCCGGAGTGGAACGTACGCGCGGAGCCGGCCGCCGCCCGCCGCTGCGCATCGGCGTTGACCAGGATCGCGGCCGAGGCCAGGAAGAAGAACAGCCCCATGGTGTCGTTCTTGGCGTCCCCCGGTTGGTAGAGGAGCAGCATGTTCGCGCCGAGCACCAGGCAGAGGGCGAGCACCGCGATCGGGCCTCCGCCGTAGACCCGGGCGAACGCCCAGGCCGCGAGCAGGCAGAGGACCATCCAGCCGATGTTCAGGAACGGCGAGAGGAAGTCGTTGC